>Ga0315274_10016626_pt1 | contig 10392 bp, 8 predicted proteins | sample YL17G02_20_MG_FD_203700 | JGI IMG/M metagenome (GOLD analysis project Ga0315274, IMG submission 203700) | Sediment microbial communities from Yellowstone Lake, YNP, Wyoming, USA - YL17G02_20 | ecosystem: Environmental > Aquatic > Freshwater > Lake > Sediment | place: USA: Wyoming | collected... | reverse complement strand
GATCCAGTGGTCGTGGATGCCGTGTACGACCTCCTGGCGATAGGCTTCAAGCTCCTCGGGCCCGCCGGGGAAGTTCTTATGAATCCGCGGCTCGTTTAACGGATTGCTGACGGTGATCATCACCGTCGCATCCCGGCTCGGCGGATCGTCGGGCTTGTCGTACTGGGTCTTGACCTCCAGGCCCTGGTCCCAGACCGCCAGCACCGCCTTCTCCCACGCCTCGGGCAGGCAGTCGGCGGCGATCGAGAGCACGGGGATCATTCCATTGGCTGTTGTCATTTTCGGATCGGCTCCATACGGCCAGGCTCCGCGCCCTGCCTCGGCTTCAAGAATCTGCTGATATCCAGTCGCTGCGGCGTGATCTTGTACATCTGTGCATAGCGGTCCTGGTACTGGGTGATCTCCTCCAACATCTGCTTGGCGCGGAAGGCGTACCAACTGTCGGGCCAGCGCTCCTCGATCTGCAGACACGCCTTGTTCATCAGGCCATATTGCATGATGGGCAGCCGGCCGATGCTCCGCCCGGCCGTCGCGTAAGGCAGTAATTCTTGCGCCTGGATGTTATCCTCTTCGCTCATCGGCATGAAGTACAGCGTCTGCCCCTCCTTGATGTCGCTCGGATAGACGACGCCGCCAGGCCGGCCGGCCGGTTGTGTCTGAGGTTGAGGGGGCTGCTGCTGTTGCGCCTGCGGCTCAGGCTGCGGCTGTGGGGCAGGCTCCTGCACTGGCTGGGACGGCGGCTGCTCGACCAGCTTGGGGGCCTCATTGAACCGCTTGTCCCGGTCGGCCATGTCGTAGAACGTCTTGGGCTTGTCCTTCTGCTCGGACACGGGGGCCGACGACTCCTTGGAACGGAAGTTGCCGATCACGACGATAAGGATCACGGCGACGACCGCCACGCCCGCTATTTTCAACCAGATCGTATTCATGGCATCTGCTCCTTTCCCTGCCGGAAGAACCTGCGTCATCACAGCAGTAGCCGCGACCGGCACCGGCGGCACATCTCGCGCCCGCTGGTTCGGTTCCCCGGCTGTCTCCCCTTCCATCGTCCGACAACAGCGACGACCGGCGCCCTCGCTGAGCCGCATCTTACCACTTGCGACAACCTCGCGAAAGAGAATTTGCACACTGGAACAACCCGCGTGCGACTACATTCGCGGCGACGCACTTGGCGCATACGACGCCAGATATGGGATGGGTGTCAGCCCATGCGGACGATTTCGGAATTGTCAAGACCCAAGGACCGCATGGACTAAAGCCCATCCTGTGAACTGCGTTTGTCGCTTTGTAGGTGCCGGCGGGGAGCTTGCCCTGTGAGGTAGACTGGTTGTGCCGACTCGGAGGACAGAACCTGCCCCCGCGCAGGCGGGGGGCGATGCTGGCGAGTGACCTGAGTGCCGAACCCGGTAGTATACGGTGGGGAGGGCTTGGCATATGCCGGCCCCCTGCACTCCCCGCCGGTAACCAACAAAGCGAATAGACGCACGCGAAGAGCGATACCGGCCGCAGACAGCCGTGCAGGAACCGTCATCCGCCATTCGGCGCACAATCATTTGACATCGGGGGCCTGCGACCGTAGCATGGAGAGAACGCTCACGGAGGAGCGGGAAACTGTAACTTGAATAACGAGATATGTTTACAGGGCTCATCGAAGGCGTTTGCGAAGTAAAGTCCGTCTCTGCGGGCTCCGGCGGCGGGTCGCTGGCGGTGGATCTGGGCAGCCTGGCTGAGGATTGCCGGCTGGGCGACAGCATCGCGATCAGCGGGGTCTGCCTGACGGTGGTCCGGCTGGACGGCACGACGGCGACGTTCGGCCTGAGCCCCGAGACGATGGAGAAATCGACGCTCGCGGCGCTCCAGCCGCCTGCGAGAGTGAACATCGAGCGGGCGATGCGGGCGAGCGACCGGTTCGGCGGCCACATCGTGCAGGGGCACATCGATGGAATTGGCACGGTCCGGACATTGAAACGGCTCGGCGAGTTTGCCGATATAGAGTTTGCCGTCGGGCCGGAGCTGCTGGAGCAGATGGTGGCCAAGGGTTCCGTGGCCATCGACGGCGTGAGCCTGACCGTCGCAGAGATCGGCCCGCAGGGCTTCCGCGTGGCGGCGATTCCTGAAACGCTCGGCAGAACGACGCTCGGCGCCGCTCGTATAGGCATGCGGGTCAATGTCGAGATTGATATCCTGGTCAAAATCGTCCGGCGGCAGTTGCAGGCTGTCATGCCCCAACAGCAGCCGCTGACGATAGACCGCTTGCGACAGATGGGCTTTTAGGATTTACCATTTACCATTTACGATTTTCGATTTACGATTTGAGGAGGGTGAGAGCCAAATCATAAATCGTAAATCGTAATTCGTAAATCCCGCCGGCTGTTAAAGGGTGGCAGACCAGGGTTTAGGGTACACGATGCTAAAAAATGGCGGCCACAATTCGATCTCGGAGCAGATGGTCATCGGGGTGACCATGGGAGATGCCGCAGGCATCGGGCCCGAGGTGGTCGTCAAGGCCTTGGCCGATCCGGAGGTGCGTCGGGCGGCCAAGTTCATCGTGTTCGGGATGAACGAGCAGCTCTGCTATGCGGCGGACCGGGCGGAAATCGACCCGTTCTGGGGCCGGCATCAGCATGAGAAGATCAGCCGGGAGTACCCTTACAAGGTGGTCGTCGCCGATTATGATGAGTACAGCGTGCCGCCGTACATCCGGGGGCCCAGCCGGGCGGCGGGCGAGGCCTCGCTCAAGTTCTGTGCCGATGCCATCGCGGCGGCCAAAGAGGGAATCATCGACGCCATCGTGACCGCCCCGATCAGCAAGGCGAGCTGGAAAATGGCCGACTCGCCCTGGCCCGGACACACGGAGATGCTCGCCCAGAAGTGCAAGGCCCCGCGAAAGGCGATGATGTTCGTCAGCGGGCCTTTGAAGGTGGCCCTGGCGACGATCCATCTGGGTCTGTTCGATGTCCGCAACAAGTTCACGATCGGCTGCGTTTTCGAGCCGATCGACCTGCTCAACGACGCGTTGAAGGAGTACTTTTCGCTGGAGAGCCCGCGGATCGGAGTAGCTGCTCTGAATCCGCACGCAGGCGAGGAGGGCCAGTTCGGCGACGAGGAGCAGCGGATCATCAGTCCCGCGATCCTGCTGGCCCAGGAGCAGGGGGTCAACTGCGTCGGCCCGATCCCGGCCGATACACTGTTCCTGCGGGCCATCCATGGCGAGTATGACGCCGTCGTGGCCATGTATCACGACCAGGGCATGATCCCGGTCAAGCTGCTGGACTTCGAGCACGCGGTGAACGTGACGATCGGCCTGCCGATCGTGCGGACGTCGCCGGCCCACGGTACGGCGTTCGACATCGTCGGCCGCAACTTGGCCAGCCCGTCGAGCATGAAGTCGGCGATCCTGCTGGCGATCCAGATGGCCAAAACCAAACGGGCCCTTCAGCCGGCCGGAGTACAGGCCCACGGCGACGGCCGCCCAGTTGTCCCAGATGAGACTGGCGGCGCGCCCGGCCCCGAATAAGTCCTATCGGTCCCATAGGTCCTATTCGTCCTGTACGAGGCCGGTCAGGCCAAATCCCAGGCGCCCATGCAAACCAAACACCAAATCCAGGAGCTGCTTTCCTCGGCGGGTGTGTCGCCACACCGCCGGCTCGGCCAGCACTTCCTCGTCGATCTGAACCTGATGCGCCTGCTGGTGGATTCGGCGGACCCCGGGCGCGAGGACGTGGTCCTGGAGGTGGGCTGCGGCACCGGGTCGCTGACGCTGGCCCTGGCCGAGCGTGCCGGGGCCGTCGTGGCCGTGGAAATCGACCGGACCCTCCACTCAATAGCCCAGTCCCAGCTTGCCGGCTGCGAGAACGTGCAGATCGTCAATTCCGATGTCCTTTCGGGCAAGGGCTCGCTCAATCCGGCGGTGGTGGAGACGCTGGAACAGGCGCGGGAAAGGACCAAGAGCATGGGACTTGTGGGACGGATAGGACCTATGCGGAGATGCCCTGAGGCCTCTCTGGGAAGGCTCCTGCTCGTCTCGAATCTGCCTTATGATGTGGCGTCGCCGGTCATGATCGATCTGGTCAAGGGCCCGCCCGTGGCGGACGCGATGGCGATTACCGTTCAAAAGGAAGTGGCCGAGCGGATGGTGGCGGGACCCGGAAGCCGGGATTACGGGACGCTAAGCATTTTCCTGCAGGCGGCGGGGGACGTGGAGATTCTCCGGGTCCTCAAGCCCAGCGTATTCTGGCCCGCGCCCGGCGTGGATTCGGCGATGGTCCGCTTCGTGCGGAACGAGCACAAGTGCCGCCAGATCGGGGACATGGCGATTCTCAGTGATGTGGTCGGCCTTTTTATGGGTCACAGGCGCAAGATGCTTCGTGCCTGTCTCAAGACAGTCCCGCCTTTTCTGGGCGACCGCGACCTGTGGCTGCAAATCCTGGCGGAGCAGTCGATTGACCCGACGCTGCGCCCGGGGGAGCTGTCGCCCCGCCAATACGTGGAGCTGGCCAACGCCTGCCACCGCCGGATCGGGTAGCGGCTGCGCACTCCAGACAAGAAAGCCTTTCGCAGGGCCTCTTTTGGGGAGAAAATCCCGCTCGGCAGGCTATCTTGTCAGGGACGGAGCGGAGTTGAGACAACCGCCGGCGTTTGCGGCGATTCAAGATGTTTACGGGCTTTGCGATTGCATCGACGCCGCTCCGGCGGTACAATAGGCAGCGCCGACGAGAGTATAGGGTCTGTGCAAAAACGTGGAAATCTGTGGAACAGGGTGCCGACGAAACGCATCTCTACACTGTGGGTAGATGTTCATAGGACTGTGGGTTACGGAGTCTGCAAATGACCAGGCGACGCGGGTTTACGCTGATCGAGCTGCTTGTGGTGATCGCCATTATCGCGCTGTTGATGTCCATCCTCATGCCGGCGTTGGCCAGGGTCAAGGAGCAGGCCAAGACGGTGGGCTGTGCGGCGAATCTGCGCCAGTGGAACCTGACTTTCGCCATGTACGTGGAGGAGAGCAGCGGCAAGTTCCCCAGTGGGACGACGGCGCAGGGCTTCTGGTGGGTCAACCAGATGCCTTCGGCCATGCTCAACTGGAAGGAGAACCCGATCTGGTTCTGCCCGGTCGCGAAGCAACCCAAGTGGAATATAGACGGCAGCGTGAACCCGCGATTCTACAACTATTCTGCGTGGGGCGTGTACGCGGATAGCTACGCAGGGCCGCAGGGCATCGCCGGCAGCTACGGCCTCAACGGCTACGTGCTGAGCACGCTGCCGGGCACGACGTTCGAGGGCGGCCGCCGGACCGACGACAACTGGCGAACGCCCCACGTCCAGAACGCGAACAACGTGCCTCTGTTCATGGATGCGATGCGTTTCGACCTGTGGCCGATCGCGCAGGACCCTCCGCCTACGCTCGAAGACATGCTGTGGCAAGGGACGAACCACATGGCGCGTGCCTGCACCAACCGGCATAAGACCTTCATCAACAGCGCCTTCTGCGATTTCTCGGTGCGCAAAGTGGGACTCAAGGAGCTATGGACGCTGAAATGGCACAAGGGCTACAACATACATGGCACCTGGACCAAAGCCGGCGGCGCTACGGCCGATGACTGGCCCGAGTGGATGAGGCCGCTCAAGGAGTATTGAAAGAAGATCAGGAGAGATGCCACGTGCGACGCGGGTTCACACTGATCGAGCTGCTGGTCGTGATTGCCATCATCGCTCTGCTGATGTCGATCCTCATGCCGGCCCTGGCGCGGGTGAAGAAACAGGCGCGGACGGTGGCCTGCCGGGCCAGCCTCAGGCAGTGGAACCTCTACTTCTCGATGTTCACCCAGGACAACAACGGGTACTTCCAAGCGGGCATCGGCAACGGACACTCGAATCACTGGTTCAGTGCGTTGCGCCCCTTGTACAAGAACGATCACAAGATCATGTGCTGCCCCACGACCTTGAAACCGCTTTGGGATGAAAACGGGGTGAGAACGGGTCTGACCTATGCGCAGTCCGCCTGGGGCAAGTTCAAAGGCCAGGGATTTGCGCCCGAGGGGGACTGGGGCAGCTACGGGATCAACGGCTGGGTGGAAAACCCGCCCGCGGACTACAAGACGGTCTATGAGGACTTCGACACGAGGAACAACTGGCGGACGCCCAGCGTGAAAGGCGCCGCCTATGTGCCTTTGCTCATGGATGCCCTGCGATTCAACGTCTTCCCGCTGCATACGGACAGGCCGGCGGATGTGGGCGACACGGAGTGGCAAAGCAGGGAGCACATGAAGCGGATCTGCATCGACCGCCACGACGGAGCGATCAACATGGCGTTCCTGGACTGGTCCGTCCGGAAGGTCGATCTGAAGGAGTTGTGGACCCTCCAGTGGCACAAGGCTTACGTAGAGAACGGTTCATGGACCAAGGCCGGCGGCGTCCTGCCCGCCGACTGGCCCGAGTGGATGCGACGCTTCAAAGGCGATTGATGATTGATAATTGATTATTTGTTTGGCCACGGGGTCTGCGCCAGCGCTAATCATCAATCATCCATTCACAGGACCACGGTCTTGTGGCGGTGGCTGTGACATTCGATGTTGACGGCGACGGGCAGCGAGGCGATGTGGCATGGTGCGGTTTCGATGAGCACGGCCAAGGCCGTCGTGTCGCCGCCGAGGCCCTGCGGACCCAGACCCAGGGCGTTGATCCCTTCGAGCAGCCCGCGCTCCATGGCGGCGTAGAAGACGTCGGGATTCGGCTCGCCCAGGTCCCGCAGCAGGGCCTTCTTGCTGAGCAGGCAGCAGGATTCGAAGTTGCCGCCGATGCCGACCCCGACAACGAACGGCGGGCAGGCATCCGCGCCGGCCTGGCGGACCACCTCCACGATCCACTCGGTGATTTGCCTTTTGTCCGCCGTCGGTCGGAACATACGGAACTGGCTCTTGTTCTCGCAGCCGCCGCCCTTGGCCATGACGGTCAGCTTGAGCTTGTCGCCGGGGACGATGGCCAGGTGAATCACGGCGGGTGTGTTCGTCCCGGTGTTCATGCGATGCTTGAGCGGATCGACGACGATGCTCCTGCGCAGATATCCCTTCTCGTAGCCGGCGGCGACCCCTTCGTTGACGGCGTCGATGATTGTTCCGCCGCCCTGTTCTGCAGCACCGATGACGACCTCGGCGCCCTGCTCGACGAAGACGACGGTCAGCCCGGTGTCCTGGCACAGGGGGATCATGTCCTGCCCGGCGATGCGGGCGTTCTCGATGAGCCGGTGCAGGATGGTCGCCGCGCCGGGGTGGGATTCGCGGTCCGCCGCCAGCTCCAGGGCCCGCAGGACGTCCCGGGGCAGCTCGTGACAGGCCGCGATGCACAGCGACTCGACGGCCTTGGCAACTTGTCTACACTCGATGGTCCGCATAAGAAATCAAAAATCAAACACCAAAAATCAAAGATGCGGAACCGCTTCGCGACAGCCCTTTTTCAAGTCTGATCTGTCGTTTTGATTTTTGCATTTTGACTTTTGATTTTATTTACCCAGGACGCTCAGCTCGAAGGTCTTGCAGGTCGTGTTGCCCATGTCGTCGCTGATTTTCAGGGCGATGACATGCTCGCCGGGCTCCAGGTCCTCGGTGACGATCGTGAAGCTCTCATCGGTGGTGTCGAAGACGAAGTCGTCCGGCAGAGTGCCTTTCCACTGCTTGTTGCTGTCGATCGTATACTCCAGCTTGTTGATGACGCTCAGCTCATCGGTGACCTGCAGCTTGAGCGTGGCGGCCTTGCCGCTCTTGTCGATGGAGTACTTGCGGATGACCGGGCCGGTGTTATCGACGACGATCGGGTCGCTGATCCGGCTGCCCGTCAGCCGCGTGGCCGGCGTGTTGCTCTTCTCGTCGCTGGCGACGACCCGGATCTCGTAGCGGCCGTCCTCGACGGTCTTGCCGTCCCACTCGTAACTGTCGGCCTCGGCCTTCTCTTCGACCTCGATCCAGTGCGTCCGGCCGACCTTGCGGAAGTCGATCTTGTAGGTGAGCTTGTCGTCGTTCTCGTCGCCGGCCTTGCAGGCGATCTTGAAGAAGCCCTGCTTGTCGGGATTCTGGAGCCGGCTGACGTCGATGGACTCGACGCGCGGGGCCAGGTTCGGCACCGTGCTGGCGACGGCGATCTCCCGGATCAGCGGGGTCTTCTGGCTGTCCTGGCTCTCCAGGGCGAGCTTGTACTGGCAGAACCGGCCCAGCGGGCAGCGCAGTTGAATGGGCTCGGTCATCTCCGTCATTTCCGTCCACTCGGAGAAGGTCGGATCGTTGACGTCCTTGACGTTTCCGCTTCGCGAGGCGACGAGGACCTTGCAGCCGCGGGGGATTTCGGCGTCGATCTGGATCTTGCCCCACTTGGCGGGCTGGCCCGCGTCGATCAAGTCGGAGGTGTACGTTCCCTGGGTGGCGTACCCCGGGGACAGCAGCACGAGCTTGGCCGGATTTGCCGTTCCGATGTACACATCCTTGTCCGAGGCGGTGACGGCGGTGATCTGCGTCGCCTGCTGATCCTTGTAGACGATCGCCTGTCGCTCGCTGCCCGGCTCGACGGCGAAAAGCTGACCGTCGTTCCCGGCGCCGACGAAAATCCTGTCGTCCTGCTTGGCCAGACAGAAGAAAACCGCCGCCTCGCTGAAGACCTCTTCGACGTACCCCTGCTTATTGATTCGATACACGTAGCTGGCGGTGCCCGGTTTCACGATCCGGGTTGCCGGCCGGAGGCGCGGTGCGGCCGCGCCCGGGGATTCCTGGCTGGTATTGGCGATCTTGAGCCTCATTCCACCTTCGCTGTCCACTGCGATGGTCTTGCCGCCCTCTTCCTTCGGTTCCGGCCGGCCCGCCGATGCCGGTTGGGCTGCGAACTGGGCCTCCGCCTGCGTCACTTTGGCCGAGGTGGCTGTCGCGTACAGGCAGCCGGCCTCGGGCGACGTGCCGCCGAGGAACAGCAGCGAGCTGATCTCCGGCTCATCGCTGTCGTACACGACGGTGGCCGTCTTGCTGCGTGGGTTGACCTTGTAGATCAGGCCCCTCGTGTCGCTGCCGGCGTAGAGCATCCCATCCTGACCGGCGGCCAGCGACAGGATGTTCTTGTCCGGGCTGTCATACACGAGCTGGGCCACCTTGCCCGATGGGTCGAGCACGTAAATCTTGCCTTCCGGTCCCGTGCCCACGTAGATATTGCCGATGGTATCGACCTCGATGGCGAAGATGTACCTGGCGTCGTTCGGCTCGAAGATCGTTTCCATCTTGCCGCCCTCGTACCGGCACAGCTTGCACGGACTGCCGCTGATGCCGGCGAGCAGCCGGCCGGCCACGTCCATCGCCATGGCGAAAATGTGCTGATTGGCGAATCGCTCGTCCGCCTTGATCACCTCGCCTTCCGATTTGGCGCTCTCGGCGGCCTTGGCGGCGGCGTTCGGCTCACTGGCCGCCGGCGCCGGTTTGGCGGCCGACTCGCCTTCCGGGGGATACAGTCTCGTCAGTTTGCCGAGACTGTACTTGTAGATGCTGCCGTTCGGACTGGTGCCGAGGTAGATCGTGCCTCCGGAGACCATGATGTTGTTGATGGACCAGGCATCGGGAAACTCGCTGGTCAGGACCTTGGCGGCCCGCCCGAGCTGGATCGTGCCCCTGGAGCTGACGACGACGTTGTCGCTCTTTCCGGCCAGGAGATCCTTGCCGCTGGACTGTCGGGTGATCTTGCTGGTCACGGCCCACACCGTCGAGCAGAAGAGCAAACCGGCCAGAAGCGCAACGATGGCTGTCCGGCGTGTGTGGCAACATCTCATTCCCATGTTCACTCCCTATCTTCTGAAGCAGAGTCTTACAGAGTGGAGAACCATAGCGGACAGTCGCCGAAACGGGCCGGAAAGCGGAACCACGCCATCGCATCGCGCCCTCCTGTGGCACGTTCGCCCTGGCATACTCTAACCCGGAAGGGTTCAGTCGCTTCCGGCCGACTTCGCTGCTTTTCGTCTCCAACGGCGGCGCTTCACCGCGCCGCTACTGCTCTATCGTTATCGGCACAATCTCCTTGTCGGCAATAACGGTTCCCGTCTCCACGACTTTTTCCACCCAGTGGGGATAGGGCTGGGCGGCGAGCGTCCGCTTGTCGCTCTGGAGGATCATGCTCTTGGTTTCCGGGAAGCTCGGCAGCTCCGCCCGGTCCAGGGCGATGCCGCTGGGCGGAAGCACCAGAAGGCAGTAGAGCTTCGTGCGGTCGATGTTCAGCGCGTCGTTCAGGGCGTCCACCAGCGTCTTTTGGTTGGTTGCGACGAACCGATAAGGCATGCTCTTGCGGAGGAAATTCTCGTACTCATAAATCCCGAGCAGCATCAGGTTGTACTTGCCTGGGGCGACGCTCTTGGGAACCGTGAGTTTCACCTGG
>Ga0315274_10016624_pt1 | contig 10392 bp, 6 predicted proteins | sample YL17G02_20_MG_FD_203700 | JGI IMG/M metagenome (GOLD analysis project Ga0315274, IMG submission 203700) | Sediment microbial communities from Yellowstone Lake, YNP, Wyoming, USA - YL17G02_20 | ecosystem: Environmental > Aquatic > Freshwater > Lake > Sediment | place: USA: Wyoming | collected... | reverse complement strand
GAAAAAACACCATCCGTAAAAAAATTGAACCCGGGGAGCTCAGCGAGATGAGCAACAAAGAATTGAAAAATATTATTTCGTCAATGCTCGCAGATCATCTCTCCGCCCAATCACAGACCAACCAGGAATCCAAATAATCCGTACCGTATCCGTATCTGTGGAATTCCTCCACCTTTTTCCTTTTTTTTCCCTGCAGAAATCCCGACAGGGCCGTGGTTCGCACACGAAAAACTGGTACAAGATGAGGAACCGGAGCTTTGTCTCGTGACATCCCTTCAAGGACGCATGATAGTTCAGGAGTCAGTGACTCTGGAGGTACGTCAGCAGCCTGCATTTCCCTTCTACCGGATGAATAAGCGGGTACACTTCGATCGGGTGTGACATAAAGAGCAGGCACTTTTCCCCGATACATTCCTTTTCACCGCTGGCATTGGCCAGAGAGATCGGACACACTTTCATACGGGTATTTTGGTTGTCATTCTACAATGTTATTTTCATCGCGCATGTGCCTGTGCAGGTCGCTGGTCCATGTGTGCCCGTACTCCTGTCACCCTGATGGATCCATAGAGCATAAAAATGCCGGCACTCCGCCAGCATACAAAAAAATGTATCATACCATACCCCAAATCTCTCATCAGCCGATGAATACAAAGAAGCTTGTCTCCACCGCAAAGGACCTTGCGTCCGTACATCCCGCGTTTCTTCTTTCCGAGCTCTCCACCCGACTTCCGGAGGATATCCCGCTCCCCGAGCTGTACCGGGCGCTCTCTCCCCATCTTCTGGCGCTGGATCTCACGGCAGAAAAAACTGGCGGGGATTACCGGATCAGGAGAAGGACAATGTCCGCCCCGTATACCCTCAGTGAGCAGGAAAAAGAACGGATCGGGTCATTTTTTTCCAAAAACCGGGTCCCTGCCGCACTCGAGAAGGCGATTGAACGGTACATCACAAAAAAAGTCGGAAAACCCTGGGACGACCCGGTTATCCTCGAACGGCTCCGCAGGTCTGTGGTGGCGCAGAAAAATGATTACTGGAAAGCGCAAAAGAGACGTTCGCTGTCCTACACGAAAGGCTACAGCGTGCTCGGGTACCTTGCCTACCACCTTCCCGTCTACTTCATGCAGTCCGAGCACCTGCTGTATACCCTTGCTGTCGCCGGGCTCCTCAAGCCTGAAATGAACGTCCTTGATGCCGGCACCGGGCCTGGCGTCGTCCCGCTCGCGATTGCCGATTTTTATTCCCGGCTCGATCATGCACGGGCCCATGTGACTTCTGTCGAGCGTTCCGACGAGCACATCGAGGCATTTGCCTTCCTGACACAGGAATTTTCTAATAAATCCCCGCATGTCACCATTGATCCCCCGATCAGGGCAGACATCCGCAGGATCCCTGCTGGTGCCGCAATCCCGGACAACATCGATCTCTGTGTCTTTTCCAATGTACTCAACGAACTCTCTGATCTTTCATGTGACCAGCGGGCTGATACCGTGATGCAGCTGGCACAGCGCCTCTCGCCGGACGGGTCGATCGTGATTGTCGAACCCGCGGAGAAGGAGAACACGGTTCAGCTGCGCCAGCTTGCCCGTGTGCTCGCTGACCGCGGGCTGACCATTTACAGCCCGTGCCCGGATCTCTGGGGCACACGCTGTGACCCCTCCCGCTGTTGGACCTTTGAGACGCAGGAAGACATCAGGCCTACGCGACTGATGGAGCGGCTCGCACAATGCGATGAGCCGTTCCGGTACATCAACACCGATATCAAGTACGCCTACGTCATCCTGCGCAAAGACCGGACGGTGCAGCACCCGTACCGCGTTCCCCCGCGTGCAAAATATTCCCGGTTGTCAAAACTCCACCTCCACATCAACCGGCGGATCAATGTGATCGCCGCCAAGATGTCACAGGAACTCGGCGATAAAAAAACCCACGTGTTCAAACTGTGCGACGGCACTGCGGCAAAACCGGTGTATGCCATGCTGCCGTCGTATCACGAAACCGCGTCCAATGAAGGGATCATGACCGCACCGTACGGGGCGGTTCTGGAACTGCGCAACGTGCTGGTCCGGTACAATAAGGCCCATGATGCGTATAACCTGCTGGTGACGAGGGATACGGTGGTTTCGGCACCCTTATCCGGGAACAATTAACACGAGGATTTGCTGAATTTTTTTTGACACCCGCGCAAACTTCTGAACCAGATCAATAAGAGGTGCTATCGCTCTTCCTGTGTCACCGCGCGGACGCACGTGCATGATGCCTTTCAGTCAGGAATGTTTTGCAACACCGCTGACCTGAGGTGCCTGGTTCCCAACCTTCCCGACACCTGTTCGAGGGGGGAAAAAAAGGGGGAGCCCTGCCGGGAAATCAGCACGTCCACTGCTCCTGGTTCCCGAGGGAATAGAAAGTGGAGGGGCTGTTCTGGTTGTTGTACTCGGTCGTGATCCAGTCCCCGGATCGCGCACCGCTGGATGTGCTACTTGCCGAGATGCGGACCTCGTCGATGAGGCCCTTGAACGCTTCGTCGACAACGCGGGTCGCGAAGTTGCCGATGGTCGATGCCTGCCCGCCGGTGGTGACCGTAGTGCTCGTCGTGGAGCCTACTGCGACACCGTTCAAGTAGAACGAGGTCGTCGCCGCGGTTCGAGAGATAGTGACGTAATTCCACGCGTTGAGCGTCACCGGCGTGTTGCTTTGCCGTAGCACAACGTAGTTGATCCAGTGCTCGATGAGGCCGTCTGTCCCCGCCTCTTGTACGGTGAGGCCCATTGATGCGCGGTAGTCGCCGTAGGTGTAGATGGTCGGCCACTTTGTGCCAGCGTAGCTCGTCGGCTTGACCCAGGCGGACATCGTCCAGTTGCTGTAGGTGGTGAGGTCCAGCGAGGCGGCGGCGGCGATAGTCAGCCGATCGGGGCTGGCAAACGTCAGGGCGCCGCCGATCTGCCCGGTGGACGCCGCTGGATTGTCCACTGGTGTGGCGCTATTGGCATTGGACGTCGAGTCCACGGCGGTGACGCCGGTGCCCTGGTTCAGGTGCCAGACGCCCTTGAAGCCGGTATCCCAGACGCCGTTCTTGTTCTGCTGGTCGGTCGATGCCGGGTAGCCGTAATACATGTAGATGGTGTTGTTGTACGAGGAGTTGACGAACGGGACATTCACCCATGCAACCAGCGCACCGTTGCTGCTCGTATACTTTTCGATCTCGTGGTAGAGCTTCGTGACCCCGTCCGAAGAGGTGAACAGGATGTCATACCCATCGCTCCGGGCACTGGTCTTGAGGTCGTTGTCCGAACTGAGGTTGACAAGGACCGGGAAGCTGGTCTGCGCACCGCTCACACTGCCCCTATAAAGGGTGATGTTCTTCCGGTAGCCCCAGCTGCAGCTGTACCACGGCGGGTTGGGGGTGACGGTGATGTAATTGGATTTTGTCGTGAAGTTTGTCCCGCTGGTGGCATTGGTCACGGTCAGGCTCACGGAATACCTGCCATGTCGTGTGTACGTATATAATGGGCTCTGTGCGGTGGACGTCCCCCCGTCGCCAAAGTTCCATGACCACGAGACCGGTGATCCAAGAGACGCATCGGTGAACTGTACCGCAAGGGGTCTGATCCCCGTTGTGGTATCGCTGGTGAAGTCGGCGATCAGCGGGTGGTACCCGGCAATATAATTTGTCTTGGTCTTTGTACTCGTGCCGCTCCCGTTATTGACGGTGAGGCTGACCGTGTAGGGTTGTGCACCCGCGTAGGTGTGCGACGGGCTCTGGAGCGTGGATGTCCCCCCATCGCCAAAGTCCCATGACCACGACAATGGCGATCCCGTGGATGTGCCGGTGAACTGGACATCGAACGGAACAAACCCGGTAGTCGGGACCCCGGTGAAGTCCGGGACCATCGGGGCACCGGGAACTCTGGGTGCAACGCCAGCTGATACCGGGTTCTCGAAAAATCCTGTGGAAATGGAAGACCCGATTGAGCCGGAACTGTACACAATATCCACCCGCTTTGGCGTTATTATGCACGGGTAGGAAGGGGTATATTCAAGGGTCTCCCCGATCCCCCACGAACTCCACGGTCCTGAAGTGCCCTGCTTGATGAAGCTGCCAGTCCGGTCGATGCCATCGACAAGCAGGCGGAGGGTCGAGTTCATCACTGTCTCCCCGCCTGTATGAGACAGGATCACACTGCAGCTTGAATTTGAGATGCTGGCGGAAAATTCCGGAATTTTCTCTGCCTTTGGCTGGGACCAGAGAACCGCTGCGGCAATCGCGACTCCGATGACAACAAGCGAGACGAGCAGGATGCTCCCAATCACTTCTGAAACTGCACCGTTGTTTCGAACCGGATCCATCGTGATCATCCCCTCAATGATCAGAATCTGAGTGTTGGCCGCATGCTCCGTTCTTCCGTGGTTCATCCCTCACCGTCACGGGTCGTGCGTGGCGTATGATGGAGGAAACCCGAAATAAGACCGGAGAATTCAGTGCCGGGATGCCGTTATTCGATTATAGAGGGGAATTGTATTTAAATCTCTCTTGGGGCTTTTACTCAAAAGCGGTGCAGGCGGTGCCCTGATCCGAACCCTTCTGCACACAGTCCGGAGAAATAAAAATAAAGAAGGTCGCTCCCTGTGATCAGCACGTCCACTGCTCCTGGCCCATGACGTAATGGAAGGTGGCAGGGCTGTTCTGGTTGTTGTACTCGGTCTTGATCCAGTCTGATGATCGGATGGTGGTGGAGATGCGGACTTCGTCAATCCTGCCTGCAAAGGTCCGGTCTTCGGCCGGCCGGTTTCCTATGTTCAGATTCTGAGCCGCGTCTGACACATACGATCCCGTACCAGTAGACTGTTCCGTTAAACTCTTGGAAGCACCGTTAATGTAAATCGTAGGGTTATTGGAAATTGAATCTTTATTAAAAGTGACGACTACGTGGTTCCACTGATTAAGAACTATTGTGCTACTCCCCGTGTTCCATTTGCTGTTAGTTGTAAAACCGCTGGAATCGTGCAAGAAAGAAAGCCCGCCCGTGACGTCAACGTTATTTAGGAAGACCTCCCAACCGCTTGTGTCAGCTTCTTTATCCAGGACCCGCCCGTAACTGCTCTCCCCCCAGCCGGTCGGGTAGATCCAGGCCTCGACCGTACCCCCGCTGACAAAGACGTTGTCGATGCTGGCAGCCGAACCGGCGTTGATCCGGTCATTACCACCGGTTGGGGTCCCATCAAAGGTCTGGGCATCCCCGATCGCCCCGCTGGTTGTGACCGCGGGTTGCCCGGCTCCCCGCTTGGTCCCGTTGTTGTGGTTGGTGGTGCTGTCCGCCACATGCGAGGTGTCGGGGTCATCCTTCAGGTGCCACACGCCTTTGTAGCTGGTGTCCCAGACACCGGTCGGGTTCTGCTGGTTCGTGGAGGAGGGGGAGCCGTAGTACATGTAGATGGTGTTGTTGTACGAGGAGTTGACAAACGGGACATTCACCCACGCATTGAGGGCGCCGTTGCCGCTGTTGTACTTCTCGATCTCGTGGGGGAGTTTGGTAACCCCGTCAGACGCGGTGAAGAGGATGTCATACCCGTCGCTCCGGGCATTGGTCTTGAGGTCGTTGTCCGAGGCGAGGTTGATCAGGACCGGGAAGTTGGTCTGCGCCCCGCTCACGCTGTTCTTGTAGATGGTGATGTTCTTCCGGTAGTTCCAACCACAGTACCATGGCGGGCTGGGGTTGACGGTGATGTAATTTGTCTTTGTCATGGAGTTTGTGCCGGCGCTGGCATTGGTCACGGTCAGGCTGACAGAATACCTGCCATGGGTAGTGTACGTATACGACGGGTTTTGCGCGGTGGATGTTCCTCCGTCACCAAATACCCACGACCACGATACCGGTGATCCGAGGGACTGGTTCGTGAACTGCACCGGGAGTGGCCGGATCCCGGAAGTGATATTGGCGGTGAACTCTGCGATCAGTGGGGGGGTGTAGCCAACAATATAATTGGTCTTTGTGACCGTGCTGGTTCCCGTCCCGTTGTTGACGGTGAGGCTGACCGTGTAGGATTGGGCACTTGTGTAAGTGTGCGACGGGCTCTGGAGCGTGGATGTCCCCCCGTCGCCAAAGTCCCATGACCACGACAATGGCGATCCCGTGGATATGCCGGTGAACTGGACATCGAACGGGACAAATCCTGCGAGCGGGGTTCCGGTGAAGTCCGGGGAGACGGGGGCGCCGGGGAGCCGTGCAGCTCCCCCGGTGGAGAACAGGTCTCCGAAGTATCCAGAGGTAATGATAGACCTGCTGGTGCCGGCATAGTACACGACATCAACCCGCTGTGGCGTCAGGAGGCAGGTGTAGGAAGGGCTGTATTCAAGGGTCTCCCCGTTCCCCCATGACGTCCACGGCGCTCCGGTGTCCTGCCTGATGAAGTTGCCAGTCCGGTCGATGCCATCGACAAGCAGGGCGATATACGTGTTCTCCACCGTGTCACCGCCCCCGTGGATGAGTGTCACGTTGCAGCTCGAATTCGAGATGCTGACGCTCAATGAGGGGATTTTCTGGGGCGGTGGCTGGGACCAGAGAATAACCCCGACAATCGAGACGGCGATGACCACGATGGAGATGAGCAGGACGGCGCCAATCACCTCAGAGACTGCGTCATCCTTCCGGACAGGGTGCATCATGTCCACGTCATCAATGGCCGGCATGTTCGAGCTGACCGGAGTGTCATACATCCTTCTATCGTTCATCCCGCGTTTCACTGTGCCGGACCGTTGGTAATTCATGCAGGAAGAATCCCTGCTTAGAAATCGGGCAGTTCACTGTATGGATGCCGTTATTCGAGTATGGAGAGGAATTGTATTAATACTCTCCTTCGATCCCAACGAGACACGATGAAACAGGGCACCCTCATCCTGCTTGCACACCACCGGTGAGTATAAAAATAAAGGAGTTATTTTCGGCAATCAGCACGTCCACTGCTCCTGGTTTCCGAGGGAATAGAAGGTCGCGGGGCTGTTCTGGTTTCTGTACTCCGTCAAGATCCAGTCACCGGATCGTGCACCGCTGGATGTGCTACTTGCTGAGAGGCGGACCTCGTCGATGAGCCCCAGGTACTGTTCGCTCAAGTCGTACGCGCCGTTGGGGTCGCTGCCGATGCCCGATGGCTGCCCGGCGGTGGTGACCGTGGTGACCCCCGATGAGCCATCTGCATTACCGTTCAAGTAGAAGGAGGTCGTCGTCGCGGTGCGGGTGATGGTGACGTAATTCCACGCGTTGAGCGTCACCGGGTTGGTGCTTTGCCGCAACGTTGCGTCGTTGATCCAGTTCTCGATGCGGCCGTCTGACCCCGCCTCTCGTACGGTGAGGCCCATTGATGCGCGGTAGCTGCCGTAAGAGTAAATGATGGGCCACTGCAGGGAGGTGTAGCTCGTCGGCTTGACCCAGGCGGACATCGTCCAGTAACTGTAGGTGGTGAGGTCCAGCGAGGCGGCGGCGGGGATAGTCAGCCGATCGGGGTAGGAAAATGTCAAGGCGCCGCCGATCTGCCCGGTGGACGTGGCTGGATTGTCCACTGGTGTGGCGCTATTGGCATTGGACGTCGAGTCCACGGCGGTGACGCCGGTGCCCTGGTTCAGGTGCCATACGCCCTTGAAGCCGGTATCCCAGACATTGTTCTTGTCCTGCTGGTCCGCTGCAGCGGCGTTCCCGTAGTACATGAGGATGGTGGTATTGGCCGACGAGGAGACAGACGGGATCTTCACCCACGCAACAAGGGCACCGCTGCCGCTCGTATACGACTCGATCTCGTGTTTGAGTTTGGTGGTCCCGTCCGATGCAGTGAAGAGGATGTCGTAGCCGTCGCTCCGGGCACGCGCGGCAAGGTCCGCATCCGATCCGAGGCTGATGAGGACCGGGAAGTTTGTCTGATCCGACGGTACTTTGGACTTGTCAATCGTGATGTTCTTCCGGTAGTTCCAGCCGCAGTACCACGGCGGGCTGGGGGTGGGAGTCGGGGCAGGTGTCGGGCCGGGTGTCAGCCCGGGAGGCTGGTACGCTCCGAAATACGCCGTGGTGATGACCGACGCGATGGTGCCATCACTGTAGATAATATCCACGCGCTTTGGTGTCTGTGTGCACGTGGCAGGAGCATATTCGAGCGTGTCGCCGTTCACCCACCGTGTCCACGTACCGGCATCGCCTTTCTTCTGGAAGTTTGCGGTCTGGTTTGCGCCATCGACAAAAATCCGGAACGCCTGCCGGTCCAGTACATCGCCGCCATTATGGTAAATACCGATCGTGCAGCTCTGGTTGGATATGACGGCGCTCAGTGAGGGGATCTTCAGCGGGGGCGGCTGGGACCAGAGAACAACCCCGACGATCGTCACCCCTGCGACGATGACGGCAGTGAGGACAATAGCACCGATCAGCTCTGATACAGCATCCTCGCGTCCGGTGCCGTCAGAAGAACCGCCATGGTGCCGATCGGTTTTCCCTCCTTGACCCGGCTTCACACTCAACCCCCCTGCAGTGCCGCACTCAGGTTTGCCCGAAGCCCCTCAACGTGGATATCATACCACGTATTGGAGCCATCAACCCCGGAGATGTTGAAATACCCTGTTGTTGCCGGTGCTGATGCAGTATAATACGTTGTGGGGATACCGGCCGTGATATTTGCAGCCGTATCAAGGGCACTGATCCATGCCGCCACTGCCCTGCTGTCACTGGATGCGATACTCAAATTGATCCACTTGGTGTTGTTGTAAATCCGGGAATACGAGAGGTTCTGGATACTGGTCACCTGCGTCTTGACCTGTGCAGGGTTGTTGCCGCCGATGTTCCCGGCGTTCGATGCCTCGAACGGGAGCTCAATGATCTTTACACCGATGATCTGGGTGATGGCATTATAAGAGAATATGATTGTGGGGGGGAGCTTGATTGATGTCCCGTTTTCCTGCTGGAGAAAGACCCCGCCGTTCTGGTAATAATATCTCTGGGGGATCCAGTAATTGTTTAGCACCGTATATTCGAGTGCACCCAGAGTAACTGAATGGGTTGCCACCTGCTCCTGATCGTAGGAATTGGTGACAATCCCATAGGAAGTGATCCGGTTGGTGGGATCGGTTTCCGCGAAAGAAATGGTTGTTGGATACTGGATATAATTTTTCAGGCCATAGGCATCGTCAAGCAGATTAACTGAATAATTCGTTGCCGACCGGATATTCTGATAGACAGGATAACCCTGGAGGGTCATAACCCCACCTTTACTGACATCGATGGTAATATCAGTGCGGTTGTAACGATACATATCGGTATAATCAGTACACCCGGATGAGGAACAGGTTGCATGTTCGTAATAGATTGTTTCCGGGTAGACTGTCACATTTACCTGCCAGTCCTGTCCCCCTCCCCGCACCTGCACATAGCGTTTCGTAAGGTCTGTCGGGGTGCTGTCGGTGATGTTTACGATCACCTGCAGTGGCGTGGCATTGACAGGAAATGTTCCTGGTACATTCGTCTGGTTCGTGACCACAACCGTAGTGCCCAGCATCAATCCCCGTGATTGTACAGTGAGCACTTCCTGTCGTTGGTTAAGCGCCAGCGTCCCGCTTGAAGGCACTGGATTCATGATCGGGACAAACGAAAAACCACCCTGCGTTGCAGCTCCCGGAGTGCCGAGATTAAACGTCGTGCTCATCGCGCTGTTCAGCTGGTTGTTCGCCCAGAGCGCATCGACACCGATCTTGTAGGCAACAAACTGGTCGCGGATCTCGTTCATGTGGAGGATCTCCTCTTCGCGCCCCTGCGCAGGCACGGCATAGATAAGGTAGATTGTGAACGCGGTGATGATCACGACAAGGATCAGGACGAACCCGATTACCTCGGAGAGGGCAGTCTGGTGATCGGTGCCGTCGCAGGCACCACCAACATGCCGGCCGGTCTCTTCCGAATCATACGGGTGCACGCTTACCCGCCCTGCATCGTCGCACTCAGGTTTGCCCGCAGCCCTTCGGCATGAATATCATACATCGTACTGGAGGTGTCTTTGCCAGTAATGTTGAAATGCCCTGTTGTTCCTGAAACTGATTTGGAATAATACTCCCGCGGGACACCGGCTGTGATATTTGCAGAGGTATCAAGGGCGCTGATCCATGCCGCCGCTGCCCGGCTGTCGCTGGACATGATACTCAGGTTGATCCACCGGGTGTTATTATAGGTCAGGGAGTGCGAGAGGTTCTGGATATTAGTCACCTGCGTCCTCACCTGCGCCGGGCTGTTGCCACCGATGTTCCCGGCGTTCGATGCCTCGAACGGGAGCTCAATGATCTTTACACCGATGATCTGGGTGGTGGCATTGTACGAGAAGGTGATCGTCGGGGGGAGCTTGATGGATGTCCCGTCGTTCTGCTGGAGG
>Ga0315274_10016623_pt1 | contig 10392 bp, 9 predicted proteins | sample YL17G02_20_MG_FD_203700 | JGI IMG/M metagenome (GOLD analysis project Ga0315274, IMG submission 203700) | Sediment microbial communities from Yellowstone Lake, YNP, Wyoming, USA - YL17G02_20 | ecosystem: Environmental > Aquatic > Freshwater > Lake > Sediment | place: USA: Wyoming | collected... | reverse complement strand
GCTATGCACCAACCACATTACAAATTCCTGCGAGGCATTTGTTCAAGGAGACCTATCATATTCAGGTATTTTCTCTGGTTGTCGATTATTACAATTCTAATCCTGCCTCTTGCGGCCTGTGGCAACACGTCTACTGAGGTATATGCTGACCTGGGCGAGGAGTTCTCCCTGTCCATAGGCCAGAGTGCTGCCATAAAGGGGCAGGCTTTACGGATCACGTTTGAGGACGTAATCGAAGATAGCCGCTGCCCCAGCGATGTAACTTGTATCTGGGCAGGCAGAGTCAGTTGCACTATTAAACTTGTAGATGGTTCTTCTCAATATCGAATGGTATTGACTGAATCAGGGCTGACTGATCAGTATACCAGGGAGACCTACCGAGAATATCAACTAGCCTTTCATGTAAGACCCTACCCGGAGGCAGGGCAGTCGATTCGAAGGGATGAATATAGGTTACAACTAATCGTTAGCAAATAAGCCGTACCACGGAATGGTCTGAATTGTAGGGGCACGGTGCCCCTACATGCTTTTTTGGCTCGGCGTTGCTTTATTGACTCCTGATGTTATGATATGAGCCCCACTGGGACATAGCAAAAGCTATTATGAGGAGGAAGCATGATAGGAAGCAAGGGGAAATATGCTATCGTGACAGGTGCTTCGTGTGGAATCGGTTATGAGCTGGCAAAGATATTGGCGAAGGACGGCAAGGACATCGTCGTGATAGCGAGGAGTCGAGACAGGCTTGAGGATTTGAAGAAGGAAATTGAGAGCGTACACGGCACGAAAGTGAAGGTCCTGGCTAAAGACTTGTCCGACCCTAAAGCGCCGCCGGAGATATTCTCCGAACTCGAGAAGGAGAAAATCGGCGTAGATGTACTGGTCAACAATGCTGGCTACGGCGTCTACGGCATGTTCGTCGAAACGGATCTGAAAGAAGAGCTTGACATGATTCAGGTGAATGATGTCTCCCTGATCCATTTGACCAAGCTGTTCCTCAAGGGAATGGTGAGGGACAAATCAGGCTATATATTGAATGCGGCCTCTTTGTGCGCTTTTCTACCTACGCCGATGGAGGCGGTCTACTGCTCCACTAAATCCTTTGTTTTGCATTTCTCGGAAGCGTTGGCAAACGAACTGCAAGGAACCGGGGTCAAAGTCACCTGCCTTTGCGTTGGCCTAGCCAGAACTGAGTTTCAAAAGAGAGCGCGTATGGAGAACTGCAAAGCCACAAAGCGGAAAATGATGGATGCCGCCACGGTTGCCGAGGCTGGCTATAAGGCTTTGAAAAGAGGGAAGCTCATCGAGATTCCCGGTATGATATACAAATTTGCACCATGGTTTGCCCGGCTCGCTCCCAGAGACGTGGTAACCAGGGTCGTCAGGTCGCAGCACGAGCCTGTGTGAAACAAAGAAGCCCTTACTTGTTTCTATTCAGAAAGTCATAGCGGTCGGCGAGCCTGGCCAGCGCCCTGACGGCATCGTCGGGATTGGAGAAGATGGTCCCTTTGCCTATCTGCTCTAGCTTCTCCGACAAATCCCTGGCTCGTGTGTCGTATAGCCAGCCCTCGCAGAAACAGAAGGCCAGCGGTTTATCGGGGAAGGCGTCTGCCAGCCCCGTGATAACCTGGGTTATGGGTGGTGTAAGGTGCTCGAACCAGGCGCCGCCGAAGAAAAGCAAGGCATTGACGTGAGGGTCTCTCAATACTTCCGTCGCCAATGCTTTGAATGTCTCAGCGAGAGGTCGCGGCGCCAGCATGACAATAGGCCAGGTGTCCAGAGGGTTGCCTATCCTGTGCCACGAAGGTGACATCGCTTTCAGCCTGCGCTTGGTCCAGGGAGACAGCTCCGCTACCTCCAGGTTGTGCTCAGCGCAGGCGTCCATGCTCATAATACCGATGCCTCCGCTGCCTGTAGCAATGCCAATGCCCCTCCCTCTCATCAGCGGCAGGTAGAGGAAAGCCCTGACCAGATCGCCCAGCTCATCCAGGCTTCGGGCGCGAATGATTCCGCACTGCTTGAAGACGGCGTCCCAAACCGCATCATCGCCGATCAGAGAGGCTGTATGGGACTGCGCTGCATGCGCCGCGCGCTCGCTTTTACCCGTTTTCATAGCCAGCACGGGCTTCTTTCTAGCTACGCGTTGCGCTACCTCTTTGAATCTCTTGCCGTTGTTTATGCCCTCGATGTGCAGTACCACGACTTTAATTTCGTGGTCATGCTCGAAATACTCCAGTGCATCGGCGAAATCGACATCGCAGGTGTTGCCCACGTCTATGCCTTTTCCGATGAGCCTCAGCCTGCCGATGGTGCCGAAGAATAAACCAGATTGCGAGATAACCCCCACCGGCCACTTTTTCATATCCATCTGCTTGTGAAATGCCGTGCTGAAGTTGATGTAAGCATTTGCCGAACCGAAGGTGTTGGGGCCCAGAACCCTCACGCCGCCCTTGCGCGCTGCCTCGGCTACTCTCTGCTGCAGCCTCTTGCCCTCCTCGTCCTCGGCTTCGGCGAAGCCCTGTCCCACGACTATGGCCGCTTTAATCCCTACCTCTCCGCACTGCTTCACGATGTTGGGGACTACATTACGAGAGGTTAAAATCACTGCGAGGTCAACATCTCCTGGTATCTCTTCGAGATTGCGATAGCATTTCTGGCCCAGGATTTCGGTGTAGTTGGGATTCACCGGGTAGACCCTGCCCCGGTAACCATTTTGAGCGAGGTTTTCTACCAGGTTGAAGGCAAGCTCGCCGGAGTTGGGGTTAGCTCCCACAACCGCTACGGATTTGGGTTCGAAGAAAGGCTTAAGCTGAGCAACAACGTCCATTTTTTGAAGCAGATATCACACACCTTGTAGGGGCAATTCACGAATTGCCCCTACGCTCCCTTATTCTAGCCTTTTCGGCTTTCGAAGTCCAGACACGCGCCGTTCAGCGAAATCCCACTATCGGTATGATATGATAATAGAGGCTCTCCCTGAAAATCCCAATAAAACGGAGTAACAAAGATGGCTAAGATAAAAGATGCAGTGATGGTAGATTGCGCCCGCACGCCGTTCGGCATTGCCAGCCAGAAGAAGCCGGGCTTCTTTGCGGACAAACGGGCCGACGACCTCGCTGTCATCGTAATTGAAGCGTTGTTGAAGCGAACGGGGATAGACCCTGCGACAGTGGATGAGGTCATCATGGGCACGGTGAACCAGAGCGGCGAGCAGGCAAGCCCCGGTCGGAGCGTGTGCCTGATGACCTGTCCCTTCGAGGTCGCGGGGTTGAGCATCGAGCGGGCCTGCTGCACCAGCATGACCGCCGCCCACATCGGCTGTATGGCTATCCAACTGGGGATGGAGGATATCTGCATCGCCGGAGGCATGGAGAGCCACTCTCACTTCCCCACTCCTATGATTACCGAGGATACCGATATCTGGGCACTGGCCGAGGAATTGGGCAAGACACGCGGCCTGCCCAATTCCAAGATTTTTGAAAAGGTGGATATCAACGCCGTAGCGAGTATGGGCCTCATCGCTGAAAAGCTGGCCGAGATGTACGGCATCACCAGGGAGGAACTGAACAAATGGGCCTGGCAGAGCAACATGAGGGCTGCCGCCGCCCAAAGAGAGGGCAAGTTCAAGCACGAGATTATTCCGGTGGAAGGCACGCTGCCCGACGGCACGGTGAAGCTCATTGACTACGACCAGGGCGTGAAGCCCGATTCGAAGCTGGAGAAGATACGCACGCTGCCGCCTATTTACAAACCCGGCGGCACCATATGTGCTGCCAGCACCTCGGGCGAGAATGATGGAGCCGCAGTGGGCGTGTTTATGTCTAAGGAGAAGGCCAAGGCATTGGGGCTGGTGCCCATGGTCACCATAAGGAGCATGGCCTGGGTGGGAGTTGACCCCGCTATCATGGGCTACGGCGCTGTGGCAGCGTCGAAGAAGGCGTTGAAACAGGCAGGTTTGTCCGTTGACCAGATAGACTTTGTGGAGGTAAACGAGGCCTTCTCCGTACTGCCCCTGATGCAGATAAAGGACATGGGCATAGACCCGGAGAAGGTGAACGTTAACGGCGGAGCCTGCTGCATCGGCCATCCCGTGGGGGCCAGCGGCATGCGCGTGCTGGGCACGCTGGCGCATGAGATGAATCGCAGAAAGGCCAAATACGGCCTGGCAGCTATATGCGGCGCCTGGGGCGCCGGCGCAGCTACAATTGTGGAGCGGGAGGAATACTGGGAAGGCAAACGCTCTTTCCTGAGCTAGAAAACCGCACTTTACAGCCTATTCAGTGAAGTCCGTAATACCTGCACGGACAGAGGTTCAGGATACTATCGACGCCACCACAAAAATCGCCCTGTAGCACAGTAGCTTATTATTTGTCATATAGGTACTACTCACCTCTGAATCGCTTCGCCGGACTCCATAATATACACTTATGACTTTGGAAGATGAATGCTATGTATCGCTTGCCACTTGACTTGACCGCTTGAGGAGGGTTATCTTATCCCTCGGACGTCGGTTACGGATCCAGCAAGTACTATCGCTGGAACGCTAGTCTTAAGCCCAGTATTCGCTGCTACTCTCGTCCCTTATCCTAGAGGTGAGTATACGTAAGAGGTCAATGAGCTTGAGTCCTTTAATCGGTGGGCAAAGACCACGCCCCAGAGCTGCCTTTCTAGGCGTATTCTCGAACAAGGACTATGAGCAATTCAACCTCATGTTCCCGACGAAATGGTACGCAGCCAAAATAGAAGAGTTGGGGAAACAGGTAGATGTCCGCGAGATAGACTTGATAGTCATCGGAGAGGGGGTAAGTCATGCGGGAGACTGGCCCAATGAAGCTCATGTTGTTTGCTTCTCAGATTCATTCCTAAGTCTGCCTGGGCCGACCCCAAACAGTGTACTGAGACGGGGAGACCATGCAGAAACTGAGCAGTATCTATTGCCAGACATGCCTCTCTCGTTGAGCCGACTTTGTCGGGCTGACCTGAGGGACCTCTCGAGCGTGAGAGGATGGTGGCGGCTGAGGGTAAAAGGACAAGGTTTAGGGGGCGCTCCTGCTGCCGAACTCAAAAAGGCTCTTGCCAACTTCAAGAAAGGTGCCATAGTTATTGAACATGTCACAGATATTCCTTTAGCAACCCGGTATATGCGGAGTAGCACCAACCTCGGTGTGGCATGGCTACCTTACAAGCCGATAGACAGGGCAGCTTGGGTCTACGTACTATGCACTGAATGGGCTCAAGTAGACAACAAGCGCCTACTTAATTTCGGGGATTGGATGTCTTCCTCTAAATGGATGATTTTGGAGGAACTGAATCTTGCTTCTGCCATCGAGTCGCTCGAAAGGGAGAAACGGGAAACGATAGCCCAAATTGAAAAGCAGATTGACAGGCTGCAATCCGATTTGGCCTTGGTCAGAGTTCAAGCAAACAATGGGATACGTAGGTTGTTGACCACACAAGCGGGCGATTTGGTTGACGAGGTCGCGCAAGTGCTGCAGAGTATTGGCTTCGAAGTCGAACTCGTCGATACACTGGTCGAAAAAGGCTCACCCAAGCGGGAAGATTTGAGGCTGAGAGATCCGTCAGACAAGAGCGAAGCTTGGGAGGCCATCGTTGAAGTCCGGGGGTATGCTCGTAGCGGTGGGAATACTGCTGACCTGCAGCGCTGGCGCGATTTGCCAACCTATATGAGAGAGAGAAGGGCAAGCTTCCCGACAAGCAGATATATATTGTCAATGGACAACTGGAACTCGAACCACCGCAACGTCAAGCCCCTTTGAGTTCAGCGGAGGATGATGTCAGTGTTTTCGCAGATGATGATGGCGTTGTTGTGTGGACGCTGGACCTATTCCAGGCAATAAGAACGGCGAAGCCGGAGGATTACCCCTCTCTACGTGAGTCAATTAAGACGTCGGCTGGCCGCTGGTTGCCGCCATCACAGACATGAATATGCCTGCCATAAGAGTGAGCCCGAAGCACGTGGAGGGTGGGCGGAGTCCTTCCTGAGAAGGACGAAACCCACCAATTCACTCTCAATTTCAATTCTGTAACTGCAATCTGCACGGAATATATTATAAAGGCCAATAATCCCACTTTAGATTTGCATACGGTTCAAATGAAACTGGATCCACCTCGGCTACAACTTCACCTCTTAGCATCGTTTGATTACCCACAGTATAAACGGCTCCAAGTATCCGAACAATCTCCACTTCCGCCCACGGGTCATGCTCAGAATGCGATAAGAACATCTCAGCCTCAGCCCATTCCGCGACGCTCGGACGAAAGACAGTCCTTTCTCTGACAAGGCGAGGCTTGTAGTCAAAACCAATTTTATCCGGTGCGGGGAAGTGCTTAAAGTTGTAGGCTACTACTCCCTCCTCACTTGTTTCGCTAAGAATTATATTTTGAAATTCTTCTGTGTTTGTCTTGCCTGTTAGTTTTGCCCGTACCTCAAAGAATCGTATACCGTGTCGCACTATGCGACCTCTGACGGAATGCGCACTACGCTTAAACTGAATATCAGCCATCTTCTTGGGGTAACCGAACTCCTCACGACCACCAGCCATAGCTGTATCTCTAGTAACGGGCATTGCCAGGCAATAATCTCCTGCAATACCATCAAATTGTGCACGTAATAAAAGTGCCCCTTCATAGTAGAATGGGCCGAAATTGGTCCTGGGATAATGCGCAACAAAGGCTCTCACTAACGGTCTTTCTGTGGGTTTAAGTGGTGGCGGCAAAAGGCGCTTAATGATTTCTGGTTTCGTTTCCCACATTACAACTAACATTTCTGCATCGTAAAATTCATATAAGCCGCCCTTTCCCCATGCATTGCTCTTAAGTTTCTCCTTTGACCATACGAATCCCATGTCAACCTCCTTCTAAAAACATCACACATGATTATATTTTGTGTCCCAGTGATATCACAAGAGGCATCATTCTGTCAAATGAGAATACTATCGGCGAAATGTAGAATAGTATGAATGTTGTTTTAGAATTCCCAGCACGTGTAGGGCGGGTGGGTTACATCCGCCTGAGGCTGATTTCACCCACCTTACCGGAACTAGACTTAGACTAGCCCAAGCTGATGCATAAGGGTCATGTTGTCTCCAATATACCAACGTTCAACTGCTTTGCCATTGGCAAAACGGAGAATACTGACTCCAGCAAAGCTTACCTTTTTAACAGTCGGTGGCATTCCCATAAAACCGCCTTTATCTGTGCCCTGCATCGTCAAGCGGTATGCAACCTTATCGCCCTCGGCGATGATATCCTCAAGACTCCAGTGGAAATCGGGGAAGGTTTTGCGGGTGCCAGCGAGCACTCGCTTAACACCTTCTCTGTTAGGTGTTTCGCCGTGTGCTGGATACCTGTCAATGAAATCTTCGGCGAAAATCTCGTCCATTACATCGAAGTTCCCTTTATTTACCTCAGAAATGAAGCGCCTCAACATAGCCTTGTTTTGCTCTGTAGACATTTTGTATCCTCCTGTGAAGTGTTGCCATAGTATATGAATCTCAGCACGTGTAGGGTGGGTTACGGGAGAGGCTTACCTGCGATGCTGCTGCCGTACCGATTTAGCCTGGCACAGCTACCATCAACACGCCCGCAAGTAGAGGCAAAGTCAGGTTATCATCCACAGGCATCTGTATAGCCTGTCCGATAGTAGCACCAACCGCTCCTACTATTACGGTCCGTGAACCTACATGCAAACCTGTATAATAGAGGACAAATCCGATGGCGAGGCAAGAGAAAAAGCAGGCCAGGTCTCCTTCCAATGCCTTGCCCAAGAATCTCGTCCTGCCGATATGTTGACCAACGATGGCAGCAGCAACGTCACCTATTGCCAGAAATGCTACCGCAAGTAAGGCGATGTCTCTGCCGAAGGCTATATATGATACAATCGCTGCCAGTAGCACATAATTGGAAGTGGTCAAACTCGATTTCTCTTCTTCCCTCAACATCGACCCGAAGTGGGATATAAACCACCGGTTTATGCCAGAGACTCTAAGCCTGGTCAACTCAAATATTAAGAAGAGGAATGTCACTGACCCCAGTGATAAAAGCAGGGGCACCTTAGGCAGAAACCACAAGGCCATTACAATAGCCAGGCTGGCCGACATATGGAATAGCCGTCTTCTCAGCGAACTTTTCAATATAAAAACCTTTTCAACTGATTGTCTGCGATATTATACACTATAGTGTCAATTTTCATTGTTAGTGTAGGGTGGTGGGTTACATTTCATTTCAGCCTCTACTCGGATTTTAGAAAATCCAAGACTTCCTTATTAAATCTACTTCTCATCTCGATATTGAGTGCGTGGGAGCCACCTTCAACCTTGACTAGCTTGGCATTTGGTATCAGCTTGGCTATCACATCAGAAGAACTGGGCTTGATGGCCCTGTCTTTGGTTCCAGTTATCACTAATGTGGGGACTTTAACTGCAGGCAAATTGTTTAAAGTATTGTGCCCGACAAAAGCTTCCCATTGCCCATGCAAACCTATAGTTCCATTTAATCTAGCCTTAATCTTCGCTAGAAGGGGGAAGATAATTCTAAATAGTGGCCTGTTGAAAGCTAGAGGATATACAGTATCTCCTATCTTAAGGATAGGTATGCTTCTCACATCATCGTCAGTACAATCCTCTCTAAGTCCCAATGCTTTAAGCCACTCTGGAGATATACCGCTTGATTCATCCCCCCCTGCATCAGTGCTTGCTAATACCAGTTTGTTTATTCTTTCTGGGTAGTTTATAGCCAACGCTTGAGCGACTAGGCCTCCCGAAGATATACCTAAGATGTGAGCCTTCTTGATGCCCAGATGGTTCATCAAACCCACTGTGTCATCAGCCATCATCTTCATTGAGTATGCCCCGCTTGGTTTATCAGTCTTACCAACCCCTCTGTTATCGAATGTAATGACAAGGTAGTACTTCTTGAATGCACCTGTTTGAAATATCCAACCAGACTGGTCAGAAGAGTATCCCGATATGAGAACCAGAGGTTCTCCCTTGCCTTGGACTCTATAATTGATGTTGATTCCATTTACCTTAGCTACAGGCACCTTCCCCTCCTCTCAGCGCACCTTTGCTATGCTGTCATTAAGTTGATTTGTTGTGGTATTATACTACTAATCGCGGTAGAATGTCGCAAAAAAACGCGATAAGTTTACTAGAGGGCATTAATTTAGAAGGCATTACGAAAGGAGAAGTAACATGGCACAGGAACGTAAACGTGGGAGCCGTCCGGCCGCAGCAGCAGGTGCTTTCTGGTTCATGGGCTGGTTATTCACTATCGCCTTTGCCAACCTGGTCTGGTGGAAAATCATTGTTGGTATAGTGGTCTGGCCGTACTTACTGGGCCTGCACATCAGGTAGAACTGATTGCATTGATGAAGCTATATTCTTAGAATATCTCCAGCACGATACAGCGTAACCGGAGGTAGGCGACATGTGCAAAATTAGCGTTGAATTTGTCGCGGAGATACAGGTAAAGCCCGAGAAAATCTGGGATATCCTGGCCGATGCTGAGGGGTGGCCTAAGTGGCAGGGCACGGATTTTGTGAAGCTGGGAACACCTGGCCTGTTGAAAAAGGGCTCTTTGTTTGAGGCTAATCTTGGTGGTATGAGATGGGACATTACGGTGCTCGAGGCCGAAAGGCCGAGAAGCCTTGTGTGGGTGGGCAAAAGGCCGGGTCTAAAGGGTGTTCACTCGTGGGAATTCCAGGAACGAGAAGGGAAGACTACAGTTACTACAAGAGAGACTATGTCTGGCTGGATGCTGATCCCTTTGTACTTCATGGCGCGAAGCGGATTATCAAAAACAGATAGCAAATGGCTGGCAGACCTGAAGGTCAGGGCTGAGACTTCCTAGAAACCAAGCACTCACAGGTGTTTGATTCATTTCACCTCATCTTCTCGAGCCAATAACCTTTTAGGCTGTAACCTTTTCGAGTACTTTGGCGACAAATTCACTTTTCTCTTCTTCCGACATTCCGGCCGAACCCTGCTCCATTAGAGCAGTAATCATATTCAATACAAAATCCACCCGCTCTTCCTTGGGAACACCCGGCAGCATCATGTTCAGGCATTGAGGCATCATTTGAGTCATCATGCGGGGCATCATCGGCGTACCCTTTCCCTGGCCCCCTGACATCATTTGTGACATCATTCCCATCATCCCGCCACCCTTCTCGCCCCCGCCCATCATGCCCATCATCATCTTGGGCATCATCTCCATCATGTTGACGCCTTCCATCATCTTGGGCATCATCTGCTCCATCATCTTCTGCTTATCCTCTGTTGTCATACCAGCGAAGAACTTTTCCATCATCGTCCCCATCATTTCCATTTTCTCCTCTTTGCTCATGCTCCCCATCATGGCCTCCATCATCTCGTC
>Ga0315274_10016620_pt1 | contig 10393 bp, 7 predicted proteins | sample YL17G02_20_MG_FD_203700 | JGI IMG/M metagenome (GOLD analysis project Ga0315274, IMG submission 203700) | Sediment microbial communities from Yellowstone Lake, YNP, Wyoming, USA - YL17G02_20 | ecosystem: Environmental > Aquatic > Freshwater > Lake > Sediment | place: USA: Wyoming | collected... | reverse complement strand
CGAAAATGCGGTGATAAAGGGGCCACCACCGCCTGTGCTGAGGCGGCTCGTTGCCCTCGCCCGGCGTCCATTGGATCATGTCCAGCCCCGGTATGGACAGGAGATGATCGAGGTGGCGTATCGCGCCCGGCCCGTCCCAATGGTACATGCAGTATCCGACGCGGTCGCACATCTCGCGCAATACCGGGACCATGAACTCGCCGAACATGTCCGGCGAGATCATTGCGGAAAAATCGCACTGGAACTTCGCCATGCGGCCCGGCGCCCACGCCCAAAACACCGAACCGCCCACCTCGTCGCGGTAGCGATCGTACAGGAGGTCATAATGATGGAAGTATTGGCCGGTGATCTGCCGCAAGCAGGCATGGACCCAATCCGGACGCGCGAGCATGTCCGTGAGGAGCGTCTGACTGCCGCGCATCGCGGCCAGCGTGTCAAGCCCCTCGATCAGGTCGGGGAACGCCACCAGGAGTTTGCCCTTGCCGAACCGGAGCATCTCGCCGCCCAGACGCAGCGTGAACCGCCAATAGAAGTTGTCCGGGTCAAACGCGAACCGGGCGTTCTCCGGCGACTGGATACAAGGCTCGCACCAGACGGAACCGGACTGTTCGACACCGCGGCACCCCAAGTACAGAGCCAGGCAGTTCGGCGCCAGGTCGGGCGCCACGTGCGGCACGGACTCGCCAAGAAAATGCGTGTTGATGCATGCGCGCTGCGCGCAGTTCACGCGATAGGCGAAGTCCCGGGTCGAGTAAGGCGTGGCCCAACCCGCCGGCTCGGGTAAGGCCGGGACGGACTCGATGGGCTCCGTCCGCGGCGCCGTCAGGAGCAGCGCGGGCCGGCCGATGTCGCCGCCGTTCCACCAAGTCGTGAGACGCTCCCGCACCTCGTCCATATCTTCTCGATATGCAAGTCCGGCCATCTTGGCCTCCCGAACAAGAGCTGAAGCCCCGCCGCGTCACGCGTTGCAGAGTCAACCTACAGCAGCGGCGCGAGGGCTTTCAAGCGGCGGGCTGTAGCGGTATAATTCAATGAGTACGATACTCAGCCGAAGAAAGGCGCCGGAAACGGACGAGGAGACGGCCATGATGGACGTGCGCGATCACATAAGCCAGATCAATACACTGGCCCGGCAGTTCATGAACTCACAGGTCCTCTTTGCTGCGAACGAGGCGGACGTCTTCTCGCATCTTGAGAAGCCGGCCACGGCTGCGGAGGTTGCGTCCAAGGTGGACTGGAATCCCCGCGCCACGCGCATGCTCCTCGACGGTCTCGTTGCGCTTGGGCTTGTCACCAAGTCCGGCGAGCGCTATCAAAACACAGCCGCCGCGTCGGCGTGTCTGGTTCCGGGCCGGCCGGCATACCAAGGCAACATCGTCCGGCACATCCGCTACACAGCCCCAGGCTGGTATCGCATCGAGGAATCCCTGCGCACCGGAAAGGCCGCGGATGCGGAACCGCGTGAGCGCCCTGCCGAGGAGTTGCGAGCGTTTATCCTCGGTATGAACGATATTGCGCGCACCAGCGCAAAGGAGATCCTCAATATCCTGGACCTGTCTCCCTATCGCCATCTCCTCGACCTCGGCGGCGGGCCCGCCACTTACGCAATCACGTTTCTTGAAGCGCATCCCCGGATGAAAGCCGCCGTGTTTGATCTGCCGGCTGTCATCCCGATTGCGCGCGAGCAAGTTCGGGAAGGCAAGATGGAAGCCCGCATATCGTTCATCGCGGGGGACATGCTCACCGACTCTTACGGGAGCGGTTACGATCTCATCCTGCTATCGAACATCATCCACAGCTTCAGTCCTGAGAACAACCGGGAGATCGTCCGCAAATGCGCCGAGGCGCTTGAACCGGGCGGGCTCTTCATCATCAAAGACTTCCTGGTCGACAACGATCGCACCGGCCCGGCGTACAGCCTGATGTTCGCGCTTCATATGCTCGTGGGCACGGGTGAGGGCGATACCTACACGTTCTCGCAGGTGCAGGAATGGACGCGCGAGGCCGGTTTGGAGGATTTTCGCAGCATCGACCTGACGCCACAGACGCGTATGTGGCTCACAAGGAAACCGTTCCCCGCCGCCCGCAGTTCCCTGATCGGTTTCCTGGACAAAACGCCGCCGTCGAAACTCCGGCACGGCGACTTCACTCCCGATGAATGAGCGAAGTGTGTATTGAACGTGCTCAGTGGCCGTGTGTCGATAGAACTTCGTGGAATGCCTCGACGGCCCGATCGACGCCCGCGTCGGAGACATCGAGGTGGAACACCGTTCGTATCACGCCGGGCGCGGGGGCGTGGACCAACACGCCGCGTTCGGCCAATCGGCGCGCCGTCTCTCGAGCGTCCGCGACTTGCAGGTACACCATGTTCGTTGGGCTGGGCATGACAAAGGAAAGGCCGGGCGCGCCTTCAAGCTTCTGTCGGAACACGCGGGCGCGGCGATGGTCTTCGCGGAGCCGCTCGATGTTATGGTCCAGGGCATAGAGCCCGGCCGCCGCGAGTATGCCGGCCTGCCGCATTCCGCCGCCGAGCATCTTCCGGTAGCGGTGGGCCGTCCATATCGTCGCGCGTTCGCCGGCCAGCAGCGAGCCGACGGGGCATCCCAACCCCTTTGAGAGGCAAGAGGAAATTGTATCCACGTGCGAGGCGTACTCGGCGGGAGATACGCCCGTCTCCACGACTGCGTTGAAGATACGGGCGCCGTCGCAATGAAGTCTGAGGCCGCGTTGGCGCGCAAGCGCCCCGATCTCGGCTGCCGTTTCGATAGGGTAGATCGCGCCGCCGCCGCGGTTGGACGTGTTCTCGATGCTGACCATCGTGGTCGGGGAATAGTGGTGGTCTTCCGTCTGGATGATGCTTGCGGCAACCTGCTCGGCGGATAGGATGCCGTACTGACAGCGGATCGTCCGTGTAAGGACGCCCGCCACCAGCGCGAGGTTGCCCGATTCGAAGTTGTAGGGGTGTGCGTCCTCGCTGAGGATGACCGTATCGCCCGGCTTCGTCTGTGAGAGGACCGCCAGCAGATTCGCCATCGTACCGCTCGGCACGAAAAGCGCGGCTTCCTTGCCGAACATCTCGGCGGCGCGCCGTTCGAGCTCGTTGACGGTCGGGTCTTCTCCGAACACGTCGTCGCCCACGACGGCGCGCGCCATGGCCTCCCTCATTTCCGGCGAGGGCCGAGTTACGGTATCGCTTCTCAGGTCGGCCTTCTCATCCGGGTCCGCGCACCTGCTCACCGAATTGCCTCCTCATCGAGTAAAGCGCCAGTTTGCGTCAACTCCGAGGCCCAAGTATAACAGGTGCAGCGCTGAAATCTTGAAACGCTCCTCGAGGACGCGCCGTGGGTCTTCGCATAGGCCAATACCTTCTAACGCCAAACAGCTTCATGCTTCCCCTTGCCGTGGCCTTTTTCGCCGTCCTCTCGTATCATCGTCTTCTGCAATGCGCCGGCGACCGTCGTTCCCGCGCGCTTCCCATCATGCTGGCCGCGATCGTGTCAGGCGTCGCGGGCGCATGGCTTCACGCCGAATGGCTGCCCGCCGAAAGCGTCGAGTCTCCCCATGGGTGGCTTGACATCCGGTTCGGATCGTTCGGCGGATATTGGGGGGCCTTCCTCGGCGCTATCGTGTGCGCGCGGCTGATAGGAGCGTCGGCGTTGGCGTCCGCGGACGCCATCGTGCCGGGAGTGCTCGTCGGCGGCGCGGTAGCGCGCGTCGGGTGCCTTTTCGCGGGATGCTGTCGAGGAGTGCACGTGGCCGCGCTCGGCGCATTCGATCCATCCCGCATCTGGCCGGCGTATGACCTATTCGCTCTCTTGGGCACGGCCGCCGTCGTCAAGTGGATCGAGCGGAAACCTGCGCGAGACTCTGCATCGGGCATCCAACTTGGCCTCTGTCTGTTCACGTACGGCGCTCTGCGTTTCATATTGGAGTTTGCGCGCGGCCTTCCCCATGTTCTTGGACCTCTCAGTTCAGCGCAGGCCCTATCGGCGGTTCAGATGTTCGCCGGACTTGGCGTCCTTTTCTTCCTGTCTCGAAAACACTAGAACGATGACGTTGGGGACCTTGATTGCCCGGCACATTTTTGTGTATGGTGCGGCTGTCTGGGGTTGCGACCCACATATTCCGTCTTGATCAAGGGTTTGGATCCAAAAGTGACAAGGGGTTGCAACCCCTTGTCCAAAGGCGAAAGCATCGGCCTGGTTCCCGGCGTCTCACGGTATGCATATTGAGGCGGAAACCATAAGAGCCGGCAAGAACCGTTGACAGCGGAGGCGGCTTCCTGCCGTCCAGCCGCCGAGACGCCTTCGCGGTGCGGCAACTATGAGGTGAGTGGCCATGAGTACAGCCAAGCTAATCCTCGACGGAAAGGAACACGAACTGCCCATCATCTTGGGTTCGGAGAACGAGGTCGCGATCGACGTGTCGAGCTTGCGCGACGCCTTGGGTGTCGTTACGTACGACCCGGGGTATCTCAGTACGGCGTCCTGCAAAAGCGCCATCACGTTTATCGACGGCGAAAGAGGCATTCTTCGCTACCGCGGCTACCCGATCGAGCAGCTTGCCGCGACGGCGAAGTTTCCGGCGGTGGCGTACCTTTTGATCTACGGCCACCTGCCTAACGGCAAGGAATCCGCCGATTGGCGCCGAAAACTCACACTGAACAGTTACATCCACGAAGACATGCTCAAATTCTTCGAGGGGTTCCCGCCTCAGGCCCATCCGATGGCCATTCTCTCCGCCATGGTCGCTTCGCTCTCGGCGTACTACACGGACTTCGACGATCCGGACGATGTCGACCTGAACATTGTCCGCCTGATGGCCCAGGCGAAGACCATCGCCGCGTATTCGTACAAGAAGTCCATCGGTCAGCCGCGCATATACCCTCGAACCGAGTTCAGCTATTGCGCCAATTTCCTTCGCATGATGTTCGCGACGCCGGCCGAGGAATACATGGTTTCGGATGTGCTGGAGGATGCCCTAAACCTCCTGCTGATCATGCACGCCGACCACGAGCAGAACTGCAGCACGTCGACCGTGCGAATGGTCGGCAGCAGCCGCGCCAACCTGTTCGCGGCGGTTTCGGCGGGCATTTGCGCCCTTTGGGGTCCGCTCCACGGCGGCGCCAATCAGGCCGTCATCGAGATGCTCGAAGGCATCATGAAAGAGGGCGGCGACTACAAGAAATTCATCGAGCGGGTCAAGAGGAAAGAGATTCGCTTGATGGGCTTCGGCCATCGCGTCTACAAGAGTTATGATCCGCGCGCGAGAATCCTAAAAGGCGCGATGGATCGCGTCCTGAACGACCTCGGCGTCGATGATCCCCTGCTGACTCTGGCCAAGAGCATCGAGGAAGCCGCCCTCAAGGACGACTTCTTCATCGAGCGGAAGCTCTATCCGAACGTGGATTTCTACAGCGGGATTCTCTACCGCGCGATGGGCATCCCGGCGAACATGTTCACCGTCATGTTCGCGTTGGGGCGCGTGCCGGGGTGGATCGCCCATTGGCGTGAGATGGAACTTGACCCGTCTCAGAAGATATACCGGCCACGCCAGATCTACATCGGCCCTCAAGAGCGGCCGTACGTCAATCCTGAGATCTGAGACAGCCGGAAGAACCCGCAGAGCGCGTCTTGTTTTCCTTTAGCAGTCGAAGTCCGTTGAAGATCACGAGGAGCGACGCGCCCATGTCGGCGGCGATAGCCATCCAGAGCGTGGCCTGTCCCGCCAGCGCCAGCACCACGAACAGCGCCTTGACGCTCAGCGCCGCGCTGATGTTCTGTTGAATCGTGCGCAGGGTCCTCCGGGAATGCCGGATCAGCCAAGACAGCTTACTCAAGTCGTCGGACATAAGGGCGATGTCGGCGGTCTCGATGGCCGCATCTGAACCCGCCGCGGCCATGGCTATGCCCAAGGTCGCGGCCGCCATCGCCGGGGCGTCGTTCACGCCATCCCCGACCATCGCCACGTCCCCATATGTGCGCGCCAGAGATCGCACGGCCTCGAGTTTGTCCTCCGGGAGCAACTCCGCCCGGCACTCGTCGACGCCCGTTGCCGCCGCCACGGCGCGCGCGGTGGCTTCGTTGTCTCCGGTAAGCATGACTACGCGCCCGATCCCCGCTTCATGCAAATCGCGGACGGCCGCCGCGGCGTTCGGGCGGACCTCGTCCGCAATGCTGATAATCCCGCAGATGTGCCGTGCGTTTCCCAAGAAGACCACCGAGTGTCCCGCGTCCTCGAGGGCTTCCGCCCGAGCGTGTATTTCCGGGGTCTCCGATTCCATCTCATGCGCGAACCGGTGGCTGCCCACCCAGTACTCGAGCCCGTTCCAGACGGCCTGCGCCCCCTTTCCCTTCATCGAACGGTATGCCTGGGCGCGCTCGATCGCAATCCCCTCGTCCTCTGCCCTCCTGACAATGGCGCGCGCCAAGGGATGCTCGCTCAATGCCTCGATGCCCGCGGCGCGTGCGAGCACCTCCGCGGCCGTGTGGCCGCTCAACGGCGCGATCTGCTGCACCTCGGGACGTCCGTACGTCAGTGTCCCTGTTTTATCCAGCGCGATTACCTTGAGTCGAGCCGGCGCCTCGAGATGGATTCCGCCCTTGATCAGCACACCGGCCCTTGCCGCGGCGGCCAACGCGGCCACGATGCTGACGGGCGTCGAGATCACAAGGGCGCACGGGCACGCGATCACGAGGATCACCAGGGCTTCGTAGAACCAGCGGCTCCAACCGCCGAGGATCAGCGGCGGAATCACGCCTATCGCCAGGGCCAGCCCCATCATGGCGGGCGTGTAGCAGCGCGCGAACTTCTCCACCCATTGCTCCGTGGGCGATTTCCGCGACTGGGCTTCCTCGACCATGCGGATGATGCGCGCCAGGGTCGTGTCCTTCGCGGGCTTCGAAACTTTGAACTCGAATGCCCCTTCATTGTTGATTGTGCCCGCGAAGACCTCGTCGCCCTCCTTCTTCGGCACGGGCGCGGATTCGCCCGTAATGGGCGACTGGTTGACGGACGTCGATCCTTTCGTGACCTCGCCGTCGAGAGGGATCTTGTCGCCGGGAAGCACGACCACAATGGCGCCGACGCCGACTTCTTCGACGAGTTTCTCTTCCACTATGGGGCGGCTCCGATAGGAACGCCCCTGCTCGCCGTCATGGGGACACACGACGCGCGCTTTTTTCGGCCAAAGATCCAGCAGCACGGAGATCGCGCGTCGCGCCCGGCCCACGCTCCACGATTCGAGCAGCAGGGCCAGCGCGAACAAAAACGCGACCATGGCCGCTTCAAACCACTCGCCGATCAGCGCGGCGCCGATAACGGCGAGCGTCATGAGCAGATTCATGTCCGGGCGAAGCCGCCGCGCGGCCATCACCGCTTTCGGCAATACGTACCAGCCGCCCGTCACCGCGGCCAGCGCGTAGAACGCCGCCGCAAGGAACGGCGCGGGTTCGCCGAGACCGAGCGCGGCGCGAAGGCCGTGCAGGGCCGCATGCGCCGCGAAGCCGGCGCAAACGCACACAAGACTCGCCCCGCACATCACCGAACGGCCATGCGTTTCCCAGAAAGGTGCCGCGACATTGGGGCCGCGCCTGTTGAGTGCGTCATCCCACGGTTCCGCGTCGAGCCCTGCCTTGCGAACCGCTTCTCGGATGCGATCCGGTGTCACGGAAGGGTCGGACGCCACGACCGTCATTCTCGCGTTCAGCAGGTCGAACGCGAGACGTTCTTCCGAACCTACCAGCGGGACCAGTTCGCGCTTGAGGGCTGCGATCTCCTCGGCGCAATCCATTCCGCGGATTCTGAATACAAATCTATCCACGCAGCGTAACTCTGAGATGCGGCGCACAGCGTCATGGCGGGCTACAACCCACCAGTGCCTTACGAAGGAACACCGGCGACCTTCCGGCACATTCCACTTAGCCAGCCGCCAAGCGACATCCGCGGACCGTTCTGCTTGGAAAGCAGCTTGCCAAGGTTCTTGGAGTTGTCCTGCCAGGCGGCGGCCCGTGCATAGTCGGGAAAGGCGCGCTCAAGTCTCTTGAAGGCCGCGGTATGAATGCGTTGACGACCCGAAGCGGACTCCTCGATGCCGAGATAAGCGTGCAGCATTTCGTGGAACACGATGTATCGGACGAAATACGCGGGCACGAACGCCTGATCGAGGAATGGGTGAATCCGAATGAGGTCCTCGCGTGGGTAGTAGCTTCCGAAGCGTATGGATCGGCGGCGGCGGAGTTCGGGCATCCGTCCCCAGGTGATCGCGGCGCTCACCGCGCCCGAGAAGTGCCGGCGGTTCAGTTCATCGGAGATGGCCTTGAGATCGAAGTGTTCGCCGCGCGTTTCCGTTCGCGCGGCACGTGTATCGCGGCGGATCTGGTGATCATTCGCGCGAATGTAAGCGTCCAGCAGGCCGTCTCCCTTCCGTGCGCGCGGCGATTTCACCCAGAGGCCCAAGGCGCGAACGACATCGGGAGGCGCCGAGAGGAACATGCGGTGCACGCGGACCCGCGCCATCGTGCGTGAACGGTCGTACTTCACGGACATCATCGACGACGTGTTGTCGGTTACCGTCAGCGAGATCCGGAACCCGGAGCAGGACGCCAAGGCGCTCTGAATGGCCATCCGGGCCTCGATGGTCTCGATGGGATGCTGCCGTTGAACGACCCGCTCGCTGACCCGCTCGTTCCCAAGTTGAACTTGGGAACGAGCGGAAGGTTCAGGTGTCGGCGGCGGGGCCCAACTGAATTCAAGCTGTTCAAGTATGGGGCGGCTCCGATAGGAACGCCCCTGCGCGCTGCGATTCTTCGGCACGGCTACTTCCGTTCGTCCATGACTTCTTTCGGGGCGCGGATCGTGTTGTCCTTCAGGACGACCTCGCCCACGTTCGCGCCAATCTTGACGCCTACCTTTTGGACGCCTTTTCCCGAGTCGCGGATGGTGTTGTTGCGCACGACCGTGCCGTTGGTCTCGCCGTCGATAAACAAACCGATCTCGGCGTTGTCCTCGACCGTGTTCTCGACGAACTCGATGCGATGCGCCGCCATCGGGTCTTTCTCATTTCGCCAGTACACGCCGCCCTTGGCGTTTCCGACAACGGTGTTCTTCCGGACGAGGTTGTCGCTGTCCTTATGGCCGATGGACATTCCGAAGCCTTTGTTGTTTCTGAATTCATTATCCTCGACGATCGCGTTGCGCACCCGCCAACAGAAGAAAAAGCCGTCATCGTCGTTGCCGATCGACTTGCAGCCCCGGATGATGGGGCGCTGTGAGCCGCTGCCCGGATGGAACCCTTTCCCGGCGTTTCCCTCGGCGAGGCAGTTCAGGACCTGGACGTCGTTGGACTGCTGAAAGCTGATCCCATCGCCGTTGTACCCGCGGACGGTGCAGTTTTCGATCACGGCGCCATCGCCTCGGTAGGAGAAGATGCCCGCGCCGCGACACCCGTCGATCATAGTCTCGTTATGTTCGCGGTTCCCGTCGATGGTGAGATTCTCGATTCGATAGTCCTCGGCGTCGTATGCGCTGATCACGGGAAACACGGTGGCGGCGAACGCCTCCGCCGCCATCATGCAGTCGGCGTTCAGGGGCTTGCTTAAGCGGAAGTAGTTCTCCTTCTGGTTGAGAAGCGTCGCGCAGATTGCGAAAAACCCCCTCGCCTGTTTCGAGCCGACGTACACGCCGCGGCCCACTTCAAATCCTTCGGGATTCTGGACCGTGATCGCTTCCTCGCCGAAATCGCCGTCCGCAGCCAGAAGGCTGTACACCGAGGCGTCTTTTTTGAGCACCGTCTTTTCACCGGCGCCGCGCAACGTCACGTGGCTGTGCAGGTGCAGCGAATCGCGCATCAGGTATTCCCCGGCGCCGATCTCGACGACCCCTCCGCCGAGACCCGCCACATAGTCCACCGCCGCCTGCAAGGCCCGATTGTCCCGTCCGACTATATCGGCGTTCTCGACGCCCACCGATATCCGCACGGCGGTTCCCGCCAGTATTGCATTCTCAGAGTACTTGCGCACGCCCGCATCTCCATAGGAGGCCGTCGCCACGACCAGAACGGTCGCGACACATAGAAAGATTCGGTTCATGCCAAGAGACTAGCCGACGTCGAACACGTTGTCAAAGAGGCTAGAGGAAGAGAGGCTGGAGGAAGAGAGGGCAGACGAACAGGATGACCTCTAGGCTCTCTTCCTCTAGTCTCCAGCCTATTCTTGACACTCCGAAAGCGGGTCATGCACAATGCGTTCACACCTGCGAGCGCGAAGGCGAAGATGATCGGCATAGTCCTCAAGGCATTACGCGTCTATCAGTGGTCCAAGAACCTGTTGGTTTTTGCCGCATTGATCTTTGCGCAGCAACTCCAGTATCCCAACCAAGTGCTCAAGAGCCTTAT
>Ga0315274_10016619_pt1 | contig 10393 bp, 10 predicted proteins | sample YL17G02_20_MG_FD_203700 | JGI IMG/M metagenome (GOLD analysis project Ga0315274, IMG submission 203700) | Sediment microbial communities from Yellowstone Lake, YNP, Wyoming, USA - YL17G02_20 | ecosystem: Environmental > Aquatic > Freshwater > Lake > Sediment | place: USA: Wyoming | collected... | reverse complement strand
CGCTGCTCGCAGCGGGGATAAAGGCTGTTCCTTTTTCAGCGAACACGGGGTTTAATGCCCTGTGTGAGCCTTCCCGTTAGAAAGTGGAAGACTTTCTAACGGGGTTTACTTAAATTTCTAACGGGTCCCGCCCTTTCTGTTAGGAATTGAAACTTTACTTTATATTATCCTCGCCATAAATGGCGGGGCTTTCTAACGGGGTAAAGAGCTGGTCCACTTCCATTTTTTTATCGATGAGGCCCTGATCCTGAGAATATTCGATAAATCGCTCAAGATTATTCCTGTTTTTCCTGATCCCCGATGGCCATAGATCCTCTCCAAACAGGTTTCGCTGTTCTTCAAAAAAATGTCGCCCCCAGGCCAATTGTGACCAGTTTGGGTCATCATAATATTGGGAGTAGATTTTCTTTGCCTCTTCAAACAAATCCATGACAGTCCTAACAATCCATGGTTCTCTCTCAACCCATTCCTGTTTTAGGGCGATGATATGCATGATAGGATAAAATTTATTTTTTCGGTAATATTTCAGCTCCTCCTGCCTGGGATCTGCGAAAAGGCGCCTCACCTGCGTGGAACCCTGAAGAACCGATTTGGGAGGGTGAGGCATAAACAGGGCATCGATTTCCCCTTCCTCTAACATCTTTCCGATTTTTTTCCCTTCTCCAATTTTCTGAAGGAAGGTCCCTTCCTTGGGCAGAAAGGAAACGGCTTCTTCCTTGGAGACATACCATTTAATCTTCTCCCAAGGAACGCCGTATTCTTTCTTCAAGTCCCCTTTTGCCAAGACAGAGAGGGTTGTCTGAAAAGAACTCAGTCCAACCTTTCTGCCGATCAGATCCTGGGGCGAATGGATACCAGAAGCAATATGGACATACATCTGGGACTGGCTAAAGAGCCTTCTTGGAAAAACTGGGATGGCTGTAAAAGGCATGTTCCGGTTTTTAGCCATAATATAGGAAGAAAGGGAAAGCTCACAGACATCGAATTCCTTGTTTTGAATCATCCTTTCATGTCTATTGATCCCGTCTCTTAACGGAGTGGATTGACCTGCCTGCAACACGTTTAATTCAAGGCTCTTAGGCAGAGTTAGCGTACCGTCAAAAAAAGGAATGTGGCGGTCATAAAGCGAAAGGGCTATCGTTAATCTTAATCTTTTCATTTTTCCTACTCCTTAAAAGGTTCAGTCCCTAATGTCCTGTAAGAACCACTCTGTGGGGATCTCCCTTCCTACCCCTCGCTCTTTTGCCAACTCATACACGCGGCCTGCCACTGCATGAAACTGTGCTCCCTGAAGGTTTCCTCTTTCCGAGTAAGTAATCTCATCAGGAGATGTTCGACCCTTTTTACCTTCAAGAATATCTTTAAGATAGATGACCTTATCCTCGGCGACGGTTTTAACTACTCCCTTTGAATACTTATGGGCTCTCAATCTCATCCGGTCTTCCAGTATTGGAGTTACATAGGTTAAAGATTCATTGGTAATTTCCAATTTACCGACGAGTGGAGTGGCATTGCCCAACCTCAAATATCGATTCACCCTTTTAAACGTTTCCTCATCCGGTCGCCCACCCACTGAGATGACGTGACTTCCTTTTTCAATATATCGACCCAAAATGACCGGAATATTGGCATCTGTACAACCGGCGAGGATATCAGCCCCTTTATAGACATCCTGAGGATGATTAAGTGGAACGGCCTCAATTCCGCATTTTTCCTTCATCTCCCGAGCATATACTTCCCGATTGGCTTTTGTAGGACTGTAAACCTGAATTTTTTTTATATTTCTTACCAGCCGAAGAGAATCAATATGGGATCGGGCCATTCCCCCTGATCCAAACATTCCTACCACTTCAGCGTTTTCTCTGGCCATGTATTTCACACCAATGGCAGAATCAGCCCCCACCCTCATATGTTGTAAATAGCCATCGTTGATCAAAGCCAAGGGTTCTCCATTATCCACTCTGAAAAGAAAGATGATTCCACAGAACGTCCCGGGTTGAATGCAATACTTTTCCAACGTATGGGTACCCTGATATTCTTGTTCATAGAGGACATCCGATTTCATGCGAATCGCAAAATAGCCGGAAGATGATCCACCCTCCATCGTCCCCCACTGGTAGATTTTTTGAGGATCTCGAGTGGGAATCTGGAGATCGATACGAGGCCGACAAACTGCTTCCCCTTTGATCATCTGTGCATAAGATTTTTCCAATGCTTCTATGGTCATTTCCATGGTCAAAAGTTTTTTAACATCATCGTTGTTTAAGAATAAAGCCATATCGTCCTCATTTCAAAGATTCATTATTTAAAAGAAAGGAGTGGAGAAAAGGAGTGTGGTTCTTCCCCACTACCTACTTCAGGCAGTCAGGCTGGGACTCTACTTGGAGATAATCGATATTCTTTATTGGCTTTGCCTGCTATTGAACCCCCATTAAAAGATCGATGATTAGACCCCGGTAAAGTTCAATTCCGGCAGCGACGGCAAAAGCGATGTAGATGAGGATCCAGAGCCCTGCGGCAGTGGAAAGAGTCAGCACCCATTTTTCCCGCTTGTAACGCATAAACAAGATCGTAAAAAGCGGAATAGCGATAGAGAACCCAAAGACATAAAGACAGGCAACCAAAAACAGGATCCAGAAAACGATCATAAAAAAACGTTTTCTTACCCCGGAGGTTTTTTTCTCTCTCTTCTCCTCGGTAATGATTTCTTGATGGATCAGCTTTTCCATCACCCCTTTAAAAAGCTCCTCCTCACCTGAAATACCTTTCTTTCTTTCCTTACTCAAATCGAGTATGAACTGTGAGATAGCCATGGCGAGGCAGGGCAATCCAACAACCAGAGGAATAAGACGGGCTTTGGCGTTATATCTCATAGCACCGATAATGACAGCCCCAAAGAAGATGATTAGGAAAAGGCTAAAATAGGCTTTAGGCTTAAGTTTCATTTATTATCTCCCTTATCTCGTCACCATTTTTCTCTTGCGAATGATCTGATAAACGATGGAAGTAATAACAATTGCAATGAGAAGCAGGGTGATGGGACGGAGTAAAAATTTGGTCCCGTAAAGGTTCATAGAGAGATGAAGATAGTTTTCACTCAGCTTTCCAAGAACCATACCCAGAACAAAAGAACCACGGGGGAATTTGAATGCCTTCATCCCATAACCGACTCCACCCATAGCTAAAGTAACAAAAATATCTCCGAAATTACTGGTCGCTAAATAACTCCCCAGGAGTGCAAAAGACAGAATGAGGGGGATAATGATTGAAGTCTTGATAAAGGAAATTTTAGCCAGCTGCCCGACAAAGGCAAGGGATATCAATACCCCAATAACATTGGCAAAAGCTAATACCCAGACCATACTGAATACGACGTCAAGATGCTTGGTAAGCATCTCCTGTCCAGGAACCAATCCAAGAACCATAAAGGCCCCGAGGAGAACAGCCATTCCAGAACCTGCAGGAATTCCAAAAGCAAGCGTCGGGATGAGCCCCCCCCCTTCTTTCGAGTTATTGGCAGCCTCCGGAGCAAGCACTCCCTCTACAGCTCCCTTACCAAATCGCTCCGGAGTCTTAGAGCTTTGCACGGCATGTCCGTAACAGATCCAGCTCGCCGCATCTCCACCGAGACCAGGAACCATTCCAATGATACTCCCGATCACGCTGGCACGGACTGTCAGTTTCCAATGAATAAAGGTATCCTTAATCCCTTGCCATACCCCTGCTCCCTTGACGTCTTCGGGTCGAGTATGGGCGATTGCTCCGGCTTCTTGAATTCCCAAATCGATCACCTCAGCAATGGCAAAGATCCCGATGACCACATTCACGATATTAATCCCATCAAAAAGATAGAGCTGGTTGAAGGCAAACCGGACAACACCGGTCTGAGGGTCCATACCGACAAAAGAGATAATCATACCCATACCGCCTGCCATCAGGCCTTTAATCAAAGATTCACTGGCCATGACAGCAACAAAGGTAAGGCCAACCAACGTCATCGTAAAGAATTCCGGTGGTCCAAAAGCCAGGACAACAGGCTTCACAACAGGAATGGTAAGCGCCATGCAAATGGCTCCGACCACACCTCCAACTCCGGAGGCTGCAAGAGCTGCGCCCATCGCCCTTCCAGCCTCGCCCTTCTGCGCCATCGGGTAGCCATCCACACAGGTGGCTGCCGCAGGTCCATCAGGGGTATTGAAGAGGATGGCGGGAATGGGACTGCCGGTGTGAACCACAGCATGCATCCCCAGCAAGAAGGCAAACCCCACTTCCGGAGGCATACCGTAGCAGAAAGGGATTAGAATGGCAAGCCCAACCTTTCCTCCGACGCCAGGAAGAATGCCGAGAGTTAGACCAATAGGAATGGTAAGCATCATCAAGCTAAAGGCTTTCCAGCTTAGAGCCAAATATAGACCATGAATCAATGCCTCAAACATACTACCACCTCATTCCTTATCTCAGACCCATGAATCTGCTGCCTTTGGTATGAGGGCTGATCATTGTTCGACTTTAATAACACTTCTCAACATGGTCACATTCTCCTCGGGCTGATGCATGACTTCCTTCATCATTTCCTCTACCTCATCACCAAAGGCGGGATCGATATCCACCATCATCTTTTCAGCATCCTTCAAGAGCGCTGGGTCGTTAAGGGCCTTTTTATAGGCCTCCCTTAATGCCTCCAGTCTCCCAGGCTGTGTATTAGGCGGAGCAGCCGTTAAGCGGCCTAAATCCCCATTTCCAGCAACGATCGCCATGAATTTTCTCCCTTTATCAGAGAGGTTCAATTCTTTTGCTAAAGGAACATCTGGCATATCTTTATGCTTCCTGTTAGCAATCTGTAAGAGGATACGACATTCCTTAGCCTTAATAAAACCGATCAGGCCAGCATAGGAGCCGATGGTGCCTGTAACCTCACCTCGCATCATCCCCATCTCCCCTTCCCGACCCGAATAACCAGGGATTGGTTTTAGGTTTGCCCCTAAGCCAGCGGCTACGATGATCGTCTCATTATAAGCAGCCGTTCCCACACCCGAAGACGCCATCTTGATAGGCTCTTTGCTTTCGATCAAATCTTTGATGCTCTTATAAGGGGAATTGATCGATACGAGAAGAACTCGATGCTCGGAATTGGCTTTTCCAATATACCTGTATTTGGCTAAATCGAACCTGATCCCCTGCAGTCCGACAAGCTGTGCATAGATCAACCCAGTGTTATAAGTCCCGATGGTGCGACCATCCGGTTTGGCCATATAGGTTTCGTTTGCTCCGATGATATGTCCGGCTCCTGCGACATTTTTAACAATCACAAGAGAACCGGGAATATACTTTTGTAAGTATTTGGAGATTAATCGACCATAGACATCATATCCACCCCCTGGTTTGGTGGCAACGATATAGGTAATGGTCTTTCCCTTATAGTAATCGAAATCCGGGTTGGCTGCATTGAGTGTGGTTACAAGAGATAAAAACAAAGCTACGATGATGGCAAAACAGAAACCTTTTTTTGTTCTCATTTCTTTTCCTCCTTATTAGTTTTCGATCTAATCCATAAATAACGACATGATAAATTGCGCATTTGGTGTCATTCCCGCGAAAGCGGGAATCCAGAAATTCTTAGACCGAAATTCCAAGACTGGATTCCGGGTCAAGCCCGGAATGACAATTAAAGAGTATAAATTTTTTGGATGCGCAAATATTTATGACGCTCTATTTAATGAGCTTCGCAAAAGTAATGGAACATTGAGCAACTTATTGCGCCCCCCTCACCCTCCCCTCTCCCCCGCCTACGGGGGAGAGGATAAAGGTGAGGGGGTTAACACGATGCCAATGTCCGTTCCATTATTTATGCGAAAGGCAATAATTATTAAAATATCACCAAAAGTGTAAAATATAAATTTTGAGAACTTCAAACTCAAAGTTTGATTTATTATACCTATTACAATTCACAAATTGTGTCAAGTGTTTCCACCTGTAGCAGTTTCTAAACTCCCTTTTCATTATACTCTTTCAAATTCTTAGACTAATTCTCCATAATACCCCATGCCCGGAGGGCACCCTCGAACCATGAAAATGGTTCCCCCTCTCCCCTTGATGGGAGAGGGTGGGGGTGAGGGTGAGTCAAAGCCTTTGCCCCCTCACCTCAATCCTCTCCCCCAGAGGGGAGAGGAGGTATATTAGGTGCTATTTTCAAGCTAAAATATATTCATTATCCTGTTAAAATAGAGAGCTCTGAAAAACCACTTTTCCCTCTCTTGATAGAGATTTCTAAGCTTTTTCAGAAATCTCAAATATGGCCCTCGACAATATTAGTTAGTATTCCAGCCAAAGGAGGTAAAACAAGAGAGGATAGAATCCTTATCATCACGAAGCGGAACCCCATAAATGGGATTTCATAAGAAATGATCCGGTGAAAGGCGAATACTGACCAAGCGGTAAGAAAAGAAATCAGTGCTGGTATTCCCGCTCCAGTTTTGAAAAGTACGACAACAATTGGAAAACAGATGATCGGGCCACCTGGCGTAAATCCTCCCACCAAGGAGGCGATCAATATTCCTTTCATACCGGACTCCTTCCCAAGCCAGGTCGCTACCAGGTCAGTTGGAATGAGTACGGAAAAAAACCCGGAAATGATCAGGGCCATGATGATTCGAGGAATCATGGTGAGGGCCTGATCCCATGCGTTCTTCAAACCCTGGAGGTGCACCTTCTTAGGGCCGAAATAGGCGATCGCTCCCAGAATCAATGCCATCAACCATATCACCAGGGAGGAATAGTCCATTTCTATTCTCCTCCCTTTGGCTTGATAGACTGAGCTAAATAGTGTGCAACTTTTCTGGCCGTTATTCCGGCTATCATAGGAAGTACCAGCGATACCGCATACCTGAGTAAGGCGAATCTGATTCCCATGAAAGGGATTTCCCAAATCAAGATACGCTGCATGCCTAAGATCTCCCAGGAGGTAAGATAGGCAACCAGAGGACCATAGTCGGCACCCAATTTGTAAAGAGCTGCAATTAAAGGGAAGGAGGTCAGTGGCCCACCTGGTGTGAATGCCCCAGCCATCGTAGCGATTGTAATCCCTTTAAGGCCTGATTTTGCTCCCATCCATTTATTGATCAAATCCCTGGGTGCCAGCACCTGAGCAAATCCAGCCAAAAAGCAGGCTCCTATCAATTTAGGAAGCACTTGTTTGAATGTCGATAAAGAAGCATCTACTCCGTTTAAAAAAAATACCTCTCCCTTGACATAGCAGATGGCTACCCCGATAAAAGCCAGGGCTGAAAAGGCCAAGAAAGAAACATCGATGATCGGATTTTTCTTCTTTTTTTTAGATAATTGTGGCATTGAAATTTAATAAAAATTCACCCCACGCAAAGAGAGGTAATGCGTGGGGTGTTCGTCTTCTGGTTCATTCGATGGCTTGGATTTGCCAATCAGGTTCTTTTACTAGAACCTTCCAAGAGATATGAAAATTTCTCTCTGGTCTTGCGAGCCACCTCTGGACTTGGGATATTGACGGGTGGAAAACGATCACGCCATTCGTAAGGCCGAGTCGCATCAATGATGGCTCTGGAATTAACCAGTTTTCCCTTGGCTTTTTCATCAGGATGAATACGTGGATCAAGGGCTGTTGACCATGCATTATGAATGATATCGATTGAGGTGGCGGGATCTGAACGGGTCACCATGGCCCAGATCACTTCATCGAGGTTGGTGACATCGATATCGTCATCCACGACGATGACATATTTGCCAGCATAAGCTCCCACGTGACACTGGGAGGCAACATGACCTACCTGGGTAGCGTGACCGGCATACCTCTGTTCTATTCCAATGATGAGCAACATCCTTGAGCTACCTGCCTCGTGTGCCCAGACACCCTTGATGCCAGAGAGGCCGGCCTTCTCGATCTGCTCCTTGAGGAGGCCAGAGCGGATGACCGCCCGGTACCGAGCGAGCTCATCTGTAGGACGGTTTGGAGGACATCCCAAGATAACGGGGTTGTTCCTGTAGTAGATAGCCTTGACATCTAATACAGGTTCATCACGAACGTCGCTCGCATAATATCCTGTCCATTCGCCGAAAGGGCCTTCCCGACGCCGCTTTTTTGGGTCCACAAACCCTTCGAGCACAATTTCAGCATTGGCAGGAATGGGAAGACCTGTGACCTCGCCCCGGATGACAGGATAAGGCTTGCCCCGAAAACCCCCTACAATATCAAATTCGCTGATTCCATAGGGGACCTCATTGCAGGCTATAAGAAATAAAAAAGGATCACCGCCCAATACAACAGCCGCTGGCATAGGCTGGTTGCGTGCTATATACTTGTCACGATGGACACGACCATGCTTTCCAGGGGAGATATAGAAACCCACGCTCTTCTCGTCGTGAATCATCACCCGGTACGTCCCCAAATTGATCCATCCCTCGTCAGGATCCTGGGTAATATCGTAGCTTCCCGTTCCTATGTAACGCCCTCCGTCATTTTCGTGCCAGATGGGCGTAGGAAAAGAGAGAACATTGACTTTATCGCCCCTCTGGATATTTTCAAGAATTGGACCATCCTTGACAAACTCATAAGGAATAGGTTTTGACTCCTGAAAAGCCTTGTTGAACCCATTAGAGAGCTCAACACGTGAAAGTCCATCGGGAAATCCCATCGTCATATTCATCCGTTTCCCACCGAAGAAATTGGTTAAAATCCTATGCCCCTTAGGGTATCCGGGAATACTATCAAAGAGTGCAGCGGGAGCCGGGTCAGAATGGTGAAGGAGCTCTGTGGCCATGCCAATATCTTCTTCCCAAGTGGCCCCTTCGACATCCCGAACTTCGCCAAGCTTTCGGGCTTGGTCAATCCAGCCCCGTAAGTCATCATATAGAAATTTTGCCTTCATTCACCTCTTCTCCTTTCATATTCTCAATAAGATCAGCAAAATTTGAAAACTAAGTAATTGTCATGGCCGGTTGGCCACCCACGAACGATGAAAATGTATAACCCCCCGTTTCCCCCCTTAATTTAAGGGGGGAGTAAGGGGGGTTAAGGTATCGCACACTATTTCTTCTTATATTCAGGAGCATTTTCGATCTGCTCTAAATCGTCAAACCCGATGTATCGGATCATTCGACTCGTTGCTGAAATAAACCGTGCAGGCTTATCAGGATCTCCATTGAAATGCTGATGCACCGTATTGGGAGGAATATAAACAGAATCCCCCTGCTCCCACTCCCAAATACTGGGCTTCTCATCCACCTTCCAATAATATTTTTCACCTAATTCAAAATCGACATCCCAATGCAGATCATACCCCTTTCCCTCAAGAATAAACATATACTCTTCTGACATGTGTCGATGTTTACCAGAACGACTCCCCGGCGGAATAAACTGCATGTAAGCATCGATCGACTCCACCTGGACGTCCATCTTCTCGTTAAAAAGATGTTTGATGATGCCCTGCCTCGAATTCTCCCAAGGCATCTCCTCCGGTTTGATGATCTTTTTCCTTTTCTTATTTTCTTCTATTCTCTGCTCACTATCTTTGAGCTTTTTTTCATAATAATTCGATTCCGCTTTTCGGATATTGGCTTTTTTCGATTCTTCGTATAACATAATAAGTTTCTCCTTCTTTCAGCAGAATTGTCACCCCCTCCCTCACCCTCCCCCCTCGAGGGGGAGGGGCTGGGTGGGGGGCATTTTCATCCTTCGAGCCTGCCTGCCCTGCCTGCCGGCAGGCAGGCGGTAGGCAGGGGTGATGAGCCCGTCATGAAGGATTACTCAGGAAGATAGGTCGGTTTGAAACCTTCATGCCCCGGAACAGGATCTTTGGGGGCCTCGTCAACCACTTCCTGCATGATCAGATTCATAAAAAGATAAAGAGGTTTCGCCTTAATGACGAGAGCCCGGGCAGGTCGATTCGGGTCGTCATTAAAATGCTGGTGGACACAGGAATTCTCAACGACAGCCACATCCCCTGCCTCCCAATCGTATCGAACGCCATCGTGGATCTCATGCCCTTTTCCATCGAGGATATAAAACATGGCTTCATTCATATGGCCATGGTTATCCGATTTCCCGCCAGGGGCAAGCACGATATAGTGCGCAAAAATGACCTGTGTAATTTTTTCCTTCGGAGTAATAATATTCACATTATAGAACTGGGGACCTTTTTTCCGTTCAAGTTCCTTTTCGAGGTCCTTTCTTTTAATAACCCGAGGTACTTTTCTCAGGCGTTGGAGCTCTTCCCTCAAACCGTAGGTGAATGCAGTCAATTCTCGAATATAGAGTCTCTCTTTCTGGTAGGCCTTACCGGTCGTTTCGGTGCTCTCATACTCTTTTTCTTCTTTTTTCAATGCATCCGTCATCTCTTATCCCTCCTTTAGTAAACCCCGTTAG
>Ga0315274_10016618_pt1 | contig 10393 bp, 8 predicted proteins | sample YL17G02_20_MG_FD_203700 | JGI IMG/M metagenome (GOLD analysis project Ga0315274, IMG submission 203700) | Sediment microbial communities from Yellowstone Lake, YNP, Wyoming, USA - YL17G02_20 | ecosystem: Environmental > Aquatic > Freshwater > Lake > Sediment | place: USA: Wyoming | collected... | reverse complement strand
ATTTAATATCTGGCGCGGCGCCGGCAGCAGCTACGTGCTTGGCTCGGGCGACTACGATCCGCGCAAAGACAATGTCCGACACAACGTGGTTACGCATAGCCTAGTCCGGGCAAGCCGCACGCTTGCTCTATATCAGGCCATGCCTAAATTAGTCGTGGCCGGCCAAAGCAACGAGTGGATTGCGGCAAGTTTTCAAGCAGCAGATAGCAGCAGCGAGCTGGCCTCTAAGGTGAATGTACCAATAAAAATTTATCAGGCTGCGGAAGATACTATCGTAAGTCCTGAAGCACAGCAGGCGTTTTGCAGTAAAGCCCCTCACTGCGAGCTATCGGTCGTCAACCAAGCCCGTCACGAGGTCCTGCAGGAAGTGGATGCCGTGAGGTCGCCAGTGCTCCGCGACATCATAAACTTCTTCGATCAGCCACGCCTTTAAACCAAACAATAGTTTGGGTGTTTCGTAGCCTTCTCAACAAGTCTGGATTAAGCGAACCACATCTCACCATATAGTCGAAGATTATGTAGTCAAAGATATGGCCGCTTTAAAATCTAGGGCCTAATCACCGATCAGAGCGACGGCCTGATCTCCCTGTGTCCTCGATAGAGTTATGCACCTCCACACCATTCCCATGCACTTCAACTTCTTTACGACGATCTTCACGCCGCACATCATAAAGCGCCTTACAAGTATCGTCGTCCTTCTGTAAACGACCACATGCGTGGCTGAATTCCACCTCTAACTTTTTCTGCCTAGTTGGAAGATCCTTGCTCCGCCAGGTTGCCACTTCATCGTCGGACAATTTACCGTCGCCGTTCTTATCAAGAGTATGCAGGCGTTCCATCTCAAATTCGCCTCGGCTCTTTGCTAATTCATCATCTGTAAGCTTGCCGTCTTTATTGGCGTCAAACTTTTCGAGCAGCATGGCATAGTATTCTCTGGCGTTGTTACACTGAGGCTGAACCTGAGGCTGAGTCTTATCTTGTGCAGGCGCTGCTGAGATAGTTGAGTAGTCACAACTCAGATCGAATGCCTGAAACTTTTCATTAAGTCCGGCGAACTTGTCCTGCCCAGTCCGACTACCGTTATCCAAGGAACTGCAGCTTACGACCGATGTCATTCCGATTGCTGATACGATAATGTACTTAGTTCTCATGACGATGACCCTTTCCAAAGAAGTTGTTTATAGACACAAAAAGTTCCCTTTTAAAGAAACGATATGTTCCTATTTGCAAGTGGCATTCCGATTGCGCCCGGCCCCGAACAATGAGATACAATCCACTGATATAAATGGATTTAATCAGGTCAGAAGCCGGTGCTTCTGACGCCGCATCCGTAACTACCCGACTGCCTTAAGTATGGCCAAATGACCGGCTGGTTTCGCTAGTCCCGAACCTAAGTTCCCGAATAGAATACAGAAGATCAGAGATGGCCAATATTTCGTCAGTAGCTCCAATGATGGTCACCCGCTCGGGGGAAGACCATCATTCTTTAATCCGAAATCCGAGATGAGTGCAATTATGAGTAGTCATGTTAGCAATCGCCGCGACCGCTACAAAACTATCCTACAAGTTGCCTGGCCTCTGATCATCGCCAATAGCTTTTGGAACGTGCAGTTAACCATCGATAGAGTCTATCTCGGTAATTATTCTACCGAGGCTCTAGCAGCAGCGATGGCCGTGATGGGCATCTTCTGGGTCCCAATGGCTCTCCTGCAACAAACAGCGGCATATCTCATGACCTTCGTCGCCCAATACTACGGTGCTAAAGAGCATAAGATGATTGGTCCCGCGACTTGGCAGGCGCTGATTTTAAGCCTCGTCGGTGGGCTTTTGTTCTTACTACTGATTCCAGTATCCGATGTTATCTTTGAATTGGTCGGTCACTCACAGTCCGTGCGAAAACTTGAGATCGAATACTTCGACACGATCTGTCTATCAGCTCTGCCTACCGCAATAGTCGCAGCTGTTAGTAGTTTTTTTTCTGGTCTAGGCCAGACACGAACCATCTTGTGGATCAACTTTGTCGGCATGATCACTAATCTTATATTTGATTACATGATGATTTTCGGCAACTGGGGATCGCCTGCTATGGGTGTGGCTGGCGCCGGATATGCAACCGCACTGTCGGGCTATTTTGCCGCTGCATTGGGCCTCTATTTACTCTTTCAGAAGAAGCATGAGGAAGCTTATGCAACCTTATCTGGATGGCGCCCTCGCCTTGATTTACTCAAACGCTACCTACGTTACGGCTTACCAAGTGGCTTACAGTGGGCTTTAGAGGGCTTAGCCTTCTCGATTTTTTTGATCATCGTGGGCCGTATGCCCGTAGGCGATGCAGCCCTTGCTAGCAGTGGCATCGTCGTCACGGTCATGATGCTTTCTGTTTTGCCGGCGATGGGTCTCGCTCAAGCAGTATCCATTCAAGTGGGACAATTTTTAGGTGAGGGGCGCGGCGACGAGGCTGAGGCTGTCACATGGTGCGGCATTCACCTCGCTCTCGGCTACATGGCGATGATGGGACTTAGCTTCCTTTTACTGCCAAACTTTTACCTCAGTTGGTTTCACAACTCTAGTAATGCAGCATTGTGGACCGACGTCTCGCAGATGGTACCCATTCTGCTCATGTTTGTTGCTTTTTTCACCTGCTTTGACAGCTTAAATCTAGTCTGTTCATTTACGCTCAAAGGAGCCGGCGACACCCGCTTTGTGTCACTGATTGCACTAATTCTGCCCTGGCCGCTGATGGTTCTTCCGACATGGCTTATGCGCGACTGGAACGGTGCTGTTTATTGGGCTTGGGGCAGCGCGAGTCTCTTTGCCATGGTACAAGCGCTCGTGTTCTTGAGGCGTTTTATGGGTGGTAAGTGGCAGAGCATGAGTGTCATTCACTAACCAAGTGATCAGCCGGCCAGCTTCGCCGACTTAAAGAATAGCCCGCAAAAAAATATTTTTCTCTATTAAAACATAAACTTGAATATTTTATTTCTAATTATATGAAGTAAAACGTTCAAGTTTATGTTTTGACCTCCGATATGTGGGTTGGCCTTTGTATTTCCGTCTACCGACCCGTCGGCTAATCCGGTCGAGTCTGGGGCGCAATCCAACTTACAGGACCCGTGAATCCGCATGCACCTAGTGGGCATCACGACTCCACTATCGCTCCAGGAGGCAACATGAAGAAAATGAGATCCAAGCTCGCAGCAGTTTTAACCTTGTTAGCTGCGTTAGGCATGGCTACAGGCTGTAAAACCGCTGCAAAAAAGCAAAAACAGGAAGGCCCGCAAACATTTGGGACATTGCACGCTGCTGCCGGAAATGGCCTAGACCTAAGTGTAAAAGACCCCATGCTCTGGCAGAAGACCGAATTGCCGCGCTGCCTAAATAACCGTGTCGGAACAAAATATTTCGTCTGGGCTGAGCAAAAGACACTTGAGTGTAATGCATCTGGATCTTGGGAGTAACACATGCAAAAAAACCAGAAAAATATCCTAAACTTAATCATGTTCTTTACATTATCACTGCTTACATTTCGTCCCAGCACTTCCTTTGCTTTTTGGGATGTTTGCCCTAAACAGCAGCCACCACCAAAAGGTGCCTGTGAAAAACCACCAACTAATGCTTGCGCCAAAAGCGGAAAGAATTTCTGCTCAAGTTGTAAAGACTCCTGCCTGTCACCTATCCCTGTTTATCAATGTAGTGGTGATGGTAAGAAGAAAATTGGATTTCTGGTCACGATCAATCCAGCAGATTGTGCCGCTAGTGTAGGTTGGCAAGCACCACGACGTATGTTTGAAGCCTTCATGCACCTTGCGGGCAATACATGCATCAGCGCTATCTCGCGCTGCGATACATCGAGCTCGTCCTTCGTCAATGTGACAGGTAGTGCCTGCAAAACGACGAAGAAAGGGAAGGATGTATCGATCGGCTTTTCGTTACTTAAAAACACTGAGCTGGGCAGCATGCCAGTATATCGGTGCATAGATTCCAGAGGCAACACCGCTGTAAGCATGTGGGAAAACTGTTCTGGCCTAACTGGCTACAAGAAAGATCAGTTCCTGGGATATGCCTTTGGTAGTGCAGCACCCCTTTGCTCGATAAAAGGCAACCAAGGTCCCGCAGGTCCTGCAGGCCCTGCCGGCCCAGAAGGTCCTAAGGGAGACAACGGCGATAAGGGTGACAAAGGAGACCAAGGGGACAAAGGGGATAAGGGATACCCAGGCGCTCGCGCTGTAGTCAAAACTTCCGCACTTAAACCCGGTGAAGTGAATCCCAGCGGTGAAATCTGCAAACAAGGTGGGGTCCTTATCGAATCATTCACCGATGTGAATGCCAATGGACAATATGATGGCCCCGAAGACAATCCGCACTCCCTCAATGCGGTCTGCAACGGCGAACCTGGTCCTGCCGGCCAACCTGGATTTTCAGCACTGTTAACTAGCGTTCAAATTCCACCAAGTGACCCCCGCTGTCCAGCCGGTGGGTATCATGTAACCGCTTTCCTAGATCGTGATGGTAACAACCTGCCGTCTCCGAGCGAAATCCTTTACGAGCAAAATATCTGTAACGGCCTTCGCGGCGACAAAGGAGACAAAGGAGACAAAGGAGACAAAGGAGACAAGGGAGCCAAAGGAGCCAAAGGAGCCAAAGGAGCAAATGCAGTGATCACTGTACAAGATGCACCTCTTGAAGCTTGTCCTAATGGCGGCCAGCTCTATATGAGCTGGACAGATGTCCTTAAAACCCCGGGAGAGGCTAGCCCAACTTTCAGCGGCGCACCAGACTACAATCTGCAAGAATCGCTGATCTGTAACGGCCAAGATGGCAAATCACCCTTGGTAGAAGTAACAGCAGTGCCTACTGGCAACGGTTCACCATGCATAAACGGCGGCTCACAAGTAGTCTTCTGGTATGACCTTAATAACAACGGCATCAGAGACCCAGGCGAGGCAACCCAGGAATACGTGACCTGCAACGGCAAAGATGGCGACAGTGTTGTCTTTGAATCGACACCAATTCCACCGGGTAGTCCACAATGCCCAACAGGTGGTGTCACTTACACACAATCGTCGTCGGCAACACCTGACCTCACAACCTCAAACAATATCTGTAACGGACTCAATGGCATTATCACAACAGTTTCAAATCCCCCTGAATGTCCAGGTGGCGGGGTGCTCTACACATCATGTACCGATCTGAATAACGATGCAGCCTGCGATGATGTAAATGACATAAACATCGTCAAAAACCCAGTGTGCAACTATGCCGGAGTACTCAATATGATTCCCACGGCAGCTGGTAACTGGAACAAAGTCGATGCAGCTTGCAGGTTGATAGATAGGAATTCCTTCCCAGTGTCCTCTGCTTTAACCAACTCGGGTAAATCGGGTACTGAAGTCTGTGCTATCGGCAATGCAGGGTATTGTTTAGGAGTCTTCCCGTTAAAAGTTGCGGGAGTCAACTTCAACAAGAACAACATTAATGACAACCCTGCACCAGTTCCACTCGATTGTGCGAGCCCATTATCTGTACAATGGCCGTGGGCACGTCATACGATCACGACGACAAATCAGCTCGAATATGGCGAGGCAGATACCTTTGTGGTGTGTTGCTCGGCACAAACAGCACCGTGACTTAGTAATTTAGTCACTAAGTAGATCTGTACTCTCGTTTAATGTCCTACAACTGTTTAGGTACCCGCAGGTTCACACTATGCGGGTACCTATTTCATTTGCACTACTGCTTAAACAAGTCGTCAGCACATCTTCTTGACGCCACGATGCCACATGCACCGAGCCGACTCCCTGCGTCACGGCAGCTGCAAGACTCTCCAACTTTGTCAACATCCCGCCACTGACAGCAAAGTCGATATTTCCAGCGCGTAACGCCGCAGCATTCAATTGCCGAATACGACTTTTGGGATCATTCACATCGCGCAACACACCATCTGATTCGGTGAGCATGATGAGCCGCTCAGCCTTCAGATTCACTGCCAAGGCACAGGCAACTGTGTCAGCGTTGATATTATAGATATTGCCAATTTGGTCGACACCAAGACTAGCGACCAGTGGTACTAGGCCACCCGCGAGCAGCACGTTCAAGACAAGGCCCTCGACTCTCTCGACATCCCCAACCCAGCCGTAATCGATACCGTCGCGCACTGGCCGCTTACTTACGGTGATAAGGCCCGCAGCTACGCCCGACAAAGCCACCGCCGGGACACCCGCGCGCACCGCAGCGGCGGCCAAATCTGAGCCAACGCCACCGGCGAAGACCATCTTGGCTGCCTCGATCAAACCATCATCTGTGACGCGGCGCCCTTTAACAAAGTGGGCATTTAAACCCAAATCAGCCGCGAGTTTAGTCAAGCGCGCACCACCGCCATGAACTAGGACCATACGCATACCGGACTCATGGCAACGAGCCACTTGTCGCATTAACCGATATGCCGCCGCCCTGTCGTCGACAGCGGCGCCCCCTATTTTGACGACCACAATTCCGTTATTTACGTCAGAAAGCTTGGCTGCCACAGCGCTTGATCCCTCTGGCTAGTAAGAGAAATTAGAACTTACGATGGGTCTTTAGCTGTCTCACGGAATACTCTCTCAGCCCGAGCAAACTGCTCGAGAAAATGGTCGATCTGCGCATCGTTCAAAGTCAGCGGTGGCATCAGTCGAAGGACAGCCGGGTCATCGGATGTCCCTGTAAGCACACCCCGGTCGAATAATTGTTTTTGCATGGATGCGGCAGTACCGTGCAGTTTTAGACCAATTAAATAACCTTCACCACGCACTTCAGCTACGCTAGGAAAGGCCGCTAGCGCCTGCCTTAGACGCGGTGCGCGCGTGGCAACCTGCGCGTAAATACCCTCCGAACGTAAAATCTCAATGGTCGCCCGCACAGCAGCTGAGGCCAGCGGTCCACCGCCAAATGTGGTGCCCAAATCACCAGGACGAATAGTTGCCGCAACTTTTTCATTGGTTACTGCGGCACCTACCGGCAGTCCCGAGGCTATACCCTTACCGAAGCTTATTAAGTCCGGCACGACACCATAACGCGGCGCAAATGTAAAACTGCCCGTACGACCAAAACCGGTCTGCATTTCATCATAGATTAGAAGCGCACCATGTTGATCACATAGAGCACGTATTGCACGAAAAAATTCCGGTGGGGCGGTTCTTGCGCCGGCTAGTCCCTGAACCGGCTCAACAATCACAGCAGCAACGTCGCTAGCAGCAAGCGCTACTGCTACCGCAGTGGCGTCACCAAACGGCACAAATGTGTGACCCGGTATCAATTCGGCAAGGCCCTTACGGTATTTGCTTAAACCCGTTGCCGCTTGTGCACCTAAAGTACGCCCGTGGAAACCACCTTCGAAGCCCACTATGCGCTGTTTACCGGTAGCAATGCGGGCCATTTTGAGACAGTTTTCCACAGCCTCGGCACCAGAATTGACAAAAAATACGCGCGACAAGGGACGGGGCAGCTCATCAACGATCAGGGCTGCCGCCTCTTCTTGATGCTCAAGGGCAACTGCATTCGAATAGAACACCAGCTTCTGTATTTGCGCTGTCAATGCCTGTACCAAGTGCGGATGGCAATGTCCGGTCGACGTCACAGCATGACCTGCATACATATCCAGATATGATGCACCGCTCTCGTCATAAACCCAGGCACCCTGACCACGCACTATTTTTACTGGCAAACGTTTGTAAACGTCAAGGAGCGCACTTTTTAATTCCGCGGTCATGGGACTCCTCCAGCCTGCCAAAGCCCAGTGGTTTCAGGAAGGCTAAACATGAGATTCATATTCTGTACCGCCTGTCCGGCAGCACCCTTACCGAGATTATCCAAAGTGGCAAAGACACTCAGCTCTCTACCTTCACAAACCCAGCCGATATCCACAAAATTGCTACCGCGCGACCAATTAACATTTGGCGATCCGTCGACCAGGCGAATAAATACACTCTCTGCATATGTTGACTTAAATGCAGCTGACACAGTTGCGGCACCGACAGAAGATTTCAGCTGGCAATAAATACTGGCAAAAATACCGCGAACAAGTGGCGTGCTGTGCGCTTGAAATACCAAGCCATCACCCCACCCCGGCGCAAGCTGAGCCAAGGCTTGGCGAATTTCAGGCAAATGTTGATGGCTAAAGCTTTTGTACGCATACATGCTGTTTACGCGGGTCGCATGCTGAGTCGTAGCGGATGGTTTAGCACCAGATCCAGTGGATCCAGTTTTGGCGTCAACAATCACCCGGTCTTCGATCAACGCCGAGCGCACAAGAGGTGCCAATGCGAGAATCACTGTGGTGGCGAAGCAACCTGGGTTTGCAACAAACTGCGCTGCGGATACCGCACCTGCCCCAGTAGTTTCAGGTAATCCGTAGACAAATCTTTTTTGCCAATCCCGGTCAGCCGGTTGGGTGCCGTAATACTTGGCAAAGCTTTCCGCATCTGTCAGGCGAAAGTCACCACCTAAGTCGATTATTTTTGGCCCTAACGGCAATTTGGGCACCAAGTCACGACTGGCACCATGCGGCAGGCACAAGAACAAACAATCCAACTCTGGCCAATCACCAACTGTCTGCGGCACTGGAGCTAGAGGCAACTTAGTCAGTCCACGCAGAGCCGGATGATGTTCAGCAATTAGCCTCCCTTCACCACTAGATGAAGCAGCCAACACAACCTCGACATGTTGGTGCCCAAGCAAAAGCCTAAGCAGCTCACCTCCGGCATAACCGCTGGCTCCTATGATACCTACACGCACCTTTGACGACGTGATCGAAACCCCAGATTCCGTGGCGTCCGCGGCTGAATTCGCTGACTGCCCAAATCTCATTGTATGGCCTCATCAGTGGTCGCCAGCAACCGAGATTCAACTAGTGCAAAAAGCGCCGCGCCACCAGCGATCGCATTAGCTGCTGGGACACCCAACTCTTGACGGATGTAATCAACACCCATGCGGCTATCAGTGGCTGCACCCGAGATCACATCTGGCCTCAGTCCATGCTGCTTGAGCAGCTCGATGCCACCCCATGCGCTGACAAAATCACCGGCGCAGAAGACCAGCGCAGCAAGACTATCGCGGACAATCTGGTCATTGAGTATGGAACTCACATTGTAGCCACCAAGAAGACCATCACCGAGTTCAAGAATGATCACATCTGGCGAGGATGCACCCAGATGAGCAATGATAGACTGAGCCACCGGCGACAAATCACTTACCCCCACAGTCGAAGCGAATCCCAGATCGAGAAAACTTAGCGTTTTAATCGCCCCATTGTCCCGCATCTCCAGAGTGTCCCTGAGACAGGCGATGCCAGAGACTTTACCGGCGGCAACTTTATAGCCCGCCCCAGTGAAGCGGCGCACAAGCTCAACTGCCACGCGCGTCTTACCCGCATGCATGCAACTTCCCGCCACCGCGATCACTGGCGGCGAGCTCGCCTCCGGGGTGATGATCGGCAGAGCGTAATCGGCGATGTTAAGTAGACTGCCATCCTGCATAACGGCACCTAAGTATTCTGTCCGCACCGGCTGGCCCATCGCTTGGTTAAAGCCAGTACAGCGGCCGAGCACACCACCCAGGTTTAAGATGTGTAATTCGTCTCCCACCGCAAGTTCTGCGGGCACATCTCCGACATAACCCTTAAGTGCCCGGCGGGCACCGATCACACCTATGAAAATATCGCCGACACTCAAACGAGCTAGACGCCCAGAGGGCAACTCCAAACGATCGTAGCCGGGATTCTCGCTGAGCACTTTAACCGCGACGATATCGCCGGAACGCGGCCGCAGAGTAACCATCGCAATGCGCACGTCGTTGCTCAGGCCAGCCGCACCGGCTACTGAGGCCACTTTGTCAGCACGAATTTGCCGACGTGCCAGGGCTTGGCCACAGGCAACCGCAGGACTAACCGATGCTACCGGCAGATCACTCACTCGTTGCAGCATGAGACTCCCCTTCATTTTTTAAATATCGTAAAAATTTTCCGCATAACTTTGGACTGATCGTCGCGACTGCGCAGCGCTATAAATATAGTGTCATCACCAGCGATCGTGCCGGCTACGCCATGAAGTTTCGCTCGATCTAGATGCAGGGCTGCCGACTGCGCATGGCCTGGGCCAGTGCGCAGTACAATCAAGTGATCCCCAATCTTCTCCGCCGACAGGTGATCCACTAGCGGAGATTGCCCGGGCTCCAGCTGCGGCGCGCGGTACACACCGCCTACCTTAACTACGCCCATCTCGGTGAGATCGCGAGATACGCTGGCTTGCGTCGACTCGACTCCGGCTTTGGTAAGTTGCGCCACCAAGTCGGATTGGTTACGCACCTTAGCGTGACGAATGATCTCTGCAATCTTCTGCTGACGGCTCTGTTTATCCATCAT
>Ga0315274_10016617_pt1 | contig 10393 bp, 11 predicted proteins | sample YL17G02_20_MG_FD_203700 | JGI IMG/M metagenome (GOLD analysis project Ga0315274, IMG submission 203700) | Sediment microbial communities from Yellowstone Lake, YNP, Wyoming, USA - YL17G02_20 | ecosystem: Environmental > Aquatic > Freshwater > Lake > Sediment | place: USA: Wyoming | collected... | reverse complement strand
GATCTCCGGCCCGCTCTTATCGGTGTAGAGCTCGAGGGGCTCCAGCTCCGGCCCGTCGACCTCGACGAAGCCCGCCCGCCGGCTGGCCCGCCGCCACCGCTCGAAGAGCCAGTTGCGCAGGGCCATGTCCTCGGGGTAGAAGTCGCGCGTGCCTCTGACCGGCTGAACCTTCATGCGATGTCCTTCACGAGCCTACGGGGTATCGATGTCCTGCTCGAGGACGGCGGTCTCGCCGCCGGCGTACTCAACCTGGAGTTTCGCGTGCGTCTTTCCGGAGCGGCTGACCTCCTCGCAGGTCGGCGCGTACGTGACCTCGCAGAAGCCGTCCTTGTCCGGCCCGGACAGGGCGATGAGGCGGTCATCGGTCCGGGCCTGGGGCGTCCGGCGCTGCGAGGTCTGGCCCGTGTCCCTGGTCAGGCTGAGCGTCAGCCCCTCGGGCCGGCCGCGCGCGGCCTTGAAGCGGAAACGGACGGCGGCGCGGTAGCACGTGATCTTCATCGTCTGCTCGTCGCCCACCACGATGTCCGGCTTGTTGGTCGCCCCCGGATAGTAGTCCCACGCGCCTGTCGAGCTGTTATACACCCAGTCGCACTTGCCGCGCATCAGGAAGGGCGAGACGCTGACCGTGTAGACCTGCGGCCCCGCGCCGGCCCTGAAGACGTGGGTCCAGCGGTACAGGCCCGCCGCCTGCGGCGTCTCAACCACGTAGTCTTTCCCTTGAACGGTAAAGAGCACGAAGTGGCCGGCGCCGGGGGCGCACTCCATCTGGAACGTCACCATCTCGCCGTCGTAGGCCCACTGATTTCGCTGAGCGGAGAACTCGCCGCCCGGCCGGGCCGTGTCGGCCAGGAGGCGGCAGGGCTCGTGAAAGAGACAGCCGGTGCTCGCGAGGCAAGCCAGCAAGGCCGTTGCCCCAACGCCCACTCGCGCCATCCTGCGGTTTGTGATTGTCATGGCGATTCACGTCGTGGGTGTGTTGGGCGTCTCCCCCTCGGGCGGCGGGGGCCCCTGCCCTTCCCGCCTGGCCCGGCGTCGCCGGAGCCGCCGCCAGATGCCGGTCACCGGCCCGCTGAGGGCGTAGGCCCCGAAGCTGACGGGCAGGATGATCTCCCTCAGCACGACGGCCAAGGCGAGTGTCAAGAGGACCATGACGAGGTGGCTCACCGGCCGTCGCCCGCGGACGAGCTGATTCAGCATGTGCGAATAGCGCAGGTTCGAGACCATCAGGATGCCAAGAACGACCGCCACGGCCGGCAGGCACCAGAGCATGACCGTGCAGAGCATGCCGGCGGCCCGGTCCGGCCAGAAGTCGGCCATGACGATGATGAGCGACACGAGGGCCCCCGCCGCCGCCGGCGACGGCAGCCCGCGGAAGCTCAGGTGCGCCTCCTCATCGTGCACGTTCTCGACGTTGAACCGCGCGAGGCGAATCAGCGTGCACCCCAGGTAGACCGCGCCGCACACCCAGGCAATGCGCAGGACCTCGACCAGCCCGGCGGGCATGACGTTGTGGAGGCCCTCGACCACCACGCGGTTCATCAGGAACGCCGGGGCCACGCCGAAACTGATCGCGTCGGCCAGGCTGTCGAGCTGGCCCCCGAAGTCGCTCGTGGCGCGGGCGAACCGCGCGAGCCGTCCGTCCAGCGCGTCGAAGACCATGGCGAAGATGACCAGGTAGCCCGCCCACCGGACGTCCTGGCGGAACACGCTCGCGGCGGTGTCGGAGGCCAGGAGCGCCTTGGTCGTGAAGGTGATGGCGCCAAAGCCGCAGAGGGCGTTCCCCAGCGTGCACAGCGACGGCAGGATGGAGACGCGCGGGATTCTCATCGGAATCGCCCCAGAACGGTTTCGCCGGCCTTGACGCGCTCGCCCAGTCGGGCCCGGACCTCAAAACCGGCCTCGACGGGCACGTAGACCTCGGCCCGCGAGCCGAACTTGATCATGCCGAACCGTTGGCCGCGCTCAAGCCGCGCCCCCGCCGCTACGGCGCACACGATCCGCCGCGCCAGGACGCCCGCCACCTGACGCACGAGGACCCGCGCGTGCCCCTCGGCTCCCTTGATGAGCATCGCCACGGACTCGTTCTCGGACGATGCCGCCGGGTTCTCGGCGTTGTGATACCGCCCCGGCCGATGCTCGACCGCTTCGACCTCGCCGGCGCACGGCGCGCGGTTCACGTGGACGTTCAGGGGCGACATGAAGATCGCGATCTTGTGGGCGGCGGACTTAAGATACTGCGGCTCATTGACTTGGGCGACTTCCACAACCCTGCCGTCGGCGGGCGACACCAGGAGACCCACGTCTTCAGGTATGCGGCGCGAGGGGTCGCGAAAGAACCAAAGGACAAAGGCCAAGCTGAGAACGAAGACGGGTGCGACGAACCACTGGCCGATGACGGCGGCGGCCACGGCCCCCGCCACCGAGACCCCGCCGAAAAGGAGCAGTTCGCGAACCCCGTATTCAGTCAGCGGAATTCGCACGGTCCTTTTCCTCCGACCGGGGCGCGAAGTAGTGGCCGCAGGGGACGCAGGTCAGTTTCAGGTCCATCGCGTCGATCGGGAAATCCCGACAGGTGAGCGTCCGCCTTTCGTACCGGTCGCACCGTTTCTCGCCCGTCAGGAACGGGCAATGAAAAGTCAGGTCGCAGCACGAGCCGCACGCCCGGCACGTGCCGAGGCGCGCGGACCGCATGCCCACCACGTAGTCCGGCCTAAAGCGGCACAGGTACTGCCGGCGGACCTGCCCCATGAGCCGCAGCGCGTAGCGCCAAGCGAGGCCGAACGGGTGCCCCGGCCGATCGACGTGCATGCGGTTGGCCTCCGCAATGCCCCGCACTTCATGGGTCGTTTGAGTCATGTTTCAGTGAGTCTAGAGGGTCGGAGGGCCTCTGTCAATCACCCGCCGCCGGTTTTGCTATTCCAGGTTCGCGTGGCGTGATTCGAGTTCCTGAGGCGGCGTGCCGAGGCGGCGGCCGATCTCCGCGCTGATGGCGTCCAGGAGAAGCAGCAGGGCCTGCTCGAACAGGGACCCGCCGTATTGGGCAGACTGCCCCTGCCCCGGCTGCGTGCGCTTGGAGGGCGCCGGGATGATGATGGTTTCGTCGGCCAGGCGCGCCATCGGCGAATCGGGCGTGGCGGTGATGGCAACGACCCTCGCCCCCGCCTGCCTCGCCACCTGCGACACGAGGACGGTCACCTGGGTCTCGCCGCTGGCGGAGCACGAGAGCAGCAGGTCCCCGGCGCGGATGGCGGGCGTGGTGGTTTCGCCCACCACGTAAGTGACCCGCCCGAGGTGCATCAGGCGCATGGCGAAGGCCCGAGCCATGAGGCCCGACCGTCCGCCGCCGGCCACGTAGATCCGGTCGGCGGCGAGGACCGCTTCCACGAGGTGCTCCAGGCCCTGAGGCGCCACGCGGCCGAGGGTCCGATGCATCTCCTCCAGAATATCGTGAATGGCTTGTTGTATGGGCATGTTCCGTTTCCGCCCCGCCTGTTGCCCAGTATACCGCCGCGCGATGACGAGGACAAAGGTTTTGCTTTGCTTGACACCGGGGCCAACCACGGCTACTGTGGAAGCGCCAACGCTGCGTCTGCGGAGCGCGGCAGTTGTCCCTCTCCCTTGACGGGAGAGGGCGGCGAAGCCGGGTTAGGGTGATCCGTCGGGTGACCCCCTCACCCCCATCCCCTCTCCCACGAGGGGAGAGGGGAGCAAGCGGCCCGGGCCGGAAACCAAACGATGAAGCGCATCCTCGTCAGCCCGCTCTCGTGGGGCCTCGGCCATGCCACGCGCGACCTGCCGATCATCCGCTACCTGCTGGAGCGCGGGCACCACGTGACGGTGGCCGCCGAGGGGCGGGCCCTGGCGCTCCTGAAGCGGGAAGCGCCACAGTGCGACTTCCTGGAGCTCAAGGACTATCCGCCGGCGTACTCTTCCTCGCGATTCTACGTGCCCCACTTTCTGGCCATGGCGCCCGCCATGCTGAAGGCCATTGCGGAGGAGGAGGAGAACGTCGCGCAGCTCCTGAAGGACCGCCGGTTCGACCTGATCATCAGCGACAACCGCTTCAACGTCCGTTCGGCCGATATCCCGAGCTTCATCATCTCACACCAGGTCCGGTTCATGACGCCGCCGGGCCTGGGTGTTTTTGAGTGGATCACCGAGCGCTTCAATTACCATTACCTCCGCCGCTTCGACCGGGTCATTGTTCCGGATACCGCCGACCCCGTGCAGAACCTGAGCGGGCGCCTCTCGCACGATCTCCGGCTCATGCCGCCCGAGAAGATCCACTACGCGGGCGTCCTTTCGAGCGTGTCGCGGATGAGCGTGCCGCAGGACGTGGACCTCTTCATCTCAATCTCCGGCCCCGAGCCGCCGCGGATGCAGCTCGAGCAGCTCATCCTGGACCACATCGGCGAGGTGCGGGCCGACCGCATCGTCATCACCCTCGGCAAGCCGGAGGTGAAGGAGCAGCGCGAGCTCGACGCGCGGACCACGGTCTATGGCTTCCTCGACCGGGCCGGCCAGCAGGAGATGATGAACCGGGCGCGGATGGTCGTCTGCCGCAGCGGCTACACCACGGTGATGGAACTCGCCGAGCTCGGCAAGAAGGCCCTCTTCATGCCGACCCCCGGCCAGACGGAGCAGGAGTACCTGGGGCGGTATTACGCCGAGCGCGGCTTCTTCCACACCGTCAGCCAGTACAAGCTCGACCTGCCCCGCGACCTCGAAAAGGCCGAGCGGATGTCGGGCGTGCCCTTCGCCAGCCATACCCGCGCGAACGTCGAGAAGCTGTACGAGGATCTCCTCGGTCCGGCGCTCAAGGGCTGAGCGGGGCGCCGTGCCGACGCGCTCCCCCCGCGGGTCGCGGCCGAACTCACACCCCAAAAATCCGCTTGGGGTTGTCTCGAAGCAACAGCGTCGCCACTTCCACCGCCTGGCGCTCGCTCAAGCGATGGGTCTCGACGAATTCCCGCGCGAGGACCCGGGCCAGCACGCGACGGTACATGTTGAACTTCGGCAGGCCGAACTCGACCTTGTACATGTCGCTATAGTACCCGATGAGCTTCACCTTGGGCAGCGCCTCCAACCGCGCCCTCAGGTCGTACTCGATGTGCGCCGGGATGTTCGTGTACCACCAGTGGCCGGAGGGCTTCACGTTCGGGAAGATCCACGCGAACGTCGCCAGCTCGTGCGCCCACGTCATCGAGAGGACCGAGACCGTGAAGTCCACGTCCGGGTACCGGCGGAAGAGGTCGGCGTAATCCACGAGGCTCCCGCGCTTCGAGAGGAGGTCCCGGCCGTTGGCCACCCCCGCCGGGTACACGTTGCGGACGACGCCGATCATGAGCTGGAACGGTTTCTTGAACTGGCGGCACGCGTTGGCGACGGCGTCGAACGCGAAGACCGCCAGGGCCCGGCTCTCGTTCTCCGACAGGGCCTTGCCGCGAAGCGCCTTGGCGAGCGCCTTTTCGGCCGCCTTCTCGTCTGGGGCCCGCGGCGAGAAGTCGGGCGGGAGGCTGATCGCCGCCGAGCCCGCCCCCGCCTGCACGAAGTACCGCATCAGCCAGGCCACGGCGCTCTGAAGGTCGCCGGTCGAGCCGACCCGGGTTCCCGTCTTCGCGGCCAGCCGGTGGCGCACCTCGGCGTCGGCCAGTTGAAACACCAGGTCATCGGTCCGCAGGCACGGCACAAAGACCGTGCGGTCGACCGCCGAAAGGTCTTCGTCAAAACGGTTCGTCAGGAACACCTTTTCGAGATTCGACTTCGCGAGAACCGCCAGGTAGCGGTCCCTCGGCCGGCCCGCCTCGGCCACCGCTTGGGCAAGCTCCGGCCAGTTCGACGGGGTGATCCGCTCGGCGCGGAACGCAAACAGCTCGCGTGCCGCCTCCATCAGCCAACTGTACTGGACGGTGTTCGAGATCGTGTCGAGGCGCGAGACGAGCTCGGCGATGCGATCCCCGTCGCTCCTCTGCGGGTCGACCGCCTCGGCGGGCATGCCGGCGGAATGGGCCAGCTCCGTGTAATAATGGTAGCCGAGCAGGTCCGCCAGGGTCTGGGCGTGGGGCGATTGGGCCGGCACGTGGCTGTGGCAATCAATGGCCCGGATCGCAAGGATATTGTCCAGAAGCCTCGTCTCGACGTCGCTCATCGGTCGGCTCTCCTCTTGGCAGCGGTTATCGGACCGTCATTATACGGCACGCCGGGCGCGGCACAAAGCGGCCGTTTTTTTCGTGCGTCCGGTTCGCATATGCCCGAAAATCACGTATAATAACAACGGCGGGAGAGGATGTAGACCATGCCGTGGATCGAGAGTGTTACGATTGAGTGGAGCCGCTGGAGCTTCGGCCTCTCAATGGGGCGGCCGCTGCCGGAGGCCACGCGCCAGCGGTTTGCCGAAGGCGAGGAGGCCTTCGATATCCGGTTCCTCGAGGACCTTCTGGCCCGCATCGGCGAGAACAACGAGATCCTCGCGCACCTCGGCCACCTCTACACCAAGACCGGCCGCCACCGCGACGCGCTGGCCGTAGACCGGCGGTTCGTGGCCCTGCGGCCGCGCGACCCCATCGCCTTCTACAACCTCGCCTGCTCGTATGCGCTGCTAAAGCAGCTCACGCGCGCGTTCGCCGCCCTCAGGAAATCCATCGAGCTGGGTTACCGTGACTTCGATTACATGCAGCTCGACTTGGATCTGGAAAACCTGCGAAAAGACCCCCGCTGGAACGACCTCTTCAGCGGATCGAAACGCTGACATTCCACGTTGCCGCCGCAGGGGCACGGCATGCCGTGCCCCTACTCCTGCGCGCCATCGCGCCGAAGTGGCTAGAGGATGTACCTCGCCAGGTCCTCGTCCTTCGCAATGCTCTGGAGTTTCTCCCGCACGTAGGCCGCATCCACGAGGACCCGGCGCCGGCCTTCGGGCAGGTCGGGCGCGTCGTAACTCAGGTCCTCGAGCACCTTCTCCATGACCGTGTACAGGCGCCGCGCGCCGATGTTCTGCGTCCGTTGGTTCACGCGGTAGGCCACCTCGGCGATCTCGCGGACGCCGTCCTCCGTGAACTCCAGCGCCACGCCTTCCGTTGCCAGCATCGCCTGATGCTGCTTGACGAGGGCGTTGTCGGGTTCCCGCAGGATCCGCACGAATTCCTCGGCCGTCAAGTCCTTGAGTTCCACGCGGATCGGGAACCGGCCCTGGAACTCCGGCATGAGGTCCGAGGGGCTCGACTGCGTGAAGGCCCCCGCGCCGATGAACAGGACATGGTCGGTCCGCACGAGGCCGTACCGCGTGCCCACCGTGCAGCCTTCCACGATGGGCAGGAGGTCCCGCTGGACGCCCTGGCGGCTCACGTCGGGGCCGAACTTCGACTCCGACCCCGTGATCTTGTCGAGCTCGTCGATGAAGACCACGCCGAGGTCCTGCACGCGGGCCAGCGCCTCGGACGAGACCTGCGACTTGTCAATCAGGTGGTCGGTTTCCTGGGCGATGAGCACCTCGCGGGCCTCGCGCACCGTCATGGCGCGGGTCTTGCGTTTGGCCGGCATGAACCGCTCGAACATCGTCTGGAGGCCGATGAGTTCCTCCTGCTGCGGCCCGCCGATCCGGCCCAGGTCGACTCTCTCCTCAACCTCGACTTCGACGACCCGCTCCTCGAACAGGCCGGCGTGGAGTTTCAGGCGCAGTTTTTCCCGCGACGCCTCGCGCTGCTCGGCGGCCTCGCCTCCCGCTTCGTCGGCCGGCGCGCGGGCGGCCGTCCAGCGGCTGGCCGGCAGGAGGATGTCGAGCAGGCGCTCCTCGGCGGCGGCCTCGGCCGGCGGGCGGACGGCCTCCGCCATCTCCTGCCGGACCATGTTCACGCCCAGCTCCGTCAGGTCGCGGATGATCGACTCGACGTCGCGCCCGACGTAGCCGACCTCGGTATACTTCGTGGCCTCGACCTTGATGAACGGCGCCCCCACCAGGGCCGCCATTCGCCGCGCGATCTCCGTCTTGCCCACGCCCGTGGGGCCGATCATGATAATGTTCTTCGGCGCGACCTCCTCGCGCAGCTCCGGCGCGAGCTGCTGCCGGCGCCACCGGTTGCGCATCGCGATGGCGATGGCGCGCTTGGCCTCATTCTGGCCGATGATGTAGCGGTCCAGTTGCCGGACGATCTCGCGCGGCGTCAGGGGCTTCATGCGTCGAGCACCTCGACCGTGATGCGGTCGTTCGTGTAGATGCAAATCTCGGCGGCGATAGCGAGGGCCTCCCGGACAATTTCCTCGGCCGAGAGGTCCGTGTGTTTCAGCAGGGCCGCGGCGGCGCTGCGGGCGTACGGGCCGCCGGACCCGATGCCGATGAGGCCGTCGGCGGGTTCGATCACGTCGCCCGCGCCGGAGATGATGAGGCTCGCCTCGGCGTCGACGACGGCCAGCAGGCTCTCCAGGCGCCGGAGGACGCGATCGGTCCGCCACGCCTTCGCCAGTTCCACTGCCGCCTTGCGAATGTTGCCGGACGAATCCTTGAGCTTGCCCTCGAACCGTTCCATCAGCGCGAACGCGTCGGCTGCGCTGCCGGCGAAGCCGCAGATGACCCGCTCTTTCTCGCCCAGGCGGCGGAGCTTCTTCGCGTCGGCCTTGACGATCGTCTCGCCCATCGTCACCTGGCCGTCGCCGCCCAGGGCCACCTGCTTGCCCCGCCGCACCGACAGGATGGTTGTGGCATGAATCCGCATGACGGCTTCTCCCGCGATCATTCCTTCTTTCCGTACCGCTCGCGCCACAGGACGTCCTGGAGCGGCTTCTTGTCGGCTTGCGGCGTGTCCTGCGGGGCCTTCCCGATGGGCAGTGCGATGATCAGCCGCTTCGGCGCCGGCACGCCCAGCACCTTCTTGGCGTGCTCCTCCTCTTTCAGCAGCGTCCCCTCGACCCAGACCGACGAGTAGCCCAGGGCCGTGATCGCCAGGAGCATGTTCTCGGCCGCGGCCGCCGCGTCCTCGAGCCACCATCGCGACGCCGCCGGGTCGGCCACGATGGCGACCGCCGCCGAGGCCGTCGCGAAGCAGGACTGCACCTTCTCCAGGGCCCGCAGCGTCTCCTCCTTCTGGATGATGATGAAGTTCAAGGGCTGGCGGTTCCCGCCCGACGGCGCCCGCCGGGCCGCGTCCACGATCTTCAGCAGGTCCGCCTCCGGCACGTTCACAGGGGCGAACGCCCGGACGCTCGCGCGCCTGGCAATGGCATCAAACAGTTCCATGGCAATTCCTTTCCTGGCGTGTGTGCCGCGGCCGGTCTTGTCCGGCCGCGCTTCTCGGGTAAGGCGGGTACTGCACCGATGGCCCGCCCGGTTCGGCGAGTGCTCCTTAGGCCTCGCGGATGGCCCGAAGCGCGGCGGCGCGTCCGGCCGCGCGCTCGGCTTCCGCCTCCAGTCCGTCCCAGACGACGTGGGCCTGCGCTTCCAGCGACAGTTTAAGATTCGTGTATGGATTGACCTCGGTGGCGGCATCGAGTTGCGCGAGCCATTCCGGCTGAAGGTCCGCCGTGCCCGAAAGCGCCCCGGCCAGTCCGCCCGCGACGGCCGCCAGGCAGTCGGTGTCGCGGCCGAAGTTCACCGCCGTTACGACCGCCTCGCGGGGGCTGCCCTTCGTGGCCTGGAAGACCGCCAGGGCCTTCGAGACGACCTCGTTGGCCTGGCTGGCCGCGTAGGCCGTGCCGTGGCCCGAGTAGTAGGCGTCGAACTTCTCACGCATGGCGACAGGGTCGCCGGTGCGCTCCGCCACCTCCAAGGCCCGGCGGATTTCGCCGAGAAACGCCGGCCCGCCCGCCCCCCGCGCGGCCGCCAGAACGGCCTCCACCGTCGCGTCGGGCACAAGGGCTGCGGCAATCCCTGCTGCCACCACCCCCGCCCACGCCAGCCCGTCGCCAAGCGGTTGCTGGAGCACCCGCCCGACCGCCCGCACGTCGCGGGATGCCTGCGCCGGGTCGCCGGCGTTGATGAGGCCGATCGGGTGGCACGAACGCGACAGACTCACGAGGCCCGTGTACGGGTTGAAGCGGCCGAGCTCACTCGCGGGCACGCCCGCTTTGGCCAGCCGGATGAGGTGCCGGTCGAACGGCTCCATGCACCAGGCGGCCTTCTCGGAATCCACCTCCTCGCGCCACACCGCCGCCACGTCGTCGGCCGTCGGCCGGCCGCGCGCCCGTCGGATCGCCCGCAGAAAGACGCGCTGCCGCTCGATCCCGTCCTCGGTGGTCCCCGGCGGCCGCTGCCACCCGTTCTGGTAGTGCTCGTACGGAAGGAGCTCTTCGAGCCGGCCGTACCGCTCGCGGATCGCCTGCCACGACCAGCCTTCGACCGCCGCCCCCATCGCCGAGCCGATCTGACTGGCGGCCAGGCATCCGAAGACCTTCTCAAACCCCG
>Ga0315274_10016615_pt1 | contig 10394 bp, 8 predicted proteins | sample YL17G02_20_MG_FD_203700 | JGI IMG/M metagenome (GOLD analysis project Ga0315274, IMG submission 203700) | Sediment microbial communities from Yellowstone Lake, YNP, Wyoming, USA - YL17G02_20 | ecosystem: Environmental > Aquatic > Freshwater > Lake > Sediment | place: USA: Wyoming | collected... | reverse complement strand
CTTCCGCGCTTCATCTTGATTTTCCGCGCCTATATCGATGAACAACTCATCGCTCGCCAGCACTCTTTTTCTTTCATCTTCTTTCTGGATGTGTGGAGGTTTAGATCCTATTATGCCGTGCAGCAGCCCATTCTCGGTGCAAACCATGACTTTCTGAGCCAACAAGACACGATCGTCAATTCCTCCCATCTTCATGAACTGTAGGAACCCTTCCTTCGTAATGGTTTTGACCAACAATCCTATTTCATCCATGTGTGCAACGAGCATAAGTTTCGGAGCACTCTTTTTCCCTTTCTTGATGGCTACGACGTTTCCAATCTTGTCCTCTTTGACTTCATCCGCGTAAGGTTTCAGATACTTGATCATCAAACTTTTTACTTCATCTTCTCTGCCGGTAACGCCAGATGCGTTCGCCAGTTTTTCAAGAGTTTCAACAAGCGTCATTACGAGCCCTCTTAGAGACTAACGAATCTATTCTGTTTCATATTTAACGTTTCTGCAAACCAAAATGTTTCACGCAGACAAACTGTGAAACCATGTTTTCAATGTGGCGCGGCTTCAGCGTGCGCGAATGCAACAGATGGGAAGTCGGGAAGTGGAAAAAGGGAATTCGATTTGGAAATCGATTGCTGATTGGAAATCGTTTTCGCGGCATCCCAACTTCCCAACTGTCGTTTCATAGGGTCTTGACAAAAACCATACGAGTTGATGTCACCCGTATAGCATATGGAATATTGGTTCAAAAGAAGAGGATTTTATGAGGGCATGATAATCGATGAGCGCATCCCGCATCCCGTGGAAAAGGGGAGGGGGACTCGGAAATCGTTTTCCAATTCGATATCCCCTTTGTGGCAGGATACGGGATGTCGCGGTAAAGTGCGCGAGATTCGACAGATTGACAGAATGACAGCGGAAAACGTGATTCCCTTTGAAATTTCAAATCCCAGCGGAAAACGTTTTTGTCGTTGTCAATCTGTCATTCTGATTTGTCAACCTTGCCTGCCCATTGGTAGATTTTTCTTCCATGCTCAGCTCTCTTAGCCAGCACGACGTAGCCATGACTTTGCTCTCATGTCTTTCATCAACTTTAGCCATGCATTTGTTTTCCAATTACAGTCACTTACCTGCATTCCGATCTAGCTGCAATTGAGCGTCAAGCCATTTGAGAATGATCAAAGCTGCTTCCGATTTTTGCAACTTCCTGGCATCCTTCAGGCGATTCCTCAATGATCTAGGAACGTTAGATTGTTGTCGGCGGTTCAACTCGGTCAATTTGTTCGCTAATTTCTGTGTTTCCTCTTCAAATCCCCCATCTTTTTCTTCTAAGACGGCCAACATGTCCAAAGCGGTTTTAACTTGCTCCTTTTTCTCATAAACGTATGGTCGGATTTTTTTGAGAAGTTGCCTTGTCTCTTCTTCTGTTCCTATTTCCCAAATGTAACTACTTCCTATCGCCCAAATGGAGAGGCGTTTTCCGTCTTTTCCGATAACACCAAAGCGTCCGCACCAAACACTTGCGCACACAACGGGCAATATGCTCTTCATCGTCACTTCAACGTCGGGCTTTCTGTAAGGCACTTTTATGGTTCCTTCGGTAGTCTGGGCTCCGTGAATGCGTCCTTTGCAGTCGATAAGCATAGCAAGAACACGGGCTTCGCACTCACTCATTCTTTTGATTTTACCTGGGGTAGTTTCCGTATCAAGGACTCGTTCTCTTTCTACCGTCGCCCGCTTCATCATCTGCTTTCATCTTTATTCTATGCGCGCGATTACTTTACTCTTATCTTTCGCACTGTTCAAGCATTTCAGTCAGCAGTCATTGCGCGAGTTAACTAGATAGGATTCTAGAAAGGACTTGCGCGTCGAAATCGATTTTGAAATCGAATTCCTGTCTTCCATCGGATGACTGGATAACTGTCAAGAACCCTACGCTAGAAACCAAGATCCTGCAATCAGTTAAATCATAGTTTAAGCGCGCGCTTCTAGCAACGCTGTCAGACTGCTTTTCAGTAAGATTTTTCCACTCGCAACGAGCGAATTACAGGGAATGATAAGAATGCGTAGTGATAAGCCTAGAACGAAAACGGAAAGTTGGCGCGCGCGCTAAAAAACGAGAAAGCCTGCGGTTTAGACACAGACTGTATCTCTCAACCTTCTCGCTTTTGCATGTAAAGGGTTATACTCCAAAGCTTTCTTAGCATCATTGCAAGCACTGAAGAAATCCCCCATCATCTGATAAGTTCGACCTCTTTGGTACAATACATCAGCCTTTATGTAGTTATTATCTGCTTTTTCAAAAGCCTTTCCCAGCTGTTCTATTGCTTCATCATATTGACCTAGCTGGGATGCTGCAAATGAAGTGACACGATAAGACTCTACACGATCTGGGTTCATTTTTTGTGATTCTTGGGCGTACTTCTTTGCTTCCCCATACTTTCGGGTATTGTTCAAGATGAACCCTAGCAACGAAAATGCCTCTGCTTTTTTCTGTTTCTTGAACGCCGCAAGATTCTTCCTGAGCAGAGTTTCAGCCTCCATTGGCTTTTGGTCAACGAAAAACATCGTTTGTGCCTCCAAAATGACTTTATCGAGGGAGCCAAGTGAAGTCTCCTCAGCAACCAATTTTGTGCCGCATTTTGAGCAGTAAACAGCCTCAATAGAGTTCTCGTAAGCACAGTTTGGACAAGGGAATACTCTTGGCTTCGGCCTTACTACCTCAAGAACCTCGGTGGCAGATTTACATCGATCTTCAGGGTTATATTTCAGGAGTTTAAGAATAAGAGAATCGCAGAATTCTGGAATCTTTTCTTCTTCCTTGCACTCAACTTGGCAAGGTGGCGTTAACTCGTAATCCTTCCTTTTTATTAGTTCTGGAATCTTGAAAAGACCTGATTGATGAATAAAAGGATGTCTTTTCGTGAAAAGTAGGTATGTCACAATCCCTGCAGAGAAAAGATCGGACTGAACGCTAGCCATTCTACGCCCTACTTCCTGTATCTCAGGAGCAGCATAACTCCCAGAACCTTCTACATCCTCATTTCCAAAAGAACTGACTGGCATTCCTGTTGATTGACTCAAGACGGTGGCAACACCAAAGTCTGCAATCTTGATTTCTCCGCGATCTGGGACTAGTATGTTTCCAGGTTTGATATCTCCATGTATTCTCTTGTTTTCGTGAGCATACTCAAGACCTTCAAGCAACTGTTCGATTATTTGAAGTATTCGACCTCGGTCCAACCATGTTCCATTGATGATGCATTCCCTCAGAAGTTTCTCTAGGGATTTGCCTTTGACGCATTCCATAACCATGAATCCTTCATCTGCAGAGTAGTCGTAGATTTGAACGATATTCTTATAGCTCAGACCTCCGAGAACAGCCTCGGCTGTCAGTCTCTGAATGGCGTTTTTGCCCTCGCGCATGATTTTTATGGCAACTTCTCTGCGCATTTGTGTATCATAAGCGTTCCAAACATCACCGTAGGTTCCACTGCCGATATGTTCTCCTACTACGTAACGTTCATTGAGTCCGATTTTGTCGCCCTTCTTCAATCAGCAACGCCAGATTGTACTCTAAGTCAAAGACTCATTAATCTTTCGCAATGAACATGCAGAGCATTTAGTTGTTCAATGTTTGCTCAAACTCGCGCGCGCCTGGCGCATCCCACAAAAAAGAGGGGAGTTTTGGAGTCAGACAAATCTAGGTTTGTCTAGTCTGTGCTCGCGCTTGCCCTTCGATAATCAATGTCACTGGAAAGATGGAAGCTTTTCTTTCTTCCTCATACACAATGGCAACGTAGTCCGCTTTTTCGATTTTCATTTTTTGCACTATCTCTTTGGGTATAGTTATCCTCTTACTTCCAGCGTTTCCTTCAACCAGCTTTACGAGTTGAAAGTTTTGTGCCAAATGTTAACACCTATTGGGTTAATTTATCACACTGTCCTAATAACAATTTCGCTGGCATGTTCGGCAACAAAATGTTCACAAGACTTATATTCTCTATGCCGTGCTAATAAGAGATGGTGTTAGCCGCCTAACCAGTGTGGGTAGGCGGTAATATACAAGCCGTAACTGAGGGGTGTTGGATTGAGCAATTCGGACATGCTGCTCCAGTTCCTTCAACAGAATCCTTTCTGGCTAGCTCTTGCAGCGTTTATTGCATTCTTGATACGCTATTGGAACCGTGTAGAGACTTGTGTTCGTGACATCAGGGACTTATCTTCCGAATTTGTATCCAACTGCGCGTTGTCAACAGACTTCAATCCAAAGATGAAAAATTCTTTTCTGCTGAGCTATGAGATAGAACCGATACTAAGACTTTTCAGAGGATTTGGCCCTCCTCTCCAGATGCGAATTAGGAGGAAAACGAAAAATGTTCAGATCGAGCTTCCGCAGAACAAAGCATTGGCAATCCTTCCATCTGGATCAACGGAACACAGAGTCACGGCGTTGGCTAAGCACGCAGAAGACAACCTTTCGTCAGTTTCCGCGGTAAATGACAATCCCAAGATCGAGAAAGCATTGGAACTGTTTTTGGTTGATAGCCTTGTGAAAAACAGTTACGTTAACGGTTCGTTCAAAATGGCCGCAACAAAATACATCAATGGCATCAAAACGGATAACGACATAAAGACTATCTATGAGATCATACACGAAGTGAACAGCAAGTTGAAGCAGTTCGAGACCAAACTGGAAAGATCGTTATTGAGGATTCTTCTAATTGAAATGTGCAGAGTTCAGTTTGACGGAGCTAGCGAACCAGCTGGAACGTGCTTGTGCGAATTCGTCAAATTCTTAGAGTCTTTCAATTCAAGAGCACCCGGATTCAACATCAGTCCAACTTTCAAATGCGACGGAATCAACGTATCACTGGTGCCTGTCGGACGGCATGAAACAACTAGATCAGGCACTTATGGCTACGAACCCTACGTAAGCTTCATCAAGGCAGCGGCGAAAGGAGGAATTGAGGCTTTCTACGTCCTAGCGAGAGGGAGACTCAATTGCTGCATTGCCGAGGAAGTTGTTTGGCAAGCTCAGCACAGTCAACTCTTAAAGATGACAGATGAATTCAAGGAGGAAATCGAATACGGTGGCAGATCAGTTCAAGTACTGTGCATTAGGCTGGAAAACACGTTTGCAGAATATGACCCTTTCTCAGAATACACTAGTTAGTACAGCAGCAATGCAAGATCGCACGCTAAAATCCAGTTGTGTTGTCTGCTTGTTCACCTATTGCATCTCGTATTTACTCAAGCAAGACCTCAAGTCGCCCTGACCATTCTGTCATCTCACCACGCGCGCGCTCCATTTGATGCGAGGAACACTATCAATTCACCTTCTTATGAGTCCCCAGTGAACTTGCGCAATCGCTCGCGCCATGTTCGTCCTTTATTCTATGACTTGGGATTTGGGATTCAAGAGATTGCGATTGTCATAACTTATCCCTTGACGCAATATATGAGGAACAGCATATAGGGCCGCAGACAGGAGACAACAGTCAACAGTAGCGTGTATCGGGTCATGAAACCTTGACCGTCCTCTGCTGCGACACGCGATACTCTTCCTAAGATGGGATACGGGACATCGTTGTAACCAAAACATTATGATGATAACATGTTGGTTTGAATGTAAGCGAGACCCGCTAGACGCCGTTGAAACGTTGAAACGACGGCGCGACGCTCCCATTCTCCGTTAGGTGTAAACGATCAACATCGTGACAGTATGAGTGGGAAAAATCTTATTCGTTTCCAAGCGAAGGTCGATGCTAGAAGCGCGAAACTTTTTGATATTTGTCCTTTTCCCACTGTCAGTTAGCGTACTTCTGGTAAGGTGCTTTTTTGGTCGCAAGACTATTCATAAAGTGATCTAACGTACGTGTGCTGTTTTTGCCGATACTCCTTCAAGATAGTCATTGCTAATCTGTAGATTAATGCGTAAACCACTCCGAAATATATGAGGTAGGAGTACAATAGTGGAGTCGCATCAAAAGCGTGGAATATCCATAGAAAATAGATCAGTAACAGAGTGAAACCGAGATCGACAATCAAAGCAGATTGTCGGAGTACGGCGTTGGCAAAGCCAGTCGTGTGAATAGGCGAATTTTTCAGGTCTGTATTGATAGCCTTAGAGAAGAAACTCCCAATCGTGAGTAACGCTGAGCCAAAGACAAGCGAAAGAACAAGTACTTCCGCAGTTGTAAATCCAAACCGAAAGGGAACCATTGAACTTAGGTTGAAGAAAAATCCTGCTGAGAAAACAAGAATTGCTAAGAAGACTGTAACTCTTTCCCTTAGCCCTCTTTTTGCCTCGACAAACATGGTCGCACCCAGAACGAAAAACAGTACTACAATGAGCATAGTCACCGGAAGGATGCTTGTACTATTGCGCTCAAGCAATACAGTGGCAACCATTACTGGTCGATCATAATCGTCTATCGTGCTGCGAGTCTCGTTCACCACGGGATTGCTCCATACGTTGAATAGACGATAGTCTTCGAAAAATGATTCACTAAATTGAAGTGAGGTAGGCTCAGACCAATATGAGGTGAAAGTAAAATTGAGAAAGTAAGAATCGTAAGGATAGTAGTTCGGAGATCCTATTAAGTGAACATTCCATTCGAACGTGTCTCCGTAATAGAACCTTCCTCGCTCAGGGAAGGATTTGACCGAGAGATATTTCCAAGAATCAAACCATCCTTGACCAATGCCATTTGAGAGCGAAATGCCAACGTCGGAACGTTCATCTAGAGATGGCAGAAACGCGTCAATTCTCACATCCAAGGTTGCGGTTAGATTGTTCATATCGATGCTGAGAAAGTCAATGACAATAGACATTGAACTCTCCTTTGCTTCCATAACAGAATACGGATAGCGTTCAGGTCGTTCTTCATAATTGCCTGCGTTGTCAGCAACGCTCACAAAGTAGTACACTCTGCTCCCATTCGGGTAATGAGGTATTGTTCCCAGAAAAGTGCAGTTGTAGTCGTCGCCGCTGATTCTAAACATTGGTGAACTGCTGAAATTCATGTCGTATGGATCTTCACCTTTTCCAAAATGCAGAGTTGCATTCTTGACTCCCGAACCATCATCGGTGAGAACAGCTTCAATAGCAACAGTTTCATCAGGTAAGACTGGAGAGCCCAATGGGCTTACTCTGATTACGTCAGACACGCTTGGAGGCGTAACATCAACGGACACAATGTAGCTCACTTTTTGAGTTTGCGCAGTATAGCCGAGCATGTCAATTGCTTTGACGTAATACTCCACCAATGTGCCTTCAAACTGGGATGGGATTTGTCCCAAGAAAGTCCCATTGTAGTAGTCTCCGTCAACGATCTGCATCAGAAAGACCGCAAAAAAAGCATTGTTAGTCGAGAAGCAAAGAGACACATTTACAAGCCCATATCTGTCTAAAACCTGACAAGTGACATTGACACCGAGATTTGGAATGGGTCTCGGAGGGTTTATGACTGGATCAACCATTTGAGGCTGACTAGCGGAAAAAGAAACTGTGACACTAGCTAACAGAGAGACTGTAACCATCAGTAGCAGCAATGTCGCCTTCAATGTTACCGTTTGAAACTAGATTGCCGCATGTTCTTAAACTTTTCAACGCACGCGCGGAGCTTGAAGATCCGTGTACAAAACGAAAATGGCGAAAAAGATGCATGTTAGAAGTCTTATAAATGCAAAAGCACGCAATAACAATGATGGATTGAAAAACATGGTTCAATATTGTGTTTTTCTTCTTGCATGTAGCTTAAACATGTAGATGATTAGAATGCCAAACTTCATAGAACTCGACTCGTCGGTAAGAGAAGAAAACCCTACAATAATTCTTGGCAAGAACATTCTACTGAAAATTATCGAAGATCCAGACAAACAGACTTTCCTAAGGAACAGTACAGTGAAGAAATTTGTTTCCATTCCCAATCTCTGTAACAACGAAATGAGAGAGCTTATTGAACGCCTACTACAACAAGAGACCTATTTGACCGCACCTAGTTTTGTGCAAGCGCTCATGCAGGGTAAAGATAAGCTTGAAGCATTAGCGCCGTTCCTGCAATGGCTTGAGCAGGTACTTACTCCTCTAAAGGAATCAAAGATATTCAAAGCCGTTGAAATGGATGTTCAGGGAAATTTCGAGAAGGATGAATTCAAAAAGCTAGCAGAACAAAGCCCTGACCTAGTTGCAGATTTCATGTTTAGAGTCAAAGGAGAGGTTGACAAAGAGCAGCTTTTAGAATATGAAAGAAAGCTTTTGTCCATTGACAAAGAAATAGCGAAAAAAACAGGCTTCAATGTCACTGTTCCATCGGTGCTCTTTGTTTGTCCTAAGTGTAAGAAGCGCTTGTTTTCCAACGAAATAGCTAGCAAGAAGTGCTTAAGCTGCAATGAAATCATAAGTGAAGAACAGATTGACCGAATCCCGATTTCCAAGATACCTGATGAAATGAAGATACTTTGGCGTTCTAACTTATGGTTTGAGGCATATTTTGCCAATCTATTGCGCAAGCTGGATTTTAAGACGTGGGTAGGGATTCACGCTATGGGCGCTTCTGGTATTTTGCATGAAATTGACATCCTAGCAATAAGAAGAGGGGTTGTTGTTGTTGGCGAATGTAAGAGTGGCAAAGTTACAAGAAATGACGTATTCAACTTCTGCACTAAGATAAGCGATCTAAAAGCTCATGTCTCAATTCTGGCTCTAATTAAGGAACTGCCCGAACCCGAAACCAGAGAATTCGTCAAAAAAAACCCTGCCATCATAAGATTGGAGAACATGGGCAAAAGGAAAGAAGAGGAAATCCTTGTGGATCTTGAGCAGAGGTTATCGTTGAAGACCTGAAAAATCCCCTCAGGTGAACGCCGCGCGCGCTAGCAATCCCTCTCTCCACACATAAATGAGAGAAAAATTAGGTTTCGTTACTTACCACGCACTTCCCTGAAGGTAGAGTAGCAACAAAAGTCCAACCGTTAGCCAACAGTTCCAGCAGCTCGTCTTCGCTGACGATCCGCTGACAATGCTTGCCATCTGAGCAGTTGTCGGGTTTGCGTTTCCGTAACTCACGTGCGAGTTTATCCCAATCGCCTCTTTTTTCTCTGAACGCGCGCTTAACCTGTTCCAATGGAATGTGCAGTTTTTCAGCGGTTTCCTTCAACCTTTGTTCTTCAATGTTCTTCAATACCTCATCCCTAATCATTTCTTTACTGACCGTTGGCGCTTCAGTCGTAAACTCCAAAAGATGAACGGCTTCGCGGAACTTTTCTCTCAACTGATCGATAGCAGGCTGCGAATACGGTGATTCTTCGCCTCTAACCATGCGACCTCTAATCTTGCGCGCCCAATTCGGCGAAATGCCGATTTGTTCTAAGGCCGTGTTCACCCATCTTCGAGCGTCATGCAAGCTGAACGGAACGCCTGCACGCTTAGACAACGTCCACATCAGATACCCTAAAGCAGCATAGGTCGCTGGGTCATAAGGCGCATAGGTTTCACGGAAGATGTTATCTTCAGGCGTTACACTGCGTCCCATGCTTTTCTCAAGCCATTCTTTGTAATTAATCAGGTCACGTTTCGCTTCAGGTGTTAGGAACGTTGTCTGTCGTACGCCTTTGTATTTGCCTATGCCATGCCCTTTCAACAGTTCAGAAGGAAGGTTGATGCAAGGCAATTCAACGTTTTCCCAATTTTCTTCCAGGTGTTTCCATTTGATTTTGGAAAGTGTTTCTTTGGCGATTGCAGTCGAACAGATGAAAGTGACAAGCGCGCGATCACGCGGGTTATAGGTGTTGTTCCACAGTTTACGCAAGCCTTCTTTCAGCATCTTGTGATATTCCTTCTGTTTCTCCCGATCCATTTGTCCCGCTACCTTGGCAAGATCGCACATGTTCCACTTGAAGAAACTCTTGACGTTCTGAACAGTCAAAAACTGAACAGGGTTAGTCATGTGCAAGGTTTTCAGGTTGGTAGCAACAAAAGCGTTCAGCAGTTTCTCAGCTTCTTTGCTTGAAGGATCTTTCTTCAACGCCAATAGTTCTGTTGGCGTTTTGTTTGCCCACTGACAGTACAGATACAAGTAGTAAGCGCTCTTCGCCTTCTTTTGGAGATGAGAAAGCCATTGAGTGACTTCAGGATATTTTGGTGCCCACAGTTCAAGCACGTTGCCCTCTTTGATTTGCTTGTTCTGTTCGCTCATTTTGCATTCCCCTAACAAACATAATGTCAGGACGTATATAGGATTACCTATAACAATTTGGTTTGGTTCAATGTTTCATATTAAACAATTGCGGTAACGTCCAAACGTAGAAGACAGCGGCAGAAAGAAAAACCATGAAAAGGAATCGCAACAGCAAAGGCTTTTGTGCAAAATCCACAATCTAAGAGTGTGATCTTA
>Ga0315274_10016614_pt1 | contig 10394 bp, 18 predicted proteins | sample YL17G02_20_MG_FD_203700 | JGI IMG/M metagenome (GOLD analysis project Ga0315274, IMG submission 203700) | Sediment microbial communities from Yellowstone Lake, YNP, Wyoming, USA - YL17G02_20 | ecosystem: Environmental > Aquatic > Freshwater > Lake > Sediment | place: USA: Wyoming | collected... | reverse complement strand
CGCCGACGACCCCGCCGCCCAGGACGACCTAGAGCGCATCATCCAGCTCGAACTCATCGGCACCATCCAGACCAAGGACGCCAACCGCTGGCGCTTGAAGGCCTACACCGCCATCGTCCTCAAGGAGTCCCAGGCCCTGGCGCGACTGGACGGCATCAGCTCAGGCGACTGGACGAACTAGGGGGGAGCCATGCCTGAACAGACACCCGCATACTTTTGGGTGTCCGACCAGATAGTCGGCATCGGCAGCGCCCAAACCACGCCCCACGACCTTGGCTTCGTCCCAGAGCGCGTCCTGGCCTACCTCGTCGGCGGCCCCGCCGTCTACGCCGCCCCCTCGATCACAATGGGGACGCACACCGCCACCGATATAGTCGTCACCGTCACCACCGACTGGACGTACCGCATCCTCGCGTGGGCGTAAGGAGCGACCAATGGCCGGAGTCTACTGCGACCGCTGTAAGACCCAAGTCACCCTCGAACAGGACGGCGTCTCGTGCTCTAACTGCGGCGCCATCCTCGTCACCCGCGCCCCCGCTCCCAAGCCACCCAAGCCGAGGAAGTAGCCCATGACCGTCGGCCACGACGTCAACTTACTCGCCGAGAACGTCGCAGGCACCGCCACCCTCACGGCGTTCGCCCTCCTCGGATACGTCAGCGAGACCGAGTACGTCTGCCCCTTCAACCTAGTCATCGCCCGCATCAAGCTCATCCTCACCGAGGCCCGCACCGCCGGCACCTTCCTACTGACCGTCTACAAGAACGGCGTCGCCATCCCCTACCCCGCGCCCTACAGCCCCATCTCCGCCGCCAACCCCCAATTCCACGACCTGGTCATCGACCAGTCCCAGGCCACCCAATTCCTTCTTGGCGACCGCATCAAGGTCCTCTACACCACCGTCGCCTTCACCCCCATCACCAGCGACGCCATCGCCATCCTGTCCCTAGCGAGGCCCTACGGCCCATGACCAGGCCACCCCGCCGCACCCGCTCCAGCAAAGCCATCGCCGCCTCTCTCTACGCACCCCTCGTGTCCGCCATCGCCACCGGACTCGCCGCCGTCATCACCGCCATCGGCGTCGCCGTCTCCCGCGTGATCGCGGCCATTCGTCGCAAGTGGAAGGGAGAGAAGCAATGTCCACCACCCCCTCCATAGCCAGCACCCGCCACCCCGACGGCGGCACCGCCACCGTCCCAGGCGACGACCTCCCAGGCAACCGCCAGCTCGACGACGCCCTGAACGAATGGGCCGCCAGCGGTCTCGCCCTCCTCAGACGCATCAAAGAGCGCCGCGCCAAACTCGTTCTCGCCATCCAAGACCTCGACGCCCTCGACGCCCGCACCCGCGAAGCCATCGTCACTCTCCAAGCCGCTCGTGGTGACCCCGTCGAACCATGACCACCACCATCGACGCCGTCCGCGCCCGACTACGAGTCGACCTAGACGACCTCGACCCCACCGCCTACCGCTGGACGGACGCCGAACTCGAACGCCACATCAACCACGCCCTGAACCGCATGAGCTACGAGATGCCCCGCGAGCTGTCCTCCACCCTCACGACCACCGCCGGAAGCCGCGACGTCTGGCTCATCGCCCTAGAGACGCGGATCCGCGTCAGCCGCGTCGAGTACCCAGCCGGCAACTACCCACCCACCTACGTCCGCTTTGCACTCTGGGGCGACCGCCTCACCCTTCTAGTCGACGACCCGCCCGCCGCCGAGACCGTCGTCGTCTACTGGCTCGCCGCCCACGTCCTCGATCAGTCCCGCTCCTCCCTAGACGGCCCACTAATCGACGTTCTCCTCGACGGCGCCGCCGCCTACGCCGCCTCTCAGATGGCCTCCTACGTCACCGAGCGCGTGTCGAGCGGCGGCCCGGGGGCAGATCGCGACTACGCCGCCTTCTCCACCCGCAAGATGCGCGCCTTCGACCAGGCCCTCAAACAGCACAGCTACCGCGCCTCCCTCCGACCCTCCATGCTCTACACCCCCGTCGAGCCCGCGCCAACCCAGGACACCGACCCAGGCCCATGACCCACCAGCGCGCCAAGAGCCGCACCCACGCCACCGCGCCCTCCTACCGCCGCAGCCAGCGCGACTACATTCGGCACTCGCGGCGCGTCGCCAAGCTCGAAAGGCTGAGGCACCGTCGATGCGAACGCTCCCCGCACCCCTGACAGCGGCCCAGCGAGCCCCCTCCCGCCAGCCCTACCTCCAGGTCGACATCTCCAACCGCTTCCCCGATGCCGTCGCTCCCATCTGGACGAACCTCTACACCGGAGCCGAAGCCGACGGCCCCCACGCCGCAGCCGCCACCACCAACGGCATCGTCACCAGGCTGCGCATCCAAGCCAACATCCTCTTCCTCAACTCCGACCCAACCATTCCCCCCCCTTGGTGGAGCTGGACCTACTGGCGACCCGCCACCCGCCTCTGCGCCCTCGCCAGCAACGCCAACAACCTGGCCGCCCTCGCCGTCGACCACGCTACGCCCACCACCATCTACCTATCGGAGAGCAGCGACGGCGGCGCCAACTGGTCGGCGTTCGCCCTCGCCATCACCCACACCAGCACCATCACCTACATCGCCGCCGCCATCAAGAGCAACGGCGACCTCTGCGTCATCGTCAACGACGGCACGGAGATCGCCGCCTACCGCCGCGTCGCTACCGTCTGGCAGGCCAAGGTCGTCTCTGCCGTCGCCATCACCGTCTCCGGCCTCGCCATCGACTACGAGGGCGACTGGAACTGCGTCGTGACGGGCGCCATCACCGGCCGCAGCGTCGTCGGCCGCGTCCTATTCGGCGACGGCTACAGCCAGGCCGTCGGCACATGGAGCACCCTGCTAGCCATCGTCGCCTCCATCACCATGTCCAACGTCGCCTACAGCGCGCCATCCCTCGCCTACCCCGACTGCCACCGCATCACCTTCCGTGAGAACTACACCGGCACCGTCGCCTACGACCACATCAAGATGAGCTACCTTCCGGCCACCAACGACTTCGTCGACGACGCCTGGCGCGAGCCCACCCCCGTCGCCCAAGACCATACCTACGGCCTCGCCCTCGCCTGCGTCGGCGCGTCTCCCTACCCCATCTACCTGTCCAGCCCCAGGAACGTCGACGCCGCCACCATCGTCGCCTACTCCGTCGACGTGACGGCAGACGTCCTCTCTGCCGACATCAACCAGGCCGACATGACACGCCCATCTACCAGCACGATCGTTCTCGACAACTCTTCTGGCCGATACGACACCTTGGGCTCAGGCGCCAACATCGCCATCCGCAAGGGCGCTCGCGTCGCCGTCGCTCCTGGCTACGGCGCGCTTCACTCCGACGGCCCCGCCTTCTGGATCGTCGGCCTCCATCACACCTACCCGAAGAAGGGCGGCGTCGCCACCCTCACGATCCTGGCCGACGACGCCTGGTCCTTCCTGGCGCGATGGACAGCGCCCACCACCTACACCTTCCCAGGCACGAAGAACGTCTACCAGATCTACGCCTTCCTACTCGGTCGCCTCGGCTTCGAAGCGTTCTCCGCCGGATCGTCGCCCGACTTCACCGACGTCTATCCACAGTTCACCATCACAGCCGGCACCACCGCGCTCGCCGCCCTCCGCGCGCTCTTCCGCCTCGTGCCCGACGTCCTCTTCAACCGAGCGGGCTTCGTCTACTCCCGATGGCCCCAGGCCAGCGACGCCTCAGAAGCCGCCTACGCCTGGAACCACAACCCCACCACACAGCACGAGCTCACCGCCGCCGCCTACCACGACGACATGAAGGACAGCAACCACCAGCGCGTCATAGCTGGCCCGCTCGCCAACATCATCGCCGACCGCGTAGACCTAGCCGACATCGCCCTCTTCTACGCCAGCGCCCACCAGGTCGCCGCCTCAGACGTGACCACAGGCGCACTCGCCACCGCCCGAGCTGACGCCGAGCAGCGCCGCGTGGACATCCCCGCCCGCTCCGACATCATCGTGACCCCCGTCCACTGCGGCGTCGAGCCCACCGACCCCGTCGACATCACCGACCCCCGCCTCGCACTCTCCGGCGCGAAGCGACGAGTGCTCGCCGTCAACCTCAGATACCAGCGCGACCGACCCCCCGTCTACGAACACCACCTGACACTAGGAGCCGTCTGATGGCACAGCCATCCACCCTGCCCGCCGAGTCCCTGTTCAAGGGCTTCATCCGCGCCTACTACGTCGGCACCCACACCGCCGACATCCAGCTCGCCGCCTCCCCCCGCGAGACCATCGACGGAGTCCGCGTCGCCACCCACATTCACGCCGCCGACGCCGTAGTCGACCGCGAATGCACCGTCCTCTTCTTCGGCGCCGCCAACTGCCAGGACGCCGTACTCATCGGCGTGCAGGGCGCGCTCCCTTCTGGCGGAGGAGGCGGAGTCACCGACCACGGCGCTCTCACTGGACTCGGCGACGACGACCACGCCCAGTACGCGCTCCTCGCCGGCCGCTCCACCGACCAAACCCTCAAAGGAGCGACCGGCGCCTACGGCACCCTCACACTACAGTCCACCGACCACGCCAACCGAGGCTTCGTTCGCGCCCAGGACGACCTTCAACTCCTGTCCAACATCCTCCGCGACGCAGCAGGCACCACCCGCGTCCACCTCGCCGCCACCACGCCCCACGTCACCATCACAGGCGACCTCGCCGTCCCCGCCACCGGCATCTTCGGCCCCACGCCCGACCCTACCACCTTCGCCCATCTCAAGACCGGCGGGAGTCTCACCCCTGACGTGGTCATGGCCCTGCACGCCCTCGTAGAGGGCGCGGCGACTTCAGGATGGCAGGGCACCTACGGCGTCCGCGGCCAGGCCATCGCTGCCGGCAGCCCCACCACCTCCGAAGTCTACGGCCTCTACTTCTCGGCGACCCACCAGAGCCCCAATTTGTGCGAAAAGGTCCTCGGCATCTACGTCCAGAACAGCAGCACCATCCCGGGCTCCGGCACCCTAACACAATCGGCAGGCATCTACGTCGAGTTCGCCAGCTGGGGCGGCAGCAAACCCTACACCACTTACGGCATCTACGTCGACGACCAGGGCACCTCCGGCGTCACCTACGCCTACGGCCTGCAGATAGTCAACCAGACCGGCACCGTCGTTCGCCTACTCGAAATCGGACCCGACCCTCCCTACCTACGCCTTCTCGGCGGCGCCAAACCCGCCGCCAACCAGACCAACCTCTACCTCGCCGAAGGCACCTCTCCCACCCTCCGCCGCGTCCAGTGGAAGCTCTTCTCTGCCCTAGTCGCCGCAGACAAAGTTATGGTCCTAGTCTAAGGAGGAACTCATGCCCATCAGCCACGAGAACATCATCACCACGCTCTCGCTCATGACGGCGCTCTCCCAACGCCACGACACCATCCACCAGATCGCCACCAGGCTCAGCCAGCCCCACATCTGGCGCTCAGTCGACGGCTCGCTCGTCGTCCCCATCCCGCCCAACGAGATCGCCGAGCTCGAAGCCTTCATCACCACCTACCTCGACGAGTGCGCCATACTCTACGCCACCCTACGCGCCATCCTCGCCAAGCCGTGATAGACTGTCAGCAGGAGGGAGCACATGAACGAGCTCGACAAGGCAAGAGCCATCGTCGCCCAGCACGACGAGCTGGCCGCGCTCTGCGTCCTCGTCGGCGCAGCCCAGGCCCTACCGGAGAACGATCATGACCAAGGGACGAAAGAAGGGAGCCCAACCGGGCAACCTCAACGCCCTCAAACACGGGTACTACTCGAACGCCCTCACTAAAGCCCAGGCTCTACTTCTGAAAGCTGCCGACAACCTCCCGTCTGACGACCTCTCCGGCGAGGTCGCGCTCCTGCGACAGCGCCTCTACTCGCTCCTCCTGGCCTCTCCCGACAAGCTGGAACTCCTGAACGATACGGTCCGCACCCTGTCGCGCGTCGCCGCTACCCACTACCACCTGAAAGGAAGCGACGCCGACCGCCTGACAGCGGCCATGCAGAACGTGTTGCAGTCCATCGAGACGACGCTCGGAGCGCCCGACGATGCCCGACGCTCTTGACCTGACCTCCGTAGCCCTCGCCCTGACGGCGACGGCCCTCGCCGTCTGCGCGTTCACCCTGGCCTTCATCGCCAAGACCGTGCGCGAGTGGTGGACGTGGAGGAAGTAGAGCGGCAACAACTGCCGCCCGAAACGCCGGCGGATCTCCCCGGCCGCCTATCTGACGCCACAGACGTCTGTCGGCAACCGACCGGCAACCCACCCACCGACCTAGAAGAGCGCCTACACGACGCCATGCAGGTCTACGCCGAGGCCTTCCCGTCCAGATACGACGACGACGACCGCACCCCCGTTCGTTCTCGCCCCCGACGCCGTATCCGAGCGCTCCCATTCGTTTCCCGCGCCGCCCCATTCGTTCCACGCCCAACGGGGCGTCCTCTGTCCCCTTCGTCCTCACTGTAGGCCCGCCTCACGGCGGGCGCCGACCACCCTTCACCGCGGCCTGGCCTCCAACGGCCGGCCGCCTGGCGTCCCGCCAGACCTGGTAAGGAACGCGCGGGGCCGCCTGTCGTTCGCGCCAGGCGGCGTAAACGTCCCGCGCGAGCTGCTCTTGTATCCGCCTGGGCATCTTATTCTGGCAGGGGGTGCCGCTCCCACCGCCGCAAACCCCACGTCACCCCCACTCACTCGACCGTCCACGTATGCCGCAACCCTCATAGTTTGTTTCTCGGATTTGGCTCGTGAATAGGTAAATCCTCCAAACAAACTAGGCAGCGGTGATAGCCGGTGGGGGTTTGCAGCGCGCGGCACCCCCTGCTGCCCCAGTCAATGCCCCGGCGGTCGCTGGTCCGCCGTGGTGGCCGCGCTGCGGCGCGGGGGGTTCTTGGGCGCGGCGTCTTTCGGGGCGCCGCGCTCTTTCTTGGCCGGAGGTGTGTTGTGTCTTGTGGTTCGGCGGCTCTTGCGTTTGAGCGGGTGCGGTTCTGGGGCGGGTGGCGGTGGTCGGCTGCGGTTTCGTGTTCGGCCTGCGGGCGCGCCTTCTGGTCGTACTTGGGCTTGTATTCGCTGTGTCCTTCGTGCCGCCGGGCGCGTCTGGCGGCTCGGCGCGCCGCTCGCCTCGTTCGCAGGGCCACGCCATGAACCCGCTCATCGTCGCCTTCGTCATCTGTGCATTCGCGTTGCCACTTCTATTGCATTTCGCCGGAGACGGCAGAAAGGAGAAGGTCAAATGTCTATCGAGGCAAGCGTGGGAGAAAGCCCGCTCACGGAGTGCAGCGTCTGTAAGACCCACGTCATCCCCGACGAGGCCGTCCCCACTCCCAGAGGCACGGTTTGTATCTGGTGCCACAACATCATCAACCGCTGGGACTCTCTCTCACCTCTCACCCGAGAGGCCATTCGCCTCGGCGCGCGCCTCGTCAGTCCACGTCGATGACCGCCTACCACTCGCAAAGCTACGACGCCTGCTCGTGCCAGGTTCACCACCTCATCGCGCCGTGTGGATCGTGTGGCGAGCGCCTTCCGGTCTGCCAGCTCGCCTCGGAGAAAGCTCTTTGCAGCCGCTGCCTTGCGCAGCTATCGCTCCGGCCCTGTCGGAGCAGAGAGGAGCCAACGTCATGGGTTACTCCGATATGCCGTTCAGCATCACCAGCAAGTTCAGCGTCCCTGGCGGAGCTGAGCACCTAGTCACCCTGCGCGCCACCAACGCGCAAGACTTCAAGATACGCCTCCAGGAAGCCGACGAAATCTTCCCCACCGCAGGCTTCCTCACGTGGCTAGACCAAGCCCCAGACGTCGCCCCCTGGGCCGACGAGGTCGACCCCCAACCCGACATCACCCCAGACCAGGCCAAGCGCCTGGCCGACACAGCCGCTCGCCTAAAGGCCCACGCCGAGGCCAACGTCAAGGCCCAGGCCAGATCAGCCCAGGCCCGCATCACCAAAAAGGCCAACGGCAACGGCAACGGCGATGTCCAGCACCGCGACCCCCCCATCCTACCCGACGGCCAGACCCCCTTCGAGCCCCGCTGTCCCGTTCACGGTCGCGCCGCCAACTCTCGCTTCGGCCCATCCGGTTCCGTCTACTGCCCCACCCAACTGGAAGACGGCTCGTACTGCAAGTGGAACTGGAAGCCAGAGCCCGCCGTCCGCCAGGCCGTGCCCGCTGGCGTCAACTAGCAGCTAGTCGGGGGGCGCGCATCCGTCACCACGCGCAGAAAGCTTCGTCATGCCACGCCCACGCAAGACCCAGGGCATCGAGCCCACTGGCCCGACCACGCCGGCCACCGACGACTTTGTTGTCCACCGCCTCACGTTCGACGCCCGCTGTCACCTAGTCGAGGAGAGCACCTTCCTCACGGAAGCCGAGCTCAACGGAGTCACCCTGAACCAACTGCTACTCCCGATCGGCAACGGCGAGAGGCCCATCGAAGGCCCGCTCTTCGACACCAACGCAGAAAGGAGCGACCCGTGAAGACAATCATACGAGCGAAGCGTGGGAAGGCCGAGCACGTCGTGAACGTGGCCACGATCATGGTGCCCGACCTGTGCCACCTAGCGATGGCTCTCCAGGAAGAAGACCAGAAGGACGTGCTCGAATGCTAGCACCTGTGCCACGACCTACTGCGGGCGGTCAAGGACGCCCCAGACGACCTCCCCTTCCAATAGCCCCCACGAGAAAGCGGCGCGTCGGTTCGACTCCGGCGCGCCGCCCCCCTTTTCAGGCTCCCGACTCTAACCCGCCGCCTCTTCCAGCAGACGCACCAGCGGCGAGTACCTCTTGTGCTGAGCGACCACGTCCCGCATCTCCAACTGGACGTAGATCGATGTCGTCCTGATGTCACTGTGCCCCAGGATGCGCTGCAAACTGAACTGATCGCCACCCGCTCGGATGTAGAGGCGGCCGAAGGTATGCCTCAGCAGGTGCGGCCCGCCCTTCTGAACCCCCGCCCGTTGCAGGCACCGCCGCACCGCTAGATATGCGCCCTTCGTTGTCAGCGGCCCGCCCCAGGCCGACCGCCAGGGAAGCTCGACCCCCAAAAGCGTCCACCGCATCCACTCCGACAGCGGGATCTCCCGCCGCCCCGTCTTGCCCTCGACCCAGAACGTATCCTCCCCGACCCACTCCCACCGCATCGACATCAGCTCGCCCAGGCGGATGCCGGTGTCCAGCAGCAGCGACAGCATGACCTTGTCACGCCGACAGAGCGCCGCCGCCATCACCCGCCGCACCTCTCCCACCTCCAACCCCATCGGCGGCGACCGCCGGACCCGAGGCGGCGTCACCGACCGCACAGGGTTGACCACCACCAGACGCCGCCGCTCCAACCACCCGTAGAAGGCCCGAATCGCTCGAAAGTAGGCGTGGCGCGTCCCCTGAGACGCACCAGGAAGCCCAAGAAACTCCTCGACCTCCCCCGCATCCAGGGGCAACTCACTCCGACCACGCAGAAATCGCTCTAGCAGCCGCCCATACCAGTCGACCGTGACCGGAGACAGACCACGCCCCCGGCACCCAGTCAGGAACTGTCCGAGCGCGCCCGCAGCAGAAACGCCAACTGCTTGGCCCGCGACAACCGCCGCGCCTCCAACTCTTTCACCCACGCACACGTCGCCCAGTGCGGCCCCAGGTTTTCGTCGACCGCCAACCAAGACCCGTCCACCCTCTCGATCCACGCTATCGGAGCACCGCATCCAGCACACCTACTTGTAAAAGACGTCGGGAGCCCGTCCCCATTACTCACGACAAGCCTCCCGCACCAGGTGGCGGATCAGCGCGCCCACCGAGCGGATCGCCGCCCGCTCCTCCTTCGACATATAGTCGACTTCCACCAGCGCCGACCAAATCGCCGCGTTCGGCATCTGCCGCACGAACCCCACCGCACCAACAAACCCATACCGGTGCAGGTAATGCACCAGAGCCACCTGATCCTCCGTCAAACCCAACTCTCGCGCGCGGCGAGCGTCCGCGCTCTCGCCCCCGTTTGCTGTTGGTGGTGTTGCTGCTGTTGGTGTGCTGCCGGTGTTTGGTGTGTGCGTGTGTGTGTAGCGCTCAGAAATTGAAACCGGAGAGCGATCAACGCCCTCCGGCCGCTCTTTTTGGGGCATGGTATCTGACCTCCTTGGACAAGGTGGCCCGATTTTAGACCCGCCCCACTACCTTGTCAACCCCTGAAAACCAGCGTCCCGCCCGACCAGAGGAAACCTTGTCCAAGGAGCTTCGACGGTCGGACGGGACTGACTGGTCCTATTATACCAGACGCCCTCCACGTCTGGGGCTGGTGCCGAGGGGCAGAGTTGAACTGCCGACACCGTGATTTTCAGTCACGTGCTCTACCACCTGAGCTACCTCGGCCAGCCAGCTCAATTCTAGGATGACCTCCAAATGAGTGTCAAGGCAGTGT
>Ga0315274_10016611_pt1 | contig 10395 bp, 7 predicted proteins | sample YL17G02_20_MG_FD_203700 | JGI IMG/M metagenome (GOLD analysis project Ga0315274, IMG submission 203700) | Sediment microbial communities from Yellowstone Lake, YNP, Wyoming, USA - YL17G02_20 | ecosystem: Environmental > Aquatic > Freshwater > Lake > Sediment | place: USA: Wyoming | collected... | reverse complement strand
CCCTGGCCGCGCGGGAAAGAATACCATCGCCAGGCTCCATCAGCCAGCGAGACCCGCGCGGACGGTTATCCTATGTCCACAAAAGCCCATCGCCGCACGGCAGTGCCATTCGGGACAGTCACCTATTACGTTGGCCGACTCGCGTGGCTGGAGTAGGGTGAAGGTTCCCAGCGACAGTCGCCTGCTTTTCAGGCGAGCGGGAGGAACGGGCGGAGGGTCATCGCGCCCCGGCGGCCAGAGCCTCGGCCGTTGTACCGTCCGGCAATGGCTTGCTACTCTTGCACTTGGGATATTTGCTGCAACCGAGGAATGGCCCTGAGCGGCCGGTGCGGATGACCATCGACTCGCCGCACTCGTCGCAGGGGATGTCGGTGGGGATGGGTTTAGCCTTGGGCTTGGCCGAGTCGGGGAATTCGATCTCGGCGCGTTTCTTCGCTTCGCCGCGTAGGTTGGCGACGAACGAGCACTTGGGATAGCCGGTGCACCCGAAATACGGCCCATAGCGACCGTTCCTGGGTATGGCCTCCTTACCGCAGTCGGGACAGTGCAGCGTTTCCTCCGGCCAGACTTCGACGACCGGCCGGCCCGTACGCGTCCACGCGAAGCCCTTGGGCGGCGGGCCCAGGGCCGCGATGTCGACTTTTTCTTTCGCACCATTGCGCGCGGCACGACCCCGCGCTCGCGCTTGGGGTTCGGAATGGGGCGGCGCTTCGGGAATCTGACCCGCAGCCGCAAGGGCCTTGAGATGATCCAGCTTCTCCATCGGCATCGCATTGCGACATCGTGGAAAACCGGAACAACTCAAGAACGGCCCGCGACGACTCTTACGAATCACCATTCGCCGGCCGCACTTGTCGCAGCCCACGCCCGCCTGTTCGGCGGGCGGCTTTTCGACGAAGAGGCCCGCCGGAATCGGCTGGGTCGCCTTACACTTGGGATAGCTCGTGCAACCGAGGAACGACTGCCCGCGGGCGAACTTGACCGACATCGCCGATCCGCACTCGGAGCACCTCTCGTGAATCTCCTCCGGTTTGACTTTCCTGAGCGGCACGCCGTGGTCATCGCTGGGCAAGGTGTTGGTGCACTCCGGGTATCCGCTGCATCCCAGGAACGGGCCACGGCGGCTCTTGCGGAGGATCATCGGCTTCCCGCAGACCGCACACGGCGCCTCGGCCACCACTTCCGCGACGGGATTGCCGTCGGCATCGACGTTCATCGTCGTCTTGCACTCCGGGTAGCCGGAGCACGACAGGAACCGCCCGTTCTTGCCCAGCCGATAGACCATCGGCTTGCCGCATTCTTTGCACACATACTCGCTCGGCTCGGCCCGAGCTCGCTGCATTTCCGCTTGCGCCTTGTCCAACGATTCCTTGAACGGCTCGTAGAACTCCCGCAGAACATGCACCCAGTCGAGGTGCGCCTCCTCGATCTTGTCCAGTTCCTCCTCCATATAGGAGGTGAACTTCACGTCCATGATGGTGGGGAAGTGCTCGACGAGCTTTTGGGTCACGATCTCGCCGCGGGCCGTCGGATGCAGCTTGCGGTCTATCAACTCCACGTAGCCGCGATCCTGGATCGTCTGAATCACCGCGGCGTACGTGCTGGGCCGACCGATGCCTTCCGACTCCATCTTCTTGACCAGTGCCGCTTCCGTATACCGAGGCGGCGGCGAGGTGTACTGCTGTTGCGGATCAATCTGCAGCGGCGCGACCTTGTTTCCGGCGCTCACTTCTGGAATGACCGTCTCGCCATCCTCCACAGCCCCCATCACTTTGAGGAAGCCGTCGAACACCAACCGCCTGCCGTTGGCCTTAAAGGTCGCTTCGCCGACGGCCGTCGGCGCGGTGATGAGCACCGTCGTGCTATCCCATTCCGCGGGCGGCATCTGGCAGGCCACGAATCGCCGCCAGATCAGATCGTAGAGCTTGGACTGCTCGGCCGTGAGCCTGCCGCGAACCGACTCCGGCGTCCGCGTCACGTCGGATGCACGGATCGCCTCATGGGCTTCCTGCGCCCCCTTGGCGCTGCCGTAGAAGTTGGGCTTCTCCGGCAGATAACGTTCGCCGAACTGTTGGCCGATCAACCCGCGGACCGCCGCGATGGAGTCACGGCTTAGGTTCGTCGAGTCCGTTCGCATGTAAGTGATAAGCCCGACCGTGCCTTCCTGCCCGCCCAAGTCGATTCCCTCGTAAAGTTGCTGCGCGACACGCATGGTCCGCGACGGAGCGAAGCCGAGTGCGCTGGAGGCCGCCTGCTGCAACGCGGCGGTCGTGAACGGCGCATTGGGTTTCGATAGCGTCCGCCGGGTCTGGATATCACTGACGGTGAACGGCGGGGCCTTGCTGGTGTCGGTTCGTCCCCTCAGGACGATCGTCTTGAGTCCCTTGTCGGCGTACGGCAGGAAATCGCGTTCCTCGACTTGCTCGCAGACAAAGCCCAAGGCCTCCGCCACTCGTCGGGCGTCGCCGACCCGTGTCGCGCGAAACTCCTCTCCGCCGACCTTCACCAATTCGGCATAAAGCGAAGCGTGTTTGGCCAACCAGGCATTGCGTTCCTTGACCGTGCGCCCGGCCTGCGGGTCTTTGCCGCCGGTCAGAAACTTGTCCCACGCTTGGGAGTGCGCGGCGGCCTTGGCGACTTCGGTCGCAAAACATCCGAGGATTCGCCACGATTCCTCGGGGACGAACGCACGAATCTCTTGCTCTCGTTCGACGATGATCCGAACCGCGACGGACTGCACCCGCCCCGCGGACAGTCCTTTCCCGATCTTTTGCTGGAGCAACGGACTCAGTTGATACCCGACGATCCGGTCCAGCAGCCGACGTGCCTGCTGGGCGTTGACCTTATCCATGTCGAGGTCGTGGGGGGCCGCGAACGCCGCATGAATCGCCGACTTGGTGATCTCGTTGAACACGACCCGTCGAGTGGATTTCGGGTCGAGATCCAGGGCGGCCAGCAGATGCCAAGCGATCGCCTCGCCCTCTCGATCAAGGTCCGTGGCGAGGAAGACGCTGTCCGCACCGCCGGCGGCCTTTCGGAGCGCACCAACCACCTTGCGTCGGGTGGCCAGGACTTCATACACCGGCTCAAAGTCGTTCTGGAGGTCGATCCCGAGGTCGTGGAGGGGCAGGTCGCGGACGTGGCCCATGCTGGCCATCACCTCGTACCCCGATCCGAGATACCGGTTGATGGTCTTGGCCTTCGCCGGCGATTCGACGATGACCAGCGACTTTCCGCTCTGTTGCGACTTTTTCGCCACAGCGTACATTCCCGCCATGCAGGCCGAACGCCCGCTAACTCTCGTCGGCGACGGTCGTTACTATCGACCAGGGGTGACGGATACTCCAACCGCCGATTATAGCGCCCCTCCGACTTGGGCCGCGCTGTGTAACAGGGTGGGGTTTGTGTGTCAAATGGGGGTATTTGGACCGATCAGCTTCAAGGTTGCTTTTTGACAGCAATCGCGTATAGTGTGGGATTCGCACTGTAAGTGACATAACCCTCGTTGGTTGAAGGATTTACGTTATGTTGATGAAGTTTTTCCGCAAGCACAACAAGCAGCTCCTGGCGTTTTTCATGGTCGCCTTGATGATCGTCTTCATCGGCGGCAGCGCTCTCCAAGGGCTGATGACCCCGAAAACCAACCCGGTTGTGGCCAATTCCAGGTACGGCCCGGTCACGCTGGTAGACCAGCAGAACGCGAATGCCCAAACCAATCTGCTCGAGCTAATGCAGATGGATTGGCGCCGCCCCGTGCCGGGCGGCGGGAAGCCGCTCGAGGTGGTGGACTGGATTCTGCTTCGCCGCGAGGCCCAGGCGCTCGGGGCCTCGCTCACACCCGCCGCCGTTCGGGCTGCGATGGACCCGTCTTTTCTGGACCGAATCAACGATGTCGCCCAAAACCTGAGGCAGAAGCCGGAGGTGATCCACGCGGCGATGGCTGATTTCCGATCCATCCAACAGGCCGCCATGGCCGTTGCGGGCTCCACCGTTCCCAGCGAGGCCGAGTTGATGACCGCGGCGCGCGACGCGCTGGAGACCGTTTCGATCCGTGCCGTGCTCCTACCCGCGAAGGCGTTTGTGGACGAGAACCTCTCCTTTTCGGATGCCGACATTCAGGCCCAGTTCGCCAAATTCCGTGACAAGGAGCGCGGCGGGGGGTTGAACTTCGGCTACTTCCGTCCGCCCAGTCTCAAGGCGCAGTACGTGAAGATCGACCGCCAAGCGATCGCCGCCGCCGTCGGGGTCGCCAACCTCGAACGAAAAGCCAAAACCTATTACGAGGAGAATCGCACCAAGAATCCGGGGTTTCGCAAGAAAGAAGCCCCGCCCGGCCCCGACCCGGCCGCCGCGGGGTTGATCGCGGGCCCCCCAGCCCCTCCGTTCGATCCCTTTTTGACGTGGGACGACGCCAAGGACATCGCCGTCGAAGTGCTTCGCAAACAAAACGCCGATCAGGCCGCCGAGCGCATCGCCAACTGGCTCGTGGAATACGCGGCGGAGAGTTGGCTGGAAGTCGAACGCGGCAAGGACGGATATCGGGTCGCGCCCGAGGGTGCTTCGCGGCCGGACTATTACGAGGACGTGATCCGCCACATTCCGGCCTCGATGGCTTTTCCCGGCGCGGTCACCGCCGGCGCCACGGATTTCTTCACCGTGGACGAAGCGCCCGACGTGCCCGAGCTCGGCGCCGCCCGATTCCGTCCGGAGAAGGGCGATCCCCAGTCCTTCGCCGCCCTGGCGTTCCGAACCAAGGCCATCGTTCCCAAGGTTCCCACGGAGGAGGGGACCAGTTCCGCGGATTATTTGGCGACCTTCCAGTCGTGCTCCCGGCCGCTTACCCACGATAAGACCGGCGACCTCTACATCTTCCGAATCGTGGACGCCAAACCGGCGCACGCTCCGGAATCGGTCGCCGAAGCCCGCGATCAGGTGATGGACGATCTGCGTTTGCTCAAAGCGTACGACGTCGCCAAGGCGCGAGCCGAATCCTTGCGCTCCTGCGCAGCGTCGGGGAGCCTGCGAGAAGCCTACGAAGCCGACACGGAACTCGTCGCCTTTAAGGAAGGGAGTGAAGGCGCAAAAAGCGGCTTTTTCGAGCCGCCGCCCATGAGCCGCGTCCTGAAGCATCAAGCCGCGAAGGGCCGTTCGCCCAACGGAGTCTTCGTCGGACTGGGCATCGAGTACGTGCCCAACGAGGTTGTCGACCAATGCTTCGCCCTGGAACACGCCGATGACAAGATGAAAGTTCTCGAATTGAAAGACCGTGCCGCCGTCCTGCTGGCCGAGTGGGTCGAAACCAAGCCTGCCCCGGAGGACGACTTCAATACGCTGCGCAAGCAACTCGTCTCACAGCTTGCCGACGCCCGATGGCGCATCGCCGCCGCGGCCTGGCTGGATCCCGAAAAGGTCCGCGCTCGGACGGGCTTTGCCTTCGTGACCCGGTAGGTGATCCGCCGGGCGCGGGCGTGGCGAAAATATTTTTTTCACCCTCTTGCCTTTTGCGGACCGGCGTTCCTATAACCTCAACAGATAGAGGCTTTATCCATACCTCTTTCTTCTTGTTCGGGGCAGCGCCCCGTCTGGCCTTACGGAACGAAGGTCGGGAGAAGGACTCGGGCTTCGCGGACAACCTGGTAACTAACGCATCCGCCCCAGGCGGTTGCTGTGCGGCGCCCGCGCGTTGCGGCGCGCCGTCTCGGCGGATGCGATAGGAAAGCTCTCCCCCCTTTCGCGTCACTACCCACCCGCCCGTGACGCGGACGACCACAGCGCCGCATGTGTCCACCCTCCGGGCACATGCGGCGCAGCCCTTTTTACGCCGATGATTGCACCTGGATTATACTCCGCTACACGTATGGAACACGTTCAAACCAAGCGGGAAATCGAGCGAACCCTTGCCGCCGCCGGGCTGCATCCACGCAAGCGATTCGGGCAGCACTTCCTGATCGACGGCAACCTCATGCGCCGTTTGGTTGATTCGGCGGAGTTGACACCCGACGACCTGGTGCTCGAGGTCGGTCCGGGAACCGGCGGGCTGACCGATCTGCTCGCCCGACGCGCCGGTCACGTCGTGTCCGTCGAGATCGACCGGAATCTTGTCGCCATTCTGAACGAGCGTTTTCAAGACGCGGCCAATGTCACGCTCGTCGAGGGCGACGTCTTGGTGAGCAAGCACACGGTTAACCCCAGGGTCGCGGAATGGATTCGAGACTACCCGGGTTTGCACGGCGGCTGCGTGAAGCTGGTGGCCAATCTGCCTTATCAAGCGGCAACGCCCCTGGTGATGAACTTGCTCATCGACCATCCGCGGGTGCGGCGGATGTGTTTCACCGTGCAGGCGGAGGTGGCGGAGCGGATCACCGCCGAACCCGGGGGCAAGGACTACGGACCGCTCAGCATTCTGTGTCAGTGTCTGTGCACCATTTCGACGATCGCGCGCATCGGGCCGCATTGCTTCTGGCCGGCGCCGGCCGTGGACTCGGTCATGCTGCGGCTGGACGTTCGCGACCACGCGCTCGTCGAGCGCGGCGAACTCCCCGCCTTCGCGGCCTTCGTCCGTTCCGCGTTCGACCACCGTCGAAAGCAACTGCGGACGGCACTCAAGCACGTACTTGGCGACAAGAATCCCCCCGTGTGGCCTGTGGGATTCGACGCCGCCCGTCGCCCGGAAGAACTGTCAATCCACGAGTGGTTGACGCTCTACCGGAGCGTTGCGCAAACGGGAGCATCTTCGACAGGGGGTTGACCTTGGACACGCTGGGGCGTATCGTTTTAGGCAGAGGTTAACATGCGTTTACAGGAACTCCAAGACGCACTTCGCCGCCAGCCATTCCAACCTTTTCGTATCCATCTGACAGACGGGCAGACGTTCGACGTTGGACATCCGGAATTCGCCGCCCTGACCCGAACGAGCATCTTTGTAGGACGTTCGTCCGGTGATGATGAGATCCCCGATCGCATGATTCAATGCGATCTTCTGCACGTCGTCACCCTTGAGCCGATCGACGGGCAACCCAAGCCGGCGTGAGATGCGAATCCGCATCCGCCCTGGCCGCGTGGCGATCGCTATAATCCAACGACGGAAGTGAGTTCGGCGCATGATCTATCTGGACAACAATGCGACCACCCAGCCGCTTCCTGAAGTCGTCGAAGCGATGCACACATGCCTGCGCGACGCCTACGCGAATCCGTCGAGCGTTCATCAGTTCGGTCAGGGCGTGCGCCACAAGGTCGAATGCGCCCGCGAAAAGGTCGCGCAACTCATCGGTGCCTCGCCCAAAGAGATCATCTTCACCAGCGGCGGGACGGAGAGCATCAATCTCGCCATCCGTGGCGGGCTGCGCATTCATCCCCATCGACGCCGCTTCGTTACCACGGCCGTGGAACACTCCGCGGTGCTTCGCGTGGCGGAACAGTTGGCGGCCGAGGGGTACACCGTTGACTACGTCGGCGTCGACCATGAGGGTCGTCTGGACGAGGCCGAGTGGGCCGAGAAGATCACCGACCAGACGGCGCTCGTTTCCCTGCTGCACGCCAACAACGAGACCGGGGTGATGTTCGACGTCGCCCGCTTGGCCGCCGTCGCCGCGGACAAGGGCGTGCCCGTCCACGTCGACGCGGTGCAGTCGGCGGGGAAGGTGCCACTCGATGTCACTTCCTGGCCGGTGCAGCTTGTCAGCATCGCCGGGCACAAGTTCCACGGTCCCAAAGGCGTCGGGGCCTTGTACGTTCGACGGCGCACGCGGATCGAGCCGTTGATCCTCGGCGGCAGCCAGGAGCGACTTCTCCGCGGCGGCACGGAGAACGTCGAAGGCATCGTGGGCATGGGGGTCGCCGCGGAGATCGCGGTCCGCGATGGTGCACAGGTCGCCGAGCCTGTACGCGGTCTGCGCGATGCACTCGAAGCCGGTGTCCTCGCGAGGGTGCCGTTTTCCCATGTTAGCGGATGGGGAACGGAGCGCATCTACAATACTTCCAACATCGCGTTTGAAGGTCTGGAGGCCGAAGCCATCCTGATTTTGCTGAGCGAGGCCGGCGTTTGTGCTTCCAGCGGCGCCGCGTGCAGCAGCGGCTCGCTGGAGCCGTCGCACGTGCTCAAAGCGATGGGGATCGACGATCGCATCGCCCACGGCGCGATCCGCTTCAGCCTTTCGCGGTTCAACGCCCGCGAAGAGATTGACCACGTTGTCTCGATCTTGCCCGGGTTGTTGTCGCGACTGACGGTACTCAGTGCTCGTTGACGATGCCCAGGATCGGCGCGCCAATGCCGCTCGGCCCGCATCCGAGGCACGAACCCTGGAAGACTACGCCTGTTGGGGGGTTAGAACGGCACGAAATCGTCGCGGGCGATGCGCAGCGGCTCCGGCTCGTTGGAATAGTTCCCGAAGCGTGTGAGTTTCTTGTTGAAGCTCAGGGTGATCGCTCCGGTCGGACCGTTGCGCTGCTTGGCGATAATCAACTCGGCGAGACCCTTCACCGTCTCGTCTTCGGGCTTGTAATACTCTTCGCGGTGGATGAGCAGCACCACGTCGGCGTCCTGCTCGATGGCCCCGGACTCCCGCAGGTCGCTCATCAGCGGGCGCTTATCCGCCCGCCCCTCCGGCATCCGGTTGAGCTGGGCCATGGCGATGACGGGAATGTTCAGCTCGCGGGCGAGGCTCTTCAACCCCCGGCTGATGCCGGCGATTTCGACCTGCCGGTTCTCCGCCTTCGGCGTGTGCATGAGCTGGAGGTAGTCGACGAAGACCGTCTTGATCCCGTGCCGCTGCTTGAGCCGCCGGGACTTCGACCGAAGTTCCATCGCGCTCATGCCCGGAGTATCGTCGATGAAGAGCGGCGCGGTCTCGAAGTCTGGGCAGACGTGCATCAGCAGATAGTTGATCTCCTCTTCGGACAGCATCCGCCGGCGCAACTTTTGGGCGTCAATGCCATGACCGTACGCACAAACGAGGCGTTGCGCGATCTGCGCGCTGCTCATTTCCATCGAGAAGAACAGCACCGGGAAACGGTGCTCCAGGGCAAGGTGCTGGGCCATGGTCAGCCCTAATGCGGTCTTGCCCATCGACGGGCGACCGGCCACGACAATGAGATCACCCGGCTGAAAGCCGCCGGTATACTCGTTGAGCTGCGTGAAGCCCGTCGGAACCCCGGTGCAGACGCCTTCGTCGCGGCTCTCCAGCAGCGTGGCCAGCCGCCGCATCTCCTCGCGGATTTCGATGGCGTGTCCGCTGACGCGGCGCTCGGTCACGGCGAAGATTTTCTGCTCGGCGACGTCGAGGATGTCCCGCGCGTCGTCCACGGCCGTGTACGCATGGTCGGCGATCTGCGACGTGCAGCGGATGAGGTCGCGGAGCATGCCCTTGTCGCGGACGATCTTGGCGTAGTGCTCGGCGTTGGCCCATTCCGCGAAGCTCTCCGCGAGCTGGATCATGTACTCCTGCCCGCCGACGAAATCGAGCAACTCGCGGCGGCGCAGTTCGTCGGATACGACGATCAGGTCGATCGCCTTGGCGGGGTCGTCGTAGAGGTCGAGCAGGACCTCGAAAAGTCTCTGATGGACGGGCAGGTAGAACCAGTGGCTGTCGCCGCGGCCGATGATGGGGATGACCTCGGCGATGGCGTCCCGGCTCATCATCATCGAGCCGATCAGGGCCATCTCCGCGTCCAGGTCCTGCGGAGGAAGTCGCTCGGGGCGCGCCGCGAGGGCGCTGCTATTCGTCGCGACCGTCGTCATCGCCGCCGGCCTCCTTGCCGACTTCGTCCGTCACCGCGGCCTCCGCCTCATCGTCCTCGCTGGTCTTCTCGCGGACCACCCACACCTTGATCTGACTGAGCAGGTCGGCGGCGAAGCGCACATCCACGGTCACCGTATCGAGGCGGCGGATCGGCGCGGTGAGCGCGACGTGTTCCGGCAGCACGACGTGACCTTCTTCGGCCAGGGCCGCGACGATCTCCCGTCGGCCGACCGATCCGTACAAGACGCCTTCCTCGTTGGCCCGCGCGCGGACGGTGATCTCGACGCCCTCCAACCGTTTGGCGGCCTCTTCCATCCGCGCCCGCTCGCGGGCAACCTCGTGCTCCGCGACCTTCCGTGCCTCCGCCAGCCGGCGAACGTTGACCGCCGTCGGCTCCGTCGCCAGCCGCTGTGGCAGCAGGTAGTTCCGCGCGTATCCCGCGGAGACATTGACGGTGTCGCCGACGATTCCCAAATTGTGGACGTTCTTGCACAACAATAGTTTCATGGTCCGACTATCAACCTTTCGCTTCTCGTTACATCCAGACGCCTTGGGCGCCCCGGCTCGTCTTTAGAACCCCTCTCCCCTTGAGGGGAGAGGTCGGGTGAGGGGTGATTCGTGCAGCATCGACCCTCACCCCAACCCTCTCCCTGCCAGG
>Ga0315274_10016608_pt1 | contig 10396 bp, 8 predicted proteins | sample YL17G02_20_MG_FD_203700 | JGI IMG/M metagenome (GOLD analysis project Ga0315274, IMG submission 203700) | Sediment microbial communities from Yellowstone Lake, YNP, Wyoming, USA - YL17G02_20 | ecosystem: Environmental > Aquatic > Freshwater > Lake > Sediment | place: USA: Wyoming | collected... | reverse complement strand
CGAAAATTGGCGTGGTAAGTATCCGCAAGCTGTTTATGGAATGTAAGAAGAATGCAAAATACAGGGAGCAGGCAAGGGCCGAACAGGATAAAGCCATAGAAGAGCTGCAGCAGCTGAGAGCGGAAATCAAGGCGGCAGAGGCGGCACTTGAAACTCTTAAACAGGGTTCAAAAGATTACCTCGAACGTACGCAGGAGCTTGCCCAGAAAAGGGCACTGTTGCCTATCAGGCAGGAATATTACCAGCAGCAGTTCGCAGACAAAGATAAAGTGTGGACGGAGCAGCTTTATAAGGATACGCTTGGCTTTATTAATGAGGTGGCCACGAGCAAGGGCCTTGATATGGTCTTTGAAGTTGACGAGCCTGAGTTTCCTATGGCCAGTCCCGATGAGCTTATGCTCACAATTAGAACACACAAGCTGCTTTATAAGGGAAATTGTGTTGATTTCACCGCCGAAGTGATGGCGAAGTTAGATTCGAGCAGTTAGTTATCCAATTTTTCTTCATAATTAAGTTCAGACAGAGATGGAATTGACGATTTCACAACTGGCCGAGCGCCTGGGTGCGGATCTGAAAGGTGACGGTTCGGCAGTGTTAAATTCCGTTGGGCCGGTGGATTCGGCTCGAAATGATCAGGTAACATTTGCAACCGGCGACAAACATATATCAAGATTGGCCCAATCTAACGCCGGTGCGGTTATCGTTAAAGAATGTATAAAGGGATTGTCCAGGCCGCAGCTTATCGTTAAAGATGTCAACATCGCCCTGATAGAGGCGTTAAAAATATTTGCACCGGTTCTAAAGACTCCAGCCGAGGGAATTGACCCAAGTGCAAAAGTTGCCGCCGATGCCCAAATCGAGAAAGGCGCCTTAATAGGGCCGGCAGTTATCATAGAAAGCGGCGCAAAAATCGGTGCGAAAAGCGTTATCTGCAGCGGCTGCAAAATAGGCGAAAACTCGAAAGTAGGAAAGAATTGCAGGCTTGACAGTAATGTCGTTGTTTATCATAACTGTTCAATAGGCAATAATGTTATAATCCAATCCAATACGACCATTGGTTCAACAGGATTCGGATATTATTTTGTCGATGGCTCGCACAGGCTGATACCGCATAACGGCGGCGTGATAATTGAAGACTACGTGGAAATCGGTGCCAACTGCTGTATTGACAGGGCGAAACTCGGCAATACCGTTATCGGAGCAGGAACGAAAATCGATAATCTGGTTCAGATTGCACATAATGTGACTATCGGCAAATGCTGTATAATAGTCGCCCAGGTCGGAATAGCAGGAAGCTGCAAAATCGGTGACGGCGTGGTTATCGCTGGACAGGCCGGCCTGATTGATAATATAGAGATAGGCAGCGGTGTTATGATAGGCGCCCAGTCGGGTGTTATGCAAAGTGTGGGTACCGGTCGGAAAGTTTTCGGCTCGCCAGCTGCCGAATTAAAAGAGGAGCTGAAGAGTATTGGGTTAACCAGGCGTCTGCCGAAACTTTTCGAGCAGATGCGGCGGTTAAAAAAGAGGATTGAAGAACTTGAAGCCGCAAAAGACATTGAAGACTGAAGCCAGGCTTTCGGGCAGGGGGCTGTTCGGGGGCCAGCAGGCTCAGGTGATTTTCAGACCTGCACCTGAAGATGCGGGCGTGGTTTTTATACGCACAGACCTGCCTGGGACTATCCAGGTAAAGGCAGTAGCAAAAAATATAGCCGAGCAAAGCCGGCGAACGACAATAAAAAACGGAACCGTATCCATTGACACGGTCGAACACTGCCTGGCGGCTATCAGCGCACTTGAAATTGATAATATATTTGTTGAGGTTAACGCGCAGGAAATGCCGGACCCGACCTGCAGCAGCGAGGAATACTACAAGGTCTTAAAAAGAGCAGGCGTTGCAGAGCAGCAGAACAACAAAAAGGAATTTGTAATCAACCGGATGATTACCATAACAGAAGGCGATGCGACAATATACGCCCTTCCATATTCGGATGACAGCCTGAATATCACCTACGACCTCGATTACAGCGGACATACCGGTATTGGCAGGCAGATATTCAGCTGCAGGCTTACGCCGGAAATCTTCGAGAAAAACCTGGCGCCGGCCAGGACGTTTCTTCTCGAGGCCGAGGCCAAACAGTTTCAGGCGAGGGGAATGGGAACGCATCTCGGCCCGAAAGACATACTGGTGATAAGCTCCGACGGGCCAATAAAAAACAGCTACATCTTTCCCAATGAATGTGTCAGACACAAAATCGTTGACCTGATAGGAGACCTTGCACTGGTCGGGCGAACAATAAAGGGCAGAATCGTGGCATACAAAAGCGGACATTCGCTTAACCATCAGCTTGTCAAAAAACTGTATGAGGCAGCAGAGGCGGCAGACCGCATAAGAAAAACCGGCAGCGATGCAATTCTTGATATTCGCCAGATAGCCAGGATACTGCCTCACAGATATCCGTTCCTTCTGGTTGATAAGGTCGTGGAAATTGACGGCGATACAAGAATAAAGGGTATAAAAAACGTAAGTTTCAACGAGCATTTTTTCCAGGGACATTTTCCGGGAACACCGGTTATGCCGGGGGTTCTGATTGTAGAGGCTATGGCACAGGTATCCGGCTTATTGTTTGCGCAAAACCTTGAACACACGGGAAAGCTTGCGCTGCTTCTGGGGATGGAAAATGTGAAACTTCGAAAGGCGGTTGTTCCGGGCGACCAGCTTATCCTGATGGCAGAGGCGGTAAGGAGCAGAAGACGAACCGCACAGTGTAAATGCAAGGCTATGGTCGGCGACACGCTCGTAGCCGAGGCTGAAATAAAGTTTATGCTCGTAGACGATGAGAAAATTTAAATCGCACTGTCGGCAGTACAGGAGATTTCAGTGGAAATTGAAAAACCGGAAAGAAAAATTGTTGTGCATCCAAGCTCTGTTGTTGCAGCCGATGTTAAACTGGAGGAAGGCGTAACAATCGGGCCGAACTGCGTCGTCGAAAAAGGCAGCTCGATAGGCCGGGGAACAAAACTGATTGCAAACGTTTACGTGGGGCCAAATGTTATAATCGGCAGTGGTAATCAATTTTACCCGAACAGCTCTGTCGGCTGTCCTCCTCAGATTCTCGGCTATGGTCTCGAAGCAAATTACGGGGGACTCCAAATCGGTGATAACAATGTGATACGTGAGCAGGCAACCATACATCCGAGTATGCACGCGGGCCATTTGACAAAGGTGGGCAATAACAACCTGATTATGGTCGGCGTTCATATCGGCCACGATTGCCTGATTGAAGACAACCTTGTTATGAGCAATTACGTTCAGATAAGCGGACACTGTAAGGTGGAGACGGGCGTATGGTTCAGCGGAGTTGTCCTGGTTCATCAGTTTATAACCATCGGCAAATGGTGCTATGCGGCTGGTATGGCGGGGATAAATCATGACATTCCGCCCTTTGTAATTGTCAGCGGTCATTATCCGCCGGAAATAAGAGGCATAAATAAAAGGGGGCTCAAGCGAGCAGGACTGACCGAAGAGCAGCAGAACAATATATACGAAGCCTACAAAAAGCTGTATCGAAACGACAGGCCTTTGCTGGAAAACGCCCGCCGGCTTGCCGCCGAAGACGGCCTTGACGAAAATGTCAGGGCTATGGTCGATGCGATATTGAAGAGCAGCGAACATCGGTTCGGCAGATACCTCGAAACCCTCAGGGAATAATCTCATTACTCGTTGCTCGATGCTCGTTGGGTATCGGAAGATTAAATAATTTTTATGGAAAAGATACGAACGGCTGTGGTTGGTGCAGGCAAGATGGGGGAAATTCACGCCAGAGTCTATGCCCAGCTTGCTCAAAGTGAGCTTACGGCAATTGTCGATGTTGATACCGAAAAGGGGCGCAGGCTTGCAAAAAAATTCGGATGTGATTTCTTTGAAGGACCTGAAGACATACTCGATAAGGTCGATGCCGTAACGATAGCAACGCCGACAGTGACACATTACGAGCTGGCAAAAAAATTCCTCGAAAATAATATTGCCGTTCTTATAGAAAAGCCCCTTGCGGCAAGCGTTGAAGAAGCAAAGAAGATTGTGGCGCTGGCCAGAGAGAAAAACGCTGTTGCGGCTGTCGGACATTCGGAGCGATGCAACCCGGTTGTGCAGGCGATGAAACGGCTTGACATCGAGCCTAAATTCATCGAAGCGGTCCGCATCAGCCCGTATCCCTTCCGTTCGACCGATGTTGGAGTTGTCCTCGACGTGATGATTCACGACATAGATATTATCCTCTCGCTGGCACGCAGCCCTGTTAAGAAGGTTGAGGCGGTGGGCGTAAGTGTAATCGATGAGAAAGAAGACATCTGCAACGCAAGGATTGTTTTCGAGAACGGCTGTATAGCAAATGTCACCGCATCGAGACTTGCATTCAAGACCGAAAGGAAGGTTCGCGTGTTCAGCAGGCAGGCATATCTGAGCCTGGATTACCAGAATAAAACCGGCACGGTTATCAAGGCCAAACCGAATATCGACATACCACGGAAAGTCAGGCAGATTCTAAGCAGCAACAAGCCGGATATTCTGAAAATGGCAGACTGGATACAGCTTGTTAACCGCGAGGAGCTTAAAATAGACGACAAAGAGCCGCTGCGGGTTGAGCAGGAGGCCTTCCTGCAGGCTGTCGCCGACAGAACGCTCGCACCTGAGGTTAGCGCCGCCGAAGGGCTGGCTGCGATGCAGTGCGCCGAAATGATTCTTGAATCCATAAGAGAGCATAAATGGGGATAAAGGGGTTCCCCAAACGCAAAAGAATGCGTTTAGGAGCCCCTAATCGTTAACTAAACTTTTCAGGGGATTGTTTATGAAGGTCAATTTCAGGATTTGTTTGTTTTTATGTGCGGCTGCCTTAATATCAGGCTGTAAGAAAACAGATGGTTCGAAAAAAGAAACAAAAGACGAGGGAAAGACTATGACTGAAACAAAACAAGAGATTAAAAAGGCTTCTGTGAAGGTAGAGCTTGATACAACGATGGGCAAAATGCTAATCGAGCTCGATGAAGAAAAAGCGCCGATAACAACGGCAAATTTCCTGCGATATGTAAAAGAAGGTTTTTATAACGGCACGATATTTCATCGCGTAATAGGTAATTTTATGATACAGAGCGGCGGCCATTTGCCGGATATGAAGGAAAAGACCGCTTACGAACCAATAAAAAACGAGGCGTCAAACGGGCTTGCCAACAGCCGTGGAACTATAGCTATGGCAAGGACAAATGACCCCGATAGTGCTGCCAGCCAGTTTTATATAAATCTGGTTGATAACAATCGCTTAAATTTCGTTCCGGGCGGTAGCCCCGGTTATGCGGTTTTCGGCAAAGTCGTAGAGGGAATGGATGTTGTTGATAAAATTGGAACAGTTAAAACCACCAAACGGCTCAGCTATTTTGATGTCCCTGTCGAGCCTGTTTTGATAAACAGTGCAAAAGTTGTCCCCTGAGGGACGTTTTTGAATAAACTCATAGAATCGACTTATAATTTTAACTTCAGTTTGCTTACAATCTGGTGAGCGAGGCGTGTCGGCTCGGGCAGGCGATATTGAGTCGTGCAGGCAAGGACAATGCCAACAGCATCTTTCAGTGTACATTTATGCCCGACTGAAACGAAAACAGGTTTGACATTCGTTCTCGTTCTAAGGACAGCGCCGATAGTTTCATCTTTATCCTTCAGCAAACTGTATTTCCCCTTTTGAGCCGCAGGCTCTTTGAATGTCCCAATAAGTCTGCTTTTTGCACAGCCGACCGTGGGCTTGTCGAAAAAAAATCCAAGATGTGATGCCAGCCCGAGTCTGCGGGGATGTGCGATTCCCTGGCCGTCAATAATAAATATATCAGGTTCCGTTCTCAATTTGCCAACAGCAGCAATGCAGACAGGCGCCTCGCGAAATGAAAGCAGGCCGGGTATATACGGAAAATTTACTTCAAGGCAGGCGTTCCTGACCTCTATAACCTCAAGGGTGGGTCTTTTCATAACAACCACAGCGGCAAAAATCTTTTTTCCGTCTTTACTGAATGCACAATCCAAGCCGGCAATAATACGCACTTTTTTAGCCATCGGGATAAAGCTGACTTTTTCGGCGAGCTGTCTTTGCACTTCGACAGCCTTTTTGTAAGATAAATCCCAGCGATGTAATTTTACAGTCTGCATTACAAAGTCATGCTCTAAAACTTATTATAACAGGCGACGAAAATGAAGATAAATTAAAAGATTAGTAAAACAATTCAGAATGAGAACCGAGCCTCGCCAGTTTTATTTCGTCTTCGGTGATTTTATAAATTAAGAGCCAGTCGGATTCTAAATGAAGTTCTCGATATCCCTTTAAGACACCTGATAAAGGATGGTCGCCATACTTTTTATCTAATTGTTCCTGCTTAATAAGTTTCTGGATAATAAGCCGCAAGAGCTTAAGGTCTTTTTTTTGCTTCCCTGCCCTCTTGAAATCTTTTTTGAACCTGCTTGAACGGCGTATCTGTCTCAATGCTTAAGCTCCTCGAACAAATCCTTTACCGAGGAAAGTTTTGCTCCTCCGCCGGATTCTAACTCCTCAATGGCCTGCAGAGTGTCCTTGTTGGGAATCTTAATTTCAAAAGGAATGCCTTTATGCAGGATTATTTGCCTCAGATATATTGCAATTGCCTCAGAAAGTGTGATATTTAACTGAGATAAAATATCTTTGGCTTGCGCTTTAGTCTCTTTATTAACCCTTGTTTGTATTGTTGCTGTGGCCGCCATAATATATGTCCTTTTGTTTTATTTTTTGTCATTACAGTGTCTATGAGATGCCCATACATTTACAATACAATATATTTTCGGCTGAGTCAAGCCTTCTTATTAAAAAAAAGCAAAAAATTCTTTAATCCATTATAAACACAGAAGTTATGATTGTAAGGCCTTTTTTTAGTTACATTCTTTACCTTTACATTTATTTTTGATACAATGATAAATTTGGATTTCTGCTTATTTTTAAGTATATAGCAGTGAAACAGAGAATGGCGGAAAGGGCTGAAAAATTTATTCAGATTACAGGTGCTGCCGAGCACAATCTTAAGAATATCAATATAAGTATTCCCCGTGATAAATTAGTTGTCGTCACAGGTATAAGCGGCTCGGGCAAAAGCTCGCTTGCATTCGATACCATATACGCTGAGGGCAGACGTAAATATGTCGAATCACTCAGCTCTTATGCAAGGCAGTTTCTCGAACAAATTCAAAAGCCGGCGGTCGGCAATATCACGGGACTGCCGCCGACAATCGCCATAGAGCAGCGAAGCGCAAGCGGCAATCCCCGCTCGACGGTGGCGACCACTACAGAAATTTATGATTACTTTCGCCTGCTTTTTGCCAGGGTCGGGCAGCCTCACTGCTGGGTATGCGGCAAAGAAATTACAAGCCAGCATCCAACTCAGATAGTCGAATCGATTTTGAACAGGCCTGAAGGGACAAAGATTCAAATATGCGCACCCTTGATTCGCGGCAAAAAAGGCGAACACAGAGAAATCTTTGCCAGGATACAACGGGAAGGTTTTGTGCGTGTTCGCGTCGATGGGCAGATTTATGATATAAAAAATGTTCCTGCCCTCAATAAAAATCAAAAGCACGATATAGCCGCCGTCGTTGACAGAATGATAATAAAGGCTGAAAAACAGGCGCAGAGCATTCGCCTTGCCGACTCGGTGGAAACGGCTCTCAAGCTGGGCGAGGGTGTGGTCCTGGTGCTTACCCATGAATCTGAACAGACAGACGGCGGGCCAGCCTCGCCGAGTTTAGGCGGGCAGAATAACAATAACTGGGACGAGATTATCTACAGCGAAAAATTTGCCTGCCCGCAGCACCCGCAGGCGTCTCTCGAAGAGATGTCGCCGCGACTTTTCAGTTTCAACAGCCCCTACGGAGCCTGCAAAAGCTGTGACGGGCTGGGGACAATCCTTGAGTTTGACCCTGACCTGATTGTGCCGGACAAAAGCGTTTCGCTGGAAAACGGGGCGATAACCGCATGGCGAAAGGGCGGCAAAAGAATGAATATCTTCTACAACCGCCTGATAAAGAAATTCTGCAATACCTTCGGCATCAGCAGGGCTATGCCTTTCGAGCAGATACCGGCCGAAATAAAAAGAATTTTAATGTACGGAACCGGTACCGTTGAAAGGAAAAAATACAGCTTATCATTCGAAGGAGTGATACCGAACCTGACAAGAAGGTGGCAGACAACCGCCAGCGAATACGTCAAAGCAAGGCTTCACAGCTACCTTTCTGAGCAGCCCTGCACAAGCTGCGGCGGCGCCCGATTGAGGCCCGAGGCGGTAGCTGTAACAGTGGGTGGAAAAAATATCAGCCAGCTTACGTCACTTAGCATAGAAAAGGCACAGGAATTTTTCAGCAGGCTGAAGCTGGATTCTGAAAGAAGCCTGATAGCCGCCCAGATTCTGAAGGAAATAAAGGCCAGGCTGAAATTTATGACCGATGTTGGGCTGGGGTATCTTACGCTCGACAGAAAAAGCGGGACCCTTTCGGGCGGAGAGGCACAGAGAATCAGGCTTGCCACGCAGGTCGGAAGCGGACTGGTAGGTGTCTGCTACGTGCTCGATGAGCCTACGATAGGACTTCATAAACGCGACAACGAGCGGCTGCTGGGAATTCTGCGAAGACTCAGCAAAATCGGCAATACCGTAATCGTGGTCGAACATGATGAGGACATTATCAAAAGCGCCGACCATATCATTGACATCGGGCCTGCCGCCGGCGCACAGGGCGGCGAGCTGGTGGTTCAGGGCAGCTTTGAGACGATTGCAGCCTGCGAAAAGTCGCTTACCGGCCAGTACTTAAGCGGCAAAAGAAACATAGCTCTGCCGGACCAGAGGAGAAGCTACAGCCTGAAAAAGTGCATCGAGGTCAAGGGAGCAGCGGAAAACAATCTTAAAAATATTGATGTCAAATTTCCACTTGGTGTTTTTACCTGTATCACCGGTGTTTCCGGCTCGGGCAAAAGCACGCTTGTAAGTCAGATTCTGCTCAAGGCGCTCAAACGAAGGCTTTACCAGTCGCGCGAAAAGCCCGGCAAACACAAGACTATTCTCGGAGCTTCGCAGATAGACAAAGTAATAGAAATAGACCAGTCGCCGATAGGTAAAACGCCGCGAAGTAATCCCGCCACCTACACAGGCGTATTCGACCTGATAAGAAAACTGTTCTCTATGACAAGAGAGGCCAAAATTCGCGGGTATAAGCCGGGCCGATTCAGCTTCAACGTCAGGGGCGGACGGTGCGAACATTGTATGGGACAGGGGACAAAAAAAATTGAGATGCATTTTCTGCCCGATGTTTATGTTACCTGCCAGCAGTGCAAGGGGACAAGGTTTAACCAGGAAACCCTGCAGATAACCTACAGAGGCAAAACAATAGCGGATGTTCTCGATATGAGGATTGATGAGGCGCTGAAGTTTTTTGAAAACTTCCCTGTGATTGTTCGTCTGTTGAGAACGCTGAACGATGTGGGCTTAAGCTATATGCAGCTTGGACAGGCCTCGACGACGCTTTCAGGCGGAGAGGCGCAGCGCGTTAAACTTGCCACTGAACTGGGAAAGGCCGACACGGGACATACTTTATACGTTCTTGATGAGCCGACCACGGGTCTGCATTTTGCCGATATTCATAATCTTCTCAACGTTCTGCAGCGGCTGACGGATATGGGCAATACGGTGGTGGTAATAGAGCACAATCTTGATGTTATCAAGATAGCAGATTATATAATAGACCTCGGCCCGGAAGGCGGTGACGCGGGCGGCGACGTTGTTATTGCAGGAACGCCTGAAGATATTATAAAAAACAAAAAAAGCTATACCGCAGCCTATTTGAAGACGAAACTGAATAAAAGATAAGGCAAACCAATTTTCAGGAGCTCAATTATGATTACATCTGCGATAAGATGGTCGGGTGACATTGACGGCTTTCTGGAAATTATAGACCAGCGGGCGCTGCCGGAGAAGCTTGTCCGGCTTCAATGCAAAGATATTGAGACGGTTTACGATTCTATAAGAACTTTAACTGTTCGTGGAGCGCCTGCGATAGGTGTAGCCGCCGCTTATGGACTTGTCCTTGCACTGCAAAAATGCCCGGAGCAAACCGCACATAAAGCCTTATCCTGCCTGAAACAGAAATGTAAATATCTGGCATCAGCCAGGCCGACAGCGGTAAATCTTTTCAATGCTCTTGACAGACTAAGGCAAAAGGGCGAGCAGTTTATTGCTTCAAATCCGACGGCAGGCATACGGCAGTTCAAGGAAATTATTTTCAGGGAGGCAGAAGCTATACACAGAGAAGATATCGAGATGTGCCGGCGCATCGGTGAAAACGGAGAAG
>Ga0315274_10016607_pt1 | contig 10396 bp, 8 predicted proteins | sample YL17G02_20_MG_FD_203700 | JGI IMG/M metagenome (GOLD analysis project Ga0315274, IMG submission 203700) | Sediment microbial communities from Yellowstone Lake, YNP, Wyoming, USA - YL17G02_20 | ecosystem: Environmental > Aquatic > Freshwater > Lake > Sediment | place: USA: Wyoming | collected... | reverse complement strand
CCGCCGGCGAACCAGGCGGGGGGTGGAAGGTCCCGCGGATTCACTTCGTTCATCCGCGGGCTTTGGGGCGCGCGGGGCGCGAGGCGCACGGCCGGACAAGACCGGCCGTGCCACACATGCATGCGGGGCGCGGCGCGCGGGAGGGAGGAGGCGGGAGCGTCTGTGAAGCGGCTGCGGGTGGTGGTGCTGACGGATGAGTCGCTGGTGCCGCCGGCGGACTACGCGGGCGCGGACTACACGGACGAGCCGTGGAGGATGGAACGGGATATCGAGATAGCCCTTCGGAGCCTGGGTCACGAGGTGCGGGTGCTGGGTGTGGTGCGGAACCTGGAGGCGATCGAGGCGGTCGAGCGTGAGTGGCGACCGCACGTTGCGTTCAATCTGCTGGAGGACGTGTACGGGGTGATCGCGTACGACCACAACATGGTGTCGTTTCTTGAGTTGATCGACCTGGCGTACACGGGTTGCAACCCGCTGGGGCTGGTGGTGTCGCGTGACAAGGCGCTGACGAAGAAGTTGCTGGCGTACCACCGGATTGCGGTGCCGCGGTTCATGGTGTGCCGGCCGGGGCGGGCGGTGCATCGGGGGAAGGGTCTGGAGTTTCCGCTGATCGTCAAACCGCTGCTGGAGGATTCGTCGGCGGGGATCAGCCGGGAGTCGGTCGTGGAGGACGACGCGAGTTTGGTCGAGCGGGTGAAGTTCGTGCAGGAGCGGTTCGAGGGCGACGCGATCGTGGAGGAGTTCATCGCGGGCCGGGAGTTGTACGTGGGCGTGATCGGGAATTATCGTCTGGCGGCGTTTCCGGCGTGGGAACTCGTGATCGCGAATCAGCCGGAGGGCGTGCCGCTGGTGGCGACGGCGCGGGTGAAATGGCATCGGGGATACCAGAAGCGGCTGGGCGTGAAGACGCGACCGGCGAAGGATTTGCCGGAGGGGTTCGCGTCGCGTCTTGCGAGGCTGAGCCGGCGCATTTATCGGATTCTTGGGCTGAGCGGGTACGCGCGGCTGGACTATCGGTTGGGGTTGGACGGGCGGGCGTACCTTGTGGAAGCGAACGCGAACCCGCAGTTGGCGCGCGGGGAGGATTTTGCGGCGTCGGCGGAGCATGGGGGCGTGTCGTACGCGGAACTGATTCAGCGGATCGTGAGTTTGGGTCTGCGGTGGAAGGACTCGCACGCGATCGAGTGAGGGGCGGGGGCATTCAAACGCGGAACCCGGAAACCGGAACCCGGAAAGAAACGGCAAAACCGCACATCGTCATGGTTAGCCGCGAGACGAAGGCGAGCGCGGGGCGTTATGGGGGCAGGGCGTCGTCGTCGAGGATGCGGATGTTGTTGTAATCGAGGAGGGTTCCCTTGGCGCGTTCGAGTTGTGCGAGGCTCATCATGTAGTCGGTCATGGCTTGCATTTCACGGACCTTGGCGTCGGCGAGGTCGCGCTGGGCGTCGAGCAAATCTTTCTGGAGTGCGGCGCCGGCGCCGAGGTTGGCCTGCTGGTCGTGGAGTGTCTGGTCGGCGGCGAGTCGAGCGGCGCGTGTGGCGGCGACGGCTTCCTCGGCGGCTGCGAGGTCGCGGACGGCGTTAGAGACCTCGAGGAGGAGTTGCTGGCGGGTGTCCTCGCGTTCGACGAGGGCCTGGGACCGTTCGAGTTGTGCCCGCTCGTAGGCGGCGATGCGGGAGCGGTTGCCGATGGGCACCTCGAGTTCCACGCCGACCGTCCAGTCGAAGAACTCGGTGCCGAACTGTTCCTTCATGGCCCGCCCCATCTTGGAATCGAGGCCCGTCAGGCCATAGGCCCCCTGGAGGTCGAGTCGCGGGAGCCGCTGGTTCCGTGCGACGCGCTCCAGCAGGCCCATCTGTTCGAGGCGTGCGTCGGCCTGCTGGATTTCGGGGCGGTACTTCATGGCGGCGAGCATGGCCCGCTGGAGCACGGCGCGCGTGGTGGGGACGGGATTGGCGAGGGGTTGCTCGGAGGTTTCGAGGAGGGTCGGCTCTTCGAGGGGGAGCGCGGGATCGTTGATGAGGCGTTTCAGGTGGTCGCTGGTGCGGGCGCGGTCGAGGCGTGCGGCGATGAGGTCGGCCTGGCGGCCGGTGACGGCGCTTTCGGCGAGGCTGACGATGACCCGCTTGTCCTTGCCTTCCTCGAATCGCCGGCGGACGATGCGGAGGTTCTCCTCGGCGGCCTGGAGGGATTCGGCCAGGGCGTCCGCGCGGGCCTGGGCGACGACGAGGTCCCAGTAGGTCTGCTCGACCTCCAGAAGTGTGTCCATGAGTTGGCGCTTGAAATCGGCGAGGCTGATCGTGTGGTCGAGGCGCGCCAGGACGATGGGGCTTTTCGTGACCTCCTGGCCGGCGCCGCGCAGGAGCGGCTGGGCGACCGAGAGGCCGAGGTCGGTCGCGTAGCGCGGATTGGGGTCGTAGAAGCGGCTGTTGGAGTCCAGAAGGGTCCAGCCCTGGGAGAGGGCGACGGAGGCGCCGGTCGGCAGAAGGGTACGGGCGCCGGACTGGAAGTCCCACTGTCTGGAGGAGAGGGTTCCGGCGCCGGCGAGGAACGTTCCGGTGTCCTGGCGGAGGCGCGAGAGGGCGTTGTTGAGGAACCAGGAGGGGTCGAAGAGTGCGTCGGCCTCGACGACGGCGGTCCGGGCGATGGCGGGGGCGAAGCGGGCGATCTGGATCTTCAGGTTATTGACGAGCGCCCGGCGCAGGCAGGCCTCGAGGGTCACCGGGACGCCCTCGCCCGAGCGCTCCAGCGGCGCCAGGAAACCCTCAGGTCCACCGGGCGAGGAAGATGGGGGGTCTGGTTCGCCGGCGGGCTTGCCCGCCGTGGCAGCAGGTTCAGCAGGTTCGGCGCGGGGGAGGGAACCCAATCGGCCGGCCGTGCGGGCCAGGGGGGCCTCTTCGAGAGCGGCGGCGTTGCGGGCGTAGGCGTTGCAGACTTCGCTGCCGGCCGCATCGAGGGCGCGGGCGTTCGATCGGCAGCCGGCCAGAGCGACGGCCGCGGCCGCCAGGCCCGCCGCTATGGCCGGGATGGCCCGCCCTTTGCCGAATCCGTGTGACATATCCACACCCTGCCTGCCACCCCCAATCGTTCCAACAGGATAACTATTTTGCCGCGTGAAGCAACCCTGTCCTGCTTTTACCAGGCAGACATCGCCGCCTCGCGCACCCTCCCATCCTCCATTTCGAGCGTGCGGTCGAATATGTCCAGCGCCCGGTGATCGTGGGTGACTACGACGACGCCCGCATTCTGTTCATGGGCGACCTTGGCAAAAAGTTCCATCACCTGCCGGCCGCGCACGCTGTCCAAGGCGGCGGTGGGTTCGTCAGCGAGAATCAGGCTGGGGCGGTTGGCCAGCGCCCGAGCCACGGCAACGCGCTGTTGTTCGCCGCCGGAGAGCGTGGAGGGCAGATGGCCGGCCCGGTCGTCCACACCCAGGTATTCCAGCAGTTCCATTGCCCGCCGTTTGGAGGCCCGGGAAGGGTGGTCGTCTATCTCCATCGCCAGACGCACGTTCTCCACCGCCGTCAGGAATGGGATCAGGTTGGTCTTCTGAAACACAAAGCCAAAATGCTGTCGGCGGAAACGGCGCACGTTGACGCACATCCGGTGGTCGTCGAAGACGGTCGTGCCGCCGATGACGATGCGACCGGCATTGGGCGACAGGATCAGACCGATGAGAGTCAGGAGCGTGGACTTGCCTGCGCCGCTGGGGCCGATCAGCGCCACGATCTCGCCGCGCGCGACGGCGAGGGCGGCATCGCACACGGCGATAACTTCCGTGTGGCCGCTGCCATAGGTTTTCGTCAGCCCCTCCGCCTGCAACACGACTTCGCCGGCGCCAACGACGGGGTTCATGCCAACACCTCGTGGGGTTCCACGCTCAGGGCTTTGGCAATGCCGAGCAGACTGGCAAGGACGGAGATGCCGACCACGATCCCGGCCAGCAGCCACAGATCGTCCGTGACCAGAATCACCCGGCGGGGAAACGCCGGAAACGCCCACTGGCCAATGACGTAGGCCACCCCATAGGCCAGGATGCCCAACAGGAGCGCTTGCTGCAAGATCAAGCCCAGGATGACGCTGTTGCGCGCCCCCATCAATTTGAGCATCGCGATGTCGTGGAGTTTGTCGAGCGTGAGCGTGTAGAGAATCAAAGCCATGATGATGGCTGAGACGATGATGAGCAGGATTCGAAAGAGGCCAAGTTGTCGGCGAGCGCGGTCCACGATCCCGCTCACGAGCAGGTTCCGCTGGCCATTGGAAGAATAGACCGAGACATCCGGCCATTTTCCAATCACCGACCCCACCTGGTTCGGATTGACACCGGGCCGGACTTTGACCAGAACCGCGCTGATGACAGACGGGCCAAGGGCCGGAATCTCTGAGGATGGGCCGAGACTGCGCTCGATGACCTGGGGCTGGCTGCGCCCCAGGTCAATGCGTTCGGCCCGACCGTATCGGGCGGAACGTTCCAGACGGACGGCCTCGCCCGGTTGGTCAAACTGGATGGCTTGGGCGTCGTGGAGGGTGAAGAAGGCCATTCCATCGCCGGCGGGCGAGTTCATGCCGCGCGTATGGCCGACTACCGTGTAGGTGTCCTTGGCGAGATGGATCTTTTCGCCGAGCGGCAACTTCAGCGATTCGTCGGCAATCGTCTCGTAGTGGCCTTGCCCTAATGCCCGACCGGCGACTATCGGAAGCCATTGGCCTCGGTCCTCCGGCCAGGATAGGCCCTGTACGGTGATGCGCAGGGGCTGGCCGCTCCTTTCGCGCTGGATCGTAGTCGAGACGAAATCACGGCTGCTGAGGACGCCGGGGACGGCACGGATGCGATCCTCCATGTTGGCCGGGATTTGGGAGATTTCCGCAAACGGCCCGCGCGTGTTCTTCTGGACCACCCACAGGTCGGCATCGATGCGGTCCACCAGGAGCGTGGCTTCCTGCACCAGGCCCCGGTAGATGCCGCCCATGCCCATGACCAGCATGAGAAGGAGGCCCAAGCCGATGGTGGTCAGTACGAATCGGCCGAAGTTGTGGCGAATGTCGCGGCCGGCCAGGTTCATGGCGCGTTCCCCGGTGCAACCGCCCGGCCCTCCGTCAGGGGGCCGTCCTTGGGGTCGTGCAGCCAGACGACCCGTTCGCCGGCAGTCAAGCCTTTGATGATTTCTACGCTCTCCGTCCCGCGAAGGCCCAACGTGACGTTTCGCCACTTGGCGTGCCCGCTCTCGCTCACAAACAGTCCCGGCTTGTCTTTTCGCCAGACAATGGCTGCTTGGGGCGCCAGCAGCGCCTGTTCCTTCCCGGCCGTCTGGATGTAAACTTCGGCCCGCTGGCCGACGGCCCAGGTCTTGGGCAGGTCTTTCACCGTCACATCTACCAAAAACTCACGGGTCTCCCGATCCGCCTCGGGGGCCATCCGCGTTACCGTGCCAGGGCAGGAACGATCCGGCTCGGAACGAAAGACGACACGGGCCGGCTGTCCCGGCGACAGGGAGGTCATGGCTGTCTCGTCCACCCAGGCCGACACCCACATCTGCTCGGTGGAGATGATCTGAAGAATCTCGCTGCCGGGCACGACGATGTCGCCCGGCTCGCGGCTGCGACGGACGACCAGGCCGTCGAAGAGGCTGGTGATCTGGGTGTCCGCCAGACGCTCTTGATAGAAGCGAAGGGTTTCCTTGGCCTTGAGGACCCCCCGCTCCATCTCGACCTTGGCGAGTTGGGCCCGTTTCAGTCCAGATTCCGCGACATCGCGGCGCTCCGTTGCTACATCCAATTCGTATGTGGTGGCGGCCCCGGATTGGTGTAGTGAAGTGATGCGGCCAATCTCGGCGCGGGCCAGCACGGCCGTGGCTTCGGCGCCGGTGATTTCTGACGCGGACCGATCCACACCGGCTTCCGTCGCCGCCAGATCGGCTTTGGCCATTTCGACCTGCTGCCGAAGGTCGCCGTCGTAGAGCGTCGCCAAGAGTTGTCCCTTGGTGATGCGGTCGCCTTGGTCAACCAACACCTGGGTAACCAGCCCGGAGATCTTGGGGCTGATGATCGCCGACACCCGCGCTTCGAGGGTGCCGGTCCCCATGACTTCCGAGGCAATCGGCCCGGTTGCGGCCACGTGGGATTCGACGGACAGCGGCTCGTAGCGGAGGCGGTACAGGACGAACGTCGCTATTGCCGCCACGAGGGCCAGTTTCCAACTGATCCGTAGTGCTCGCTTCACCAGCCTGACCATTCCGCCCGTGCGTCCACCGCCATTGCCTGTTTCCATGCTCTGACGGCCCTTTGGCTCCAATCGGGTTTCTGGGATGCTCATGAGCGGGCCCGCCGGTTCATGTCAGGGCTTTGGCTTTTGTGGCCTCTGTCGCTGCCCGTCGCGCAGGGGTGTTTTCGGACGTCCTCATGGCATTTTCTCACCTGTTCCGGCGGGCAGGCCTCCGGCTTGCCTTTGAGGCTTTGTGGCTTTTCGCACTTCGCTTTCCCGCAGCAAATTTCCCGGCTCCTTTCTTCGATCCGAAAAGGGAATCCGTGACCGCCCGACACCGTGCGGCGGCAGCGGGCGCAAGACTGTAGTGAATGAAATAGCCGCGCCGGTCGGGCTCCACAAGACCGGCGTCTTTGAGAATCCTCAGATGCTGCGACACGGCGCCCGCCGAGATGCCCAGCAGGCGGGACAGGGCGCCCACGCAAAGCGTCCGCGCTGCGAGAAGTCGGACGATCTCCACTCGCTTCTCCACGGAGAGCGCCCGAAAGATTCGCATCCTATCCCGGCGGTTTCCCGCGGCCATTTTGTTTAGTATCCGCTAAAAGACGAAAATGTCAAGCGAAAAGAACCGTCGGCCTCAAATCGTTGGACGGATTCGCAAATGGTCACCCTCCACCTGCGGAGGCGGCGACAGGCGGGGCGCCTCGCCCGTCACGGCGGCCCGTACAGGCTTCCGCAGAGGCGGCGCCACTCGGCCATCGAACGGGCCAGGTGATCGCGGGCATCGCCGCCCAGGCCGTAGCACTGGAGGCCCACCGGGCCCGCGTACCCCAGGTCCTTGAGCATCCGGAGCAGGCCGGCCACGTCGAACGAGCCGTCGCCCAGCGGCTGGATCCAGTTGCCCTTGCCCGCGCACACCTCCTCGGCCTTGTCCGCGCCGTGGAGGGTCACGGCCAGGAGGTGCGGCATGGCCGAGGCCAGCAGGGGCCGCAGGTTCTTCTCGTCGTTCTCCTTCAGCCAGTGGCAGAGGTTGAACAGGACGCCCACGTTGGGCCGGTCGATCTTCTTCGCGACGCGCAGGGCGTCGGCCACGCGGGCCAGCCAGAAGCCGGCGTGCGGGTACAGCGCGACGTGTACGTCCTGCGCGCGGGCCATGTCGGCGATGCGGCCGATGACCTCGGCCGCCCGCGCGTCGCCCGCGGGGTCCGACGGCGGCAGACCGTTGACGAGCAGCGCCAGCATCGTGCCGCGCCCCTTGAGCAGCGGCAGAACGTCCGCCAGCCGCGCATCGTGCGGCGGCTTGCCGGGGGCGATGTTGACGTTCACGTAGATTTGGAACAGCCGGAGGCCGGCCGCGTCGAGCGTCCTCAGCCGCTCCGGAACGTTATCGAGCCAGAGATGCCCGGCGCCGTCGTATCCCAGTTCCTTCAGCAGCGCGGCCTGCTCGGCGAGGGTCCGCTTGCGGCTGTCGTGCGTGTCCATGCAGAGGGCGAACAGGGCGGGGGCGGCGCGCTTCGGTGCGGGCGCTTCCTCCCCGGCCGCGCGGCACACGGCCGCGAGCACGAGGCCGGCGGCCAGGACCCGGCTGGCGGTCTGCCTGTTCATGGTCTCACCCGGTGAAGGGCGCTGGGGCCGGGCCGGTCAACTGCGCCACGGGCGGTCGCGCTTGACGCCGGCCAGGACCTTTTTCGCGATGCCGACATCCTCGGCGATCTCGAAGTCGAACATGCCCGCCAGGGCGTGGTCGGCGCCGTTCGCAAAAACGTATTGAAATGCGTCTTGCGGCGGAATGGCCCCCGCCGCCATCACCTTGAACGCGATCCAGGGCTTCTCGACGGTTTTCATGAAGTCGGCGACTTCCTGCGGGTTGCTGCACCAGTAGCCGGGATTCTCGGAGTAGGGGCCTTTGATTTCGTCGGGCTTGGGCCCCGACGGATAGTTGTGGTGGTGAAACGTCTTGATATAGAAATCAGCGCCGACCTTGGCCTTCTCGCACTCGACCACCACCCGGAGGTCGTGGGCGCCGACGCCGGACGGAACGCCGCGATCCCTGGCGATGCCGACGGCCTCCGCGATCAGGTCCACCCGGCCCTTCGAAAGGAGCGCGTCGGCGTGGACGCCCCACAGATAAATCGCTTCCGTGCCGTCGTCCATCAGCCGCGCGACCTGTTCGCTGTAAGCCGACATGTCGGCCTTCACGGGAGCGGTGGGACAGATGATCCACTGGATCTTGCCGCCGCGCTCCCGGCGATGTTTCTTCAGGATGTTCAGGGACCACGGAACCGTATGGATGCTCAGGGTGTTGATGCCGTGCGTCTCGGCGAGCGCGAGCGTCTCAAGGATTTTTGCTTCCGTGTTGTAGTGTTCGGCGAGGGCATAGACGTATTTGAGGTCCCGGCTGTGGGTATAGTGGGTCAGCAGGTTGCCGCCCAGCAGCAGGCGGCTGACCGATAGTTTGCCGATCTTGCCCGTCGGCAGTCCGTCCTTTTGCGCGGGGGGATTGGCCTGGCCTGCGGGCTTATCGCCCGGACCCTGGGCCAGGGCGCGCCCGCCCGCCTGAAGGCCGAACGCCCCGGCGGCAGAAGTCAGCAGCGATCCCTTGAGGAAAGTGCGACGCTTCATTTCAGATTCCACGGCTATTCTCCTTCCCGGTTTCGCCGCCCCCGAGTCAACCCAATTCCGTATCCTGATATTATAAACCGTGCCCTGGATGGCCGCCTGGTGCGGCCCCTTGCCACAGGGGTTAGAATGGGGTTGCCTTTGAACCCTCTAACGCCCTGTGGGCAAGGAGCACGACATGTATTACATCGGCATGGACCTGCACAAGCAAGACCTGGTGATGGCGGTGGAAGACGAGCGTGGGCCGGTGGGGCGTGTGCGTCGGATCGCCTGCCGCGACACCGGCGCCATCCGGGCGGCCGTCGAGCGGTGGCGTCCGTTCCGCGCGGTGGTGGAGGCGTCGGCCAGTTACCGGTGGCTGTACGACCTTCTTTCACCGCAGGGCGAGGTGGTGCTGGCGCATCCGCTGCGTCTGCGGGCGATCACGGCGGCGCGGGCGAAGACGGACAAGTTGGACGCGCGGCTGTTGGCGCGGCTCTTGCGGGCGAACCTGATCCCGGCGGCGTACGTGCCGCCGGCGCCGTACCAGCGGTTGCGGGACCTGACGCGTTGTCGGGCGCGGCTGTCGCACGGGGCGACGCTGGCGAAGAACCAGATGCACGCGCTCCTGGCTCGGGCGAACGTGCATCCGCCCCTGAAGACGCCGTTTGGAAAGCGTGGCCGGCGGTGGTTGGCCGGATTGGACCTGGGCCTCTCGGGGAACCTCGCGCGGGACGAACTCGTGCGGCGGCTGGAGCATTACGGCCGGGAGATCGCGACGCTCGATGCCCATCTGGAAGCCGTGGCCTCGGAGTTCCCCCAGGCCGAGGCCCTGGAGGTCCTGCACGGCATCGGGCGGTACTCGGCCCTCTTGGTGGTGGCGGAGATCGGGGAGCCGGAGCGGTTCCGCAATGCCCGCCAGGTCGGGGCGTATGCCGGTCTGACGGCGCGGGTGCATCAGTCGGGCAAGACCGAGCATCGCGGCGGCATCTCGAAGCAGGGGTCGCGGTGGCTGCGATGGATCCTGGTGCAGGCGGCGATGAAGTTGGTGCGACGCGACGAGCGGCTGGCGAACTTTTATCAGCGGGTCCGCAAACGTGCGGGCCGGAACGTCGCGCGCGTGGCCGTGGCGCGGAAGTTGGCGGGGATCTGTTGGGTGCGGCTGCGCCGGTGGCAGCGGGAGCAAGCGGCCGCCTGACCGCATGGGAGACAAGCAACGCGTGCACGGCGGGGATCGAGGCCCGCTCCTGGGGACTGGCGACAAGGACCGGCGACGGTCTTTGATGCGCCGCTATCCTGATTGGGCTGGCCCCGCGACCAATTTCATGCACGGTCCGAAGCCGCATCTCGGACACGGTGCGCATGGGTGTGTGCAAGGCACGCGAAACGGTTAGGAAGCACAAAGGAGGTTTTCAGGGAAAAGACTCCGGACCCCTGTGACTCGGCCCTTGACGGGCACGGTTTATGGGTGTCCCCGGAACCCGCCTTCCTCCACGACCCGCAGGCCCATCAGGCGGGCCAGATGGCGGATGCTCTGCACGTGGTCGCCGTAGTACGCCACCCGGTGCAAGGAGGCATAGTAATCCGTGGCGCTCT
>Ga0315274_10016605_pt1 | contig 10397 bp, 5 predicted proteins | sample YL17G02_20_MG_FD_203700 | JGI IMG/M metagenome (GOLD analysis project Ga0315274, IMG submission 203700) | Sediment microbial communities from Yellowstone Lake, YNP, Wyoming, USA - YL17G02_20 | ecosystem: Environmental > Aquatic > Freshwater > Lake > Sediment | place: USA: Wyoming | collected... | reverse complement strand
GCCAGGAAACTGGGCATGTGCGCATACCTCTACGACGAGAACAAGTGGCCGTCGGGCTTCGCCGGCGGCGCGGTCCCCCTCAAAGGGGCAAGGTTCCGCTCGAAGTTTCTGCTCTTGAGCGAGAATGTCCTCGAAGAAGGGCCGAACTACAGGCACCTCGCGTCCTTCGCCGTCCGCTCCGGCGCCGCCGGTGTTTCCGCCCGGCCGCTCAAACGCGGCGCCCCCGCGCCCGCCGGGGCGAAGGCCTGCCACCTCTACCAGTACACGGTGTGCCTCGGCAACGACTGGTTCTTCGGCTCCTCTTACGTTGACCTCCTGGACCCGGCAGTGACCAGGGAATTCATCCGCACGACGCACGCAAGATACAAGGCGGTCGCCGGCCGCGATTTCGGCAAGACCGTCCCGGCGATCTTCACCGACGAGCCGTCGCTCCCGTTCCCGGAAGATTGCCCGGGGCCTTCCGTTCCGTGGACGCCGAGCCTCCCCGAAGTCTTCATGAAATCACGCGGATACGACCTTATGCCGCACCTCTTGTCGCTCTTTCTGCCGTGCGGCGACCACCTCAAGGTGCGCTATGACTTTTACCGCACCGTGAACGAGATGTTTGTCAAAGGCTTTGCGAAGCAAATCTACGACTGGTGCCAGGCCAATGGCATAGCCCTTACCGGCCACATGATGGCGGAGGATACGCTTGCCGAGCAGATGACATTCTCCTGCGGCGCAATGCCGTTCTATGAATATTTTCAGATCCCCGGAATGGACCACCTCGGGATTAACATCTACAACCCCTCGACCGCAAAACAGGTTTCTTCGGTCGCCGAGCAACTCGGCAGGCGCCGCGTCCTCTGCGAACTTTACGGCTGCTCCGGCCAGGATTTCAACCTCAAGGGGCGCAAATGGATCGCCGACTGGCACTTCGCCCTGGGCATTAACCTCCTCAATCCGCATCTGTGGCTCTACACGATGCGCGGCGCCAGAAAACGCGACTTCCCTCCCAACATCGCCTACCAGCAGCCCCATTGGCTCAAGTCCAGGACCCTGAGCGACCGCAACGCCGCCCTCTCGCGCCTCTTGACGCGCGGAAGGAGGGTCGTCGACGTCCTCGTCATTCACCCGATGGAGACCGGCTGGTGCGTCGCGTCGCCGCTCGACAGGGATGCCATCGCCCGTTTCGACGAGTCCTTCAAAGGACTCATAGACTCGCTCTTGTCCGCGCATCTCGATTTCCACTTCGGGGACGAGTCGCTTATGGCCAGGTACGGCTCCGTCGTCGGCGGCAGACTTGCCGTCGGCAAGGGGCGTTACAGCGTGGCCGTCGTCGCGGAGACGATGACGCTGCGCAAGTCGACGCTCGAGTTGCTCTCGCGCTTTTCCGCCGCCGGCGGCAAAGTCCTCGTTGTAAACCGCAAGCCGGCACTCGTCGAGGGGGCCCGCAACTACGCTGCCCAACTCCGAAGGGCGCTCTCGTCCGCTCGGGTCGTGCCCCTGGCGAGGCTCCCCCGCGCGGTCCGCGCCGCGTCCGAAGCCCCTGTCGAAATCACCGGCAAGAACGCCGGCAAGGTCCTCTATCATCTGCGTGACCTCGGCCGCGAGCGCGTGCTCTTCCTCGCCAATACCGACTACAACAGCCCCACCGGCGTGACCGTTCGGCTTGCCGGGCGCGACCGCTGGGCCGCCGAACTGCAGTTACCCTCCGGCCAGCCAGCCGGCCTCGCCGCGCGAAGGCGCCGGGGCGCGCTCGCCGTTGACGTGACGCTGGCCGAGGCGGGCAGCAGTGTTCTTGTCTTCGGACCGAAGCCTTACCCCGTGCCGAGGGCCAAAGGCCCCGCCGCTGCCGCTTCCATGCCGCTCTCAGGGAAATGGCGCATTGCCCGCATGGACGAGAATGCCCTGACCATCGACCACGTCCGCATCCCCGAGAGGGGCCGCACGTGGTCGGATCCCGAATACGTCCTCTTTGCCGCCGAAACGCTCAAGCGTTCCCGCGGCGCGGCCCGCGCGCGCTACGAATTCGCGGTGGAAGCGGAACCCGCCGGCCCCGTTCACCTCGCCATCGAACGGCCGGACCGCTGGGCAATATCCGTCAACGGCAGGACCATACCGTCGAAACCCAAAGGCTATTTCGTTGACACCGAGTTCCGCCGCATCGACATAACGCGCGCCATCCGGCCGGGACGAAACGTCGTTGAGGTCCGCGGCAGTGTCACTGACGACTTCGAACTTGAAAGCGTCTACATCCTCGGCAGTTTCGGCATCCGCCGCCGCGATGGGAGATTCGTTATAGCCGAGCCGCCCGCCGAAGTCGCCGCAACGGACCTCTGCCTCGAGGGCCTCACTTTCTTCGCCGGTACCGTCGACATCGAGAAAAAGGTCGCGCTCAGGCGCCGCCCCAAGGCCGCCGCGTTTGTCCTCTCGGACCTTGCCGCAGGCGCCGCGGAAGTCTTCGTCAACGGCCGCCGCCAGGGCGAACTCCTGTACCCGCCCTACCGCGTCGAGGTGAAGGGCCTCAGGAAAGGGAAAAACACAGTCACGCTGCGCCTCTTCAGCACGCTGCGCAATCTCTTGGGGCCGCATCACTTTGAGGGGCCGGAGATAGAATGGGTGTCGCCCGGCTCCTTCGTGAACCGCAAACGCTGGAACGACGATTACCGTTTTCTCCCGTTCGGTATCAAAGGCGCCGCGCTCGTTCTCGGGTAATGTGCGTTTCGCCGCGCGCAGGGAGTTTTGTGTCCCTCCCCAATTGGGAGAAGGGCTCACAGAGAGAGCCGCGATTTCGCACCGGCGTGCCGGTAAGTCGGCCGCATCATGTGCGCCTCTTGAGGATTGTTCCGCTTCGTTTGAGAGCCGGAGGTAGTTGGCAATGCCTATCCCGCGCCCCGAATACCCGCGGCCGCAGTTCGTCCGCGACGAATGGGTCAACCTCAACGGCACATGGACGTTCACATTCGACGCCGGCAAATCCGGCATGGAGCGCGGCTTCACGCAAGCCAAGGGCTTTGACCGCGAGATACTCGTGCCGTTTTGTCCCGAGAGCCGCCTCTCGGGCGTGGCCCACACTGACTTCATCGAGATGATGTGGTACCACCGCGCGGTCGAGGTTCCGACCGCCTGGCGCGGCAAACGGATCCTGCTTCATTTCGGAGCGGTCGACTACGAGTGCGAGGCGTTTGTCGACGGGAAATCCGCGGGACGCCATCGCGGCGGCGGCTCGTCATTTGCGTTCGACATCACGGCGCTCGTCTCGCCGGGCGCCAGGCACAATCTCGTCCTCGCGGTTCGCGACGAGACGCGCAGCGGCGTCCAGCCTTGCGGCAAACAATCGCCGCGCTATGAGTCTTTCGGCTGCCGCTACACGCGGACAACCGGAATCTGGCAGACGGTATGGATGGAAGCCGTCGCGCCGGCGGGCCTTGCCGGCTGCCACATAGTGCCGGACGTCGACGCGGGCCGGTTCGCGCTCGCGCCGGCCTTCTTCTCGACGATGAAAGGCATGACTTTCCGCGCAGCGCTCAAGGACGGCGATAAGGTCGTCGCGTCCGCGCAATCGGCTCAGTCGGACGGCGCCGTTTGCCTGCTCGAGGTCAAATCCCCCCAACTCTGGTCTCCCGGGAGCCCTTTCCTCTATGGCCTCGAACTCGAGGTCGTGGACGCCGGGGGGACTGCTGTCGATTTCGTGCGGAGCTACGCCGGGCTGCGCAAGTTTCACATCGAAGGCGACAGGATATTTCTTAACAACAGGCCGGTCTACCTGCGCTTCGTCCTCGACCAGGGCTTTTACCCCGACGGCATCTGGACCGCCCCTTGCGACGATGCCCTCAGGCGCGACATCGAACTGTCGCTTCGCGCCGGTTTCAACGGCGCGCGGCTGCACCAGAAGGTATTCGAGCCGCGCTTCCACTACTGGGCCGACAAACTCGGGTACCTCACGTGGGGCGAGTTCGCCAGTTGGGGCATCGACATCTGGGGCCGGGACGGTAACCGGGATAACGGCGCCGCCGCGTGGAATTTCCTCTCCGAATGGCGTGAGGTCGTCATTCGAGACCGGAGCCACCCGTCGATTATCGCCTGGACGCCCTTGAACGAAACCTCCGACGGTGCGGGCGGCGCCGTCCACAAGCGGTTCCACGAGGACGTCTACGACCTCACGAAGGCGCTGGATCCCACCCGCCCGGTTAACGATTCGAGCGGGTACGCCCACGTGAAAACGGACCTCTTGACTGTCCACAATTACGAGCAGGACCCCGCCAGGCTCCAGGCCGCGCTTACGCCGACCCGGGCCGGCGTCTGGCGCAATATGCCCGAGCGCGAAGCCGAATACGCCGGCCAGCCTCACATCATCGATGAGTTCGGCGGCATAAAGTGGATTCCCGAAGGCCGGCGCCCCTGGGCCGCCGATTCCTGGGGATACGGTGAAGGCCCCAAGTCAATCGAAGAGTTCTATGCCCGCCTCGAGGGCCTCGTCGGCGTGATACTCGGCATGAAGCACATTGCCGGGTATTGCTATACCCAACTCACCGACGTCGAGCAGGAGCAGAACGGCATATACGCCTATGACCGGACCGACAAATTCGACATGGCCCGCATTAGCGCGACTTTCACGCGGGAACCCAAGTGATCTTGCTCTGTTGAAACGACAGAAAATGCATGTGTGGGAGAGCGTTTTTAGGCGGAGGAGTCGACGGAAGAGGGGGGGGTTCTCAAGATGAACACTGGCGGACAAGCCGCCAGTGGCACACTTTTTAGCAGAGCAAAGTAATCTCCTGTTTTCCAGGCACGTTGCGCGCCGCGGCGGGGCGTATCCCGCCGCGCCGTTTCGGAGGTCTGTACCCTACCCTTCCACCAACTTCGTCTCGAATTGGGGCGGCTGCAGCACGTGCTTCTTTACGTAGCACGCGTCCACCGCGCGCAACAGGCGTTCCTTATGCTGATTCGGAAAGTCGGGCGGCAGGTGGATCTCGGTTGTTATCTTCGTCACCATGCGGCTTTCCGCGTCCTCTTCCATCTTCATCACCAACCTGGCGCCACGCGGCGACAGGCCCCTGTGCTCGAAGGAGTACACGAGGTTCATCCCCGCGCACGTCCCCAAGGACGCCAGGAACAGGTCGAAGGGCGTCGGCGCGCTCCCCTGCCCTGCGTCCTCGACGGCCTTGTCCGCCGCTATCGTGAAACCGCCGTAATGCGCTTCGACGCGCCTGCCTCCCGGAAACGTCACTTCGAGGTCCAAGCGAACCCTCCTTTCCAAACGCGGCGGAAACCGTCTGTCACTTGCGCCGGGACAGCCACCCGCTCACGAACGCTAAGCCAACGGCCACCCCTCCTGCACACGAGGCGGCTACGACTATGTGTCGTGCGAACGTATGCCCTATCGAGGGATCAAGGTGCATCGGCCAGGGGACGAGCGTTTTCCTCGCCGCCATTAACCCCACTCCAAGCGCCATGAAAAAAACCGTTAGGGCAATCCCCTTATAACTTCTCATCACCGACAGCATCGCCAACTGTACGACAATGTAGACCACGCCGAACGGCACGCCGAGAAACCGGATAAGCCCCGGCGCGATGATGAAGTGGCTGTGTCTACCGGGGAAGGTCAGGAACAGCACTCCCATCGATATCACGATCAGCCCGACGCCGATAGGTTGCGGGCATCGCCACAGGAACTCGTACATTCGCGCTCTCCCCTTGCCGGGCCCCCAACCGCTTCATCGGCTGCCAACCAGTTTAGCAGTTGCTCGCACCGAGACAAGCGGTCCGGCGGCTAACTCATCCCCAGTTTCGCAAAGGCTCGCCGACAGAATGGATTACGGGACTCGGCGGACAGGAAGGCCGCGCAAAAAAGGGGACAGGCATTACCGGGAACCCCCGGGGCACAAGGTGTAAGACAATAACTCCGGAGCCAGTCCCCATTTTTCCGCGGCTGCCGCCAAAGTGGGGATGAGTCCGGCCCGACGGCACAGATGGGGGCGCAGTGTGGTCTTGCGCGCCGCGCAGGTACCTGGTGTAATACTCCACGAGGAGCGGGCGTCTTTCTCAAAGGAGAATTGCGTGGCGCGCTATAACCTTTGTCACAAGGCGGGAGTCCTGATAGTTCTACTTGTGCTCCCGGCGGCCGGCTGCGGCGGACGCCAGAAAGAGTTCCGCCTTCCCGGCGGAGGCCTCACGATGAAACTGCCGGCGGGCTGGTCGCAGGGCGAGCCGCGCTCAAGCGGCGGGTTTTCACAGACGTCGCGCGGCAACTACTTCTTCGAGAACGCCGCAAACGACGACCCTTCGGGGAACATGTTCGAATACGACAGCGGCGTCACATTGAGGCAATACGTCGACTCCATGCTCAAGGAAAGCGATAACCTCACCAAGGGGATGAAGTCTGCAGCCGAAGCGCTCGACAAGATCACGGGCGAGAAACAATCGGGCGAATTGAAACAAGCCGCCAAGGCTTTGGAGGAGACCGGTTCCCAAAGGGCGAACCGCAGCATAGGCGGCCGTGAAGCCGTCGAAATAGTCACGCATAGCGCCGATGTTTCCATCATCGAACTCTACATGGCCCGTGACGGCAAGATCATCTGCGCGGTTTTCCGCGCGCCGAAAAACGACTTCGCCAGATGTGAGCCTCTCTTCCGTGCGGCCATGGACTCCATAAAGGTCAAGTAGCCGACACTGAAGACGTGCAAAAGGGGGTAAGGATGCGAGACATATTCGACACACACGTTCATACCGTCGACACGAACCACACTTCGGATGACATTGTCCGCTCGATGGACGAAAACGGCGTTCGCATGATGTGTCTCATCGCGCCGTACATGACGCTTGCCGATCGGGCGATCCGCGACAAGATGGCCCCAAAGGAGCGCATGACCTCCATTCGCCATTTCTACAGGAAGAACGGCCGCGCCGCAAACGACTGGATCGCCCGCGTGGGAAAGGAAAAACCCGATCGCATCGTCCCGCTTGCCTTCGTGGACTCGATCGCCCCGGACGGCCCCGCCGAACTCGAGCGCGCCGTCAACGCCGGCTGCAGGGGCCTCAAACTCTTCAACATCGGCCACTACCCCTGGGACGAGCGCTGCTGGCCGCTCTACGAGAAGGCCGCCGGACTCGGCATCCCGATCCTCTTTCACTCGGGAATTCTGGGCGATGCCCGCAACTCCCGGTTCCACCGCCCCGCCGAGTACGAGATCGTCAAACAGTGGCCGACACTCAAAGTCCTTCTGGCGCACCTTTCCTGGCCGTGGACCGACGAAGCGATTGCCACCTGCGGCATGGGAGTCCTCGACAAGCACGTCCAGATTCACCTCGACCTCACGCCGGGGGCGCCGCTCGAGTGGCGCGAGGAAGCCGAGAAGAAGGCGTTCGACTATCTCCCCGACACGGCGATCCTCTTCGGGACCGATGCAAAGGAGGTCGGCGACTACGCCGCGCGCGTCATCCGCGAGCAGGATTACATCTTCGACCGCCTCAACATCCCCGCGGAAAAGCGGCACAGGTACTACTGGCAGAACGCCGCCGACTTCTGGGGCGTCGAGGTCTGACGTTCGCCAGCAGCGCAGACTGCTGTTTGTCACCGGCACTGAGCCGCAGTACAACCTTCAGTAGGGGCACGGCGTGCCCGTTTGACTGCGGAAACTGTGCCGGGTTATCTTCGTCCAGCGCCCATTGCAGTGGGTTGTTCAATATGTACTCACGTTTCGCCCCGAGCTCTTTCTCGCTACGAATCACGTGCTCGTAGAAACCCCTCTGCCAAGTGGCCGCGCCAGGGGTTCCGCGCAGTTGGTTGATGCGTCGCGTCGCTGACGATTTGAACGCTCTGATGATGGTCGGCAACGAACGGGCTGTCGGCGCGGCAAATCGCTCTACGGTAGGGGCACGGCGTGCCGTGCCCGACGAGTCGTCCATAATCCACAGTATCACATGAAAATGATTCGGCATGATTACGTATGCGTCAATGATAATCCCCGGACGTAACGACTGCGTCTTTAGCCACTCCTGCTCTACGATCCGCCCGAGGCCGTTGGGAACCATCTTCTCTTCCACGATCCGCCCGAATATACACTTGCGGGCCACGGAACACACGCTCACGAAATACGCGCCGGCCTGAGCGTAATCGTATTCCGGCAAACGGATGGAGCGTCGGTCCGGCAGTGACGATTCTTCTTCAGGCACGTATCGTTGCCCCCCCGGTCACGAACGGGCACGGCAGCTCGGCTGAGGAGTTCGGCTGAGGCTCACTCGAAGCCCTCGCCGCAAGCCCGCCGTGCCCCTACAGATATCCCGCTACGCGTGCGCGGGGCAGCATGCCAGGCATCGCACAATGAACTGCCGCGCCGTCGCGCCTTCGCAGCAGTCCGTCTCTCATTTGCCTTCGGGCCACTTCGCCAGGGGCGCCAATTGCGGATCGCTTTCCACCGGCAGCACCTCGTTTTTGACTTCGGCCCACAGACCCGCGGCGTCCGCCAGGCTCTTGTTCCCGGAGTATGTCATGGCCGCCGCCATCTTCGCATCGCCGTACCGGGCAAGCGCCAGGACGAGCGCCAGTTCATTTGCCTTGCCGCCGCTCCCAATGTACCTCGCGTAATCGGCCGCGACGTCTTTGAGGTCGACGCCTCCCGCCGCGGAGTCGAAGGCCTTCGTAGAGCCCTCCGGAGTCATCCCGACCAGCGCAAGCGCCGCCGCCATGCCGACTCGCCTGTCCTTGTCCGCGAGCGCCCGGCTCAGGCCCCCAATCGTCCGGTCGTCCGCGATTTTCCCCAGTGCCAGCGCCGCCTCCTGCCGCACCCGCGGGTCCTTGTCTCTCGCCAGGCAAGAGAGCAGTTGACTCACCGCCGCTATCGCTTTTGCCCGCCCAACAAACGCGGCCGCCGCCGCCCTGATTTTCGCGTCTTCGTTATTGAGCGCGTTCACTACGTACGCCCTCGCCTTGGGGTGCTCCATACTGCACAGTGCTGCAAGCGCCGCCCTTCTCACGCCCGCGTCCGCGTCCGCAAGTGACCCGGCAAGCGGTTTTGCCGCGAGAGGGTCATCCAACTTCCCCAGCGCCGCAACCGCTTCGCCCCTCACCCTGCTGTCGGAATCCCTCAAGGCCCCCGTTAGCGCGTGCACGATGTGTACCATTTCGTTAGCCTCCGGGATCCCCCACGCCTGCGGCCTCTCCATCGCGTCCGGCCGCTGGTCGTCGAGCGAGAGCACCTCTTCCTCCGGAGCCGACGGCGACAGTGTTTCCGTAATGTCCTGGGCGACAGCCGCCGGCCGCCCGTCGCAGATCGACTTGCCCTTTTCCGGGGCGTACCGCGCCAGTCTCTGCCCCAGGAATTTCACCCCCTGCGCCCTTGCCAGGAAATCCGCGCTCCCCAGGCTTCTGAAGGACTCGAGGACGCCTTCCGATACCTGCCACCTCGGGCGGTCCGGCGCGTCCTTCGACTGCCTCAGTTTGTCGACGCTGCCCTGCACCAGGGCCCACCACTGGGCGCGGACCTTGAGCCTCTTACTGCCGCACCAGTAGAAATCCTCAGCCATCTTGAGATTGCCGCGCTCAGCAAGGGCCAATGCCAGCGCGGCCTCGTCCGCGCCGGCGCCTTTGGCAATGAGCTGTCTGTAGTTGGCCGCGGCGTCGTTTACATTGATGTCCTTTGCCGCGGCCGCCACCGCCGCCGCCGCTTCCTTCGTGCCGATTGTGGCAAGCGCGAAAAGTACGGACGCCCTTTCCCCTGCGCGCTTCGCCGAAAGCGCCCTGGCCAGCGGTGCCACGACGCTCTGGTCTCCCGAGTAGCCGAGCGCGAGCGCGGCCGTCTCGCGGACACAGGCATTCGCGTCTTTGAGCGCGTCGCAAAGCGGCCGCATGGCGTCCTTGCCCGCGCAGACGCCTAACGCCGCCATCGCCGCGGCCCGTACCCTGGCGTCCTTATCCGCAACCAGTTTCGTAAGCGCTGAGGCTGCTTTCGCGTCGCGCCTTCGCGCAAGCGCAACGCACGCCGCCCACCGCACCGTGCTGTCGCGAGAATCCGTCTGGCTGATTATCGCCCTCACCGCGTCCGGATGGCCCAACGTCCCCAGGGCCAACACCGCCCCTTCGCGCACGATCGCGTCAGGATCCAAGAGCGCCATCTGCAGTTGCTCATACGCCGCGTCGCTGCGCAGACCCCGCAGCGCGTACACCGCGGACCTCCGTTCGTCGACGCCCCCGTCCGTCCCCGTGGGATAGGCGCCAAAGACGTAGGGGGGCAGTCCCGAGCCGGAGATGTAGGCAGGCAGCGCGCCGGTGGGATACAGTATCTGGAACGCGGCCTTGGAACCGCTGGAACCATCGGCCCGGGCCTCTTTCTCCACCGCCTTTGCGACAAGTTTCTCCGTTTTGTCCTTTCCTATGAGGGTTGCCAGGAGGGCGGCGGCCTGGCTGCGGTAGTTCG
>Ga0315274_10016604_pt1 | contig 10397 bp, 11 predicted proteins | sample YL17G02_20_MG_FD_203700 | JGI IMG/M metagenome (GOLD analysis project Ga0315274, IMG submission 203700) | Sediment microbial communities from Yellowstone Lake, YNP, Wyoming, USA - YL17G02_20 | ecosystem: Environmental > Aquatic > Freshwater > Lake > Sediment | place: USA: Wyoming | collected... | reverse complement strand
ATGACTGTGGAACGGGAGTAGCCTTCACCCGCGACCCGGCAACAGGCGAGAAGATGTTTTACGGCGAGTTCCTGATGAATGCCCAGGGTGAGGATGTGGTGGCAGGCATCCGCACCCCTCAGAAGATTGAGAGGCTCAAAGAGGTCATGCCTGAGGCGTACCAGCAGCTTGACTCAATCTATAACACCCTCGAGCAACATTACCGGGATATGCAGGATATCGAATTCACCATCCAGAATAAGAGGCTCTGGATGCTTCAGACCAGGTCCGGGAAGCGGACCGGATTCGCCGCCTTCAAGATTGCGGTAGAGATGGTAGATGAAGGTCTGATAACCAAAGAAGAGGCTCTGATGCGGGTTGAACCGGAACAGCTCAACCAGCTCCTGAGGCCCATCTTTGACCTGAAAGAAAAGAAAGACGCTATAGCAAAAGGGAGGCTTATCTCAAAAGGGCTGAATGCCGGGCCAGGGGCAGCATGCGGCAAGGTGGTATTCGTCGCTGATGATGCTGAGCGGTTAGCAAAGCAGAAGGAAAAAACCATCTTAGTCAGGATCCAGACCTCCCCTGAGGACATCAGGGGAATGAATGCTGCTGAAGGTATTCTTACAGCCCAGGGGGGCATGACCTCCCATGCCGCCCTGGTGGCCAGGCAGATGGGCAAGGTATGCATCGTGGGGTGTGGCGATCTGACGATTGACTACAAGAAGAAGGTAATGGAGATAAAAGGAAAGACCATCAAGGAAGGTAACTATATATCCATCGACGGGACGAGCGGCGAAGTAATCGAAGGTCAGATCAAGACCAACCCTTCCGAGGTGCTCCAGGTGCTCATCTACAAGACTCTGCAGCCGGAAGAATCTCCCATCTATCAGATCTATTCGAAGGTTATGAGCTGGGCAGATGAATTCCGGAAGCTCGGCGTCCGCACCAATGCTGACCAGCCTGATCAGGCGCAGAATGCCATCGCCTTTGGCGCAGAGGGGATCGGGCTCTGCCGGACTGAACACATGTTCTTCGGCGGGAACCGGATTGATGCAGTGCGTGAAATGATCCTGGCGGATGATGAAGAAGGGCGCAGGAAGGCCCTGGCCAAACTCCTTCCCATGCAGCGTCAGGACTTCATCGGCCTGTTTGAGGTGATGAAGGAACTGCCGGTTACCATCCGCACCCTTGACCCTCCGCTCCACGAATTCCTCCCCCACACGGATAAGGAGATTGAGGAGTTATCCAGGACTATCCATGTGCCGGCTGAAAAATTGAAAGCCAAGGTGGAAAGCCTCCATGAAGCCAATCCCATGCTTGGTCACCGTGGATGCCGGCTGGGGATTGTCTATCCTGAGATTACGGAAATGCAGGCCCAGGCAATACTTGAAGCCGCCTGCATTGTTGCTAAAAAAGGGATTGCCGTTCATCCCGAAATCATGATCCCCTTAGTTGGCCACGTGAATGAGCTCAAGCTCCAGGAAGGAATCGTCCGGAAGGTGGCTGAAAGGGTATTTAAAGAACAGAGGATCACCTTAGACTACCTGGTCGGGACCATGATTGAACTGCCCAGGGCAGCAATTACTGCGGACCAGATCGCTGAAGTGGCTCAGTTCTTCAGCTTCGGGACAAATGACCTTACCCAGACAACGTTCGGTCTTTCCCGCGACGATGCCGGCAAATTCCTCCCTCATTACATTCAGGAGAAAATCCTGCCCAGAGATCCCTTTGAGGCAATTGACCGCGAGGGAGTTGGTGTGCTCATGAAGATAGGGATTGAAAAGGGAATAAGCGTGAGAAAGGACTTAAAGGTGGGTATCTGTGGGGAGCATGGCGGAGACCCCAGTTCCGTTGAATTCTGCCATGAGATCAAAATGAACTACGTGAGCTGTTCACCCTTCAGGGTACCCATTGCCCGTCTCGCTGCTGCCCAGGCAGCCATCAAGGAAAAAGGTCAAGAAAAGAGGATCGGTGATTTTTAAATTAGGTAGTTCATTCCGCATTCCGCATTCTGCATTCCGCAATCGGAAATGGATCGGGGACTTCTAAATGCAGAGGCTTGTCCTTTTTGATATTGATGGAACTCTGATGCTCCTCGACAATGTGGCAAACAATGCCTTCAGCGCTATGGCGAAAGAGCTCTTTGGAGTAGAAGCATCCATTTTCGACGTCCGGTGTTCTGGCAAGACTGACTCCCTGATTCTTGAGGAGGTCATGCTTGCTAAAGGTATTGATGAACGTGAGATTGAGGCGAAAAAGAAACTGGCATTTGAGAGATACTGTTCCTACTTTGAGAACTACCTCAATAACGGAGACAGTTACCGCATCTATCCCGGCGTTATTCCCCTGCTTGAAAGCCTTTCGAACAATCTATCTGTCCATGTAGGCCTCCTCACCGGAAATGTAGAGTTTACTGCCTGGAAGAAACTGGAGAAGGCCGGCCTTCATGAATATTTTTCATTCGGTGCGTTCGGGAATGAGTCAAAGGTCAGGTCGGACTTAGTGGGAATCGCTTTGGAACGAGCAAAAGAGAAACTCGGGATTGCCTTTGCGGGAAGGGAAGCTGTGATTATCGGCGATTCAGTACATGACGTGAAATGCGGTAAAGGATATGGCGCCAGGTCTATTGCAGTTGCTACCGGTTTTCACTCAAAAGAAGAACTCTTGAGGGCAGAGCCGGATGTTTTATTTGACGACTTGAGCGATTATCGTGCTGTGATCCAGGTAATTCTATCTTGAGATGTCAGGCACTATGGGGAGATAGGGTGGTGGGGAGATGGGGTGAATGAAAAAAAGCTGATTCGGACTCACCGTGATCTGGAGGTATATCAATTAGCTTTTTCATTAGCTATGCAGATATTCGAGGTTAGCAAGGCTTTCCCCGTTGAAGAACGTTATTCTCTGACCGATCAGATTCGCCGATCATCCCGATCAGTTTGTGCCAACCTTGCAGAAGCCTGGCGTAAAAGACGTTATGAAGCTTCTTTTCTTAGCAAATTGAGCGACGCTGAAGCTGAAGCATGCGAGACCCAAGTATGGTTAGAGTTCTCAGTAACATGTGGCTATCTCAAAGTGGAAACTAGCCAGGCATTGTTAGCTTCTTATAATAACATTCTTGGTATGGTTGTTAATTTGATTAATAATCCTCAGCCATGGTTACTACCGGGAGCAAAACGACGTGGCGTACCGTTGGGAGGATGAAAGGGATGTTTTTTCTCCCCAACTCCCCATCTCCCTATCCCCCTAATTATAGAAAAGGAGGTATGTTATGAGTTGGAAACCAATTTTTATTTCGCTGACAGTTTTGCTTCTCTCTGCAACTGCTGCTTCCGCTCAGGTATGCGTGGAGTGCCATAAAAAGGCCACGCCCAATATTGTGAATGACTGGCAACTGAGCGCACACAGTAAGAACGGGGTTAACTGCGAAGTCTGTCACGGCGAAGAACACAAGTCCGCTCAGGATGTGGCAAAGGTGCTCATCCCGACACCGGCGACGTGCTCAACCTGCCACCAGACTGAAGTAGAGCAATACAATGACGGAAAGCATGCCAAAGCCTGGGCAGCAATGAAGGCTATGCCGACTGCCCACTGGCAGCCCATGACGCTCATGGAAGGGATGAAAGGGTGCGGGGGCTGCCACAAAATCGGGGTAAAAACAGAAGCAGAAATTAAAGACCTGAAGAAGCAGGGAGCAGGGTTCGGTCTGGCTTCCTGTGATGCATGTCATACCAGGCACACCTTTTCTCTTGAAGAAGCGAGACAACCCCAGGCCTGCCAGACCTGCCATATGGGCTTTGACCATCCCCACTGGGAGATGTACTCATCATCCAAACATGGTGTCCGGTACCTGCTCAAGCAGGCAAAAGTTCTCCCTGATACTACACCTGCACCGACCTGTCAGACCTGCCATATGCAGGAAGGGAACCACGCGGTGAGAACAGCCTGGGGGTTCCTTGCCGTACGACTGCCCCTGCCCGATGACAAACAGTGGGCTGCTGACCGGGCCACTATCCTCCAGGCGCTCGGCGTCCTCACCCCTGATGGAAAACCAACAGGTAGGCTGGATGTAGTAAAGGCAGCGGATGTTGCCAGGCTCACGCAGGAAGACTGGCAGAAGGAACGGGATAAGATGATAAAGACCTGCAACCAGTGTCATTCAGCAAACTTTGCTTTTGAGGAACTCGGCAAAGGAGACCAGATGATCAGGGAGGCTGACCATCTCATGGCTGAGGCGATCAGGACAATTGCTGATCTATATAAGGATGGCCTCCTGAAAAAAACGAAGACCTATTCTTCTGCATTTCCTGATCTGCTCACCTTCCATGATGCGCCAACGGTGATTGAACAGAAGTTGTTCGTCATGTTCCTTGAACACCGGATGAGGACATTCCAGGGACCATTCCACATGAACCCGGACTATGCCTTATGGTACGGATGGAGCGAGATGCAGAGGGACTTAACAGAAATCAAGACCATTGCTGCTGAACTCCGGGAAAAGGCACCGAAGAAGAAAAAGAAGTAGGGTGATGGGGCAATAGGGAGATGGGGTAAAATTTTTCCTCATCTCCCCAACTCCCTACCTCCTTATCTCCATTTAATAAACCGCACCGCCACCCCCACTAACTCATACCGTTTGCATAGGTGAATGGCATCAGGATAATCTATGGGGCTGAAGCAGAAAACGCAAGCAGAAGATGCTTAACAACAAATGATTATAACTTTAAGTTTCTCTTGCTATCTTAAGGGTATATGTAATAATTTATAATAAGATTTCTGAAAGGAGGTGTAAAATTGGAAGCGAAAAAGTTTATCAGTCAGGTTTTGCCTGATGGACACCTCTCTCTCCCTGAGGATACTGCAAAAGAGGTGGGAAAAGTCTTTGAAGTGATTCTCGTTCCTCTGCAAGAAGCTGATATTTACTCTTATTCAGAGAACCTTGCAAAACAGAAAGGTTTCATACAACTCACCGAGGCAGATATTGAAAGAGTTATTCACGAATCAAGAGGTATCAGGTGAAACGTATCGTTTTCGATACCAACATCACCATCTCTACCCTTTTCTGGAAAGGCCACCCAAGAACAATCTTTGATTTTGTGAGAGAAGGAAAAGCTGTTCTTCTCTCCAGCGAACAGATAGAGTCTGAACTTATCAGCGTCTTAGCTTACTCTAAATTTGGACTTATCCCCTCTGAAATCCTTCCCATAGTGAATAACGTGAGGAAACATGCTCAGCTTATTGAAGTAAAAAGCAAAGTTGATCTTGTTAAGGAAGACCTGACAGACAATATCTTTCTCGAATGCGCTCTCGATGGGAAGGCTGATTATATTATTTCAGGCGACCGTCATCTTCTCAAGATAGGCAGCTATCAAGGAATACAGATCATACGGGCAAAGGATTTTCTGATTAAAGAAGGGTTTATTTTATCAGAGGGCAATAATTGAAAATCCTGCCATTTTGATCGTACAGACCGCGGAAGAAAAACCCCGGCACAGATACTCTCCTGATTAACTACCCTCTCCTTTTTTTCTTATCTTCTTTTTGGGGAGAACTTTCCTGAATTGTTGCTTTTACTCTCTTCTTATGCCTGAACATAAGGGAGACCGTGCAGCCGAGAATCTGGAGGATGCTACCGATCCATACGATCGAGATCAACGGAACACGGGTAAATTCAACTACGGCTGTAGCCTTCTGTGCAACACCCTGAGCACTTATAACATTCAAGTGAATGGTACCGGTGGTAGCATCCATGGCTTCCAGCTTGACCTTTGCGTTGTGTCCCGGGATATCCACTTCTGGCTTGTTAACAACACCGCCCGGCAAAAGCTCGTAAGCCGGCATTACCAGTTTTCCCTTGTCCCCGTCAACAGCTAAAACTGCCCTTACCATCATGCCTGCATTTCCCATATGACTTTGATCCAGCTTAAACCCTAAAAAGGAAAGTCTAACATCTCCGAGGTCCTTCGTTTCCCCCTTCCGCATCACCAGTAACCCACTCGGCTGGACAGCCGGCTTATATTGGTGGACAACATAGTATTCGTCCATTGCGAAATGGATACGGATATGGGGATTGGCTACAAGCTGGTTTGACTTCTGGTTGAACCACAGTTTGGGTTTCACCACGTAAGTCTTTCTTCCATCGTTTACCTCAAGGGTGGCAACGGGCTTTTCCTGGGGTGATGGGGGAGCAAAACTCCTGAAGGTAATGGTGTACTTGTCATCAACCTTCACCGGCATATCCTGTTGGAGGGTAAGTTTTACCTGCTTGTCGTACCCTGTTGCGTAAATAGAACCCAGGATGAAGAGAGCAACACCTGAGTGGATAAGGATAAAAAAGGCTCGTTTATTCCCCAATTGCGAAACAAGCGTGCTCGTGCACAGAGCAATCAAAACCAGGTGTACCGCATTATGAACCCCCAGGCTGTAAGAGATGGCTGGTACCAGTATGCTCCCGACGATCACGAAGGGAAGGAATTTCTTCCTGTATGCGAATATGGTGAAGACGAGAAGCAGGACAATATAAATAGGAATTTGGGTGTTAACATAAAAGGGAATATCTACCTGAGCGGGTTTGCTCCATATCCGGGTAATGAGCGGTGCAGAGGTTCCCACGGCAACCACCAATCCGGAGAGGACGAGGAGAATGACTGATATCGCAAGCAGTGTTGGCGGCCGCAGGAGTCCTTTAATCGGCTCTCCTTTGGGAAAAATGTCTCTCCTCAACCAATAAAGAGCTATGCTTCCCGCGAGGAAGATAAGGAGGATGCCCACAAGCCAGGCGGTAATACCAAGGTCTACAAAAGAATGAACGGAGAAATCTGCAAGGACACCGCTGCGGGTCAGAAAGGTCCCGTAGATGATGAAGAGGAAAGAAAAGATTGCCAGCAAGGCGTTGCTTCTGTAAAACCCTTTATAGATTCTCTGGATTGCCAGTCCGTGGAGGAGGGCTGTACCAAAGAGCCAGGGAATAAAAGAGGCATTTTCAACCGGATCCCATCCCCAGTATCCTCCCCAGCCGAGGGTTTCGTATGCCCAGTATCCTCCCAGGATGATTCCGATACCCAGCGTCAACCATGCAAAAACAATCCAGCGGATGGAGACATCAACCCAGGTGGAGATATCTTTTTTCCAGAGTGCGGCTATGATGAAGGCAAACATTACACCATAAGCAGCATATCCGAGAAACATCATGGGTGGATGGATGGCCATCCACGGATTGATCAGCAGAGGGTTAAGACCTGTGCCATCAGGAGGGACTAAAGTTGAGAGGTTGAAAGGATTCTGTTTGAGCAAAAGGATGATGAGGGCTAAGACCTGAACATTGTAAAAGATCATTACTTCTCTCTTCCATCTCTCATCGATGGTGAAGAGAAAGATGCCCATGATGAGGGCAAAAAAGAGCCAGAGGAGGAAGCTCCCCTGCTGACCTGCCCAGAAAGCACTGATGCTGTAAAACAAGGAAAGGTCCCGTGAGCAAAAAGCAGCCACGTATTCAACGCTGAAGTCCTTAACGATAAAAAAGTAAAAAAGCTGGATGGTGGCCACGGTGCCCAAAATGGTTGTGGCAATGTAGCTATACTGTGCCAACTGTTTCTGATTGATACTGTAGTAGAGGAGGGATAGAATCTCGCACAGTAAGGCAACCCAGATTACGTAGCCTCCGAACGCCATTATTTCCCCCCCTCAAACTCGCGCTGTGTCACAGTGCCCTGGTACTTGGAGGGACACTTCACAAGGAGTTTCCTCGCCTGAAAGACATGTCCATCGAAAGATCCAATAGCAACAATGGATGTGGCTTCCTCAAAGTTAATCGGTCGTCTCCCCCTGTATGCCACCGTCATGGTGTCGTTCACATCTCTTTCCTTCATGATAAAGTAGAGCGTCTGCTCGCCTGTGACATAGTTGATGCTTCCCTGGACCAGAGTTCCCATGACCTGCACATTCCCTCCGGACCGTGCCTCTCTGTAGCTCACGTACGGGGTGAGAGCTTTTCTGAAGTTCAAAAAGCCAAAAACAACAAAGACGGCAATGAGGGCTATGCCTATGATGAGCTTTTTGTTCATCACTCCTTTTCCCTTTCCAACCGTTTAACCTTCGCACTGAGACGCCACAGATAGATAAAGATGCCGGCCCAGATCAGCCCGTTCACCAGTGCTAATGCCAAGAGATCACTGAAACTATTCATAATGACCTTCCTTCCTGTAGATCATCTGTTCTATCCGGCACTCAAGGGTGTACATCCAGAAATAAAGCGCTGTAAAACCTCCCAGAGAAAATAAAAAGGTAAAGAGAATCCTTCCATACATCTGGATCTTTCCCTGCACGTTAATGAGGGTGTCAGGGTGGAGCGAGAAATAGATCCGGGGAACGATAAAGATCAGGAAGAGAGCCGGGACTAAGGAAAACGTGGCGTACACCGAGCTTAAGACGGCGCGCCTTTGAGGATCTTCAATGGATGCCCGCAAGATCAGATACGCTGCATAGATGAAAAGAAGAATCGTGATCGAGGTCTCCCTTGGATCCCAGTTCCAAAAGGATTGCCACATAACCCTGGCAAAAACAGAACCGGTAACCGTGGCCAGGATGGCGAAAAGGAATCCCTGGCGACAGGCTACCGCACTCTTCAGATCGTAGATCGGATCTTTGGTTTTCAAAAATCTGATTGCCTGAATCATTGCAACGAGAAAGGAGAGTACTGTCACCCACGCAATGGGAACGTGAAAGAACACGATACGTGAGGATTCCCCGATAAAGCCCGCTGCCGGAGGAGAATACAGGAACGACAGGTAACACACCATGAGAAGCCAGAAAAAAATCACTATTTTCATTCTAACCACACCTTATCAAAGAGGAGGAGAGAAAGGACAAACATGGCACCGGTGAAGGCAATGATCACGCTCGTTGCCTGCATGGTCTGCCCGAAGGAGACTGACCGTGAGGTCATGCTCGTACCTTCAATGACCGCCAGAAGCAGGGGGATGATGATCGGGAAAGACAGGATGGGAAAGAGCGTCCCCTTCATGCTTGCCTTGGCAACAATAGCCCCGATGATCGTTACCCCTGTGGTCATACCAACAAGCCCCAGAAAAATTATTAAGCAAAAATTATACACTGACCCTATAGGGAATTCCATTAAAATTACATAGAGGGGCGTGATGATGAGAGCAATCCCCAGCATCAAGACAAGGTTGAAGAGGAATTTGCCCAGAAAAACTGCCTCGGGCCTGGCTGCCAGCTGGAGAGCGATGGAGGTGTTCGTTTCCTCCTCTTTCACGAAAACACGAGAAAGCCCGCTCATGGCTGAAAAGAAAAAGATGATCCAGAGCCAGGCAGAAAGAATGTATGGCTGATCAGCTGGAGCGATCCGGTAAGGTCCGATTACGTAACTGACCAAAAAGAGCGTAGTAAGAGCAAAGAGGAGTATCGCATTCGCTGCAACCTTGGTGCGAAGTTCACTCTTCACATCTTTTATAAACACCACATAGATTTCATGGTGCAAGGGAGATTTTTTTATTTCCATATTCATATTCACTGGAATCGTTTGTCGCTATTACGGTGATACCCTGCTCATGCTGGCTCTGGATAATCTCAGAGACAAGTTTTATGCCATCTTCGTCCAGATTGCTACTCGGTTCATCGAGATACAGAATGGGGGGCGCATGGAAGAATGCAAGGAGAAGCTTTAAACGTTGTTTCATCCCTGAGGAATATACCTTTACCCGCCTGTGTCTTGCCTGTTCCAACCCTGCAAAGCTCAAGGCCTGTTTCAATCTGTCCGGGGCATCCTTGATCCCCCTGAGGCGTGCAAAAAAATCCAGATTTTCCCATCCGGTCAGCTCCTCATAAAGTCTCATCTCTGGCGTACACATGCCAATCACATGGAAGCAATGCCTCGGGCCAAAGGTCTTCCCATCCTCTGTGATAGATACTTTACCCATAGTAGGGTTCAAGAATCCTGAAAGAATTCTGATCAACGTACTTTTTCCTGAACCATTGGGACCTGCGATTACGAGAACATCACCTTTGCCGAGTGCAAAACTGAGGTCAGAAAAAAGCGATATTTTGCCAAACCTGTGACAAAGGTTTTCTGCCTGCAGGGTTAAGCTCACAGAATTAATTCCTGTAAGAGATTTTTCAATGTAAGGTAGGTAGTGAAAATAGGGTTGTTCTTCAACTAATCCAAAAAACAGTTTCTAATCCTTACGATTCTTCTCCCTTTTTCTTTCCTTCAATTGCCTTCCCCTTTGCTGACTCTTCACCCTCATCTTCTTCCAGGCCTGATGCCGCCTTTCTGAAGTTTTTTATCCCTTTACCCAAACCTCTGCCGATTTCAGGCAATTTGCCTGCACCGAAGATGATCAGGACGATCAGGAGAATGACGAGCAGTTCACCCAAACCAAGTTTACCAAACATTCGCA
>Ga0315274_10016602_pt1 | contig 10398 bp, 7 predicted proteins | sample YL17G02_20_MG_FD_203700 | JGI IMG/M metagenome (GOLD analysis project Ga0315274, IMG submission 203700) | Sediment microbial communities from Yellowstone Lake, YNP, Wyoming, USA - YL17G02_20 | ecosystem: Environmental > Aquatic > Freshwater > Lake > Sediment | place: USA: Wyoming | collected... | reverse complement strand
CGTGCACGCACTCACGTGCGCGGTGGGTCTCCGCACCCACCGCGCAAAAGTCTTCCTGCACGCGCTCACGTGCGCGGTGGGTCTCCGCACCCGCCGCGCAAAAGTCACGCGCGGCGCAGACGTCGGCCCTCCGCGGCCAGATCGGCCAGGTCGCGGACCTCGACCTCCATCCTCTCTTCCCAAGTCCACAGGAGCGCGTCGCGGCTGCGCTGGGCCTGCTTCATCCGCTCAACGAGGGCGGCGTCCGAGCACAGGCGGGCCAGGCACCGGCCGAGCCGATCGGTGTCGTCGCGGTCGGCCAGGAGCGCGTTTTCGCCGTCGACCAGCAGGTCCTTCGTCGACGGATCGAGGACGGAGACCACCGGCAGGTCCGCCCGGATCGCCTCGAAGAGCGGGTTGCACCGGTTCGTGACGTCGTTGGTGATCATAAAGACATCGACAAGCGACATAAGCTGCCAGATGCGGTCGTGCGGGACGGGGCCCAGCCACACGATGTCGTCGGCGACGCCCAGCTCGGCGGCCAACTTCGCGAGCGGCTCCTTCTCCGGCCCGTCGCCCGCCACGAGCAGTTGGACCGCCGCACCCGCCCGCCGGGCCACCGCCAGCGCCCGGACCATCCGGTCGATCCGCTTCCAGTAACTCAGGCGCGAGCACGACAGCGCCCACCGCGCATCCGTGCGCAGGTTGGCCGGGGCCGACTTCGCGAACTCGGCCCGCGTGGCGCTCAGGTCCGGCGGCGACCGGTCGACGCCGTCCTGCCAGAACCGGAACCGGCCCAGGTCCAGCCGGAACTTCCGGGCCGCCTCGTCGCCGCGCGTCCCGTCGTTGGCGCAGATCAGGCGGCTGTGCGGCACAAGGAACCCCCCGGCCGCAACCGGATACCGCAGCGCCACCAGCGGCCGCCCCATCAGGGCCGTCACGAACGTCCCGTACAGTCGCGTCACGTTGGGGATGCGGCAGGCCAGGTGGACGAGCCACCCGGCGATGGCGGCGTACTCGTTGTGGGCGTAGACGATGTCGAACCGCCGCTTGCCGCGCCAGATCAGCTTCATCGCCGCCGCAAAGAGGCTGACCGTGGTCAGGCTCCACGTGACCATGCCGAGTCCCCACCGCAGGACATAGGGCGTCTCGCGCCCGCCGCCCAGCCGGGTGGCCCACGCCCGGAGCGTCTTAACGGCCGGCAGCCACCGGCACGGCGCCTGGTGAACCTCGAACTCCGGCGACTCCGGTTTCTCCAGGGGCGTCCGACCGTTGTCCCACAGGTCGTAGGCCGGGATGATGATCGCGACCTGGTAGCCCGCCCGCACATGGCCGCGCAGCGTCTCATAGAGGCAGCACATGCCGGCGTTGCCGGCCATGCCCCACAGGTTCATCGCCGAGAGATGGAGAATCCGCAGCGGCGCGGCTGACGCGGGGGCGCTCGGCCCCGCGGCGCCGGAAGCGGCAGCGCGGGACTCAAGGCCGACCGGCGCATCAAGCCGCCGCGGATTGTCGTGCTGGTTCATGATTCCGCCTGACTCGCGTCAGGCCTCTTGCGGCAGCCGACACAAGCGCGCACGATCCTCACTGCCCCGTTGTAGAGGCGCGGGCCGAGCGCATATTCCAGGGCCGCCTTCAGCACCCAGCTCGGGTTGAAGAACGGCCATATCCACACGGCCTTGACGAGCTTGCCCATCGCCTTCCAGCCGCGATGGAACCTGAAGTACTCTATCGCGTTCAGGCGCAGGATTGCGCCGTACGCCGGCCGCCACACCAGCGCCCCTCCTGCGCCCCGCCCGAACGTGCGGCGGTGCTTGCGGAAATACCGCTCGTTCCCCTCGAAGCCGCGTTCCATCCCCTCGAACGTCTCCGGCCGTCCGCGCCGGATCCACACGAGCGGCTCCGGCACGTGCTCCCAGTCGAACCTGAGCATGATCCGCAGCCACAGGTCCGTGTCCTCCCCCATCCACAGGCTCTCATCGAACAGACCCACCGCGCCCAAGGCGTCCCGGCGGACGATGACGCTGTCGCTCGCCGGGAGGAGCTTTTCCTGAAAGAACGTCTTTCTCACATATATTGCCTTATCTATCTGTTCGCCCTCCACGCGCGTCTCGCCGGTGGCCTCGTTGTGACAGTACGCGGCCGAGAACGTCAGCATCACGTCGGGCCGCCGCTCCATCAGGCCCGCCTGCGCCTCGATGTGCCGCGGCATCCAGCGGTCGTCGGCGTCAAGAAACGCCACGAGCGGCGCCGCCGACGCCCGGATGGCCGCGTTGCGGGCAGCGCTCACGCCCGCATTCGCCTGGCGCATAAGGCGGATGCGCAGATCGCCCGCGAACCGCTCGGCCACCAGGTCTCCCGACCCGTCCGTCGACCCGTCGTCGACGATGACAAGCTCCTCGAGCGTCCGCGTCTGCGCCAGGGCGCTGGCGATGGCCTCAAGGACCGTCGCCCGCTTGTTGTAGAGCGGCATGATTCCGACGACCGCCAGCCGCCAGCCGCCCTCAGCCTCGCCGGGGACGCTCATCGAAGCTCTCCCCCAGGCCCCGTCGCCCGCCCGCCGGCGCACTCGTCGAAAACCGTCGCCAGGCGCCGCGTCAGCTCGCGCCGCTCGAACTGGCGGACCGCATCCGGGTCGCGGTCCGCCTTCAGGCCGCCGTCACTCCACTGCCCGTGCAGCCGGACCAGGGCATCCCTGATGCCGGCCACGTCGGCGCAGTCCACGACCGTCGCGCCGCCCACCCGCCTGAGGAGCGCCGCGGCCTCGCCCCGGACCGGCACCGTCGCCAGCACGTGCGGGCCCGAGGCGATGTACTCGAAGATCTTGCCGGGGATCACCGCCTCGCCCCCGTCGTTCAGGATCAGCAGGAGCACATCCGCGCGGGCCATTTCGCGTATCGCCTCGTCGTGGCCTACGGCGCCGGTGATCTCGATCCCCTCCGCGCAGGGCGAAGCCCGGAGCTCCCCCTCGAACTCCCCGACATGCCCCACGAATCGCAGGCCCACCTCGGACCCCACCGCCGGCTGTTCCGCCCGCAACAACTCCAACGCGCGCAGGACATGACGTGGTGACTGCTTGCCGTACAACGATCCGACGTGGCACAGGTGCATCCGCGACCGGTCCTTCGGTGCGCCTCCCCGCCCGGCCGCCAAAAGGTCGCCCGGATCATATCCGTTGTAGATCGTGATGAATCTTTCCGCGGCGACGCGGGGGTACTTGGCCCGCAGAATGTCGCCGGCGGCACGCGCGGTGGTCAGGATCGCCGAGGCCCGCGAGACCACCGCCTTCTCCATCGCGGATTCCGTCCGCGATCGCCATGCCGGTAAGTGTTCATCAACGAAGGCGTCCCGCCACAGGTCCCGGAAATCCGCCACGAACGGAACGCCCGTCAGGCGCGACAGGATCAGCCCCGTCACGAGGGCGCTGTGAGGCGGCGCCGTCGCGTAGAGGACCTTCGGTCGGTGCCGCCGGATCATCCGAAGCCCCTGCCACACGGCCTGCGGCACCCACCCGACCGCGTAGTCGGGCACCAGCCAGTTGATGTACCGCCACCTCATTCCCTCGGCAAACCAGTCCGCGTCCTTGCCCGCCAGCTTCAGCATGGGCCACAGCGCCGTGCCCATCCCCCGCCACAGGCGCATGAACCGCTCGTGGGTGACCATCCCCGTCCGCTCGGTCGTGGCGTGTGCCACCTCGGCCAGGAGGGCCGGGTCCATCGGCGCCGGCAGGTACCACTCCCGCGGCGCGAGCACAACCGGCTCCCACCCGAACTCGGGCAGGTAACGCACGAACTTCACCGTCCGCTGGACGCCGCTCCAGCCGCGCGGCGGATAATCGTAGGCGATCATCAGCACTTTTCGCATGACCGAAGCCCCGCCCTCACGCGCCGCACGCCCCCTGCCACAAGTCGATCAACTGCTTCGTACACGCGCTCAGATCGAACTGGGCCGCCACCTGCTGCCGCGCACGCCGGCCCATGGCCTGGGCCTCGACCGGATGCGTCGCCACCCAGCGGATGGCCGCCGCAATGGCCTTCGCGTCCGCCGGCGGCACGAGCAGCCCCGTCACGCGATCCGTCACCAGCTCAGGCACTCCGCAGACCGACGTAGCCACCACCGGCGCTTCGCACGACATCGCCTCCATCAGACACACCGGAATCCCCTCCGACAGGCTCGGCAGGACCACCATGTCGCACACCCGCATGAGGTCCCGGACCTGATCTTGCGTCTGGAACCCCAGGAACCTCACGGCCGAACCTAGCCCGCGCTCCGCCGCGCGCCGCTCAAGGTCCGCGCGCTCCAAGCCGTCGCCCGCCAGCGTCAGCGTGCAATCAACACCCGAGCGCCGAAGCTCGCTCACCGCGTCCAGCAGGTAGCGGTGCCCCTTGACGGGGACCAACGTGGCAACGCACAGGATATCGCATCGTCCCCCGCCGCCGCGCGGCTTCTCGGGCGGCGCAAAGACATCGGTCTCCACCCCGCAATGGATCACGCGGATCTTCTCGTCCGCCACGCCGAAGTGATCCACCAGATAACGACGGTTGTACTGGGAGATCGTGACGAGCGCAGCGGCCATCGACGCCAACTGTGGGTAGTTGTCGGGCGGCAGATCGAAGATGTCATAGCGATGCGCCGTGATGGTCATCGGGATACCCGTCCAGTGGTGGACGCCGGCTGCATACTGCGCCCCCACCGCCGCAAAGTGCGCGTGCAGCACGTCGGCCCGATACCGTTCGACATCGCGTGTCAGGCTCAGGGCGCCCGTCGCGTACCACCGCAGGTGTCCCTGGCCTTCGAGCGCCCGCAGCCGGGCATACGTCCCCCGCGGGCGGCCTGCCAGCCGCCCCAACAGCCAGCAACCGCGGCGAACGCACCCCGCCGAAGGCAGATACTTCACCCGTCCCCCGTCAACCAGCGCCCGCGCGGCTGCGTGAAGCGGCGGCGCGTAGGGCCGATAGGCGCTGAAGATGCGGCAGTCGTGCCCGTGCCGCATCACCGAGACGATCTCGTTCAGGATAAACGTCTCCGAAGGCTGCGGGAACCGGTCCAGGATGTAGGCAACCCTCAGCGGCATGGCATGTCCTCGGGCTGCGGCGGCGGTCCGGGCTTCTTCGCCACCATAACCCAGTGCGACGTGTTCTCCGGCCACCGGAAAAACCTTTCCGCGACCCGCGTGGCCAGGTTCGTCAGATTCACGAGCACCCGCCCCCGCAACCTGCCGCCGTTTGTGTACCGGCACTCGGTGGACCACCACTGATTAAGTGCCGTGCCGATCATCAACATGCCGCCGCCCACGCTCTGCTTCATGCAGACCGCCAGGCCGGCCTCCACAGCCATCGACTCCAGCCCATGCCGGGTGAACCGGAAGTAGTCGTGCGGCGCATCGTGCTCGTGCCACTGCTGGTTGGTGCTCAGTATCAGCGTCCCCCCCGGCGACAGCACGCGGGCCGCCTCCTCGAAGAATCGCCACGGGTGACGCAGGTGCTCGATAACCTGAAACGATAAGATCGTGTTGAAAGCTCCTTCGCTGAACGGCAGGCGCTCGGCTTCGCCGTAGGCGTCGACGCTCAGACCCACCGTCTGACGCTGATCGCCGTAACCGGCATCATCAATATCCATCCCCACGTAGCGTGTCACATAGGGCTTGAAAAACGGCTCGTAGGGCATCGTTCCGCAACCGACGTCGAGCAGGTCGCCCCAGGCGTAGCTGGCCGCCTCCCCGATGGCGCGGGCAAGGCCAAGGCGCACGAGCCGGTTCTTCGGCTCCACCTCAACGCAGCCCTGACCTGTCACCATCGCCCCAGGCTTCATCGGCTTTCTCCGCACCTCTACGAAACAGAAACGCCGGTCCGCGGCGACCTCGCAAACACGACCCGCACCGTTTCCCACACGTCCCGCATGCTGTCGGCGAAGAATACCCGCATGACCGCCAGGTACGCCGCCGCCCCCGTCGCCACCGATGCGACGAGGCGCACCAGCTCGTCGAGCACGGGCCCGCCGACCCGCAGCGTCTGCTCGGCCTCCGCCGCCGGCGCACCGTGTGATGTGAAGAACCCCACCAGGACGCTGAGGTCCGCCTGTCCGAGCCCCTGGCACACCAGGAATGCGGCCGCGCTCGACGCCGCCGCCGTCACGGCCGGCGGCACCAGCGTCGCCACCAGCTTCCGCACCGGGGTGTGCGTCATCCGGAACGCCTTGCGGATGATCAGCGCGTTCGGCGCCAGCGAGATCACCATCCCCCACGCTACGCCGTACAGCCCGAACAGGTAGCCCAGCACCACCACGACCACGATCGTGAAGCCGGCCGTGACCAGGCCGTACTTGAAGATCAGGTCCGGCCGGTTGCGGCACAGGAAGACGTAGCCGATGCACGTGCAGATACACGCCGCCGCCACGCGGATGCACAGGATCTGGAGCGGCCCGACCACGCCCAGCCACTTTTCACCGCCCAGGACCAAGATCGCCGGCTCCGCCACCGCCGCCATCCCCCCCATCATCGGAAACACCAGGAAGGCGAGATAGCGCGTCACCTTCATATACCCGCCGATCAGGGCCTCGTCGCTCTCCTGGACCTTCGCGAGCGTCGGAAACACGACGTTGCCAACCGGCACCGCCAGCCGGTCGATCACCATGTGCGGAATCGCGAACGCCACCTGGTAGATGCCCAGCGAGCCCTGGCCCAGCAGCCGTCCGACCACCATGTAGTCGATGTTGTGATGAAAGTAGTCCGTCAGCGACGCGCCCAGCCCGTGGATGCCGTAGCGGAACATGTAGCGCAGGCTGGCAGCGCGCACACGCAGGCGAGGCAGCCACCGGGCATAGGCGACAGTGGCCACCGTGGCCGCGAGGCTGCCGACCAGCATCGACATCACCAGGGCCCAGTAGTTCTTCCATACACAAATCGCCAGGATGATGGCCGAGCCCATCTGAACCGCAAACGCGCCGCCCTCGATGATCTTCAGGGCCGCAAACTGGAGCCGCTTGGCCAGAAGCGCGCTCGACGTGGCCCCCACCGCCGAGAACAGGAACGTGACGGCCGTCGCCCGCATCACCCACGTCACATCGTCCGTCTTGAAATAGATCGCCGCCAGCGGCGCCGCCGCAAACGCGATCAGAAACAGGGCCGCCTGCACCCCCGCACTCAGCCAGAAGGCCGACGACAGGTCGTCCTCCGTCGCGTCCTGCTTGGCGATGACGCCGGAGGTCGTCCCCAGGACGCCGATACGCGAAATCAGCCCCTGCGCCAGCAGCGCCATCCCGTACATCCCGTAGTTCTCCGGCGCCAGCAGCCGCATCAGGACCATGCTGGTGCCGTACTGGACGATGGTCTGCCACAGGAGGCCCCCCACCTGCCACAGTCCGCCCCGCCCGGCCGTGCGCGTCAGGGCCGTGCGGTCGATGGGCTGCGCTCGGTCGCCGGCCGGCGCGTTCGCCGCCGCAGCGTCTCCCGCCGGGGCCGCGCCGCGTGCCAGGTCTTTTTCGATCTCTTCCGCCACGCCCTCAGGCACCTCCGGCCAGCCGGCGGCGCAGAGCCGCGGCTCGCCATTGCAATGAATACATATATCCACGTATCCCCAGGGGCCAGTTGAACGGCCACGCCAGCAGTTCCGGCCACGCCCCGCCGATCAGGTCCTTCTCCACCCCGCCGCCCCGCCGGTACTCGACCGGGAGGCCCAGGATCCGCTCGAAGATGCCCCGGTGCGCGAACGGCAGCAGGCAGAAACCGCCGCGCCGATATCCGTAGTATAGCGGCGCCGCCCAGCATCCGAGCTGCTGCTCGATATTCAGAAGACCCCAGATCGTGATCGCACTCGCGGTCGGCACGCCCGCCCGCCACCGCGCCGCCTGTTCGAGCACGGCCGGCGTGCGCGGAATGTCCAGCTTCGTAAGCAGGTCCTCGGCCGTCACGGCGCTCGACTCGGTGTCCCCCTCGCGCCAGTGGAACGCGCGGCCGAGCTCGCCGCCCGTCCCGAGCAGGATCGGCCGCGCCGGATCCAGCCGCTCCATCGTCCGGAACATCTGCGGGTGCAAGCCGCCCGCGCAACCGCCGGTCCGGTAGAGCCACTCCGCGCCGTCCGCCTCCGACACGTCCTCCAGGTCGATGATCACGTGCCGCAGCCCGAGCCGCCGCGCGATCTTCGGCGCCACCTGGCAGTCGAGCTTCGCCGGCTCGTTCGGGAGCCTGACCGTGTAGAAGGCGATCCGGTCGACGTGCTCCCGCGCACAGGCGAGCATCATCCGCGTGTCGCGCCCGGCCGTCAGCGACATGTGGAGCGGGGCTTCCCGCGCCATGGCCGCGATGTGGCGCCGGAGGATCGACGCAACCTCGGCCACCGCCCGGGGCGGGTCGGCCGGCGCCAGGTCGCCCGCCGGCCAGTGACGCACGGCCTGCCACGAAAGAAGGTCGAGGAAGTGGTTCGGCATCAGCCGCCAGGCGCCGCGCCGCGGCGTCAGGCCGAACGGGTACGACCCGTCGCGGGCGGGAATCCCCAGCTCCGGGATGATCGCGTCGCCGCAGTCGCCGTCGCGCGGGATCAGCGTCGTCGTGGAGGCGGCCATCCGGTGCGCGGGACAATAGACGACCCCGAGCGACCCTGCGGCATCGAGGTAGAGCCGCCCTGCCCCGGCGCCGAGCAGCACCGCGGCGAATCGCCCGCCGTACTCGTACAGCGCCGCCTCGAACCGGGCCGCCGTGTCCTTGTCGGCCGCCTTGAGCGGAAAACGCACGCTGCCCGCCGCCCGCCGGCCGTCGGGGCCGAGCGGGTAACCGAGCAGCCACCCGACGGCGGCGCGGTCGGCCGCCGTGATGTCGGCCACGGGCAGGTCCGGGTGCGAGGCCAGCCGCCAGTCGCCAAGCCTGCGCACGGGCCAGCCGGCGGGAAGGACGCCGGCATCGTGCGCCAGGATGAACTGGCCCGCCAGCATGTCGTGGCAGAGGTTCATTGAGCCCCTCGCGGCCGTGCGGCCGCGTGCGGGCGGGCCGGCGCCGCCCCGCACTGCTCGAGGCCGCGCCGGTAGAGACGCGCCATCTCGTCGTTGGCCCACTGGACCAGCAGGTTTGCGCCGGCGATCCGCCGCCACGGCCGCGGCCGCCACGGGATGCCGACCTTGCCCAGCACGTTCGTATGTACAAGCGTTTCAAGGTGCGCGATGCGCCGGATCAGCCGGACGAGCCGCCGGCCGGGAGCGTAGAGTCCGCGGCCTGCCAGGTACCGCGCGAAGCTGTCGTGGCCCTGCGCGGAATACGGCCATCGGAACGCGGCCTCGTGGGACGAGTTCTTCTTGCGGACCGCGAACGCGCCGCGCTGGATGCCCGCCTCCTCGACGATCCGCCGCGGGATCGGCCGGTCGTACGTGCCGCCCACGGTCCACGGCGCCATCTCGGGGCTGAACGTGATGCGCCGGATTTCGTCGGCGTGGCGCAGGCCCCAGAACGGCACGACGCACTGAATCATGCCCGCGTGGAGGCGCCACTCGCCCATGGCCAGGTCGTCCCAGATGTCGATCTCGAGCGGCCCGGTGCGCTCCTTGCGCGACCACGCCGCATCGCCATAGCAACCTATAAAGAATAGACACACCGGTTCAGGGTACTCGAAGAGCGTCCAGTTGAGCAGGTTGGAGTATCCGGAGGCCGCCCAGAAGGCCGCCTCGTTCGGGTAGTGGCGTGCGACGCGGTCGCAGGCGCGGCAGGCGAGGCCCAGCCGCCTGGCGATCTGCTCGCCGGAATCCGACCCGCGCCACAGGCTGGCCGCCTGGCGGATGGTCACGGCCCGCGTGCACCCGGCCTCTCGGGCGATAACCGCCGCGGCCGGCGAGTCGTAGCCGCTGGACACGCTGGCAAGCGGCGCCACGGCGTGGCGGCGCGCGGGCGACTTCAGGTTGGCGCCGAGCCGGCGCGCCGCGTCGATCAGGAAGCCGTGGTAGACCCCGAACGACGTGAAGGCCGGGGCGGTGTCGGGCTTCTCGACCTGGCGCAGCGCGCGGCCGTCGTAAACAAGGTTGTTGAACCACGCGACGTGCCCATCGCCCGACTGCGTCGGAAACGCCCGCCGGCAGGAGGCGGCGCCCCAGGTCGTCCCGATCGTGCTCAGGCGGTCGTTGGCGTATGCGTCGCCGTCGACGAGCGTCAGGCCCGCGCCGGCACACAGGGCGCCTAGCGAGTTAGAAACATACGTTGTGCCTGCGCCCTGCCAGGTCCACAAGCGGTCCATGGCCGTGGCCGATGTGACGAACACGACCTCGCCGCCGCGGACTCGGACGCCGGAGCCGAAGACGAGGTCCGTCCGGTCGAAGTCGGCCGACTCGAGCTGCCCCGCCCACACGGCCTCCGCGCACCAGCCGTCGCCGGCCTCGACGCAGGGGCCGTGCAGCACCTCGACGGTGTCGGCGCCCGGCGGCGCGACCGCCAGCCACGCCAGT
>Ga0315274_10016601_pt1 | contig 10398 bp, 10 predicted proteins | sample YL17G02_20_MG_FD_203700 | JGI IMG/M metagenome (GOLD analysis project Ga0315274, IMG submission 203700) | Sediment microbial communities from Yellowstone Lake, YNP, Wyoming, USA - YL17G02_20 | ecosystem: Environmental > Aquatic > Freshwater > Lake > Sediment | place: USA: Wyoming | collected... | reverse complement strand
TGTTTAGGACGCTGCCAATGTACCAGGCAAAGGTCCAACCGCAGATGAGGAAGACGAGTCCCACCACACAAAGAATGGGGAACATGGTAGAAACGATCTGGGTGACACGTTCGTCGTCATCTTTCGCGTAGGCCTCAACGATGTATCGGCCGAGACCGCCGGTGAGGATGGTGGTGACAAGGGGGGCGAACATCATGACGGAGTACAGCACGGGCAGAAGGCTGTATTCCTCCGGCGTGATGCGCTTGAGGAGGTACTGCTGCAACCAGATAAGCACGGAGATGCTCAGCAACCGTGTGACGAGTGAGCTGGCGGAGTTGATGAGCACCAGCCGCTTGCTAATCTCGACCTTTGATTTACTCCCTAGGGTAGACATCATTTTAGCTCGCAGCCCCTTGGGCTATAGATCTAAACAGGTTTTCGAACTTGGCCGCGGCGGTTTCCGGCCTGCACATCTCGGCGAGTTCGTCATGTTGCGAGTAGGCAGCCAGGCCACCCGCCTTCCACGCGCGGTAGAGTATGAGAACTTTCTCAGCTATTTCGTCCGCATCATCGCTTGGTGCGTGAAGGCTTTGTCCCTCTTCAGCTAGATCAGCCATATTCCCTACGCGAGACCCAAGCGAGAGGATGGGCGCGTCCACTAGAGCATAATCAGCCAGTTTCGTTTCCATGAGAATACCCACAGGGCATTTCCGATCAATCAACACGTTGACGTCAGCGGACGCTATGTACTCAAGCGCTGTCGGGTACGCGCAAGGAGGAATCCACTTGAAGGCTGGGCCAATGCACGACTGGATCCGACAAATGAAATGCTCCGGAACCTGTCCCACAAAAACTACATCGAGTCTTTCTCTCAGGTCAGGCTCTTTTCTCATTGCCTTCTGCAAACCCTCAGGCAACAGGCAGTCTGCTCTTCCTCGAGGCCTGAGATCACCGACATGCGCAAGGCGGAAGCTGTCAGGGGTCCGGGGAGCTGCCTTCGTTGCTACCGTTCCAAGATGCGGAATGACCTCCACGAGCGAAGGCCAAGAGCCGTAACTGAACTCCTTCTCAAAGTCAGCAAGCCGTTTGCTTGGAAAAATGAAAGCATCGGCCTTTGAAGCGATAAGCGAAATGACCCTTCGATGATAGAGATGGCTAAGCGAGCACCACGAAGTTTTCTCAAACATGGTCCGACGGTCCCATGGATCATCAAGTGAGACTATCCACAAGAACCCGCAATTGCGCCGTGCCCGCAACGCAGCCAAATGGTCCCCCCGAGGATCCGTTGTAAGTACTACGTCAGGCCTAAAGCTATCAATCTCATCAATAAGCACTTGCTCCGCCATGTAGATCCACTCGACATCTTCGTAAAACGGAATAAAATACAGTGACACTACTGACGCTACTCTACTCGCACATCTCTTTAACAGTCCTGGTCTTGAGCACGACGGGACTTCAATGTATCTCGTTGCACATCCGACGCCCTCCCACCCAGGTCCGGAACAGTAAGAGGCGACCACTCCATGAGGGTTTTTCCCAGTAATAAGACGTACATCATGGCCCGCAGCCATCAACGCGCGAAGGAATGTGGAGACGCAAATGGACGTGCCGTCCACATAGGGGATCGTCGACTTACTCAGACACAATATCCGCATTCAGGTTTTCCTTCCTCCTGTGCATCGAGTGCTTGAGGTTGCATTAGCCAACGCTGATTTCGTACTGTCGTCCTGGAACAGTTTCCTCTGTGTTCCCTCAAGTGATCCGAAGAAGAGTCCCCCTGAAGCGCTCACGGCAAGGACAAGTCGACTGCCAAAGCCTGTGGTACCCACGATACCGAAAATACCTTCCAGTAATAGAAAGGCCAAGGACAAGCCGCCTCCGCTGAACAAAATAGTACGCAGCATCCGCAGCCGACAGTAATGCGAAGTGATTTTGAGTGTTATATAAACACAAATCGCCACTACCAGAAAGAGGGCAAGAGATGTGAGTGCTTCAATGCAAAGCATAAGGGTTACAGCGCGCCGCATATAAGGATAGGGATAAAGTACCTCTGTTGATGGAAGAACTCTGTGAAGCGTGCCCTCAGGAAATCCCAGTAGACCAGGAATGTCAGCAACGCGATTTATGCGATTCATGTACAAAGCGCAAAGCCTGCTATGCTTGTTTGTCAAGCCACTTCCGTGGCGCTGCGCTTCAGTCCGAATCGTCGTAAACTCGATATTGGGACGTTGTGACATTCGCGCAAGGAATCCATCGAAGTCAGCCAAACTCAGCCATGAACCATCACTACCGCTTTCGAGGAAATCCTGGGCATGGAAGACAGCATTCATGAGAACCGCCCCCTCAAGCGACAGAGTTTCAGGCGCAGTTCTCATCAAAGCCTTCAGTGACGTGGTAGCTGAGACATAGAACAGATCATTGACGTCATCGCTCTCCTTCGCAACAGAGGAGATACACGTAAAGCCTAAGGCACGCAGCGCCCGCAATGTATTACTGTCGTGGTTGTTAAACGGGGGCACAAAAGTGTCTACACGTGTACCGAGGCATCGCTCCAGCTCTTTTCTGCCCTCGTCGAGGCGGTATGACTGTTCTTCAAATGGCCGCCCACCAAACTCCGACGCATGCCCATCATACTCAGTCAATACTTCGTGTGTCCATCCGTGCAACGCGACCTCAGCGTACCCTCCGGTGATGGCTTGCCGTAGGGCAGTTACTTCCTGAGGCGCGGATGAAAGCAAGCGGTACGCAGGATGCTCGGGGCGATAGCCCGGGCTCCCAGAGACAACATTCGGAATCACCCCGATCGTTATCTTCGCACCATGCTTCGCAACGAGCTCTAATACGCGTTGAACTAAAGCTGCATCCGAGAGACCAGTTCCACTTCCCGTCTCCCGATGCCGGCCAAAGCCTTCATCGTCCATCCTCAGGATAACTCGGGTCTCCACCCCGTGAGCTTCATAACACACGACTGTGGAAAACACGGCATCCAAGGCGAGCACCATGAGGAGCACTCCAACGAGCTGAAACGCTCTTGTAAGATGTGGATGGGGCGCGTTCCCTAGTACGCGGCCACACGTCCCTCGCAGTATCTGAAGCAAGGCTCTCATTCTCACCCTCAATGTAAAAGTATTAGCCATGTACGAATGATGGAAGTTTCTTTCTCGCTTTGCTGTTCTTGCGCTATGAACCATATCACCATCAAGAAACTGGATGAATTCACCCTTTGCGGCCCACCATCCCGCATTTCTGCCCTTTGCTGCATTGAGATGCGGATCGTTAAGGGAAATCACCTTTACGCCATGCAGAGACTGAACGATTTCGAGCGTCCTGTCTGTTGACCCCGAATCAACATAGATGATCTCTCTGCGGTCGTCGGGATAGCCGCATTCCATTACGGATTTCAAACACGCGCGGATCATACGTTCTTCATTTAGTCCAATCACGACGAAGGATATCTCGTTGCCGGAACGATTCATACCGCTCGTTCCCTTCTATAGACACACTCCAAGTCCAATCCGGTTCGCATCTTTCGTGCCGCCTAGGGATTCAGCTGCCGCTGTTGTAGAAAGCCCTCAAGGTATTCTCGCAGCGCCATCGCCCGAGCCTCCCAAGTGTTGGCGCGCGCCGCCTCCCGCGCGCCATCCTGGATACGGTGTAATTCGTCTAAGTGTTGCCCGTAGTACTCGAGTTTGGTCAGGAGGTCATCGCAGGTTTCATAGAGGATCATGGATTTCCCGTCTTTGTACCCCAGTCTTTCAACCTCTTCCTTCATCTCGGAGTCGCGTATTGGCACAAGCCCAAGGGCGCTAGCCTCGAAATGCTTTATCATTGGCTCACTCAACCCATAATCACATATAATGAGACCTGAATAAGAGCTCAGTATCCGAGGCATGTCTTTATACTTAAATCGAAGCCTGTGAATAGGGAGGCGCTCATCCTGGGGCGCTAAGAACTGCCGCAGCTTCACAAAACCACCGCCAAGCCGGTATCCAATTTTATCAACTAGATCAACGGGCTTCAGTCTATCGAACAGCGCCTTCCTCGGATCATATACGTACCCTTGTTGGCTGGAGCCGAAAATACATAGGAATCTGGAGTAGGAATTCCTGTATCCGAGAAAATCGCTGGCGCCCCCCTTTGGCAAGTAAAAAGCGGGAAAACCCATCTCCTGAAGACGCTCACAGACTGTCAGGCCTGATACTACAATCAAATCAATCCTTTTGTCCGAGAGATACTCAGTCCATTTGCCGCGGTGGGGGCTAGACTCCATGAAGTTCTGGACCGCATCGTGCTCTAACATGATAATCGGTAGGCGGATTCCGTCGAACACGCCTTTTTGCACGCATAGATACCTGAACCTGAGAAAGGCGATTAGGCAGTCAAAATCACCTTGTCTGTCTCTGACATCTCGCACGACCTTCGCATAGTCTTCCCCTGCGGGAAACAGTGTCGACCCAGGGAACTCCCGAAGGAGTGAATCAACAAGAGGGAAGGTGAGATGTGTACTGTCACACATCTGCTTGTCAACGACCAAAGCCGTATTCATGAGTCTTCTCCTTTCCAGCGTGTCCCAGAAGCGGAACACATGCTCTTGTGTTGTCGCGCGCACGCAGGTCCATACCGTGCTGCTGATCCGTGATCTCTGTATTTTGACTCAATGTTCCGCCACAAGTTCCGAATCCCGACAGAACACTACATCGAATTGAAACATGTCGGGAACACGTGGCATCGGGGACATTTTGAGGATCTCATTTCCCCGTCGTCGGCTAAGTTGTGGCATGAAGGCTGTGAATCCACGATCCGCCATCTCACTGAAAAAGGCTTCTGCTGAGGAGTTGGCAAGACGTAGCCATTGATCCGTTATTTCAGTGATAATGACCAAGTCGTCGCGCAGAAGCAACTTCCCTGCGCCTTGGATGACTTTGTGTTCGAATCCCTCTGTGTCCACCTTAACTAGAAGTGGGCCATGAAGCGTGGTCCCCTCAAGGACCTCATCCATTCGCCTGACAGGAACCTCAATACTACGCACAACTGTTTCGTTGTTCAGAAACGAACAACAAGAAGAACATTCACCGGCAAACATGTTAAGTGGTAAGACTCCGGGTTGGTCAGAAAGACCCATTACATGGACTACGCAGTTGTTTATGCCGTTTATTGTCAGGTGCGTCTCCAAGGCACGGGCGGTGCTCGGGTTGGGTTCGAATGCAATAACCCGACCGCGATCGCCCAGCGACTTTGCTGCTGCAAGCGTGTGCAATCCTCGATTTGCGCCGACATCTACAAAAGTACCTCCGCCCTGTAATACCTTGCGGACAAGAAAAGGCACCACGCGGTCGACGTACAATCCCGTGAAGTAATGTGAGCGCGATTCCGAACTACTGATATCTGCGAGAATGTATGCTCCGATGAAATGGTCGCGGAACACGCGAGTTCGATCGAGTAGTTCCTGCTTCAGTATCGCGTCCCCTCGGGACGAGCTGTATTGGGCGCCGAGCAGCAAGCGATACAGCCTATGTCGGCCACGGGGCAACCGCGTCATAATGGGCCGCATGGCCTCGGCCAATCGGATACGCATAGGTATTGTCATTGCGGTTTCTTCCTAATCGTGAGGTGCCCCCCTCTCAGCAAATTCTTCGACTGAGCGAATTCTCTTTGCGTGACGCGCTGTCATCTCGGTAACCTCGAATATAGCCGCAAGTTGCTCCCTTTCCTTGTCGCTAGACGAACCGCGCCACTGCCTCTGCGACGGCATCATTGAACCTCGTAACCGATTGTCAACGATCAAAGCCGTTTTCATGAGTTTTCTCAATGATTCTTGTCGCAGCGATTATCCCCAATGTAATGGCCAATAGCCGTGAGGCAGGGGCTGCCAGTCCAATAAGTCCCGTATCAAACCACATATTGGGTATCCATGCTGCAAGCATGCAAAGGAACGCAAAGCCAGCTGCTCTTAACACCGGGCTTCGACTCTTAAGTGTCCGACGCGCCTCAAGAACCGCTGAGCCTAGAAATACTAGTAGCGCCAGAAGCCCCGGTGTTCCACACTCTGCCCACCACATGAGGTACTCATTGTGTACATAATGCTCCCAGGGGATTTTGAGGCCTGGCGGACGGTAATCCCCCATTGCCATCGAGTACGTTCCAGCCCCTACTCCGAGAACCGGGTTCTTGCTCGCCATGTAAATAGCCTGCTTATTGAGAGGTTTGCGTGACTCTCCAGCGCCGTGATCGTCAAGTGTCAAGCGGGCCCAGACCAGCCCACTGACGGGCAGACACAAAATGCATACGACCATACCACTTGCCACGGCGGTCGATATCTTGATAAGGCGGAAACGGAGACCATAGTACAAATAGCAGATTAGGCCACATATATAGCTAATGTATGCCGCGCGACTGAGGGTATATGCTGTACAGACGCTCCCCATCGCGAAAATGCCATAAAGAAGTGTAGGCGCCAGCACGTGTCTTGACACGCAAAGCAACGCCAAGGGAATCCAGATAGCGGCAACAAAGTATTGTCCAGCCTGAATGGGGTGACCAAACGTGCCACTCGCGCGAACTACACCCCCGTACTCCTCGATTGTCGCAAGGCTTCTTTCTTCTCCGGTCACCAAGTTGAAGTCTGCACCCGTGAAGGAGGACACAAGATATAACCCTGAACCAAGTACAAGTGCTACTACGAGATATCTAAGTGCCCAACGGACATCCGTTTCTGTTGTCAGGAGATTGGCAAACACGAAGTACAGGATCATGTGTTGGACTAGAAGGATGCCGCGATACACAGTCATCGTCTTGTCGTACGAAAAGGGCATAGACAAGGTCGCCGCACCAAGTAATAACAGCCAAGGTATTGTTGTGCGGGGACACCATCGAAGCAGTTCCCTTTGCCTGGCGAGCACCCCCAGCAAAAGTAACATAAGAAGTAGGAGGGCACACACATCAGGACCGGACAGGAAAAGGCCGCTAGGGCCGCCGACGTCTCTGTCCCGGGCAAAAAAGCGAAAATCGACGTTTAGGGGCACCGTCAATGCAGCGAGAAAGAATAGGGCATGCCTCAAATTACCAGTTCCTAAAATGAGTCCGGCCAGGAGCATGCAGAGAAACGTGTACGTACCCCACTTGGGGTCCTTGGTTTCAAACAGAACCACGGTCCCAATACCAATCGCGCAAGCTATCAATACGAGACATACCAAGACCGGCACGAGTGGCTTCGATTGACGGCCTAGATCTGGGAATATAGCACTGCTATAGTTTTCAGACATCCTATGTGGTGCGGTCTCTACATAGAGGTTATTCATACGTTTTCTTTTCAGCCAGAGTCACTGGTACCTTTAGGTTCGTTTTGCATTTCGGGCAGATACCCATGGTGTTGCCGTTTTCTACGAAAATCAGCACGCGTGTTCGCAGCTTGCACTTCCCGTCGATCGTCGTGATGAAGCTGTACCCGCAGGAGGGGCATCTGACGCTCTCTTGCCGAACGTCTATCTCTGGTCGCTGAGAGGAATCATAAGGATCCATCTTGCCGGATGCCTCGGGCGACTCACTAGGCTTTCCCTGCTGCACAGACATCAATATGCTCCACGTCCTTGAATCATCGCGGGCAATGTCTTTGCGATTATTCTGAGATCCATAAGAATGGACCAGTTGTCGATGTACTGAAGGTCGAGTCGCATCCAGTGCTCAAAGTCGATCTCGTTTCTTCCGTTGATTTGCCATAGGCACGTTAGTCCGGGGCGCACGCTCATCCGGCGCCGCTGCCATTCCGCATACTTGTTCTTCTCTGTAGCAATCAGGGGCCGCGGACCGACGAGGCTCATATCGCCCCTCAGTACGTTGATCAACTGCGGGATCTCGTCCAGGCTGAAACGACGGAGGAATTTACCCACCCGCGTGATACGCGGATCATTCGCAATCTTGAAGGCGGCCCCGGACATTTCGTTCCAGTCGCGCAGCGTCTCAAGCTGTTCGTCGGCGTTCTGGACCATGGAGCGAAACTTCAGCATTTCGAATTCCCTGCCCCGGAGTCCGTTCCTGACCTGCCTGTAGAAGACCGGACCCAACGAGGACAGCTTGATGGCTGCTGCGATTGCGGCAAACAAGGGAGACAGAATCACGAGCGACAGTCCGGACACGGCGATATCTATCACGCGTTTTAGTGCCGCCTGCCAGGGGTGGATGGGTGTGGCCTCAAGTATCAGCACAGGGAATCTTCCCTGGTTGGCCACGCGTACCCGTCCAATATCGTGGGGAAATAGGTCAAGCGCAACCTGAACGTCAACGCCTTGCAGTTCGCAGTGACGAATGCTCTCGCCGATGTCACCGAGCCACGTTGGTGGAACCACAAAAACAACGAGATCGATAACCCTGTCCACAAGAAGGGTGGGGATATCTTCGAGTTGGCCGAGAACTTCGATTCCATTACTAACAGTGCCCACCCGTTCTCTCTCGCTGTCTACGAGTCCGGTGACGCGCATACCCCACTCCGGATGCGCTTGGACATCGTTGACGAACTCAAGTGCGCGCGGTCCGGTTCCCACAACGAGCACAGATATGAGGTTCCGATTGCGCCGACGCGCCGCCCCCAGCATTGTCACGAGCGCACACTTCTCAACGGCGAGAACCAGAGCGCTCAACAGAATGAATATCATGATCAGCCCACGACTCATGAACGTCAGCTGGAGCGCGAAGGCCAATGCGCCAAAGACGCCGGCGGCGACAAAAACGGTGGCAATGACGGTCCACGCGGTATCGCCAAGGCCGACCGTTCGGGACGGTTTGAACACGCCCGTCCAAATCAGGGCGCCTTCCCAGATGGGGATGATAATCAGCAGTAGCCATGCGTGCTCGGCCAAGGTGGCTATACCGCTACTCATTAGGGAGGCGTATGGCAGAATCTCAAGCCCAAGGAAGTGTCCCCAATTTGTCCGGACCGCATACGCGAGCCAGAAGGCGCCTATTAGCGACACTATGTCGACGAGAAACACCGCCACGCTGAAGAGCTTGTTGTACCTTCGCAAGTACATGACCATCCTTACCTCGTTCTCCCGTCCAGCCCCTCGTTCCACACAGGCAACCATTCCTCGTCGAGCGATTCATCCATCACGAGAGGCACGATGACGTCACTCCTGCAGTACTTACATTTGGCGTATGCGCTGTCACCTTCGAAGACCAGGATCCGCGTCCGCAGTCTGATAACGGCTGCATTGCGCGAAAACAGACGTCTGCGGCAGATGGGACACAGAATCTCGTCTACGCTCGTTCCCACAGTTGTCTCAACCCCTTGTTCGGCCGGCAAAACAGAATGAGTGGCCATCGACTGATCTCCCGCGTCTTCGCTTGTAGTCTCATGGTGCAACAATTTCATAGATCCTTCTTCCTTACAGCGGCAATCGCTCCGCCACTGCACTCATGACCAGCCCGGAGAAAGCCATCAGATCCTTTTCCAATATGTCCGAATCGGGGCCGCCAACAGGTGCCGAAACCGAGGCAACGAGACTGTGCATCCGGCTTCCCGCCAGTGCCCGCCACACAACACTCCAAATATGACGCCACTTGCTGACCAGCACACGGGCCCGGTCCTGGTACCAGTAAACAACCACCTGGCGCTTGTCGCCTCGCGCAATGGTTGACTGAAGAATCATCTGGTTCGCTCCGGGTAGCTTTACCCTCTTCTTATCCAGGAACGTCCAACCCGCGCCCGTGTAACACTTCTCCGGGTTGTGCGTGAGAGCCCCACTTCCTGTGTCGAAATACGTGATGTAAAGCGTTAGCGTCGTGTCACCGCATGTATACTCACGCAGCAGATAATCCTTCGCTCCGAGCGTAGACAGGACTTCATCGGACAGTTGGACCTCCTTCGAACGCCATTCACCCAACGTCATTGGAATATCGCCCAGTGCAATGTAGTTCGTCTCCTCGGAAGCGGCCCTCGGCCAGTACACGAAGCCTGTGCTGACTCCCAGAAAGGCTATCAGCAAGCAGTAGCTGGCATGTTCCCAAGCCGTCTTCACGTTATTCCTCCGTCGGTCTTCGAAGGTGGAGCCCCGGCTAAGTCGGCTTCGTCCACTGCGGCCCTTGCACGTCGAGCAGGCACATGCTTCGAAAAGGCGTCCACAATCATTCCCGTGAGGACAAACATCACGCCGGCTACCACGAACACAAACCCCCCGGAGAAATCATGGACAATCTCACGCAGATTCTCGCCGCTCGCGTAGTTCGACAACGCAGCCGTGGCCACGATGCGGGCTACGTTCGCACCCAGGGCGATAGGTACTGACGCTAGAAAGACAACCCACCGCCGCAGATTGCTCGCCTGCGATACATAGCCGTAGAAGGCCCCAACCGTGCACACCAGCACCAGCGAGCGTATCCCGCTGCAAGCCGTGGCCACCTCGAGCGATAGGTTCGAGAGATGGA
>Ga0315274_10016600_pt1 | contig 10398 bp, 6 predicted proteins | sample YL17G02_20_MG_FD_203700 | JGI IMG/M metagenome (GOLD analysis project Ga0315274, IMG submission 203700) | Sediment microbial communities from Yellowstone Lake, YNP, Wyoming, USA - YL17G02_20 | ecosystem: Environmental > Aquatic > Freshwater > Lake > Sediment | place: USA: Wyoming | collected... | reverse complement strand
ATGGCCTTAAGAGTTGGCTCAGCAATGTCGATACGTAGACTGATTTGGTAGTCCATCTCCATGATGGGGCTCCTTCTACCCACGTATCGGCGGAAGGAGCCTTTTTTCTTCAGCGCAAAACTCCCCCCCGGCCCCACAGACCTCCCACAGGGCTGAACCCACTGCCTCCCCCCGCGGCCACCCCCCGCCGCTACGGGTTATGCACAATCGCTCGTCGGCGGGTTTCCTATGACCCGCCGCCGGCTCATGTGCATAACCCTCGCTCTCCCGTCATCCCCAGGATTTCAACCTCCAGGTCCACTAGATTCTACGCTACTAAATATTTCCAGCACCCTGAGAGCCCCGGGAATCCCGGGGCCCACAAGTCCAGGTGGCAAGGCCCTCGGTGCTCAGCGCGATCTTCCTCCCTATTTCAGAAGCCGATAAATCAGACCCGCGTTGACGTGGAAAAGGGCCTGTGTCTTGCTCCCGAGGAAGTCGGCGCCCAGTTGCAGATGCAAGGAGCGAGAGATCGCCAAGTCCAGGCCCGCTCCCAGTGCCGCGCCGAGCTCGAGCGAGGAGGAAGTATTCAGGAAAACGCCGCCGCCTACACTCAGGTACGGCCTCATCCAGGAGAAGAAGGGGAAGGAGGCCTTGAAGTTGAGCGCCACGGTGCCGGCGTTCCATGCTGCCGTTCCTCCCGTTCCGGGTAGGTAGTCGAAGCCCAGCACGGCCTGGAGGAAGTACTCTCGGTTCAGCTCGTCGCGGCCCATGCTGAGGTTCGCGCTCAAGGCTCCGCCCCCACCTGTTCCCACGGCCGGGCTCGGGTTGCCCGCCGCGAAGCCGGCCCCGCCCAGAAGACCGAAGCTCCACGTCGCGGGATCGATGGCCTTCACGCGATCGGTCACCGTTCCGGTCTCGTCCTTCTTGATGGTGATGATATAGGTCCTGTCGTCGATCTTCTTGACGTTGGCGCCCTCGATGCCGATGTCCCAGTATTCCGTGGAGCCGAGGTGCCTGACCACGTAGCCGTAGGAGCCGATTGGCACAACTTCCTCGAATTTCGCGAGTTTTCCCTTCCCGTATTTTCCGGTCATCAGGTAGGCTTTGACCACGTATTCCGTGAAGGAGATCGTTCCGGGCGCTGCGTGGATATAGCCGCGCAGCTCTTCCAGGTAAGGAAGCTCGCTGATCCGCGTGGCCTGCGGCGATCCCGGCTTGGCGCCGCCGGACTCGAGGCTCGCGCGTGCCGCCAGCGCCCTCTGCTTGTCGATACCAGCGAGGGTGTTCGCGCTGGCCTTCCATTCTTTGGCGTACAGGCGAAGCAATATTCTCCGATCTCCGGAGCGCTTGGCCTCGTCATCCTTGAAGAAGGATTCATAGCCCTTCGCGCTGATCTCGGACGTACCAGAGAACTGCCGCCCATCGTTCACCGCCGTGAAGTCCATGTTGTTCCACGCGCTCCTGATCACGACGTTCACCGCCTCGGAAGGCGTGGTCGGCGCGCCGGGGCTCCCCCCCCGTGTCTCGATCTCCGCGAGAAGGCACTGGTGAGCCCTGCTCATCCCGGTATCGGGGGCAGTCTCCCCCGGGGGATATTGGGCGATCTGCGCGGCGCTCAGCCGCCAGTCGAGGATGAACTCCTTCATCGATGGCGTCACGGTGCTCCCTGCGACCGTGCCTGCGGGAACGCTCGTGTAGTCCGTGGGGTTGACGGTGTTCGCGTCCGAGGGGATCGGCGGCGCGGCTATTTCTGTCCAATAGCCCGGATCGGCCGGGGGAATGCCCCAGTTGGCGATCTTGAAGCGAACCCGCACGCCGTCGGCCTGAAGGGGATTGGGCTGCGGGTTCCCGCTCGTATCGAGGACGTAGCTGCGGGCGTCGTTCGTGACCCTCGCCGCGAGGGTGTTGGTGATGTCGTTCGTCGGGTTGACCGCAGGGTTTCTGTAGCGGATACCGGTCAGGAGGGGCCCGTCGGGAAGCGAGGAGTCCTTGACGCCCACCGACGCGAAGCCATTGAGCGCAAGCCCGTTGCTGGGGACTGAGTCGTCGCGGCTGGCCTCGCCCCACCATTCGGGGAGCTGCTGGACAAGGGAGGATGGGGGAAGGCTCGGTATGGTCCTTGGCCAGGTAAAGCGCGTGAAGGTTGGCACTGCGGGCAGAGGGTCGTTCTCATCCTCGGCCTTGACAACATCCACGAACAGGAGAAACTTCGTCCCGAGGTTGAGCCAATCCTGTCCCGTTCCGGCGCCATACGGAAGCCTGAGCTCCGCGGACCAATGATTACCCGAGCTAGCCGTCTCATTCTTCGTCTTGATCATCGTCCCCGTCGGGACTGGGGTTATTGATTGCCAGACACCGTTCGTGTCCTTGGCGCTTATGGAGGCCGTCTCATTCTTCGGAGACAGCGTGATGAGCCCGACCTTCCCGTTGTCCGTGATCCTCGCCTCGGCATTCTTGCCTATGCCGATGAAGATCTGATCGAGGTCGGTCAGGTCTTCATCGAAATACAGGTCGAATCCGAAGTACAGGAAGCCCGCGTCCCGGATCAGCTCGATGCTGGCGTGGACGGCTGTTCCGTCCGCATAGGGCGCTTTGAAGGCGCCCTGCCAGCCATTTTCGCCGTAGGGGTCCGCGCCGCTGTCGGGCCCTGAAAGCTTCCCGTCGATATAGGGCGGCTCGTAATCGAAGGGCAAGCCGGATACGGGCGGGAAAGAGGCAGTCTCGTTGGGATAAGCCGCGAGGGTTATAGAGACAGGATCGCTCCAGTAGCCATCGGATGATAGGACCTTCAGATGGACCATGAGAGTGCCGGGTGCGTACAGAGTCACATATTCCGCTGCCACGGCTAAAGGATCGGTAGGCTGCATATCCACAGGCGTCGAATACGCGCCACTGCCGTCCAGATCCCATAGGAACTTCGCGGGCGTGGTCGGATTATCATCGTTGTAGCTGCCGGGAACGAGCCGCACCTTGAGCGGGGCGCGCCCATAGTAGACTCCGGCTTTGCTCGTGAGAGTGATCGGAGGCGTTACTGAAGGCGTGATCGACGTGGTCGGGGGGATGAAGCCCGTACCCTTCACAATGAACTTATATGGCGCTTCGCTCCCGTCCGGATCATCGTTGGCGATGTCTATCTCGGTACTATACCCGATCGCGCTCGTAGGGTGAAACCGAATCGTGAAAGACCGGCTTCCGCCTACGGGAATGGATGAATCAGCTGGTTGATCTGCATCTGGGACGGCGAAACACGATCCCGAATTCATGACCTTCACTCGGTCCGACAGAGTTGTTGATAGATTGAGCGAGGCGTTGGCGGGAGAGAGGTTTGTTATCCAAAAAACGTGGGGCAGGCTGTCATTGACTTTCACAGCCCCGAAGTCGAACGTCGAAGCAGCCCCCGTTCCGCTCGGTAGCGAGTGAGGTGGGCTGGGGTTATCCCGCACGTCGATTTCCGATCCGGTGCCTCGGCCATCGACAGAGAAAGCATAGTCAGCATCGTTGCTGGTCACAGTCACCTTCTGGCTGCTATAGGATGCCCGGTCCGTTGGCTTGAAGGTGAGCTGAAATGGAATAGCGGCTCCACCTATGCTTATTGACGTGCTTGACAGCGGAGAGGGAGAGGCAGTGAAGCACGCGGGGGGCGCAACAGCAATGCCCGTCAGATCGGCTGAGCCAATGTTCTCGATTTCGATCACGGTCGGGCTTGTAGTCTGACTATTGATGGTATGATCGCCGAAATCGATGACACTCGTGGCTTGGTCATCAATGACAGCTCCGCCTTTCACGCGGAGATTTATTTGGGGTTCCGCGGCTTCTGTGACGGTGACGATGACTCTGAACTCATAGGTGTAGCCGATCGCATCAGCGCCTACAGAGTGAACCTGGATCAGTGCTGTTTTTGTTGGCGGGGTGGGGACGCTGGGTGGCGCGGTGAACTTCGCAATGAACGTGCGGCTTTGCCCGTGGAGTAGGTCATCGGTGGTCAGGTCGGTGTCGAGAGTGAATTCGCTATCCCCACTGACGTCAACACGGGCGAATGTGCCGTTGAAAGTGATGGTGTTCGTTGCCGATGTATTCTTGCAGGAAAATGTGTAGTAATTCTCCTGTCCTATGTACCAACTTCCAAGATTGAAGGATATCGTCGGTGAGTTCGGGATTATGTTCGTATGATAGGAGACACTGAGATCTGCTTGGGCGAATCCCCTCAGACTGGAAAACGCGAGCGCGCATGTCAAGAAAACGATCCCCGATATCTTTCCCTTTTTCATTGGGTCCTCCGTTTCTTCTCCCTCATTGAATGGACCTGACAAGGATGATTGGACGGGTAGCTCCGGTCTTGGTTCCCGAAGAGATCGATCCGCTGCCCAATTGTATCGCCCATGCATCGGCCGTTGCGGAGGCGCGCGTGGTGGAGCTCCAGTAGATCACGTTCGTCAGGTTGCTGAATCCTTTTAATGCGAGATAGATCGTTGAATCTGATTGTTCCGCGTTGAGGAGGCTCTCGAGCTCGCTGATGTTCGGGACGCGCCAATCGGGGTGTGCGCCGGTCGCGCTCGCGCTTGCCGCATCGACAGCCTGCTGCCACGTATATGTGCTGGATGACGGAGCCTTCTCCCACATGAGACCTGTGAGCTGGTCGGTTATCGTTCCGTCCGCGTTGTCGAGGAAGCGCGAAACGGGATCGGCGACGCCTTTCTCCAAGTCGCCATCATCACCGGCCGCATACAAGGTCGTCCGCCCTGTCTTCGCGAGCCTTACGATTCCACCGCTTCCGCCCCTCACGGGCCACGCGTAATGGTAATTCGTGGTCATTGCCACGAAGGCGGTTGTACCGTTGTTCATACTGACGCGCCAGGCGTTCCCGGTGCTTCCCGCGTAGCTCGTCGATGTCCAATAGTACAAGGCCACAACGTTTGAAAATCCTTGAGATACGTTATTTAGCCAGGTCTCATTGGCTGCCTGACCGAAATTCACCAAGCTCCGAATCTCATCGCGGTTTGGCAGACGCCAATCGGCGTGGCCGTCGTAGCCGATTCCATTCAGGTAGGCGATGAAATTGAGGGATGTCTGCCAGAGCACGAGCCCATCGCCTGCGGTGTCATCGGTGTCCTGAGCCATATAGCTCGTTCCCATGAGATTCCCGTTCTTCGCCCATTGGAGGCCTGTAAGGTTGTCGATGATCGACTGCCCGCTCGCGGAGAACCTCGTCGCAGGCCAAGCCGCTCCTGTTGTTACGTTCTCGTCGACCCCCGTCGAATATGGGGTCGTCTGCCCTGTCTTTGGAAGCATCACAGTCGACGCGATGCCCCTGGCCGTGAAGGTGAAAGGACTCCGGTCGGGGTCGTCGTTTGGTATCGTAATGGTGGACGTGCGGGTCCCCTCTGCGCTCGGCGTGAAGCGCAGGACGAAGGTCGTCGTTCCTCCGTACGCCGCGATCGACGTAGAGGCAGGCTGGCTGAAAACGCTGAAGTCGCCGCTCGATTGCACTTTTGGCGTGCCCGTCAGATTGAGGGTCGCCGTTCCGTCGTTTTTGATCGTGAAGGTGATGTCCGGAGCTGCATACGTGAGGCCCGTCTGGGGGTATGAGTAGGAGCCCGTGCCGGGGGCGATTTCCGTGCCGTCCTGCCACACGCGGATGGCTGCTTGGATTGAGCCCGTCCCCGAAAGGGAGACGGCATAGTTGCTGTTCGTGGCGTCGCTGTTCGGTATGGTCAGCGTCGCGCTCTTGGCGCCGTTCGTCGTGGGAAGGAAGCGGAGGACGAAAGACGAGCTTGAGCCGGCGGGTATGGGGGTCGTAGGATCGGAGACGACTGCGAAGAGAGAGGCATCGGTCCCGCTTATCGAGACTTTGGGCGTGTCGGTTAGGGAGAGAGTCCCCGTTCCGAGGTTCTCGATCGTGAAGGTCACATCCTTCGATGTATCGATCGAGATGCTGCCGAAATCGAAGCTCCCGCCCGTCGCGATGCTCCCAGCGGCGGTCTTGAGATTGATCTTGGGGAGCATGTCCTTCTGGGCCACCACCGCCTTGACCTTGTCCATGAGGGGGTTGATGCATCCGATCAGCGCAAGTGTCGCAACGGCCAAAACAGGAAAGTTTAGTCTTCTGCCCATTCGACCCTCCCTGTCGGAGCGCCCGCCTGCGCGGCGCGCGAGGCCGATCCCCCCTCGCCATTCAAATAGGCGTGCCTTTCCGCCAGATCAGGAGCCAGGCCCTGCAGTTTATTGTAGTAGGATACGGCCTGCACCGAGTCTCCCTTCTGGTAGTAGGCGATCGCAAGCCCGAGGAGAATCGACGGATTGGCCGCATCCTTGCGGTAACCCCTCCCGAAGTATCCGATTGCCTTGGCCTGGTCGCCCTGGAGAAGGGCGAGATTCCCGAGGTTGACGAGGGCAGGCAGATACTCCTCTTTCTGGAGTATCGCGCCGAACTGCTGCTCGGCCTTGCCTGCCTGGCCGTAGCGTGCATAAAGGACTCCCAGCTTGTTCAGGCTCTTGGAGCCGCCCTTCGCGGACTTGATCTCGTTCTGCAGCTCCGTGACGCGTCCGGCGATCTCGCGATCCACGAAACGCCCGATGTCTTTCTGGAATCGATCGAGGAGGGCGGCGTCGGTCGGCAGCTTCGCGGGGGCAGCCGACCCGGGCAGGCCGACCGGCTCGTAGGCCGCCCATGCCTCGCTGAGGGGATAGAAGGCGGCCTGCCCTTTTTCGCTCTCCTCGCGCCACTCCTTCGTGCCGAGGACCCAGGCATCAAGGAAGTCGGCCTTGGTCAGGGTGATCTCCACTGGGACCCAGGCTTTCCCTGCCTTGTAGATGAGGTCCTCGGGATTGAGCAGGGTCTTGCGCGCCTCCTCGGGCTCCATGTCCAGCGCGAATGCCATGAAGATGTGGCCCGGCACGGTGATGAAAGCGGTAGCGACATTGAGCGATTCGAGGAGCGCGCAGTTGAGGATGGAAAGGTCGTCGCAGTCCCCGGCGCGGTAGTCCAAGGTCTGGCGGGGGAATTGGAGGAAGTCGACGGCCTGCTTGTTCTTGGACATCTCGGAGTAGGGGCGGGCGGGGTCGGGGGAATAGCTCATGCCTTGGAGGGCGAGGGCGTCGTGGATGGCCATGCCCAGGAGGAGGTTGCGGTCCATGCCTGCAGGCGACCTGCTTCCCGCCGTGGCGAGCACGTTCTTGGCAAAGCCCAGCACGGTCGGATCCTTGGCCGTCACGAAGGCGGCAGCCCTCCGATCATCGTCCCAGCTCATCGCGTTGCGATCCAGCATACGGAGGGTCTGTATTGTTGTCAGGATGTGCTTCTCATCCTTGAGCACGTATTCCACCGTGATCTCCGCGGGGACTTTCGTCGCTTCGGTGATGTCCAAAACCTTATCCTTGAAGAGTCCGTAGAGAGCGATGCGCTGCGATTCGCCGGGCTTGAGGGTGGAGGCTACCTCGCACTCCTTGGGCGAATCCATGTACTCCTTGATCAGGAAGCGGGCCTTGACGTTGGTGAGAGGGGCGCTCTCCCGGTTCTCGAGAATGGCGTCGCCGAGTGTATGATCATCGTAGTACTTATAGAAAACAGAGGAGACGTCGTCGAACCGGATGTCCTTGATGTGCACGGAAGGGGGCCTCCGGGCGCCCAGATGAATCGCGGCGGCGAGGCCACCCCTGATGCCCTGGTAGAGGCTGAAGCAGTTCTCGTACCTTGCCGTGAGCTCAAGGGAGAACGACGGGCCCAGGTTGATGCTCAGGCCCGCGCCCGTGGAAAGGAAGGGATAGATGCCGGCTTCGAGCTCGACGGGGTCGTTCATGAAGCCGTTGTACGCGCCGCCGTCGATGAAGGCGCGAACGGCGAGCCAGGAGGTCAGATCCAGCTTCAATCCCGCACCGAGTGTGCCCGTGACGGTCGAGATGGAACGGAGATACTGCAGCGGGCTGTAGCCGTAGCTGACTCCCGCAGAGAAGAAGAGGAACGGCAGCGAAGGGAACGAAAGCTCGCCCCGCATCGCTGCCCCGCCGCCGAGCGTGTAATAGGCAGCACTATTGCCGAGCGGGATTGTCACGCCCGGCTCCATGGAGATGGAGAATTGCGGCGCTTCCGCCTCACCTCCCCGGCCTCCGGGGGCCGGCGCGGCTGCAGCCCAGACCGCAGCAAGGCAGAGTAGCGCCATAAAGACAGTGACCCTGCGCATGAAGCCCTCCCAATGGGCCGTCTGCCCAACGAGGAGGGAAAAAGCCGATGAGCGGTGCGATACTTCAAAGATGGATGCGGTGCGAGTGCTCCACGACTTTTCCCGATGCAACTTTGTCTCGATAGTAGCACAACTTTGGCGGAAGTGGAAGGATATTTTCTGCTGCTGTCCATGCCCGTCTAACTCATCTTCGACAGTCTAGAAAACGAATTGGTTGTACTGCAAGGAATTAGAAGACATAGGATCATGGCGCGTGCGAACACTTCGGCTACCCGGGTACGTCGGCGTCGGTCGGGAAGCTCATCGCGTGCACGGAGATCCCTCCGACCTCGGCGCGAAATGGATGAGACAGCCGGCGCGGGTAGATGAGCACCCCTGTCCGGGCTCCCCTCGCGACTGCGTAGGCGACGATCCGGGCAACATCGTCCGGGGTGGGAGTGTCAGTGATCTTGTACGATGTGCTGCTGCAGCCACTCGGCGACAAAGGGCTCGAACAAGCGCGCCATGTCCACGAGGAACGGCAGCATGAGCTTGCCTCCCGGCTCGTGCGTGGGACCGCTCGATTCGAGGAAGAAGCGGCACAGTGCGTGAAGCGGGAGGTAGTCGGCGTTCAGCCGGTTGTACCGCCGACCCATGCAATCCAGGGGGGCGAACGGGCGCACCGTGACGGAACCTCTCAGGGTATGGTAGGCCATTCGAACGCGCGGCAGGGTACGCTCCGTGCAGATGCCCGACATGAGTATCAATCGAACGCGGGGCGGCCGCGCGAGCGCCTCCTCCACGTCGAGGCAGCCCCGAAGATACGGGAGCGCATCACGCTCCGAAACGTAGGATCGATACAGACCGCGACGGTTGCGATCGAGCACGCGGCCCGCCAGAATCGATGCGAGCTTCTCGTACAGCTCCCGGATGGAATCACTGTCCACGATACCGGGTAAGACATGGAAGCCTTTGAGGCGGTAGGCGTCCTCCAGCATGGCAAAGAGACTGGCGAGGCGCACGCGCGGCTTGAGCTCCAGCGTCAGCTCTCCGCTCACTGGTATCCAGCCCACCCACCCCTTGGAGGTCAGGATCCAGTCCGCGGAGCAGTGCGGGCGCCGATTACACCGCAACTCTGCTTTTGATGGCATCCCACCGAAAGCGGCAAGCGGGGTTGGATCACCGAGAGCTGCTGTCGCTCTTGTGTGGATGATCCGGAAAGGCTACGCTCTCCGTCATGCAGACCGAAGAAGCGGCAGCCCTCATAAGGAGCGTCACAACCCCGCTCCAGAATCTCGGTGTGCGGCGTGTCGCTCTCTTCGGATCAACCGCGCGGGGCGATGCCCGCCCCGATTCGGATGTAGACCTCATTCTGGAATTCGACAAGGGCCGCAAAACCGTCGACGCATTTATGGATGCCGCCGACATCCTCGAAGGTATCTTTCCGGTGCCCGTCGACGTCCTGACGCCGGAATCCTTCGATGACCGGAGAAGAGTACGGATCCGGTCGGAGGCCGTGTACTTTGAAATCAAGTCGTGATTCTCTGGAGGACATCGTCGCGGAAGCGCACCTTCGCTCGGAGCCTCGAGATCATCGGAGAAACGGTCAGCGGTCGACTATGCTCTTGTCCCCGATGTCGTCATCAGCAAAATTCCAGACCTCCATGCTTCGGTAGCGAAAATCCTGAGCGAAAATCCTGATTGAAGACGAGTCGACGACCAAGAAACCCGCTTCAAGCGAGCGCTCGAGGCCAGCGGTACGTCCTGTCGCGCCGCTTCTACCAGTTCATCGGGCAGGCCGGGGTGTACACGAGGAAGCACGGTCTGGATCGCGACACAAACAAGGCACTCCTCGTCAAGCACATTAAGGAGAACGCCCTGAGTGGTGCCAAGATTCAGGTCCTCCTGCGGGAGCTAACGAAGGCTGGAGTTATCCACCATCATGGTGCGACCCTTGCGGCTCTCTGGTACCCTGGACTGGAGACCGTGGATTGCAACAACGATAGGGTCTGGTTGCAATACCAAAGCAATCCGCCATTAAGCTATGACGTGTAAGTGCAATCATATGCAAGAATTATCATGCACCGAAGATTGCAACTTCAGGCTCGGACTCTCCGCCACCAAAGCCACGCAATCGACCACGGCGCGGTAAGGGATGCCCCAGAAAATGTCCCCCGGAGAGCGTCGTTGGGGTGCGAACTCGGTGAAATTCCTGAAGGTGTTCAAGTTGGGGACATGGACGCACCCGCCGCGTGTCATC
>Ga0315274_10016599_pt1 | contig 10398 bp, 19 predicted proteins | sample YL17G02_20_MG_FD_203700 | JGI IMG/M metagenome (GOLD analysis project Ga0315274, IMG submission 203700) | Sediment microbial communities from Yellowstone Lake, YNP, Wyoming, USA - YL17G02_20 | ecosystem: Environmental > Aquatic > Freshwater > Lake > Sediment | place: USA: Wyoming | collected... | reverse complement strand
ACTCACATGGGAATGTGAAAAGGGACATGTCTGGGATGCTCCTATCAATAGGTTAAAGGGTCAGGGGTCATGGTGCCCGAAATGTGCCAGACTTGCAAGGGCTTCCTGAAGATCCAATATTTCCGTCATCTCCTGTTTTTGCCACGTAGTAGCTATGTGGCCAAGCTACACAAAACAGAACCAAGATAAAGATTAAAATTCTCATTTTTTCCTTCCTCATTACAGGCTGTTCTTCAAACGGTTTTCATTATTGAAATGTTTTCCAGTATTTCTTTGCTGCCTATTAAGAGATTATTGAAATTAAAAATAATTATGCTCGAATAAGAGATATTCTTTTCCGAATTTTCCGAATAGCATTTAAAAATTCTTAATAATTTCTCCCTAAATTTCCGTATAATAGATTGAGTCGAAAAAGGGAGTTACTCAGATGAAGATTGTATTGGGAGTCACCGGAGGCATCGCCGCCTATAAAATGGCAGATTTGGCCAGTGTCCTGGTCAATAAAAGCGCCTATGAGGTGCAGGTTGTCATGACTGAGGCAGCTAAAAGAATTATCACGCCCATGACCATGGCTACGATGTCTCACAGGCCTATTCTGGACGACACTCGTGAATGGTCCGGAGATGGCCACATATGGCATATTGAGATGGCAAAATGGGCCGATATGTTCCTTGTTTGTCCAGCCACGGCTAACACGATAACCAAAATGGCTCAAGGTGTTGCGGATAATGTACTTACATCGATCTATATGGCCTTGCCAGCTAAGACTCAGACCATAATATTTCCGGCGATGAACACAAAAATGTGGGAGGCCAAACAGAACCAGGATAACATTAGTATTCTGGAGAAGCGCCCCTATAACTGTGTGATTTATCCTGAGGTCGGGCTTCTGGCTTGTGGCGATACAGGAATTGGTAAGCTTCCGTCCATCAAAACCATTGTTGAGCATATCGGTGAACAAATAATAATCATGGAAGAACGTGCTAGGATAAAAAATGAGTCAAGATAAGGCCCGGATTCGGGAACAGTTCAATAGAGCTGTTTTTAAGAGGGATAAGAATCGTTGTGTCATATGCGAAAAAAAGGCCATGGATGCTCACCATATAATTGATCGGTCTCTGTGGCCGGATGGGGGCTATCATCTGGATAATGGGGCCAGTCTTTGTGTGGATCACCATCATGATGCAGAGAATGGAATCATATCCTGTGATCAACTCAGAAGAATGGCCGGGATAACAAGGGTTCTGCTTCCGCCAGGGTTTGATGCTACAAAAACCTACGATAAATGGGGAAAAGAGGTAGTAGGCTCTCAAAATATAAAGGTTTTACTCCTGCACCTTGAAACGATCATAAATCAAATGGAAGCTCGGTATCCTGGTGTGCCGGGTACGGTTATATCACGAACCCTTATTGAGAATGGTGTTGAGTGGTCAGTAGGATTTGGTGGGATGTCGCAACCGAAAAAGTTTTTTACAGGGGCAACTATAGCAGATGCCCTTTTTAAAGCGGAAGTGGAGCACGAAAAAAATCAGCATAGGAGGAAGTCATGAAAAGTCTCAAAGGTAAGAACATCCTGGTAACGTCTGGTGGTACTCAGGAGTACATAGATGATGTGCGTATTCTGACGAATGTCAGCTCTGGCAAATTGGGAGCAATCGTTGCTGATCAACTGTCCAAAAGTGGTGCAAATGTTTATTATGTGCATGGTCGGGGAGCGGTACAGCCCAAGATTTCACCCAAAAAGGCTATCTCGGCCCGGTCATCCAATGATGCCATGGAAGCCATGAAAAAAGTAATACTCGAGAATGATATTCATGCGGTTGTGCATGCCATGGCTGTTTCTGACTTCACGTTTAAACGGAGTAAGTCCCTGAAATGCAAGTCTGGTGATCCTCAGGCCTTCATCCAATACATGTCGGAGACAATCACGACCAATTCGAAGATCATTCATCTGATCAAGGACTGGAAAGAGGACCTTATTCTGATTGGGTTCAAGTTTGAGGTAGGGGTCTCTTGGCGGACTCTTTTCTCTTTGGCTAAGAAGTCTATCAAGCTCAACCGTTGTGATATGGTTGTGGTGAATGATAAAAAGGAGATGGAAAAGAAAAAGACCCATGTAGCCCGGCTTGTGATTCCAGTTCCTCCTTCAGATCTGTATCGTGTGGTTGAATGCGTGGGCAAATCCGAAATTGCCACTGGTATCAAGCATTATTTACGGACGGTGTTATGAAAAAACTGTTGCTTATGGCTTTGTTGATTATGTCTTGCAATCCGGAGGGCAAAAACCTATAAAAGTATAACAGTCATCACGGATACTGATACTTTCAGGTTAAAAAGATGCTGAATTAATGTCAAATAGCACGGGTAAACTACCACGGACATAAGGCCCGTGGCTTTAAACCTGAGACCCTGAGCAGATAACGCTATGCGAAATCATCTCAAGTACTACCGATCCCGATTTTTCATGGGTGTTTACGGACCCCATCCTGCGAAAGCCTTGCTCTCGCAGGATATACCGATTCCTGATGTTCTCAGAAGCGTTCAGGTCTGCATCTCCCCTGTGGCCACAGGCCACACACTGGAATTGCAAACCAACACGGTTCTCCCTGGCAATATGACCACATCTCGGGCACCCCTGACTCGTATAAGCCGGATCTACAATCTCTGTCTCTATGCCCTTTTCGGCGAGCTTATAGCCTGCCTTGAATTGCAAAGACGCATAGGGCCAACGACAGACCTTTTCTCTAAGGTTTTTGCCTTTTTTCAGAGAGGCCTCTCGGATATTGCTAAGGTCTTCGAACACGACCACCCGAGCACCGATTTTTTCAGAGTACCGGGTCAAGGCTTTAGAAGCAACATGCATGAGATGTTCCGTAATGGCCCTTTCGCGGTGTGCCAAGCGCTGAAGGAGGCGTCTGGCCGACCGGGTACCTACGGCTTGAACCGAGCTCCGTCTGAGTCTGATTTTCTGTCTCAGGTGGTTAAGTTTTCCGCCAGAAAAGAAAAAAGTGCTGTTGTTAGAGGAGTTCGAGGCAACAAGCATTCGCTTGATGCCAGAGTCCACTCCTACAATGCATCCTGTCTGTTTCGGTTCTGGAACTTCTTTCTCATAACTAAGAATCAAATACAATTTATCATTGACTTTTTTAAGTTTCGAGTCCTTCCAGCGGTTCATGGGAATGTACCGCTGGTACAAGGAAAGGGTTTCACCCCAAAGGGTAATACCTTTTCTGGATTTATTGAAGTCCCGTTTCCATACAACAGGAATCGTAGAGTTTTTAAAAGTAGCCAGGATCCATTTCTTGTTGGTTTTGGCAACCTGATATGTTGCAGTTATTTGCTTGCATATACTGCAAGCAAGTTGGGAAGGAAGCTGAAATTGACTGCGAAGGGTTGGATAATAGGCCTTGGCGAGTCTGTTAGAGTTCAACTCTTTGGAATTGAAGACTATAGGACTGATCCAGTTCAGGGCTTGGATGTAGTTTTTGATTACATTCTCGGCCTTGAAAGAGCCGGTTATTTTGATTTTGGTAGTCCTGATAACTTTCACTACAAGGTATCCTTTATACCCATGTAAGGAATATTAAGAGATTATTAAAAAAAAGAGGGCGCAATTCCTCCATCGGCACAAGACCGATGGTTTTCTTGCGTAAATTTACGAAAATATTGTGCATCAGGCTGGTTCGGTCGATGTCCTTCTGGAGAAAAAAGTGAATAAAGAAGAGTTGATTCAGGAATATGCCATGACTCAGAGGGACATAGGGTGGCCAGCCTGTGAGTATGGCTATCATGTCCCATTGAATCCCATGCCTCGGATACCGGTAGCCATCCCTGATGATAAGGGAACAATTCACCCCGGATCCTTTGGCATTGACCGGCATCAACATGTTCATACCGGAGTGGACTTATATGCCGCTTACGGCACTCCAGTCCGAGCCATGGAAGATGGAAATATAATCCAAATTTCCTGGTTCACAGGTCCCAGTATTGATATGCCCTGGTGGAATGATACTCGGGCAGTCTACATTGAAGGTATTATCGGGGTGTTTAACTATGGGGAGATCCAGGAGCTTCCTACGCTTAAAGTCGGGGATACTGTTAAGGCTGGGGATTTACTTGGATATGTGGTGACTGTTTTGAGGAAATGGAAAGGTCGTCCAATGAGTATGCTCCATGTAGAGCTGTACGATCATGGCTATACGGATGACTGGAAAGAGTGGAAAATTGGTGACCCGAAACCTGAGCACCTTAAAGATCCAACGCCTTATCTGTTGACCATTAATCAAAACAAAAACCTGTATCAAAATGTCCTGGACCGTGGTATTCTCGGAGACCCATATAAAGATAGTGCGGACCAAATGAAGGCGGTTTTATGAAAAACGAAATCGGCGTGGAAAACCCATATAAACTTCTGACATTCAAGAAGTTTTCTTGGAAAGAGCCTGTTTTAGGCAAAGACTTTGACCGTTATCAGAAGGCGATGGAAAAGAGACCCAGGTTGAAACCGGGTGATGTCCTTTTCATGAAGGACGGGAAATATCTTCTGGTTGGGGATGTGAATAAAGTTTTAGGTGTCTGTGATGACTGCACGGATTATAGCATGGAAGATATCAAAGGGATAGCTACTCTTCCAGGATTTTGAGTATGACTCAGCAGTCTCTCAGTGGGCTCGCTAGGGCCAGCTCAAAATGTCGGCTCGGCATATTGGTAAAAAAAGAATGATAGAAAGTGGGGCCAAAAGCAGTAGAATATATCAAGGAGGAATTTTATGCCGATATGCGATGCTGAGTTAAATCGTGATGTGGAAATAAAATTTAATGAAAATGCCGAATGCTGTGCGGGGATCAGGGTTAAAAAGGGCACTCTTTGTGCTATTGAAAGTCGGAATAAAGAGCTCTCTTTTAACAATTTCTCCACCGTCACTGTTTCGATCCCTCGCTCGAATGGTGTGGATCTATTACTAACAATACCTGATATATGGGTCGAAGAAATAACTCCTTTCTGGATGAGGTGAAAATGGAACGGTGAGAGCTATGAGATCTCCGATAGAGCGTTTAATAGATGCAACCAAGCCTGATGTGGCCTATATGATTGGATTTTTCCAAGCAGACGGACATTTGTCTCAAGGTAGCCAGAATAGGGGCAAATTCACCCTTGAACTGAATAAAAGAGATGAGCACATTTTATATAGTTTTCAGGAACTGGTGCCTTGCTATAGCTCTGTTATACCACGTCACCGGGATACCAATTTCAAAGACGACTGTGATACCAGCACTTTAACTATAAGTGATTGGGGATATCGGACTGCCCTGAACGAAATCGGGATATCCTATGGCAAAAAATCTGCTTCCATGAGACCTATTACTGTGGCACATTCGAGATATGATTATTTTAGGGGGCATCTTGATGGGAACGGTTCTGTGGGTAATACGGAGAAAGGTTACCCGTTCATCTCTCTGACAACTTTCAGCGATCACATTGCCATCGCTTATAAACAGTTGATACTTGAAATAACCGGGATGGTAAATAAGGCAGCTCGAAATAAACGGGATAATATCTATAATATTGTCATGTTCAAAGAAGATGCTCAGGCAGTCATAAAAAAACTGTACTATGCTGGCTGTCTATCCCTTAACCGTAAAAATGAGGCCGCTCAAGCAGCTCTATTATGGGTACGCCCGGCACATTGGAAGATTAAATCAACAAAGCGAGATTGGACACCAGACCAAGACGAGTTTATTATGGGGCACTCAATTAATGTGTCCATGGAATATTTAAAAAGAAGTAAAAAAAGCATACAAATTCGGTTATGGAGATTAAAGAAAAATGTTTGAAATCAAGGGAAAATATACGTCGGCCAAAGTCATGATCGATGATGTAGAAGAGAGCTGTGTTTCCCAGATTTTTTCCTTTGTGAATCACATTGCTTTCACGAAGCCAGTTGCTATCATGTCCGATTGCCATGCGGGTAAGGGCGCGGTCATAGGTTTTACCATGCCCATGACGGATAAGGTCGTGCCCAATGTTATTGGGGTCGATATTTCTTGTGGCGTCAGATCTGTGAATATTGGTCCCACCATATCCCTTGGATTTGATCAACTTGACCATAAAATCCGGCAACGGGTGCCTTTTGGAAAAAATGTTCATGACAAGCCTGTTCTCAATATGAAAACGGATTTCCCATGGCGTCGGGTCAATGTGTTAGCTCAAAAGTTCGCCCTGGCCTATGGTTCAAAGTTCGGGGTGTCCTTACAGCTTCCTACCTTCGACATGGACTGGTTCCTGGATAAGGTTCGGGCGATTGGGGGAGACGTTGGTCGGGTCATCAATAGCCTTGGTACCCTGGGTGGGGGAAATCACTTTGTGGAGGTAGGTATCTCGACCAAGGGTGATTACTGGGTCACCATCCATACCGGGTCCCGGAACTTTGGTAAGAGGATCTGTGAGTACTGGCAGGATAGAGCCAGTAAGAAAGCTAAGCGACTGGGCAAGGAGGAGCATAAGGCCCTCTTGGCAGACCTCAAGGCGAAGTATAAAGGCGAAGAACTCTACCGTAGGGTCAAGGCTCTTAAAGAGGTTCCTGAGACCCCGGAGGCTCCTACAGAGGTATTCTCGTGTCCTGACGATCAGCGCTGGCTGGAAGGGGCTGATGCCCAGGGCTATTTGATGGACATGCTTTTTGCTCAGATCTATGCCGAGGTCAATCGGGATCTGATCATGGATTCCATTCTGGATATTCTGAAGATAGGCGATCCGATTGATACCATAGAGACTATCCATAATTTTGTTGATTTCCAGGACTTTATTGTTCGAAAGGGTGCTATCAGATCTTATATCGGTGAAAGGATGGTCATCCCGTTCAACATGCGAGATGGTATTTTGATCTGTGAGGGCAAATCTAATCCTGAGTGGAATTTCTCAGCCCCTCATGGTGCCGGGCGTGTCCTGTCTCGGAGCCAGGCTAAGAAGCATATTGATCTGGAGGAGTTTCGGGAGCAGATGGCAGGGATTTATTCTACATCAGTGGGAACCGGAACTCTGGACGAGGCTCCTGACGCCTATAAGGATGCCCGAGTCATTGAAGAGGCTATTGAGCCGACGGCTGTGATTTTAGATCGAATAAAGCCCTTACACAATATGAAAGATTCTTTAGGGACGGATGACTAATCTATCAGAAGGGGAATATGCGTAATCCAATTGAAAAGACCCTTTTCAAAGGAAAAATAAACACTGAAGAGGTCACGGAAAATATTGAATATGGGTTCCATCTTGAAGACAAGGACGTGACAAAGATTAATGCCGATACAGTTTATACCTTTATCAAAGAGCATTTTTTAGGAAATGTCGGATTCGATTATGAGTATTTTTGTGCAGAGCTTGAAGAATGGTTTTTTGACTCCGAGGTCACTAAAATTCATAACGAAACTCATCAAAGTGGATGATTAAATGAGGGCCTCAACCAAAAAAGCCATTGACAGGCTCAAAAGGGCTCAGGCAAGATATCATGATGCCAATAGTGTGCTTACGGAGGATTTGTCGGGAGATATTGAAGAGCTTACTAGCAAAAGGGACGTTGAGGGGCTGGAAAAGTTGATGGATGGTCTTCCTGAATGTTTTTTACGATATTCAATATTTCAGGAAATAGAACGGCTGAGTGTCTCAAAATTTGCAAGGAAAAAAAGATGAGTGATGATAATGTGACAATTTGGGATTGTACCCAATGCGGTGGTAAGCTAGTTCGAAGAAAGAATCGAGCGACTGGGGAGACCTTTCTAGGCTGTTCAAACTATCCTAAATGCAAGTTCACCCAGCCGGATGAGCCTCCAGAAGACGATCTCAATGGCGTAAAAGACGCAGCTAGTGTTTGGGAGTAAAAATGAGCCTGAGTATTATAAACGAAAAATATGGACTATCCCTGCACCGGGGATCAAAAGTACGATATGAAAAGCATGTTGGTGTGGTTACAAAATCAGACTGGCGAGGCTATGTTTATATTAAAATTAAAGGTAAAACGCACAAGGTACAACCCCGACATATTGAGGAATTAAAGCATACCTTTTTTAAAGAAATTCCATGCGGGCAACATTTTGAAAGAAAGGGCATGAGGTTTATAAAGTGTGAAACAATCACCGATCATTCCAAACAAACATGGAATTGTGTAGATCTGAATAGTGGAACTTTATTTTATTTCGGGCTAAACAGCACTATTAGATTGGTCGGAAAAATACAATCCGGCAGAATTGATTCCATATTAAGGGCTATTTCAGGAGTAAATTCATGTACGAGTTAATTAAGGGAGACATTGGTAAATTATCTGAACAGATCAAACAGGGGCTACAGCATTTCGCGGATTTTATTGATGCTGATCTGGTAGAGTATAAGGACAACGGAAACTCGGAACAACTTACTATCCATAAATACGGTAAGTCTTATATTATCAAGGCATGTGGCAATAGATTTGACGGGGGCTTTTTCACCTATGACTGGGGAAAAGAGGAATAAAAATGATCTGCCTCAAATGTGGTGGTAATACTGAATGTGTAGATTCTCGGGATCATGGTGATTATATTCGTCGGCGACGAAAATGTAAAATTTGTGGATTTAGGTATACGTCTAAGGAGAGAGTATTACTGGAACCTGAAGAGAGGCAGTCTTTATTTCTGGATGAAAATATTAAAAATTATGTGGAGCTCATGAATAGGTGGGTGTTTAATCAGGAGGATCTTCGTGACTTCGGAATCCAATTGTTAAAGGCGGCAGATATCGCCATGTATTACGGAGCACACGCTGATCATAGTATGGCGAAAATGACACTTCGTATGATGGATACAGTAATGAAAAATTTTGCGGTGGGTAGAGTGAGTGAACCGGTCGATCGAGAAAATGAAGGAACTTGCCAATGATTTACTGGATTAGGAGTGCAGAAAAGGAGCACAGGATGTTTAAGGCACTGAAAGAGGCTCTCTGCATAATTTTAATTTCAATAATTCTGATAGGATTTATAGCAATTATTATAGCGGGCCTTCGTGTCTGTTTCGTGTTGAATTCTATTTGAGAAGGGAGTATCTATGGAGAATTTCGTTGATAGTGCAAAGTATAAAAAGGGTCGAAAGGGAATTGAAAAATATTTTAAAAAGGGTAAACAAAACCCCCATGGTGATCCTATCGTTTCTCCCTCTGGTAATTTTGTGCTAAATATAAGTTCTGTTGAGACTCGGAAAGGTTGCTGGAATTATACTCGGGGTATGATTATGGACAAGAATGTCAATCTCATTGCGGATATCAAACGCAATTATTGTTCCTTTCCATATCTTTGGGTTCTCCATCCTAATGGTAATGAATATCTCGTTTGTGGTGAGGACTACCAGGGTTATACTATTATTAATGTCTCTAAAGGAACCGTACAAACTTTCATACCTGAGGGCTGGCTGAATGGGGTGGGGTTCTGCTGGGTTGACCATAAATTTGATCCTGAGACGCAACACATAGTCGTGGAAGGATGTTTTTGGGCCTGCCCTTATGAGCGGGTCACATATAATTTTTCTAATCCTGATGTACTTCCGTTGCCGGAGTTGAAACGGGAAGATGTTGAAGAGGAAAATACTGAAGGAGATGATGAAGATGAGTAATCAATGGAAACCTACTCATATTCTGATGCAGGATTTTGAATTCTCAAGTGGCGAAATATATCGCAAGGGAACTCCTGTTTTCATGAAGCCCCTTCATAGGAAGCATGCCGGATTTTGCTGTAATGTTGCAATGCTTGATCGACGTGGCCGAATCAGACAAACTAAAGATAAAGTGATTGCCATTTTTTCTAAGGATCATTTTAAGCCACTCAAAAATTGGTTTGAGGCAATTTAGGTCATAGGAGATATTTAACCGGGAGCATAGCGATGTACCAAGTACAGGCCAATCCTAATTTTCAGGTGGTGCTAGACAACGGGGTGGTAGTCAAACCAATAGTGACCCTTAAGAATGAAAATGGTGGCGTATCTCATATCATTCAGGATGACCATTGCTACGTGCTCGTTAATGAGTTTGATGGCGTAGGCCATATGGTTTATCATTGGTATCCTGAGGCAGTGGATGCCTTAAAACAATTGCCCACAATGAGGGGAGCGTAAAGATGCTTTTTAACAACACAATTCTGATCCCTGCAAATTACTGGGACGGATTCCATACCATGGATTTAGAGATACCATGGATAACTCCTGAGGCCGTTCACTCTTTATTTCTTTTCGTCAAGCCTTATCATACAGTTTTAGAGTTTGGTGCGGGCGGTTCTACTCTATTCTTTTCTAAAAGAGCGAGAGAAGTTTTAAGCTTTGAAACATTGCCCCCCTGGTATGGTAAAATGGGTGAAAAACTAAAAGACCCTATATGGTCTAATGTGAG
>Ga0315274_10016596_pt1 | contig 10400 bp, 9 predicted proteins | sample YL17G02_20_MG_FD_203700 | JGI IMG/M metagenome (GOLD analysis project Ga0315274, IMG submission 203700) | Sediment microbial communities from Yellowstone Lake, YNP, Wyoming, USA - YL17G02_20 | ecosystem: Environmental > Aquatic > Freshwater > Lake > Sediment | place: USA: Wyoming | collected... | reverse complement strand
TTGGCGGCCTTAGCCGTGGCTTTCCAGATGTCTTCTGAGGACTGTTCGACAAAATCGGGCTGAGGCCTCCATATTCTAATAGGATGCTCTGCCTTACCTTTCAGACGGCCCTGCCGATTGAAAGCGCCCACCCGAACACTTCCCGTTCCAACATCGACGCCCAAGAAAATTTTTTCCTTCATTTTTGGTAATTCCTTTTCGTTTCTCTAAAATCATCAATATGGATTGTTTGCTAACTTTTCATGAGATTCAAATCTGTAAGAATCTCCTTCACCCGAGAAAGTTCCTCCTTATCAAGAGGGAGTATTGGGGCCTTGAGCCATTTTTCAGACCTACCAAGAAGAGAGGCTGCAGCCTTTATAGCGGGGACCCCTCTATCCCTTGCGGTTCGAATGACCTCGTAGAGTTTATTGATCTTTTCTTGAAGCTTTTGAACCCTCAAGAAATCACCCTCTTGGGCAGCCTGGTACATTTCAAGATAGGGTTCAATCCAAACATTTCCCAAACCCGTTACTATCCCCGAGACTCCAATCATCAAAGAATCTGCATCGAGATAGTCCTCCCCCATGATCCATGCGAAATTCTCTCTTTTGCCATGAAACATCACACGGGAAAAGGTGATGAAATCGCCTGAGCTATCCTTGAAACCTGCCACATTTTCCAATGATGAGATCTCAATCATCGCATCATATTCTATTTTGTTAAAAGTGCATTGAGGAATATTATAGATAACCACTGGAAAAGGCGAACGCCTTGCAATCTTCCGAATGTGTTGAACGATCTCTTTTTGGGAAACTTTAAAGTAATAAGGGGAAGTGATGACTATGAAATCCGGTTTAAGAGATTCAAAGGCAACGATCTCATCAAGGGTGAGGTCTGTTGAAGGCTGGAGGCAACCCAAGCAGAGGAACTGTTTTCCTCCAGAAACAGTCCGGACCAATTCAAAGTTTCTCCTCTTCTCTTCTCTGCTAAGAAAAGGACCTTCTCCAGTTGTCCCGTTTACCAAGAAACCATGAACCCCGGCATTTGACAGGTAAGAAACCTGTTTTTCGAGCAGTTTTTCATGGATCTTCCCATCTTCGCGGATGGGAGTAATGACAGCTGGAATTACTCCACGAAGAATCGTTTTTTCTTTCTTTTTTGAACTCATCACCTATACCCCCTCATTATGCGAAATGTCTGTCCTTATAATATCACAGGGAATTTCATTATACACCCTCTCCATATTAGCGACAACCTTTTTCAAAGAGGCAAGAGGGTCGACACAATCAAGCTCCTAGTGGTGTAGCATAGAAATAGAGCTATATTTGAAAAGTGATCTTTGATACGTTTGGTGTTAATAAATAATATACGAAACATAGCCGTAAATATGTGCAACACCATTAGGATAGAGATACATCCCAATTCATAAAATTTACCCTCCTTCGCAGAAAGCCACGGGCTTTAAGACCGTGGATGAATGCGAGGATGGGTACCCCTCGAAGCTCGTAAGTAGCGTAGTGGGGTATGCTTCGGAGGGTTCCGCTCTCTTAAGCATGTGGAGGAGCCATGGGCTTTAGCCCGTGGGGCTCCACAATGTGGGAATAAATTGATAGATTATTAAGCAATCAGGTTTTTATCCAGAGTGCGGTATTAGATGGTTTCGGAGAGATGGGAAGGCCGAAAAAACCAAGTCTTCAACCGCAAGGACCAATGTAGCGGGCTGCGCAGTCTGCGCCAGGCGGATTGGGCCGTGGTCAATTGGTTCTCATTGAGAATGATTTCTCCATAAACCGTCTCATTGAAAACCTCGATGATCAATTCTATCTCTCTCTTGAGTACAGGGAATCGGTGCTTCAGACGGGAGCCGTACTCTGTGGGGGTTTCGCTTAGAGAATGAGGCAGGCCACTATGGCGTCCCCAGGTTCGAAGAGCCGTATAGAGCGGAATTGCCCCTTTGTAGCCTTTAATTCTGCGTAGTAGCCACCTCCAGCAGGAATGCAGAAAAAGTCGTAATTTCTCAAGCCACAACGCAATCAAATGTCTCGGGCTTTGTTTTTCTTCACTGAGCGCGGTTCTTGAGAGGAGCCACCGATATAGGTAGTACAGTGTCACACCGACTATGATGAGCAAAAGGAGTCCCAGTATGATCCAAAGCCCATAAGCCAAGATTTTCCCCAAAAGCTCCATCCACCAGGGAGTTGTTCCCTGAGAGGATAAGTCGGGAATGCTTGTTTCCTTTTTAACAGGCACTTTTTCAGGCAGAGCCATTGTATGGCCGAAGATAAAAAGTAGCATCTTTACTAAAATAGAGCCTACGGGTCTGCCCACAATTTTAAGGATGCCGTACCCTGCCTCGGCAGCCAGGGTCAAATAAGGCAAGCAAAACAATACCAAGCCTGTGCCAAACAGAAGAATCACCACGATAAAACTCAATATTACCCCAATGCCTTGGTAGCCAGGTAGAAAATCCCTTGGACCCGCGCTCCGATTTCTGACCAGACCAATAGCCAACAGACTGAATATCAGAAATGGAAAGAGCAAAAATTCGGATACGGGCTCCTCTATTTTGATTCCTCCTTTGAGTCGCAACAGGAATTTAATCAAAAAAAGAATGAAGAAGGCGATGAGGCCCCGGTCGAAACGAGAGCAAATGGTGTAGTAGTCCGCTGGCCTCCTGGCCAGACCCATGCCTCCACCCCAAAAGACGACGGCCCACAATAAGACAAGCATACCGACAAACAATTCGGCGGCACCTAGGGTGTTGGGATTGGATTCTACAAGCCAGGTTTGACTCGAAAAGGAGGTCAACCAAGAGCTAAAGACATTGGCAATTCTTAAGAGAGCAGGTATAAAACCGAGCGCCTGAAGGGCCAAAACGTAAATGACCCGCCATCCCCTTCCTTGAGAAAGAAGGGTCAGCGCCGCTGCCAGTACAAATGAACCGACTGCCTCCGGAAAAGGGAAGGGGTGATTGAAAATTGAAGTCGTGAGAAAGGTGGAGCAGGCATAGAGGTAGCTCAGTTCCATACCCACGGTAACCAGAAACAGAAGAAAGCTCTTTTCCTCTTTCATTTGGTCTCTGCCTTATGAGTACAGATGTCATCCAGACGATAAATCTTACGCTGAACCTCAGGTCTGTCTTCTCCTGCGGGTAAGTGAGGCTGGCACACAAAAAACGTCACGGGGGTTTTGCGTTGGGTAAAGTATTCCTTTGCAGAGAAGACGGTCTCATCCTCTTCGTGGGAAAAATAGACACAACTGATGCCCCAGGCGAGCGCTAGCCTGTGACGCAATAGATCCTTGAGATCCCTATCGGATTTCATTTGAAGCCTGGCCAGAAGCTCCAGAATGGCAGGGAGTTGTTGATAATTCCTTGCTACAGGAACAATGGCTGGCCCTCCCCCTTTAACGGTGCCATTCGCGACCAACCCTACGGAGTGGCCCCGCTGGTCCAGCCGCACAGCCAAAGAGGCTACTATTTCAAGGGTACGTTCGAAGTCCTCTTCGGCCTTACACCTCGCGAATGGGTCCACATTCACAACGAGCAAGACCTTTTCCTGTTGTGTGGACTCAAAAACTTTTTCCTGCAATCGATTGTGACGTGCGCTTGCCTTCCAGTGGATATATTTGGATGGCTGCCCATGCTGATAATCTCGAGTACCAAGGATATAGATGGGGTCCTGTACAGGGCTCTTTGCCCTGGGAACACCAAAGAAATCGCGCCTCGGTAAGGAAAAGGATTTCAGAGAGACCAGTCGTGGGTAGACAATGATCGAATGAAACTCTTCAGCCCTCTTATGTCTGGAGAAGAAGGAAAAAAGGTCACCTGCCAGGATATGGAGCGGCCCTATTTGATAAACGCCTCTTCGCTCGGCGGTTAAGTCCCATTCGAAATGTGTCCTCTGGTACCATAAGAGGCTACTTTCCTTCGTTAACACCCTCTCCCCAGATGAGCGCTGCAATAGGCTGCCGATAGGGACTTTCATCTCGAGCCAGATCGGAAGGAGCTTAGCATTTTCTGCGCTTAATTTTAAAGTAAGCTTTTCGCCTGGAAAGACCTTCTGTTTGTCGATCCTTAAACGATATTTGATGCCAGAAAGGCTCATCCTGGCCCAGAGTCTTGCACCGCTGATCACCCCTAAAACAAGAAGGGTTAGAACGGTCAGATCCCGCTGACCGTAGAGCAAGGCGATAAAAAGGAGGGCTCCCACGAAAAACTGTATGAGGGTGATAGTGAAAAGTGATGGGACTCCGCGATCCTGACCTTCCATCCTGATCCCTTATCCGGTAGGTGCAGGCACCGGTATTTGACTGATAATCTCCTCCAGGAAATGCTCCGCGGCCTCTCCTCTCATCCGTTCCTCTTCCTTAAGAATCAATCGGTGAGTAAGGACAGGTACCGCTAAAGATTTGATGTCATCGGGCAGCACATATTCTCGCTCACGTAGCGCTGCCAGCGCTTGACCGGCCCGCATTAAACCGAGAGACCCTCGGGGACTCGCCCCGAGCCGTAAGGAGGTGTTATTGCGGGTAGCCCTCACGATATTGGTGATGTATTCTTTAACTGGAGGCGAAATACGAATTCTTTTCCGTGAATGCTGCAACTCAACAATCTGCCCGGGATTCGCCACTGCCTCTAATTCGAGCAGAGGATCTTTCTCTTGAAAACGTTCCAGGATAGCGATCTCTTCTTCTTTATCAGGATAACCAAGACGTACTTTAAGGAGAAACCGGTCCAGCTGTGCCTCGGGCAAGGGAAAGGTTCCTTCCAGTTCAATCGGATTTTGGGTAGCCATGACAAAAAAAGGATATGGCAGGGGATAGGTCTTGCCATCTACGGTTACTTGACGTTCTTCCATGCTTTCCAGAAGACTGGACTGGGTGCGGGGAATCGTGCGATTAATCTCATCAGCCAAAAGAATATTGGTCATTACTGGTCCAGGTTGAAAGGTAAACTGCCCTGTTTGTTGATTGTAAACATTGAAGCCAGTAATATCTGAGGGTAACAGATCTGGTGTAAATTGGACCCTTCTGAAAGAACCGCCAATACTTTTTGCCAGGGATTTGGCAATTAAGGTCTTTCCCAACCCTGGGATATCCTCAATCAGAACGTGGCCATCTGCCAGCAAAGCAACCAGAAGGAACTCAATAGAGGGCTGTTTACCCACAATCACACGAGAAATGTTTTCTACAATTCTTTTGCATAGACTGAAATCCAAGATAATCCCTCCAAAAACCTTTACGTGTTATGAGAGAAATAAAATGTTTTTCTGATTGCCAAATAACATAGCCTTTCAACTTTGTAAAGGAATGGCTGGAAGGGCCTAAAGAGAGGAGCACATACTGAGTCTAAGATAGTACTGAAGGAAAAGTCCAGTGTTGTTTTTTGATCTTTTAAGCAATCAGATTCCTATCTAAAGTGCGGTACTGAATTGCTTCTGAGAGGTGAACAGGGAGAATATTTTTTTGGCTTTCCAGACCGGCAATGGTTCGCCTTACCTTTAATTAGACCTTCTGTGTTAAAACAATATTCTCTCTTATTTCATTTCCCTTATAGATATGTCACAATTTTGCCATGCCTGGAGCAATCTTAGGATTAATTTCTGCTGTAGCCTTTGGGGCTAACTCTATCATTACTCGGCGTGGGATGCTACGAGCTAGCTCCAACTATGTTGCAACAATTACTGTTTTTACAGGTCCAATTTTTTTCTTAATTATAGGAGGCATGACAGGGGATATATTTAAGCTAAGGCAAATTCCCTTGCAGGCCTATGCTTTTTTGGCTCTCTCTGGTATAAGTCACTTTGCATTAGGACGCACCTGGGGATACAAATCCATTCAGCTTATCGGCTCAAACCGCTCTAATATTGTGACCAGCTTGAACCCAGTTGTAACCATCATTCTTGCGATGATTATCCTTAGGGAAACGATTACACTCATCATGGGTATTGGGATCCTCTGCACATTAACGGGGCCTTTGTTAATTCTTTTAAAAGAAAGGGTAATTCCGAGTGCTGTTCAATTAAAGGCGAACCCGTATGGGAAAGAATTAGACCGCCCTACCTTATACAAGGGAATTTTTTATGGCATAGGCGCCGCAATCTTCTGGGGTAGCAGTGCTATCTTCATAAAACTTGGTCTGGAGCACGGAGGATCCCCTATTGCCGGAAGTTTTATAGCCTACTTATCTGCCTCCATAGCGATAAGCCCCTCGTCATTATTTAAAAAAGATCTTAGAGAGGAAATACTTCATGGAGACAAACAGTCATTTAAAATAGCCCTTTTTAGCGGCCTTACTACAAATGTAGCCCAGTTGATGAGGTACATTGCTATGGGATTAGGTTCAGCGATCGTTATTAGCTTAATGCTTCGAACGATGCCCCTATGGGTCTTGTTCTTTGCCTTTATCTTTAATCGGAAATATGAGAGCTTTAGTCGCTGGGTGCTTTTGGGCAATGCGCTTATAATCATGGGGACTATTTTGATCTTACTGTTTTAAAGACAACTCAGATTGGAGAACATGTTCTTTCGAAGATGATTGAGTGCACTTAAAGCCTTTCATTTATGTCATTAGAGTTCGATCCAAACTGCGGTACTGAATGGCTTCGGAGAGGTGGGCAGGTTGGATATTCTCTTGGCCCTCCAGATCGGCAATGGTTCGAGCCACCTTTAATATACGTGTATAAGCCCTCGCGCTCAATCCAAACTTATCGATGGCCAATTCCAATAACTTCTGACTGGTTTCGTCAATCTGGCAAAACTTTTTGATATGCCGGTTCGTCATCTGGGCATTGCAGTAGATTTTCATTCCTTTGAACCGATCGAGTTGAGTCCCTCGAGCCGCATCGATTCGTTTCTTCATCTCTCGAGAGGACTCCCCTGACTCACGACTTGCCAGATCCCGGTATTTCACGGCAGGGACTTCGATATGAATATCAATTCGGTCCATTAAGGGACCGGAGATCTTAGATCGGTATCGTTGAATCTGGGGGATAGTACAAGTACATTCATTATTGGGGTCAGCATAATACCCGCACGGACAGGGGTTCATTGCAGCGACCAGCATAAAGCGAGCAGGGTAGGTAAGGGAGGTTGCTGCCCGAGAGATTGTTACCCTCTCCTCTTCTAAAGGTTGTCGCATCACTTCCAGGACATTCTTTTTGAATTCAGGAAGTTCATCTAAGAAAAGGACTCCATTATGGGAAAGACTGACCTCTCCAGGTTTTGGAATCTGTCCCCCTCCGATCAAACCAGCATCGGAGATGGTGTGGTGAGGATTGCGAAAGGGACGGGTGACGATGAGGGAGCTGTCTGTTGGAATTAGCCCCATCACGCTGTGAATTTTTGTGGTCTCGAGGCTCTCCTCAAAATTCATATCCGGAAGGATGGTAGGGAGTCTTTTAGCAAGCATCGTCTTTCCAGAGCCAGGGGGGCCGATCATAATCACATTATGGCCACCCGCTGCAGCTACCTCCAGACAGCGCTTCACATGCTCCTGTCCCTTCACATCGTTAAAATCGACTGGATAGTTTAAATCTGTTTTAAAAATTTTATCGAGATCGACCTCCATGGGATCGATATGGAGATCTCCGTTTAAAAATTCAACACAGTCAGAGAGAGTATCCAGCGGCAAGACTTCGATGCCTTTGACGACGGCAGCCTCTTTGGAATTCCCCCTGGGAAGTAGAACTCCCCGAAGACCCACATCCCTCGCAGCAACAGCGATGGGAAGTGTTCCTTTAATGGGTTTCACCTGTCCGTCGAGGGAGAGTTCGCCCAGGATAAAATAGTGGCCCAGCCTTCCCTTTTGAACCACTTCTGTGGCTGCCAGGATGCCAATGGCCATAGGAAGATCGAAGGCTGCCCCTTCCTTCTTAATATCAGCTGGAGCAAGATTGACAGTGATTCGCCGGGAGGGGAAATCGTAGCCGCAATTCTTGATCGCTGCCTTGACCCTGTCCTTGGACTCTTTGACCGCACCTTCAGGAAGACCAACCGTTGCAAAGGCAGGGAGGCCTTGAGCAATGTCCACTTCCACCTCTACCACATAGGCATCAATTCCAAAAACCGCGCTGCTTAAAACTCGTGCTAACATAAGTGTTTCCATTTATATCAGAATCGAATGTGACATACAACTGAAAATTAAAATTGGTTATATTTCTTTTGGGCGATGCCCTTTCTTGTGATCCTCCCTAGAATTTTTATATTTTTTTATAATAAATACCTATTTTTGGTATTAACTATAAAAATATATAAATTATTAAGTTGCCTATAGACAAAAGGGCAAAAGGCTGGCGGGTTTCCAACTCGTTTACGAGAAGGAAAGGATATTTAGCCTTTCTATCATTTCGTAATGCTTCCGGTTGTTAGTCAGAAGGGTAAGATTATGATGAAGGCAGGTGGAGGCTATTAAGAGGTCAAAGTCTCCGATCATCTTTTTCTTCTGCCTAAGCCTTCCTCGTTCTCTCCCTAAAACCTTGCATATCTCCTCTTCAACTGCCAGGAGAGAAACAGCGCTCAAAAAGTCATTCAAAGCTCTTTCATTGCTTTCAGGATTTGTTGAGTAGTAAACACCCTCGTAAAGTTCAGCCAAAGAGATAACGCTAATAGCCAGTCCTTCATTTCTTAAAGATTTAAGTTTTCCAATGGTTTTTCGGTGGCCATTCAGGTAATGGATAATCCAGTCGGTATCAATGAGATAAGAAAGTTTCATAACCTTGGTTCCTCTCTGGTGGACAAAAGTCTATCTGCGTAAATATCCTCTATCAATTTCTTCGCATCAATTGTTCCCTTCCAGGCTCCTGCTGCCTTTTCGAAAACATCCTCTTTTGTTTCTGAGGAGGTCTCTGTAATGGTTATGGTTATCTCCCTCCCGTCGGCGAGATCAAGTTTTTCCAAAGGTTCAATGACTCCCTTAGAGAACCTTGCTTTAATCGTTTTTCCCATCTTTAGTTCTCCTCCAACTGTGGATTTATGCCTTCTTATTAGCTGTATTCTTACATTTTATGGAATAACGCGAGAACTGTCAATCTTTCCATTTTAAAACTTGACAAGAAAAGGAGTCATCGTCATACTGATTGAGTTAAAGAAATGGGGAGGGGTGAACCCACAGGAAGGCGGAAAGTAAGGCTTTAAATGAATTCTCAAAAATGGGATGTGTCCCCATTTTTAATTAATTTTCTTCCATACGTTTTAACGCCTTCTCGAAGGATTTATCCCTCTTGAAAAGATCTTCGTCAATACCTAATTACCGTTGCCTGGCACCACAGCGTCTTTTTTTATCTTGTGGTTGGCGAGGACACCAATAGGTCCAGAAAAAAGGAGGGTCGGGCCCCCTTTGTGACTGGAGAAGATTGGGTAAGGGAAGTATCCGAGTGGGATTATGCAAGGAAGGACTTTGGTATAATAAAGCCAATAGGAGACGCCAAAGCCCCATCTCGCCTAGATGTTTGGCGGATGTCCAATAACCCACCTAATTACATCTGTTGTATTCGAGAGAAACAAAACATCATTAATCGAATTGCGAAATATCTTAGGGCTTTTAAACAAGAAGAGTCTCCATTGAGATGTCTAAGCATTTTGCTCCAGGCTGATCCTGGTGCTGGAAAGACGTTGCTGGCACGGGCGTTAGCGGATTGCTTCGAATTTACCTTTCTGCGTTTTGATATTACGCAAATGAACCATCGTGAGGATCTGTTAAACATATTCGACTCAGTGGCTACGGCGCAAGCCAACAGTACCAACAAAGTTTTGGTTTTCGTCGATGAAATCAATGCATTTTTGGATGGCCATCGTGTTTATGGAGCTTTTCTGGTGCCCTTGGAAGAAGGGATTTATGTGAGACATGGAAACATTTACACCCTGAAACCTTGCGTTTGGATATTTGCAGGTACTAAATTAGAAGAAGACGATTTGAAGAAGGCAGAGAAACTTAGTGATTTCAAGGCTAGAATGACGCTAGAAGAGAAGATTGATTTCAATTCAATAAAAACTATGTACCGGAAGGCAACTAAAAAACTCGATGATGAAGCAAGGTTGGAGCAGATTTATTTAGGCGCAACTTTAATAAAAAGGTTTTTCCCAGATGTTAGCGAAATAAGTATGGGGGTCTTGAAATATTTCTATGACCTTGATCCAGAAAACATATCGACCCGAGAGATTCGAAAGTTTGCAGGTTTATTGAGAAATGTTCAGTATGGGGAAGTTGGAAAAGATAATTGTAAGGATTGGGAAGGCTACGACAAGATTGACGATTCCGAAGAAGGAAGAACATTTATTAAGCTTAACTTCGGGTAGCTAACTGGGGAAAACTTTGAGTGGAATTAGGGGCCAGACGCCGAAAGGGGCGTTTGTAAGGCTAAGGGTCAGTAAGGCTAAGGGTCAGTAAGGCTAAGGGTCAGGCAACGGAAACACGGTAT
>Ga0315274_10016595_pt1 | contig 10400 bp, 11 predicted proteins | sample YL17G02_20_MG_FD_203700 | JGI IMG/M metagenome (GOLD analysis project Ga0315274, IMG submission 203700) | Sediment microbial communities from Yellowstone Lake, YNP, Wyoming, USA - YL17G02_20 | ecosystem: Environmental > Aquatic > Freshwater > Lake > Sediment | place: USA: Wyoming | collected... | reverse complement strand
TCGGACATGAATCGGCGGTTTGGGTACTGTTCAGCGTAACGATTCTAAGAAGGCCTCCAGGCGGGTGGAGATCTGGCCCTCCTGGTATTCCCGCTCGTCCACGCAGTCCCCGTCCAGGATGAGGGTGGGGATACCCTTGGCCTGGAGGGCCTGCTTCACCAGCAGGGCTCCGCCGCAGCTCTGCCTGCATCCCCAGTGGTTGTAGTGGATGGCGCCGTCCGCCCTGTACTCCTCGGCCAGGGCGGCCAGGTGTGAGGCCCTCCTCTCCACCGGGCCCACCAGGAAGTGGCCGCCCAGCTTGGCGGCCAGGGAGGGAAAGGGGTTATGCGGGTCCATGGGTTCCCAGCAGGAGTGAGTATACTCCTCGCATACCAGGCGTGCGCCGTGGCGGTCGAGGGTATCGAAGATCCCCTGGGAGTACCAGGGCTTCAAGTGCATCCACATAAGGCGGAGGGAACCGCCGCCCGCGCACCCCCTTGCCTGTAACTCTTTCGCCAACAGGCGGTAGAAATCCGCTCCCGCCTGCGACCCCATGCTGCCTGAGAGGACGCTGATGCCGCCCATGGCATCCTTGCCGTCCAGGGTGCAGTCGTCGCGCTTGCGCATATCCTCCACCTCGCGCAGGTGGTGCAGGGCCTGGTTGGAGAGGTCCAGGGCTCTTGCCAAGCCCTTAGCCATGTCCTTGTCGCTGAAGCCGGACAGCGAGGCCAGGCGGTGCGCCGTGTCCTCGAGCTGCGCGGCCAGCAGCGCCTGACCCTCCGCGCGTCCCGGGAGGGGGATATCGATGATGACCTGGGGGGCGCCGTAGAGGTCCGCGCAGTAGGCGAAGGACAGGGGGGCGGAATCACAGGGATAGTTGACGGTGAGCAGCAGGCCGGGCTCGGGCATGAAGCCCTCCAAGGAGAGGCCGAGAACGCAACGGTGGAACGAGCAGGCATCCTGCGAGAACCCGGCTTCGGAGGAGCGGTCGATGAAGCGGGGGGCCATGCCCGCCGAGGCCACTAACGCCGCGGCCATCTCCGGGTAGAAGGGGATGCAGCCCAGTCCTATGACCAGTTCACTGGGGACCAGGAGATTGCACCAGACCACCGGTCCCCGCCCGAGGTAGGCATCCGAGGAGCTCTTGATGAAGAAAGAGAGGGATGCGCGGTCGGCCTTCCACTGCGGGCGGTTCAAGGGGGACCGGGCCAGCCACTCCACCGTTTTCCAGAATACCCTGGAATGCAAGGTGGACGGCGAAAGCCGGTCTCTGAAACGGTCCCTGACATCCTCTACCAGGCCCATGCGAAGCCTCCTCCGGGCTCTATATACAGGCTCACAACATCTCGAGGAAAGCCTCCACGCGGGTGAGCAGCTGGCCCACGTGGCCGTCGGCGTAGTCGCTCTCCAGGCGCAGGAGGGGGATCCCCTCCCGGCCGAGCCTCTCCTGCACGCGCGGGAAATCGTACAGGTAGGCGTCGCAGAACTTGAGAGAGGCGTAGATCACCCCCCTCGCCCCCTCCGCCCGGGCGGTCTCCACCAGCAGGTCATAACGGCGATCGCGATCGGCCATCCTGGCACAGGGGTGGCGGCCGAGGTATCTTCGTGCCAGGGATGCCAGCAGCCCGTCCAGGTCATCTCCCTGCGGGAGCGTGGACGAGGAGAATCCGCGGTCACCGTTGCAGAGGTCTATCCACACCGCCCGCGCGCCGGCCCGGTCCAGGCTGGACACCAGGCCCATAGGGTTGAGGAGGTTCCCGGTGAGCAGGACCGGGACGCCCGGCGCCCCGCCATCACCCTGCATCTCCGGGAGCGGGCCGTCCAGGGGCAGGGAGTGGAACTCCATGGCCAGCCGCAGGCGTTTCTGCCCATACACACCCTCAGCCGCGTCGAGATAGGCGAGACGGCGTTCGTCCCTCTTGTATCCGGCCTCCCGCAGAGCATCGGCCGAGATCCCTTTATCCCAGTAGTCCTCCAGTTCCCGGATCAGTTCGCGGTATTCCCCCACCAGTATGCGCTCGCCCCCGGCCCCCGGGTTGCGCGGGAGGTCCACGAGGTGGACGAAGTCATCCCGGAAGCGGTCTTTCCAGGCGTCGTAGAGCCTGCGCATGCCGTCGCAGGAGTTGACGAAGACGGCGTGGTGGGGGCCACCCCCTGCTATCTCCGCCGCCAGGCAGGCGCGCACGTAGGGGCAGATCGCGGGGTGGAGGAAGGTATCAGCGGACTCGAGGGACCCCGGGTCCCCGAAATGCCGTACGGGGACCAGCCCCGCCGCATCCAGTATCTCCAGCGGCGTATAGGTGCAGAACCAGGCTACACTGTCATCCCTGCTCAATGCCTCACCTCGCATCCATACCCGGCGGCGCTCGCATCCATGATGGATATCAGTATCCTTGTATGACTGAAAGATAGAATCAAAGCGTTTCGGGTATATTATAGTAAAACCGTTCGGAAGGACTAATATCAGGACACTTCGAGTTAAGGAGGAGCGTGAGAATGGATAAGTACGAATGCACGATCTGCGGCTACATCTACAATCCGGACAAAGGCGATCCCGATGGGGGGATAGAGCCGGGAACGTCCTTCGAGGACCTGCCGGACGATTGGGTCTGCCCGCAGTGCGGCGCGGACAAGGACATGTTCGAGAAGATCTAGGAGGAAGGCATGCTTCCGGTGAAGATCGCTGGCGGCGTGCACTGGGTAGGGGCCCTCGACCCCCAACTCCGGGTCTTCGACATCATCATGAAGGCGGACCACGGCACCAGCTATAACGCGTACCTGATAACCGGAGGGGAAAAAGTGGCGGTGGTGGACGCCGTAAAGGCGCCGTTCTACGAGGAGTACATCGAGAATATCCGCTCCCTGGTGGACCCGAAGGACATCTCCTACGTGGTCGTGAACCATACCGAGCCGGACCATTCCGGCTCCCTGGCCCGATTACTCAAGGATGCCCCTGCTGCAAAAGTGGTGTGCGACCGCCAGTGCAAGAACTTCGTCAAGAACATCCTGAACAAGGACGTGGACCCCATGCTGGTGCAGGACAAAGACGTCCTGGACCTGGGTAAGGGTGTGGAGCTCAGTTTCGTCCATGCCCCCTTCCTGCATTGGCCGGACACCATGTTCACCTACCTTAAGAAAGAGGGGATCCTCTTCTCCTGCGATTTCCTCGGGGCGCATTACTGCGACGACCGCCTATTCGACGATCTCATCGACGAATACCACTATACTTTCGAATACTACTACTCGGTGATCTTCCGCCCCTTCAAGAAGTACGTGCTCGAGGCTATCGCAAAGATCGATGACCTGGATATCAAGGTCATCTGCCCCAGCCACGGCCCGGTCCTGCGTTCCGATCCCCGGAGCTGTATCGAGAAGTACCGGGAGTGGAGTTCGGTGCCCGTCCCGGGTGACAAGAAGACGCTGCTGGTCCTCTACGCCAGCGCCTACGGCAACACGGCCATGCTGGCCGAAAAGATCGCGAAGGGCGCTCGCGCCGGGGGAGCGAAGGCAACGGTGATGGACGCAGCCGCCACCGAGCTGGTAGTGATGATCGACCGCATCGAGGCGGCGGACGGCATCGCGGTGGGCTCTGCCACCATCAACTCCGATGCGGTCGAGCCGGTCTGGTGCCTCCTCTCGCACCTGGCGACGCTGAACCTGAAGGGCAAGGTGGGTGCGTCGTTCGGCTCCTACGGCTGGAGCGGGGAGGCCCCCAAGCTCATCGCCGAGCGCCTGAAGGGGCTGAAGCTAAAGGTCGACGAGGAGCCCTTCCGGGTCAACCTGGTCCCCACTAAGCAGGACCTCAAGGAGGCCGAAGAGTACGGCCGGCGCATAGCGAAAGCGCTTTGACCCACATGTCGTAGAACGTATTCCGTATGTCGGGATAAGCGAGGGTGCGGGCTGCTGATCAGGAGCCGTGTACCGAGCAGGAAACTGAGCTTCCCTGCAGGGTATAGGTGCCACCGGACGGGCAGGTGGGTACGCTCTGCAGGAACCCGGGAACCAGTTTCTGGATAGAGCCGGGGTAACTGCCCTCCATGGCGAAATACGATTGGGCGGACGTGGAGATCATTTTACGGTTTGCTGCGCAGGCGGCTGCTTCCGCCTGCCCTATCGGCCCCTCCTGGCTCACTTCACCGCCTTCGCTGGATGCGGCATCTCCGCCGCTCCCGCACCCCGCGATAAAAACGACCAGGAAGACCAGGAGTACCGAGAATATCAACCAGCGTCTCATGTTCGGCTCCTTCTATGCTTTCGAAAAACCCTCTGACTATGTCTCTTATCGGTAGCGGGGTTCCTCCCCTTAAAGAGCGTGAGTTCAAGAAGCTCAAGGTAGTGCAGCGTTCAGGAAAGATGCCCGAGGGTAGGTGCCTGCGGTCAGAGGTCGCCGGTGTCCATCTCCCGGATGGCCCGGATGACCATCTTCTTGGTGATCTGGTTTATGATGCTTGGCGGGTTTTCCAGGACAGCCGTGCGCCAGGTATCCAGGGGGCGCCCGGCCTCTTTGAAGGCCTCGTAAAGGGCGTCCTGGAGTTGGGGCATGTTGGGTTCGATATAGATCTCGTATATCTGTTTCTGGGAACCGGAGAACTCGTCCACGTCCTTGTCCAGGACATCACGGAATTCCTGCTTGATCCGCTTGCCGCGGTTCTTCACATAATAGTCGTTGAGCTCTTTCAGAAAATCCACCATGCCGCTCGGTTTCCTTTTCCTGCCACCTGAGCCTTTCGTTATATGATATAAGCTTCCGGTCTAAAATCAAACGACCGGCAACCGCTTATGATATCATGCAACCAGTAAATGATTCGGATGGTCGCGAAAGTACCTTTAGAGCAGGGAGGCTGACGTGGACGACCTCTACGTGCAACTCATGAAGCGCATGGACGATTTTCCGGCCGGGGCGCTCGAATCGGAGCATCTCCTGGGCATTCTAAGGCTCATCTTCGACGGCGAGGAGGCAAGGCTCGCCCTGGACCTTCCATCCGGCCTCGAGGAGCTGGGTTCCATCGCGGGGAGAACCGGCAGGGATGAAGAGGAGCTCTACGGGATATTGGAGGGGATGGCCGACAAAGGCCTGGTCTTCGCAAGGGAAAAACAGGGCAAGAGGTACTATAACCTCCTACCCCTGGTGCCCGGCATCTTCGAGCTGCAGTTCATGAAGGGGGAGACCACCCCCGACAAGAGGAAGATCGCCGAGCTCTTCGACAAGTATTATTACGAGGGATGGGGCGAGACCAGCTGGACGGCCAAGACCGCCTTTGCACGGGTGATGATGGTGGAGGAGGAGATCCCCCGCAGCGAGGAGGTCCTCCCTTACGAGAAGGTGAGCGAGTTCATCAAGGACTCCACTTACATGGCCCTGACCACTTGCTTCTGCCGCCACGAGACCGAACTCCTGGGCAAGTCCTGCGGGGCGCCCAAGGACGTATGCATGTGCTTCGGCCCCTTCGCCGAGTTCCTGGTGGAGAGGGGTTTCGCGAAGAAGGCCGGGCGGGAGGAGATGCTGGGAGCGCTGGACCGCGCGGAGAAGGCGGGCCTGGTGCACATCACCGACAACATCCAGGAGAAGATCAACTTCATCTGCAACTGCTGCGGCTGCTGCTGCGGCTTCCTGGGCACCATGACCAGGCTGAACATCGCGGGGGCGGTGGCCGCGTCACGCTACCTGGCCGAGGTGGACGAGGAGCTTTGCAACGGCTGTGAGACCTGCCTGGACATATGTCAGATGAAGGCGATCACCGTGGAAGACGACCTGGCGGCGATAAACGAGATAAAGTGCATCGGCTGCGGCCTCTGCGTCACCAGCTGTACCTCCGAGGCCATGGCGGTCCGGTCGCGCGAGGATTGGATGGAACCAGCGGCAAACATCGTCGAACTGGGTGTGAATTTTCTCAAGGAGCGCGGCAGGCTCTGAGCAACATTCCCGGTAAAAACATCAGGGCTGGCAAGAGTCAGCCCTTTATCTCTGCCATCTGCTGATCCCTAAAGCACCAGCCCATAGTTGCCGTTTCAACAAATGACCTATTGATCAACATCGTTGTCTGGAAAGGACTCGGGAATATCGGGGGTTTTATGGCCTATCGACATGCCAGGACCGTCGTGATCACCGGGGCCGCCTCGGGGCTGGGCAGGGCTTTCACCCTGGCCTGGGCAGCCAAGGGATTCGAGGTGGGTATCCTGGACATCGACATGGCAGGCGCCCGTGAGACCCTGGAGATGGTGGAGGAGATGGGAGGAAGGGGCGAGACTTTCAACTGCGACGTGAGAAACCTTGCTGAGGTAGAGGCGGCCGCGGACCATTTCTTCGACCGCTGGGGAGCGGTGGGAGTGTTGGTGAACAACGCCGGCATCGGCGGCGGCGGGGCGGTGGGTGAGATCACCATCGCGGACTGGGAGATGGTAGTGGGGATCGACCTGTGGGGCGTGGTATATGGCTGCCACGCTTTCATCCCCCGTATGAGAGAACAAGGCGGCGGACATATCGTGAACGTCTCGTCTCTGGCCGGGCTCATCTCGGCGCCGAGGTTTGCATCCTATAACATGTCCAAGGCGGCGGTGGTCGCCCTTTCCCAGACCCTCAAGACGGAGCTGGCCTCAAGCGACATCGGCGTGACCGTGGTCTGCCCACCGGTGGTTAAGACCAATATTGTGGATAACACCTTGGGCATGGTGGACGAGGTTACTTACGATATCGCGGGCGAGCTGGAGTTGATGCGCACAGCGATGAGCGCTTCCCGCATAACCCCGGGTGATATCGCCGCGATGACGGTCAAGGCCGTCGAGAGGAACCGCCTCTACGTCATCCCCGGCATCCCGCTCCGCCTGAGCTGGCTCAACGCCAGGCTCGCGCCATCCCTCTTCTATGGGCTTTCGGCCGTCCTGGCCAGGCGGGGATTGCACGAGCCGGTCTACAGGTTCTTTGCCAGAAGAGGTTGGATCTGACCTGGCCCGAGCGTCTTGTCGTTCTTATCGCTAACGGTTTCTACCTGACGGCTTCAACCCAGCCATATCTCCATCTATCAGTGCCTGCTTCTGCACACGGCTCAACCTTTTTATTTCGTACTCTCGCTTGGCGGCAAGCCCCCTGGTTGCGTAACTCTCGGAGTAGACAAGCTCCACGGGCCGCCTTCCGGAGGTGTATTTTGAAGCCCTCCCGTTGTTGTGCGCTTTTATGCGCTTATCTATATCGAGGGTAAGCCCCGTGTAATAAGTATCATCGGAGCAGCGCAGGATATAGAGATAGAAAGCCAATCCAACACCTCGGTAAAATGACCAGAGCCCTTCGGCTAACTTCGTTCGCTCAGGACACCATTCGACCCAATCCTAATACCGAATGTAACATGTACTGGCCTGTCATGAGCAAGCCCGGGAAAGCTGTTCTTTCCCGGGCGAGTCGAATGGTGGAGCCGATGGGATTTGAACCCACGACCTCTGCCGTGCGAAGGCAGCGCTCTCCCACTGAGCTACGGCCCCATATTTGCAGGGCTATTCTATCAGACTGGTCGCGTCCCCTTCCATAAGAAACAGTGACCGCCGCCCCGGCGTCTTATCATTGAAAGCCTTGCCGGAAGGGAGATATCCTTAGTGACAAGCGGCGGACAACAGGAAAGAGCAGGTGTTGAGAAGTCACATGAGCAGGAAAACCGCCTTCAGCGCCTTGGCGGCGCTTCTTATCGTCGGTGCCCTCGTACTGGCCTCCTGCGGTGGTTCGCCCGGGGATGGTGGGGGAGAGGGCGAGACCGGAACGGATGAGGGTTTCGATAACGATTTCTCATTCCTGGTCTGCGGCGACCCCCACGGCCGCACGGACCTGCTGGCGGAGATAATCGGCCAGGCCAGGGAGGGGGAGTTCCTGGTCGTCGTGGGAGACATCACCACCGGGAAAGGCCTGGACGAGATGAGGGGGATGAAAGAGTTCCTGAACTCGACGGGCATCGAGTATTTTGCCATTCCCGGGGACAACGATATGCCCGGGGGAGACCGCTCCATCTTCCAGGCCGTCTTCGGCCCCGACTACTACTCGGTTGATACCCAGGATTCACGCCTGGTCTTCGTCAACGATGCCGTGCAGGGTGTCGGATGCTCCGAGGAGGAGCTGGCCTGGTTGCGCGAGGACGTCTCGGGGTTGGAGGGAGAGAAGCTGATCATCGGCTTCGCCCACGTGCCGCCCGGCGCGCCCGTGGACATGGGCCGCAGCGGGTTCGTAGAGCGGGAGACGGAGAGCAGCCGCGAGATGAAGGACATCCTCGCCCAAGCCGGTGCCCCGGTGATCTATTGCGGCCATATCCATGCCTACATGCTCTACAGTTCCGGGCCTCCCCGCGTAGTGGTCACCGGGGGCGCCGGCGCCAACCCTCACCTGTCGGAGGATGCGGGCGGTTTCTATCATTTTCTCCGCGTGACCGTCAATGGCGATGAGGTTACCGAGGAGGTCATCCCCCTCTGATGGGGTCGTGTCTTCGATCTTCGGTTCTTTATATTCGCAAAATCATGGCACTCGCCCGAGATGGTGCCGGTATGAAGTGTCGTAAGTATTGTAGCCCGAAGAAGCGTTCAGGCGAACTTCCCTACGCGAACCTCTTTATCATCTTCTGCATGATGTTGCCGACCATGCGGTTTATCTTGAGGGACAGCGGATCGTTGAAGCGGCTCATGCCCGTCCATTCGTTCACCACGTTGACGACCATCTGACCGTAGTTCTCGGGCACGGGGTGGACGTCTTCACGGGCCTTGAGCTTCAGGGCGCCCTGCTTGCACTTGGAGACGCAGATGCCGCAGCCGATGCAGCGCCACCTCTCGAAGATGAGCTTCTTGCCGTAGACGTGCAGGGCCCCGGTCATGCAGTGCTTGGCGCAGGTGCCGCAGGCCTTGCACTTCGCCTCGATCTGCTCCGGCATGAACTGGCTGTCAGAGAACATGCCGGGCGTGTTGAACTTGGTCAGGTTGGCCAGGGGCACGCAGCAGCAGGCGCAGCAGTTGCAGGCGATCACCGGGAGCTCGACGTTGTCGACGAAGTGGACCAGGCCCGCTTCTTCCGAGCGGTCCAGCGCCTCCAGTATCTCCTGCTTGGAGACAATACGCCCGAAGCCCTTCTTCTCGACGTAATGTGAAGCCGCGCCGAACTGCATGCACACGTCCTGTGGCTTGTCGCAGCCCTTGCCGAGCATGTTCTGCTGACGCCGGCAGGCGCACCAGTTGGCCAGGGACCAGACGTCGTGGCGCTCGATGACCTCGCGCAGGCTGTCCGAGGGCAGCACCCCGGTCTTGACGGTCGGCAGGCTCCCCTCCGACGGCATGATGCGGAAGATGAGGAACGGCTTCTTTATCAGGTTGTCGGCGAACTCCTGGTTGTACAGCTCGTCGTAGAGCCGGGCCAAGCGGAGCGTCTCCTCGCTGTCGGGCCGCTTCCACAACTGCATCTCGTAGATGCCGGGGAAGATGGGGAAGACCATGTATTTCCTGCCGGTCCCTTCCCCGTAGGAGAAGATGGCAGCGCGGTCGGCCACGCGCTGCAGGATGGGCTCGATCTCGGAGAGCGGCCGGTGCAGCTTCGCGGCCACCTTCTCGGCGGTCGCCGGCGGGCGCGGCAGTTGCGAGACCACCTCCGCCTCTTCCTCGGAGAAGAGTATGTCCAGGATCTCGAAATAGACGTCGGTCTCCTGGTTCTTCAGGGGAGCGGTTTCCTGGTTAATCCGCTTGGCCAGCCGTCGGTGGGCTTCCGTAGTCATCGGTCTGCTCCTGTTCCTTCAGGTCCGTATGGCGAGTGTACCGCACTTCTCCCTTTTTGCTGGTGCTTTGGCCAACCGTTCAAATGAGATTACCTAGACAACAAGAGAAAAGCCACACCGATTGTCGACAGTACTTGACAGATAGTGTCGGTTTATTAATCCGACATTTCCCCATATGCACCTCCTGATGCCAATATTCTACCATTAAGGGACGGGTTAGAACGCCCAAACCGTTGCTTGCCTCCTTCCAACTCGGGGATTCTGCGTGACATGGCATTGACGACCCCCTCCGGAGCGTGATCCAGGGAGGCTTGAGAGCTTAGGTTGTTCTGCATATGCAGTTACCTTTCGTTGCCTGCTGCCTCAGGTAGGAGCGATGGCCAGGGACCTGATGCGGGAAAGGACCTCGGCGAAGAGAGCCCCGGGGACGGTCACCTCAGCCATCTGGAAGACCGTCCTCCTTGCGTGACTTACGACCTTGGCCCCTATCTTGATCAGTTTCAGCTGCACACTCGATAGCGACCAGTGGGATATCTTTGCGGGAAGGGCGAGGCGCCGGAGGAAGTTGCCCAGGTTGTAGGCCAGGACGAAGAGGGCCAGCCTCACCTGGTTACATGCGTACCTGGTGCAGGAGAGCCTGGTCCAGGAGAGGGCGTATTTGCCCTCCTTTATCCAATTTTCACAGTCTCCCCG
>Ga0315274_10016594_pt1 | contig 10401 bp, 9 predicted proteins | sample YL17G02_20_MG_FD_203700 | JGI IMG/M metagenome (GOLD analysis project Ga0315274, IMG submission 203700) | Sediment microbial communities from Yellowstone Lake, YNP, Wyoming, USA - YL17G02_20 | ecosystem: Environmental > Aquatic > Freshwater > Lake > Sediment | place: USA: Wyoming | collected... | reverse complement strand
CTTGCCTGCCGAACTCGGCTGCAACATGTACGGGGGCAAGGACGGCTACGCTCAGTACTGGAACTCGGAGCTGCGGGTCACCATAACCCGTCCGACGCCAGCCGAGTCGCTTGTCGTCCACCGACTTGGCAAAGGACCGGCCGACAAATCCAGCCTGGAAGACATATTCACGGCTGAAGCCATGGCCGCAATGGTCGAGCGAGGCCTGGTCCGCCTGGAAGGCAAGCAAGCATTCACCGGCGTGCCTGTGTTCTCGCCAGCCGACGGCGATGTGCTGGACCCGCTGATAGGTACGATCAGTGAGCAGATCGTAGACGAGGTATACGCAGAGTACCCGCATGACGTGTTCCGAGTCCTTGATGAGATGGGCTTCTCATTCATCCGATGCGACTACCCGGGCACGACTCCGAAGTTGGCGCAGCTGGGGGCCACGAGGGCCTTGATCGACGCGGGGATCCTGGCGCCCCCGCCGTCGCCGGCGCCGCTGGGCTGGGGCTTCTTTGCCTGGGACGGCACCTTCGCGCCGATGGAATCGTGCTGAGGCGCGTCGCGGCGACTTGAGGAAGTGGTGTCCCCCTCAAGGACGTGACAAAGGGGTAACACCCCTTCCTCTTTGTCAGGTCCTTGATTGGCCGCACCCAGCCTGTCAGCATCAGTCAGGCCCCAGCAACACAAGGGCATCAGCCGGTTGCGAACCGGCCAGCCCGAGATCCATCTTTCCTGGCGGCCCCCGTGCGTGGGCAGGACTACGGCGGGGAGTCCTCTTCAGCAGGACACGGAGTCGTGGGAACGCTGCTGCCCCAATTCGGGTTGGTCACTGGGCCGTAGTAGACTTGAACTACTGACCTCCTGCGTGTCGGGCGTGCTCGGGCGTTCTTTGACTTCCCGCAGTATCTGTTGCACTTCGCATGGTCAACGAAACATTTCGCGGCAGGTTTGGCCTGTCCACTGGCAGCAACCCGCCGCCCCGGCCGGACCGTCCGGGTGCGCCTGCCTCGAGCCGGTCGGTCCGCAGACGTCGCCTGCCGCCTTCTCCCAAAGCCGCTCGCCTCGAAGTCCCAGGGGATTCCTGTTGCCTCCGGCTGAGTCCGTGGGGCGCTATGGCGGCGCGGCTCCGGCGGCCACCGAAACCGCGGTCGTGCCGATCGTCCTGGTCGGCTTGCGGGCCTGCGAACTGCGTGCACTGGAGTACCTCGACAAGGTCATGCTTGACGGGGCGTTCGAAGACCCGCTCTACCACCAGCGCCGCCGGCAGACGACCGCCATCTCCTGCGACTGCGTCGACTGCGCGGGAACCTGTTTTTGTCCGCTGGTCGGAGGCAAACCGTTTCCGGAAGAAGGCTACGACGTCAACCTGACGGCTCTGGGAGACGGGTTCCTTGCGGAAGTCGCCACGGACAGCGGGCACCGGTGGCTGGTCTCCTCGGGCGACGCACCCGCCCGCGCCCAGCATGCGGTCGATCAATTCCTGGCCGCCCCCCCCGGCGCCCGCGTCGCCGTCATCCCCGACGGCCCTTACACGATGCTGCGGCCCGATGCCCTGCGGGCCAAGGCCCCAGAGGAATAAACACACGAAGGGATGGGTTCGTACAAGTCAGGAGGGGAACAAACGCTGCTGATTACCCAGCACAAGTTGCCGCGCCTGGGATCCAATACCGGCAGCGATCAGATGATCCTCACTCCCCGAACGCTTCCTTGTACCAGCGGTGCATTTCCTCGTCGCTGATGGTGGTGGTGCGCCCGGCGTCGTATTCCGCCTCGACCTTCTGTCGCACCGCGAGCAGGCGGGGATCATCCTTGGCCACGTCGAGATTATAGTGGCTCTGGATCCAGTGCTTGATCCCGGCGGCCCCGCTCTTGTCCGTCACCGCCACGCCGACGGGGCGATTGAGTATCTTGTGGGTGTCGAAGCAACTGTAGATCTCTTCGCTCTTGAGCAAGCCGTCAACGTGTATGCCGGCGCGGGTGGTGTTGAAATCGCTGCCCACCAGCGGATAGTTGTACGGCACCTCGTAGCCGATGTCCTTGCGATAGTATTCGCCGATCTCGCTGATGACGGCGTAGTTGACCCTGGGGTTCTGGCCGCGCAACTGTGCCGCCTCGATGACCATCGCCTCCAGCGGCGTGTTGCCGGTCCTCTCGCCGATGCCCAGCACCGCGCAGTTACAGGCCGAACAGCCGTACAACCAGGCGGTGGCGGCGCAGATCAGTCCCTTGTGGAAGTCGTTGTGCCCGTGCCATTCCAGCAAGCGCCCCGGCACGCCGGCGTCGCGGATCATGCCGGCGACCAGCTTGGGCACCGATCGCGGCAGCTTGGCCTCCGCCCAGGGGACTCCGAAGGCCAGCGTGTCGCACAGGCGAATCTTGACGTCCCTGCGATACTCCTCCCGGAGCTTCATCAGCTCTATGGCAAAGGGCACGACAAAGCCGTAAAAGTCCGCGCGGGTTAGGTCCTCGCAATGGCACCGCACGGAAATCCCGCTGTCCAGCGCGGCCTTGACGACGTCCAGGTACATGTCCATCGCCTGGCGGCGGGTTTTTTTCAGCTTCAGGAAGATGTGGTAGTCGCTGCAACTGGTAAGGATGCCCGTTTCGGGCAGTTTCATGTCCCGCACCAGCTTGAAGTCCTCCTTGCGGGCCATGATCCAGCCGGTGACCTGCGGGTAGACCAGACCCAGCTCGCGGCACTTATCGACCGCCTCGCGGTCCTTGTTGGAATACACGAAGAACTCGCTCTGGCGGATCAGGCCGCTGCCGCCGTCGAGCCTGCTCAGCAGCTTGTAGATGTCGACGATCTGCTGGACCGTGTAAGGCGGGCGGGCCTGTTGGCCGTCGCGGAAGGTCGTGTCGGTGATCCAGACCTCCCCGGCCGGCTGGACCGGGACACTGAAATCCTCAAAGAAGACCTTGGGAAGCTCGGAGTACGGGAACATCTCCCGGTACAGGACGGGTTCCGCAAGATCCTGGAGCACGAAATTGGACTTCTTCTGCGCCAAGCTGGGCTTCCTTCTCCGCTGAATTCGGCTTGCCTTGGGGATTGGGCCGCTGCCCACCCCGTGGCTAAGGCCCTTGATTCAATCCTCGGCCACACATGGGGATTCTACTGGGCGCATCGGTTTTTTCCAAAGCATTTCGCAGGCCGCCGAACCTCCGCAACCGGTCGGGCAACAAAGAGCTTTACCCCCTCGCGGCGGTCTGCTATATTACCGGCAATCCAATCAAGTCTTACCTAAGGATTCCTGGCGGGCTGAACATGGTACACGTCTTGCGCATCTTCTTCATCCTCGTGGTCCTGGCGCTGACCCTTCCCTTCGCCTTCCGGGAAGAGGTGACCGGCAAAGGGCTGACCTACGTGACGCTGTACGTTCTTGTCCCGGCGCTGGTGGCCTTCGGGATGGTGCTGGCGGACATCGTCTGGGAGCGCAAGCGCCTGCGGGGCCTGAGCGGGCTGTTTTTCGGGGTTGTCGCCGGACTGGTTCTGGCCTACGCGCTCAACAGCATCCTGCACCTGTTCCTGTCGCTGTTCCCCGGCCTGGCTGAAGCGCCCACGGTGCAGTTGGCGATATCCCTTGCCGACACGGCCGTCGTGTTCCTCTGCGTCACCATCGTGATACAGACGCGGGACGACTTCCGCTTCATCATCCCCTACGTGGAGTTCTCCAAGCACGCCAGGGGCGCGCGGCCGCTGCTGCTGGACACCTCCGTCATAATCGACGGGCGGATCACCGACATCTCCGAGACGAGGATCCTGGAATCGCAGATCGTCGTGCCCCGTTTCGTTCTCGAGGAAATCCAGGCAATCGCCGATTCTTCCGACAAGCTCAAGCGCAACCGCGGTCGGCGCGGCCTGGACGTGCTGGGCAAGTTGCAGGGCAACGATAAGCTGGATGTGCTCATCTGGGACGCCCACGTCCCGAGCGTCGAGGCCAGCGCTGATGCCGACGCCAAGCTGGTGAACCTGGCCAAGCACCTGGACGGCCGGATCGTCACCAACGACTACAACCTCAACAAGATTGCCCAACTCCGGGGCGTCAACGTGATCAACATCAACGATCTGGCCAACGCGCTCAAGCCCATGGCGCTGCCCGGAGAGACAATGTGCGTCAGGATCCTCAAGCCCGGCGAACAGCCAGGCCAAGGCGTGGGTTACCTGGACGACGGGACCATGGTGGTGGTCGAGCAGGGGCGGGACCACATCGGCAACGAGGTAACCATCGCCGTCACCAGCGTCCTGCAAACCCCTGCGGGGCGGATGATCTTCGGGCGCCTGGAGGCCGACAAGCCAGGCCTCCGCCGCAACGGCTAGCGGCAGGTTCGGCGCCTGGAGAACAGGCTGCCCAGGGAAACCACGCCGCGCTCCCGACGGGGCGGCCGTTGAAATTCAGGCCGCACGGGCCGGCTTCGGGCTTCAAAAACGCCCAACGGATGTCGATAATAAACTGTACGGATCAGAGGAGTCAGGCCCATGGCCAGGGTGTCCCTCGCAGAGTACATGAAGGAGCGCCGCGTCGGGCACGAGCCTGAACCCGAGCGGATGGGCCCGTTTCTGACCATCTCGCGCCAGTTCGGATGCTACGGCTTCTCGTTGGGGCTGCTGCTGATGGAGATCCTCAACGAGAACGCTCCGCCGGAGAAGACCTGGCACATCTTCAACAAGGAAGTCCTCGAGCGGCTCGCAACCGAGACAAACATGGCCGCCGAGTTTCTGGACCGCCAGCGACGCGAGAAGCCCAGCCTGATCGTCGATTTCTTCCGGGCGCTGTCCAGGGACCGCATCCCGTCGGGCTATGAGGTCCGCCACCGGATCACCGCGATCATCCGCGGGTTGGCGATGGAGGGCTACGCGATCATCGTCGGCCAAGGTGGCGCCAGCGCCACGGCCGATCTGCCCAACGGCATCTCCGTTCGCCTGGAGGCCCCCGAAAGCTGGCGGGCCAGGCAGATCGCTCAGCGGGAAGGAATCAGCGAAAGCAAGGCGAAGCTCGAGCTTCGGGTAAAGGAAAAGGAACGCGAGCATCTCAGGGATATCTACCAAGCGCGCTTCCACCACGAACCGCCCTTCCACCTCGTTTACGACTGCTCGGCCTTCACGCTGGCGCACATCGCCCAGCACGTCGCCTACCTGATGAGGCTGAAGGGCTGCGCCTCCTGAGTAACGCCCTGCAATCCGTACTGAGTTCCTGCGCGAGCCGCGAGGGCTAGGCTCAGCTCGCCGGGGCCCGGCAGAAAGCGGGAATCCACGGAACAAAGACCCCGCTCGCTCCCGCTGGCAGCTCGGTCCGACGCGGAACCCCCAGGAGGCGGATTGGCGGGGGTTGCTGCTATCTCATCTCCGCCGGAAGCGACGGTTGCGGCGATCGCCAGTGCTTGCGGAAGAAATCCATCGCCACCTCCGGGTGTCTTTCGTGCCCGGCGTTGGGCAGGACGCGCGTGGTCGGGGAGAAGCCCTTGGATCGCAGGTAATCGATCGCCTCTTCCGACTGAACCTTGATCGCCGCCGGATCGTTCTGGCCGTAATAGACCATCACCGGGACGCCGGAGGCCTCCGGCGGGAACCAGCCCTCGACGTTGGGACGGCTGAAGTTGCAGTTGCGCGCGGCCAGGACGCTGAAGACCTCCGGATGGCGCAGGCCCACCCAGTAGGTCGGGAAGCCCCCCCCGGAAAAGCCCGTGATCATCACGTTGGCGCGGTCGATGTTGTAGCGATAGCCCAACAGGCTCACCAGGCTGAGGATGTACTTCTCGTCGGCAAGCATCCCGATGATCGGCCCATCGCCCAACAGCCCGTCGGTGGCGATCAGCGTCGGGGCGACCACGATGCAGCCGTTGCGCTCGCCCAGCATCTTCCATTCGCGGATGTGGTGCTCGGCCAGGTCGTACGGCGGAGTCCCGTGACAGGTGACGATCAGCGGCGCCGGCCGATCATGGCGATAGGTGCTGGGAACGTACAGGTAGTAGGTTCTTCCCGTAGTCGGATCGACCTCGTAGGCGTGCGACACGGGCGTGTCCTGCGGCTGCGTGACAGCGCAGCCGGCCAGAACGCCGACCAGAACCGCTGCACAAAGCACTCCGGGCGACTTCGACATCGCTGGTCTCCGACTCTCCTGGCGGATTCTCCGCTCAAGCCACCCGCGCTGCACTTGGCGACCTCCGGTGCATCCGCCGCTCGGCGTCGATCGCATCCACGGAAGAAATGTTGAACCTAACGCCAGAGAAATGTCGAGAAAAATTTTTAGAACTCTTGCATCGTGGAGAGCAACGAGAGTAAAAGTATGCGTGTGCATCGCCTGTAAGGTCAAGAAGCCGGGAAGGAGGTGATCAGAATGGCAAAGAAGAAGAAAGGCGCAAAGAAGGCGAAGAAGAGAACAGCCACGAAGAAAAGGAAGTGACCGCTGATGGATTTTCGGCGGTCGGCTCCGCCGGAAACGGCGGAGAGGGCAGTGAGACAAGAGCGGCAGGCGCCCACGCCACGGCGGCGCCTGCCGCGGTTGTCTGAAGGCTTGTCCCCGGAGCGGGCGGTTCTATAATGCCTGCGTGCGCGTCATCGCGGTGATCAATCAGAAGGGGGGCGTGGGAAAGACCACCACCGTGGCGAATCTCGGCGCCGCCGTCGCCTCGCGCGGCCACGACACCTGCCTCATCGACATGGACCCGCAGTCCCACCTGACGCTGCACCTGGGCGTGGAGGAAGGATCGGTACAGGTAAGCACCTATGACCTGCTGACGGAGAAGGTTCAGGTCGCCTCAGCCGTTCTGCAAATCGCACCGCACCTGTGGCTGATCCCGTCGGTTATCGACCTGGCTGCCGCGGAGGTCGAGCTGGCTGCCACCGTCGGGCGCGAGCAGGTGCTCCGCGACCGACTGGCCGCGCAGGAGCTTCCGTTCGAGTTGGCGATGATCGACTGCCCCCCCAGCCTGGGGCTTCTGACCCTCAATGCCCTGGCGGCCGCGAATGAAGTGATCATCCCGCTCCAGCCTCATTTCCTGGCCTTGCAGGGGCTGGGAAAACTGCTGGAGACCGTCTCGCTGGTCCAGCGGCGTATCAATCCGGGGCTTTACGTCTCAGGAGTGATCCCCTGCATGTATGAAAGCGGCACGCGGTTGGCGTCGGAGGTGCTGGCCGACCTGAAGGCGTTTTTCGCCGCTGCCAGGAACACCGCCGCCCCGTGGGCGCAGGCGCGCATCTACGAGACGCTCATCCGCCGAAACGTCAAGCTCGCCGAGTGCCCCTCCTACGGCAAGACGATCTTCGACTACGAGCCGAACTCCCGCGGGGCCGAGGACTACCGCAGACTGGCCGAGGAATTCCTCTCCTGCTCGCTTCCGCCCGAAACGCAACCCGGCACGGCGGCTGAGCAACCTGCCACACATCCGCCTGCGTCGTCCGTCCCGACGACGGCGGCTGCCGGTGCGGAGACGCCGTCGCTACCTCGCTCATGAGCACCCAACCAGGAGCCTGCCTATGTTCATCCTGCACCGCCTGAGGCGGTACATGCTGCTGACCTGCATCCTCACCTGGGTGGCGGCCTTCGTCGCCACGCACGTCCCAGCCGAAAGCGTACCGCAGACGGGCCTGACGGAGAGCAGCTCGCACCTGCTGGGCTTTCTGGGACTCACCGGTGTGTTCTGGGGCGCTCTTGCGGCCTATGGCACTGCTGCTGGCCGGCGCATGGGCGTCGCCATCGTCGTGATGGCGGTCTATGCAGCCGTGGACGAGATCACGCAGGGCCTTGTACGCCGCTCGCCGGCGGTGAGCGACTGGCTCATGGACATTATCGGCACGCTGTGCGCCGTGGCGGCGCTGGAGGCGGTGGCTCGCCTGATCGGCGTGCGCCGGTCGCCGCCCCCGAGCGCCTGAGCCAGTCCGCCGGGGGCGAGTTTCTGTTTTGGCATTCTGTTGCGCGAGCCGAAACGCATGCGCCCATTTTGACAGGGACGTTGCGTGTGGCTTAGAATGACGCCCATGCTCGCGTCAGGTCTTCGTATTCGGCCTAATCGCAGTGTGGCGGTACTACTCCTTTCGGCGGCAATCGCCGTGTGCATTGCCGCTCAAGCCTCCGCGGCATCGTCCCGGCCGGTGAGTTCTTCCACGGGGCGCACCAACGAAGACCCGTGCGCCTCAACCAGCGCGCCAGCCGCCGGGGCGCAGCGGGTGCTGCCGGGGGGCAGGACCGTTGGCGGGGGGCTGGACCTCACCAAGCAGGAGAGCCAGGTACTGGCCGGTGTCGAGGACCATACGGGGCGATTGGCCGACGATCCGGCCCTGTACATGTTGCTGGCCCGCGCAGCCAGTCTACCCGCGCTTTCGTCGGTGCAGATGTCCTGTGACCTGGACCGGCCGGCGTACGCGAACCTGCTGGCCGATCCGGAATACTACCGCGCTCGGCCGATGGGAATGCGGGTGCGGGTGAGATCCATCAGGAAGCTCCAACCCGTCGAGGACGCCTGCCGGGACTGGCGCGACCCGAACGAAGGTCCGCTGTGGTGCCTGGAGTGCTACAGGGTCTTGCCGAGACGCGGGGCCTCCGAGGCGCTGATCGTCTTTTGCACCACCCAGCCGGCACTGGGCAAGCCGGACAAGGTCAACCCTGACGGCGAGGAGGTCTACGATCGCTCCGTACCGGAGGCGGAGCTTGCCGGCCTGTTCCACAAGCTCTATTCGGTCCAGGACCCCAACGGGCAACGGTTCGACTACCCGGTCGTGCTCGCCTGGCAGCTTGATCGCGCCTCCGACAGGACGGTAAGCCCGTATCCCACCAGGACCTTCTTCGCGGTGGGGATGGTGCTGCTGGGCTACGGCATCCTGCGATGGCAGTTGAAGCGGCGGGAGAGCCGCAGACAAGACGAGGACCTCTCCCGTCGTCGCGCGGCCACCGGCGAACCCGCTGGCGATGCCCCCGTCGGGCAGGTCGATCCACTACTGGTCGAGGCGGCAGAAGAGCACCAGAGGCATCATCAGGATGGAACGCGTCATAAAGGTTGAGTTGGGTCCGCGGAGTTACACGGTCCGCATCGGTCCGGGAGCGCTGGACAGTCTCGGCCCGATCGCGGCGGAGCTGCCGCGCGCGGGGACGGCGGCGGTCATTGCCGATTCAAACGTGGCGGCGCTATACGGCGCGACGGCGACGAAGTCCCTGGCTGCGGCGGGGGTGCAGGCGACGCTGATTGCGTTCCCTGCCGGGGAGGAGCACAAGACGCTGCCCACCTTCGGCCGGGTGATGGACTCGCTCTTTGCCATCGTTCCGCCGATTGACCGCGACTGTATCGTGGTGGCCTTGGGCGGCGGCGTCACCGGCGACCTGGCCGGCTTCGTGGCCGCCACCGCTCTACGCGGGTTGCGGTGGCTCCAGTGCCCAACCACTCTGCTGGCCGACGTGGACGCCTCCGTCGGCGGAAAGACGGCCATCGACCACCCCTCCGGAAAGAACCTCATCGGGGCCTTCCACCAGCCCGCGGCCGTCCTGATCGACACCGCCGCCCTCAAGACGCTGCCGCGGGAGGAGCTTCGCAGCGGCCTGGCGGAGTGCGTCAAGCACGGCATGATCGCCGATGCGACGCTGCTGGACTTCATCGAGGCCAACGCCGCCAAGATGCTGGCCGCCGACGAGGAGGTCACCACCGAGCTGGTCGCGCGCAACGTGGCCATCAAGGCCGGAATAGTCTCGGCCGACGAGCGGGAGGCCTCGCTGCGGGCGCAGCTCAACTTCGGCCACACCGTCGGCCATGCCATCGAAACCTTCCTCGGTTTCGGGAGGATTTCCCATGGCCAGGCGGTGGCGCTGGGCATGACCTCCGCCTGCACGATCGCGGTCGATCGCAAGCTCATTGATCGTTCCGTTGCGGACCGGCTGGAGCGGCTGCTTGCGCTCCTGGGCCTGCCTGCCCGCCGGCCCGGGCTGGACGCCGAGAGAATCTGGGGAATCATGCAGCACGACAAAAAGGCCCGCGGGGGACACGTCCGAGTGATCCTCCCGCTGAATCTCGGGCGCGTTTCTGCCTTCGACCAGGTCGATCAGTGCGAGGTTCGCAAGGCCGTGGAAAAACTGGCCCAGGCGACATGAATAACGTGTCCAAGCCCGACCTGAGCGTCAAGATCGGCAGCGTGCGGCTGGCCAATCCGCTGATGCCGGCAAGCGGCACGTGCGGATACGCGGCGGAGTACGCCGACTTCGTGGACCTCCGCGAGCTTGGGGCGTTCGTCACCAAGTCCGTCACGCTTTCGCCCCGGGCGGGCAATGAATACCCGCGGATCGTCGAGACCCGCGCGGGGATGCTCAACTCCATCGGGCTTGCCAACGTGGGGCTGGAGGTGTTTCTGGCCGAGAAGGTCCCGCAGCTCCAGACGCTGGGCATCCCGGTCTTCGTCAACGTCGCCGGCACGACGGTGGAGGAGTACCTGGC
>Ga0315274_10016593_pt1 | contig 10401 bp, 9 predicted proteins | sample YL17G02_20_MG_FD_203700 | JGI IMG/M metagenome (GOLD analysis project Ga0315274, IMG submission 203700) | Sediment microbial communities from Yellowstone Lake, YNP, Wyoming, USA - YL17G02_20 | ecosystem: Environmental > Aquatic > Freshwater > Lake > Sediment | place: USA: Wyoming | collected... | reverse complement strand
TTCTCCGGTAAGAACTAGAAACGGCTAAAGTCAGTGTACGCGTCGAAGGGCCGGAGCAGGCGGGTCGTGATCGGGGCGGAAAAATCCTGCACAGTATGAGAACATACCCGCGAAGTAGCAGCGCAGGGAAACCATGAAAGTATTGTAAAAGGAAATGCGGGTGGGGTCAATGATGACCGAACAAGAGGTCAGGATCTTACAGAGTCGCGGTTTTTCAACGCGAATGACGCGAAAAAGCGATGGAATTGATTTCGAGGAACGAATGAGGAACAATTCAATCATCCATTGCTGTCCGAGGGCGACAAGCTACCCGGACCCGCTTAGCTTAGTTCAGCAGCCAAATCTTCAGCGGCTCTGTCGAAGATTTTTCCAAGCGTCATAGGCTCATCGAAGACGAGTTTTCTTGTACGCTCCAGTTTTTCCACACATGAACCAGCAAAGGTTATGACGCGGATTCCTCTCAGATAATCAAAACTATCGAGATTGGACAGAACATTCATCGAAACAACCGTACGCTTTATCAAGACGCGCAAGAGGGCAACCTCGTCATTGAGTTCGGCTTTGGTTATTTTCTCGAGTTTGCGGATTTCACCCGGTTTAAACACCGAGGCATAAAAACCATGCTTCAACGCATTGGTGTTGCCACCCTGCCCGCCGCGAGCCTTTTTCGAGGGGCCGTATAATTCCATCTCAATTTGTTCCTGGGTGAATCCCAAACTTATGCAAAATTCGAACAACCTCGCATCTCTTTCTTCGTATAGTTCTTCATTTGTGCGGTAAAAGCTATTCAGGCGAGAGACTGCCATAGAAACCGCATACAGCGTGGCAATGGATTCGTGGAATGAGGGTGCAGAATTTTCGCCAATGGGCTTGAGCATGCGGACGGTACGAGCAATAAGGATTTTGAAGAGATTGATCTCAGGCTGCAATCCACCCTTGGCAGGAGACAGCCATTCACGCTGTTCTTCTTTGGTGAAGGCGTGAGAATAAAAGCCGTGTTTCAGGGCATTCTTATTACCTACAGGGGCACCGCGTTTGTGAGGGATCATTTCAGGTCAGCTTGTAAGGAGCAAATCGGGCATTTACACTCTACTGCTTCTTGCATATATTTTTAAACTGAAGCAGCCAAAGAGCATGGGAAAAACGATGCTTCGGGTTCAAAAATTTTACGCAGTACTTCGCAATTATAAAACAAATGTGCTATATTGCAAGGCCGGGTTTCCCTTGGAGGATGGCTCTCTCAAAGACGGGGATTTCTTAAGGCGAATAACGCCAATGTGCGAATGGCGCGAAAAAATTAGACATTATCCGTAATAATCAAGCGGACGCGGATTAACGCGGAAAACGCGGATTTTAATGGTTTTTCTCAGCGTGAATCGGCGCTCGCTTGCACTTGCTCTTTGAGTGTACGCGTCCAATTAGTGATTTGGTCTATTGCGGATAACGTCTATCTCGACAATGTCATATTTGTCATTGCGAGCGCCTTTTGCGAAGCAATCCCCCGTCCAATGAGGGGATTGCTTCTTTAACTCCGGGGAGGGGTTTCAGCTATTGGGAATAACTGAAAATAATTGCGTCGCAAAATGAAATCGAGTATAGTTAGAACCGGATTAGTTAGAGCAAGGGAGAGGCATGCCACGCAACGAAGAACTTACTCGACAGGAACTCATCAACCCGAAAATCCACGCGCGCGGCTGGATTGAAGATCTGATCCGCGCCGAACGCACAGTGGGACAGGTCGAAATCATAGCCGGCCGGCCGAGGCGTGGCAAAGGCCGCGTGGATTATCTGCTCTGCCTGCCAGCAGAAGCGGGGAAATCGCCCCTGCCGATCGCCATTTTGGAAGCGAAGAAGGAAACTGAATTCCCTGGCCTGGGCATTCAGCAGGCGCAGGCTTACCGCCAGCGGTTCAATGTGCCATTCGTATTCTCTTCGAATGGACATCTCTATTCCCAATGGGACGAGCAGTCCGGCCAGGTGGTGGACAACCTGCCGCTGGAGCAATTCCCTGCGCCTGCCGACTTGCGCGCCGGATATGAAGAAATCAAAGGCATTTCGCTTGCGGGTCAGAATGCCAAGTCATTGTTTGAGCCTTACAAAGGCGGGGAAGCAGCGCGCTGGTATTTTCAGGATGCTGCCATTCGCGCCACGCTGGAGAAGATCGCCCGCGGCGGAAACCGCGTCCTTCTTTCGCTAGCAACAGGCACAGGCAAAACGATAATTGCCGTGCAGTTACTCAATAAACTCGCCCAGAGCGGACAGTTGACCAAAGCCCTGTTCGTGTGCGACCGGGACGAGTTGCGCACGCAAGGCTGGTCGAAGATGCACGCCATCTTCGGCGATAATGCCCAAATCGCCACCTCCGACGACCCCAAGACGAATGCCCGTATCGTCATTGCCTCGTACCAAACCTTGAACATCACCGCCGAAGATGGAGAGCCGCGTTTCTGGCGTGAGAATTATCCCCCCAATACCTTCAGCCACATCATCATTGACGAGTGCCATCGTTCAGCCTGGGGTAAGTGGAGCATCGTGCTGACCGACAACCCCGATGCCGTCCACATCGGGCTGACGGCCACGCCGCGCATCGTTGTGGGCGGACGGGCGGACGATGCTGCACGCAAGGCTGATGAAGAAATCACCAACCATAACATCGAATACTTCGGCCCACCGGTTTATGAATATCCCATGTGGATGGGGCAGGAAGATGGCTACCTGGCTGCCAGTGAAGTCATCCGCCGAAAAGTGGATTTGGACCAGGCAACGATTACGCGCGCCGACATCGAACAGCGCACCGCCACCGACCCCTTCACCGGCCGGAAAGTCGAGCCGGGGAAACTGCAAGACCAGTACACTGCCCGGCAGTACGAAGAAAAATTGATGCTCCCCGACCGTGTAAAAGCGATGTGCGAAGATTTATTCGAGCATTTGCTTGATACCGGTGGGCCGCTCCAGAAAACGATTATCTTCTGCGTGCGCGATACTCACGCCACCATGGTGACGCACGAGATGAACAATCTGTACCAGGCTTGGTGTCGAGAAAAGAACGAGTGGCCGGTGGAGAATTACGCCTTCCAATGTACGGGCAATCCCAACCTGCGCCCGTCCGCCGAACAGTTGATCCCCGACCTGCGCGGGTCGAAATCCTCCCACTTCGTCGCCGCCACGGTGGACTTGCTCTCCACAGGCGTGGACATTCCCAATCTCGAGAACGTGGTCTTCTTCCAGTATTTGCAGTCGCCAATTGAGTTCTACCAGCGCGTCGGGCGTGGCACCCGCACCGGCGAGCCGCGTGGCAGCAAACTGATGTTCCGCATCTACGATTACACCAATGCCACCCGCCTGTTCGGCCATCCCTTCGAGTCGCGCGGCCACCCTTCCCGCGAGTACCAGCCGCCGCTGGAATACGCCCCGAAAGGGGAAGGCGTGCGCGAGACCGCCCAGGAGACGAACCTCATCCGGGTGGAGGGCTTCGATGTGCACATCATGGGCGAGGGGCGGGCGATTGTAGTTGAGCAGGACGGGCGCGAGACGCTCATGCCGGTGGAGGAATACGAACAGCGCCTGGCCGAATAATTGACCGAGGTTGCTCCTTCCCTGGACGATTTGCGAACGCGCTGGATTTGGCCGGACCGCCGCCGCGAACTGCTCGAACGCCTGCCTGGAGACGGGGCCTCGGTGCGGCTGATGCGTCACTTGCGAGACCAGGAAGCCTGCGACCTGTACGATGTGCTGGCCGAACTGGCCTACGGCGCGGCCGCCCGCTCTCGCTCCGAACGTGCCGCCGCCTTTGCTTACAAACATCGCCAGTGGCTGAAAGGCCTGCCCGGCAAAGCTGAGCAGGTGCTGTATGCCATGGCCCGCCAGTTCGAGCGCGGCGGGATCGAAGAACTGGAAACCACCAACATCTTCGACGCCGAAGATGTGAAAGAGGCAGGCGGCTTTGACGCCCTGAAAGCCCTGCGCCTCTCGCCCGGCGACTTGATCATCGAAACCAAAGCGAGATTACTTGCACCATGACGACAAAGACTAAGATAGAGACGCGGCCTCTACCTGCTGACTGGCAATGGAAAAGATTGTCAGATGTTTTGACCGACATAGAAAACGGTGGCCGGCCGCGCGGAGGTGTTGCTGGAATTAAAGAAGGCATTTTGAGTATAGGTGCCGAGCATATTTCAGAGCATGGTGCGCTTTATCTTGCCAACCCTCGTTATATTTCCAAAGAATTTTTTTCCCGAATGTCAAAAGGGATAGTAAAGCCTGGTGATATTTTATTGGTAAAAGATGGCGCTACGACTGGTAGGGCAGCACTTATTGAGAAGGTTGATAAACCTGGGTTCGCCGTAAACGAACATGTTTTTATCCTACGCCCCGATAAAGCTGCTGCGAATTCTTTATTCCTCTTCTACGCACTTTTTAGCCCATTTGGGCAACGATCCATTTGGAATAGTTTTCATGGTGCGGTACAAGGGGGCATCACTCAGGATTTCGCAAAGTCTGTGTGGATACCAGTGCCACCAACCTCACATGAACAAGAACTAATTGCAGCAAGAATAAAAGAGCAAATGGCTGAAGCACAACGCCTTCGCCTTGCTGCCGAAAAACAATTAAAAGCAGCTGTTTCCCTTTACCTAAATATTGTTAATCAGGAAATGATAAAAGCCGGGAATCCAAATGGGCATTTAATAAATGTTCTACGGTCACTCCCCACAAGCGGATGGCCGCATGCCTATGGAAACGAATCGGAAGGCATCCCGTTTCTTACGCTTACAGCAGTATTGAATTTTAAATACGATGGTACACAAGTGAAGTATACAGACAAGCCAGTGGATGAGAAGGGTGATTATTGGGCACAACAAGGCGACATTTTCATGAGTCGTAGCAACACACCCGAATTAGTTGGTCAGGCAGCAATCTATGATGGAACGCCTGCCCGGGTTATTTTTCCGGACTTGCTTATCCGATTGCAGACTGATACAAAAAAGGCAGATATTCGATTTGTTCATTACTGGTTGATGAGTCAGGCTGCTCGTCATTACATCACTTCAAATGCGAGAGGAAGTTCTGGTACGATGAAGAAAATAACATTGGAGATGGTTCAAGAGATTCCGTTTACATCCCATCTTGGCAGAGAACAGCAAGAAAATATCGCCAATGATATCGACCAGATGTTGATGATAGTAAAAAAGATATTGGTTGGTGCTGAACGTCAAACAGAAGCTACAAGTACTCTGCCGAATTCTTTGTTGAATGAATCATTTGGCGGTTTTGTGCCACCGGTTGAGGAATGAGTATGGCAAAAACAAACAACAATAATGGGCTGATCACCAACCAGGCGTCGCTCAACCGCGCCGTCTGGAGCATCTGCGACATCCTGCGGCGTGACAAGGCCAAAGGCGCGCGGCTGTACGTTCCCGAATTGACCTGGATGCTGTTCCTAAACGCTCTCGACCAAAAAGAAACCCTGGAAGAGCAGCGCGCCAGTGCTTTGGGTGTGGCCTTTAACCCCTCCATCGAGTCACCGTATCGCTGGCGCGATTGGGCGGTCAAACCGGCCAACGGTTCGCAGCCAGCAGGAGGCCAGACGCCTGGCTGGAAACGCCGCGAACTGGCGGGGAAGGCTATCGGGTCATTCTTGAAATTCGTCAACGGGGAGCTGTTCCCTTACCTGCGCGGCTTGGGGAAGAAACCTGGCGCGACCGACCGCCAGCGCGTCATTGCGATGATCTTTGGCAACAAGGAGCAGACCATCCTGGAAAGCGAGACCAACCTGCTGGATACCCTCGACAAAGTCGATGCCCTGACACGCGCCGAGATCAGCGACCAGCACATATTCCTGGTCTCCCAGGCGTTCGAAGGCTTGCTGCCGAGATTGGGCGAAAAGAAAAACGATGGTGGGCAGTTCTTCACTCCGCGCGAAGTCATCCGCGCCATCGTGCGCGCCGTCAACCCGCAGTTGGGGAAAACCGCCTACGATCCCTGCTGCGGCACCGGCGGTTTTCTCATCGAAGCCTACAAGCACATGGCCGCTCAGGGACCGACCGGCACGCAAATAGACCTGCTCAAAACCGAGACCTTCTGGGGCCGCGAGGACGCCAACGAAGCCATCCCCATTACCCTGGCCAACATGGTCTTGCACGATATCGACTTGCCGCGCATCTGGCATGGCAACACGCTGACGGGCGTGGCCACCGAGCCGGCCCTCTTTGAAGGCGCACCGCTGCAATTCGATTACATCCTCACCAATCCGCCCTTTGGCAGCAAGGAAGGCAAGGACGCCCAGGCAGCCTTTGCCTATAAAACAGGCAAAGGGCAAGTGCTGTTCTTGCAGCATATCATTGATTCATTGGCCAAAGACGGCACCTGCGGCATGGTCATTGACGAAGGCGTTCTCTTCCACACCAAGACTGCTGCCTATCAGCAAACCAAGCGCAAACTGCTCAACGAGTGCGACTTGTGGTGCATCGTCAGCCTGCCTGCGGGTGTCTTTGTCAATGCCGGGGCGGGTGCGAAAACCAACCTGCTCTTCTTCAACAAAGGCCGCCCGACCAAACGCATCTGGTATTACGATCTCTCGGATATCAAAGTCACCAAAAAGAAGCCGTTCACCCTCAAGCACTTCGACGGCTTTGTCGAGCGGCTAGCGCTCAATCCCGATGACCCCGAACGCATCAGCGAGCGAAGTTGGTATGAAGATATTGAAACCATCCAGAAGAAGAAATACGACCTGAAAGCCACCAATCCCAACGCTCCTGATACGTCTGATAAACGCACACCGCAAGAGTTGGTTGCGATCATTGAGGAAGCGCAAAAAGAAATTGACGATGGGTTGAAAGCGTTGAAGAAAACGATGAAAAAATAATAAAGAGCCTGGTGGAGGCGGCGTTCCTCCACCAAGCTCTTTGCTTGTGCTAACCTTTATGGTTAGGGTTGGTTACGTAGTGGCCACGAACATATGTCCCGTTTTTACGGTGGTATCCACCACGCCAGAAGCGTGTCGTAGAGCCAGCAGTGGGCCGGCTGGTGGTATCCGCTGGTCGCGGGCGATACTTGTTTGTGCGGGGACAGGATGAACCTTTCCTATGAATGGATGCGCGCTCCATTTTCCATGAACCACGTTTGCTGTGACTACCTCGTCTTGCCATTGTCATACTCCTTTGGTGATTGGCGATTTCTACTTCACTCCCAGACGTTTCAAGGTCTTTTGAAGGTCGTCTAGTGCGCGTTGGACTTTCCGGCCGTCATCGCCCGAAAAGCGAATGACTAGGCCGCAGGATGGGCAGTTCTTTGTCTGACCTGGAACCATCTCTTTTACCTTTATCGTTATCTTTCGTTTGCAGTTTGGGCATTCAAAATCGGTTTCTAAGTCTTGCATGTTACGCTCCAATAGAGAAATTGGGCTGGCAATTGTTGGTGTCAGTTAGAAACTTTGGCCATTAGCAGCGATAGATGTTGCCGCAGGTACACTGATAGGTCTGGCCCTTGCGCACCACAAAGCGCCGGCCACACCGACAGGTGATGGTCCACGTCACTTTGATTGGGATTGTGATTTTCCTTATCATTTTCACCACCTCCTTTCTGAGTAATGTCACAGGTAGGTTCTACCCATGCAGGCCAGCCCACCTATTTTCTCTTTCACTACTTTAATACCGAGTTCACAACCGATTTTGCCGTGGCAAAAAAACAATCACGCTCGGTATTAATAAGTGGAGGAGGATCTTGTAATTGACAGAGGAGACGCCAATCTGAACACCGAACTATTTCAGCAGCTCCAGACTCAAAACTGGGAAGATATCAGCAAGCGGCTTATGTTATATGCTATCAAACGTGCCCAACGGTACGGCTGGATAGATAGTGATACAAAGCTACTCTATGGAGGGGATTTCACCGTTGATGACGTTGTACAAGAAGTCGTCCTGAAAACGTTGAGCGGAGAATGGAATCGGATTCCTTCAGAAATCTCTCTTTTCCCGTGGTTGAAATATCGAGTGAATAGTGTGATGGACCATTGGATTAACAGTAAATTTAGAAAACACGAAATTCCCTTTGCAGATGAGGACTTGAACGAAGAAGCTGGAGAAAAATCAGACTCGATTGAAGTTGAGGATGCTGAAGATATTTATGCTACAGAGCCAGAAGTAGAATTGCTTGACAAGGAAAAAGCGCAGGAAATATCTGCTGAGGTAAGTCATCTTTTTGAAGCCATCTCAGGCGACCCCGAACTTGAACAGCTTGTTGACAATATTATGCGGACTGGCGAAAAACGCCCCAGGTACGTTGCTGAAGGTATGGGTACAACAGTTAGCGATATAAACAATCGAAAAAAACGCCTTTACAGACATCTCAGACAACTTAACGCCCAAGTGAATGAAAGGCAACCAGATGAACAAAAAACGCTCAATTGAAACTGAGCAGGATCTAATCAATGCTCTTGAAGAATTTGTCTGTGACGTATCCGAGGACGAACCAATTGAAAGCATTGACGCCGAATTACAAAGTCTTGGATATGATCCGGACGAGATAGGAACAAAATTCCATGAGTTAGCTCTCCAGGCTCTCGCCGATTCCCCGCTAAACTGGAGAAATAGAGCGCGGATCGAACTTGCTGGGGCCAGGGATAAGCTTGAGCGCATCAACAAGCCAGATCTAAATGCTCTTGATCTGCCTGGACTTATTGATGCTCTACGCCAAGCTCTCCGAAAGCTGGGATATAGTAATCCGTCTCTAGCACCCGCACAATTTCGAAATTTCGAACAAGCAACAAAGAGCGATTTGGTAAGTCTGCTACTACAAGTAGAATATCTTTCGTCAGGGCGCGACCCAGAAGAAGATAATTAATGTCATACCCGACAACAACAGCAGACCGGTTAATCGATGATCTTTGTGTCAAGGATAAAGCCGATCTGTTGAGATTGGAAGAAATCGCCTGGACGAGGGGGGTGTTGGTCAACTACGAGAAGTTGGAAGGCGCAGAAGCACGCTTGGTCACGGCAAAGGAGCGAGGCGTGATCACGGTGTCAAGCACAGTGAGTGATTCCCGAAGGAAGCGCTTTAGCATTGCACACGAACTTGGACATTTCGAATTACATAAAGGTCGCCGGGGATTATCCCTCTGTATTAGTCAAGATATTGGCGGGGAACCTAGACAACAACCCTCCCATGAGTTCGAAGAGGAAGCCAATGAATTTGCGTCTGCCCTTTTGATGCCCAAGCGATTTTTTGCACCGCTTTGTGAAAATGATGAACGATCCATGGCGCTCATTTCCAGGTTGGCCAACGATTTCTCCACGTCTCTAACTGCAACAGCTTTACACTATTTGAAATTCTGTGAAGATCAGGTTGTTGTTATCTACTCGGAAGATAACCGGATCAAATGGTTTCGAGGGTCTGCTAGCTTTGATACGATACGAGATGACCTTGGCTTCTTTATCGATGTACGTGCTCGTCTGGACACTACTACCCTGGCGGCAAAGTTATTTGAAAACCCGAACCTTACATTCAGAAAACATAAAATAGATGCTTCATGTTGGTTCACCCCGGGTAAATATCGAAGAGATGCGATGGTTGTTGAAGACTCTATTTCGATGCCAAATTACAACGCTGTTCTAACGCTGTTGTGGGTAGACGACAGTCTGGAAGAAGATGATGTTGACTGGTAAATTGAATGAGCAAGTCTAAAACTTGCTAACCTCAGGATAGTATTCTATTCACTCACTTTTTGGGGAATGTACCGGTACGTCACATCGGTCCGGTTATGGCCAGCATCTTGGGATATCTTCTTCCGCGCCTCCCGGTCGGTCAACCCTTCCGCGTTCAGTTCCTTAATACGTGTTTTGGAGCAGTTCGCCCGTAGCCGGTGTACCCCGCTGGATGAAATAAAAACGCCCCGGATGGGGCATTTTTGAAGAAGAATAGGATGGGTGAAGATTTGCCTATAGAGAGATGCCCCCAAGCGGACTCGAACCGCTGTTTGGGCCTTGAGAGGGCCCCGTCCTGGGCCACTAGACGATGGGGGCTTGTGACACCGCTGGACTCGTGCCAGCGGTGTGGCGCATGGCGGCGGGCCCCGCGGGGGTGCTACGCAAAAGCCGCCTGCGCCGAGCGGACGTGATTTTATCAGACGTCATCAGAATCGTCAATCAAAAATACGTGCAGCTCGCTCGGCCCGTGGACGCCGATGGTCAATGTCATCTCGATATCCGCCGTGCGCGAGGGGCCGGTGATGATGACCCCGGCCGCAGCTTCCCGGACCTCGGGCTTGCGCAGCGCCTCTGGTAGCGACGGCAAAATCTCGGACGCTCGCAAGATGGCAATGTGGATTTCCGGCAGCAGCGATGCCGTCAGCGGACGGCCCTCGCCTCCGATCATGACCAACGTGCCAGTATCGGCAATCCCGACCAG
>Ga0315274_10016591_pt1 | contig 10401 bp, 11 predicted proteins | sample YL17G02_20_MG_FD_203700 | JGI IMG/M metagenome (GOLD analysis project Ga0315274, IMG submission 203700) | Sediment microbial communities from Yellowstone Lake, YNP, Wyoming, USA - YL17G02_20 | ecosystem: Environmental > Aquatic > Freshwater > Lake > Sediment | place: USA: Wyoming | collected... | reverse complement strand
CCAAATGTGTTGTTGTAGGCCAGTATCTTCGGTCCCACGCACACCGACCAGGTGCCCGTGACGTTTGGCGTGCCGTAGAGCTTTGCCAGGCGGCTCAGCACTGCCTCGTCTACCACCTTGGCTGTAGTGCCCCGGTAGAAGACAAGCGTCTCTGGACCACAGTCTCCTTTCATGGCCAGCAATTTGCAGGCAATGAAGTCCACCGCTTCATCCCATGACACTCGCCGAAAAGGTCTGTCCCTGACGTCTCGGAGGAGGGGGTGAAGGATTCTGTCTTTGGCATACAGGATTCTGTGGGCGTTGCGTCCCTTCACGCACAGCTTGCCCCTGCTCCACGGATCCTCCGGATCTCCTTGTACCCGAACTACCTTGCCATCCTCGAGATGCACTATCATGCCGCACTCGGCACGGCAGATCTGACAGAAGGTTCTCGCAGTCCCGTCTCGCATGATAGCTACTCCACGCGCCAGACTAACACGCACGATTATAAGACCCAAGAGATACCGGGGCAAGCATGGAGAGTGATGGCGGCCGCGTTCTGGGGCATGCAGCACACCGCCAACTGGGGATGCCATTCAGGCTTCGACACGCGCCTCGGCTAGCAATCGTGCAGGTGCGGCACGGGACTCGGATTCGCCTGAGCGGGGAGTGTGACACGCACGTCTCGACACGTTTCCGAGCCCATCTGTCCTTCTGAGGACAGCTATGGTAGAATCCAGCCGTATGATCGAGTTCTCCATCTCCACGTCGTTCATCAGAGGCGACCTGGCGCAGCTAGAATCCCTGATCAGTCTGAGCGGCTTCAGGAAACTGGAAATCGGCTTCTACGACGAGGAGAGCTTGCCAAGGGTCATGGATTTCGCCGCGAGGCGGGGCCTCAGCTACGGGTTCCATGATCCTCTACCGCTGCTTCCGAGTGACGACTTCCCCTTTCTCACGGATCCCGATGATGAAAAACGCTGGAAAACGCTGGACTCGATGTATCGCACCATGGAGACGGCGGTCGCCTACGGGGCGGAGTACGTTGTCGGTCACATACCATCTGTGATCTGGGAGCCGCGTCCTGCCCTCAGCGACGCCAAGATCGTCGAGCTCGCCCACAGTAGCTGTGATCAACTGTCCAGGTGGAGCCGCGAGTCTGACATCCCCTTCGTACTGGAGAATGTGGGTCCAAATCCCTACTTCTTCCACTTCGATGCTTTCGTGGGTGTCATGAGAGCCTTTCCTAATCTGGGGTTCTGCTTGGACATTGGCCATCTGCATCTGATGTCCGTGTTCGCGGGGTTCGATTCTCTGGAGTTCGCTTCGGCCATGGCCCCCTACACCACCATCGTCCACATCTACAACGCCACTCCGGAGATGTATCGCAAATACCACCACGTGCCAGTTCATCCTTCGCAGCGGCCGCAGGAAGGATGGGCAGACGTCGTCTCCATCCTGGGGTGCGTCCTGGGTGGTCGGCGGGGAGATCTTACCCTGGTATTCGAGTACTCCCCACAGTACCGGGCTGGTGAGATGTTCGTCAGAGAAGGTATCGAATGGGTGAAGGGTGCCGTTTTGGGGAAGGCGGCTACTTCTCAATGATGATGGTCACGGGACCATCGTTGTGGGTTTCGACCATCATCATGGCGCCAAAGACCCCAGTCTCGATGCGAAGACCTTCTTCTTGCAGGAAGAACACCAATCTCTCTATCAGAGGCTCTGCAATCTCTGGAGGTGCAGCCTGTCCGAAGTTGGGCCGCCTGCCTTTTCTGGCGTCGCCGTATACGGTGAATTGGGAGACCACAAGTGCCTCGCCCCCCACGTCCAGCGCCGAACGGTTGAACTTGCCTTCGCCATCTGCAAAGATGCGCAGATGGGCGATCTTGCCAGCCAGGAACCTGGCTTCCTTGTCCCCGTCGTCGTGGGTGACCCCAACGAACACGACCAGGCCCGGTCCTATGGTGCCGACCACTTCCCCGTCGACCGAGACGGAGGCTTTGCTCACTCTTTGAACGACTGCGCGCATCCTTTTCCTCGTGCTGCCATCGCTGCATTTGACCGGGCAAGCACAGTCTGGTATGCTAGTAAGTGCGGGGATGCTGTACCAAGAGAGGCTGGACCATGATCAAGTTGCTGATGAGTTGGGACATCAGAGCTGGGAAAGAAGCCGAATACATGGAATTCGTGACTCGTGAGTTCACGCCACAGCTGATGAAGCTGGGAATCCAGCCCACTGAAGCCTGGTACACGGTGGTGGGCAACGGTCCTCAGGTGCTGGCCGGAGGCATCACTGAGGATCGCGAGACGATGATGAGCATTCTTGAGAGCGAAGACTGGGAGGGGCTGGAGGCCAAGCTCTTGGACTACGTTCGCAACTACAAGTACAAGGTAGTCCTTGCTACTGGTCAGTTCCAGCTCTAGTGGTGAGGGCTCCCCGAGGTCTGGTTCTTCGCGCCAGCTGTGTCCTTCTCTTTCTCCTTCTCCCCCTTTCCATCTCCCCCTGGCAACTCCTTGGCCGTTTCCCCTGCCGTCAACTGTCGATTGTCGGTTACGTAGAATCCTGAGCCCTTGAAGATGATGCCTACTGGTTGAATCACGCGTCGGACAGGCCCAGAGCACTCTGAGCAGGTCTTCACCGGTTCATCAGAGAAGTGCTGAAACACCTCGAGTCTGCGCCCGCATGTCTCACACTCATATTCATAGATGGGCATAAGTCCGATCACACCTCCTGATGTGACGCTTCTTGCTGGTCCGCTCGTCTATCGAACGGGCAGTTGCTTCCCTGCCGTTAGCTGCAGAAACGACGGTGAGACCTCTGGCTTGTGGGGTATCGGCGACGCGTTGGCGCACTACCGCATCATCATCCACAACCAGTATCCTGGCCAACCGCGAGGTCATGCCTACTCCCAACCTTATATTCTACGGGATTTTCAGCTGCCCAGCAAGTGTTGGCCAACACCCCTGGGCAGTAGACAGCAGTTGATCGCAGCCATTATCTCGCTCCCTGGTTGGCGACAAATGGTGCAAGAGCGGCCCATCCATTCTGCGTTGTCACGTGATGCGGGCCCACGGAAAGGTCCGCTGCTTTGGCGATCAGTGGGTAGACACGAGGGTGGCCGTCGCCAGTGAGTCGTCGGTCACGGTTCTCGAAGGCGCGGCGCCAAAGCTGACTCGTGACGAGATCACCAGCCTGGAGGTGCGGTGGGGTCGAAGAGCCTGAGAACCAGCGGCGGGACGCCCGGTCCAGTTCCTGTCTGAATGAAGGACACTCCAAGTTAGACAATGCGTGTTGCGCCTTGCCGTACGGGAGTGGACGCCAGGGAGCTGAGTCTCCTTGGACCAGAAAACCATGAGATGGTCAAAGAGGTCGATCGCTAGGGCCGGGCTTAGCCCGACAGTTCCTGCTTCGATGCACTATCAGGTGGCGACCAGCCCCTGGCCAAGCAGGGTCAGGCTCACCAGCGCCAACACCAGGCCCAGGAGTGCCAGCAGGGCCGTGGCTGGGCCTTGCCAATGAGGCCGCGTGCGTATGTGAAGCGTCATGGCGAGCAGCAACCATAGGATCAGCACGCAGATTCCTGCCGGGCGCCATGACCAGTAGCTGCCCCAGGACAGGTATGTCCAGAGGGCATGGGCGAGAACGGAGCCAGTCAGACACGGAAAGGCGATTAGGAGAGCTCTCCGCCAGAACTCTTGGCTCTCTCGCTGGAGAGCCTTCTTCTTCGTGGGTGCACCACGTTGGGCTACCAGAGCCCCAAGGTAGGCCATGGCACCCCCAGCGGCACAGACGTACGCAGCGGAGGCGACGACTGTTGCGAGCGCGTGGAGAAGGTACCAGGGGGCGCGAGCGAAGGGAGAGACCACCAGGCCTGTTTGCAGTGGAGGCGGGCCGAGGAGCAGGCTGTAGGAATGAATAAGAAACGCCAGAGTCACTGCGATGGCCCCCACCGCTCTCACTGCTGTGCCCTTCTCGAGCAGAAGGCACAACAGGACCGTAGCCTCGACGGCCGCCATGGTAGCCAACCAGGGATGCACGATCGACACAAGTCCTGATCTCGCGACCGACCAGGTCACGGCTGCGGCCTGGAGAGCGGCAAAGACGAAAAGCGTTCCGCCTGACACCGGGTCTTGCACGCGCCCGGGTCGATACACATCCAGCCACCGCAGAAGTACCAGGGCGAATAGCGCGAAGTTGGCGGCGAAATAGAGGAAACTCTCAGGAGCCACCCAGTGCCTCCTCTAGCTCCGACATAGAGTCGTAAGACTCACGCGTTCCAGTCAGGAGGTACTCCTGTCCCGGATCAAGCAGTCGTATTTCGGTCACGCCGGCGTGACCGCGGATCGCAGCCCATAAGAAGCGCGGTCGGAAGAGAACGGCAGCTGTGATCCCAGCCAAGAGTGTTACCGAGGCAGCAAGTAATGGGACTGCGGTCGGATCGCTGGTGATGCCGAAGACCCCGTACTGCCCCCATTCAATAGCGTACGAGTCGCCATAGATCTCTAAGGTTCCGGGGTTGCTCAAGGTCTCGCTGAAGACGAGCTCCGTTGTGCCCCCGTGATACGCTTGCACGAGAAGACTGGGGGAACCCGGCGCCTCGGATGCGGCCCCTGACTGGTAGACTATCCTCAGCAAGAGGTTGCGATCAGGCACCGTCAGGTAGCCTTCGGTCTCTTCGTCCAGCAACAGGTTCGCCTCCTGAATGACGGCGCCAGACGGTGCTAGAGCTCGCATCGACAGCGCGGCACCATCGGCATCGGTAGCGCTGACCCCGACTAGCGGGCCGTGGGATAGCTGGTGGAAAGACACGCCCCGATACCGCAGCGGCGCACCCGGCACCACAGGACCGCTGGCTACCTCACTTCCGTTCTCCAGCACAGTGACGGACGCCCCATACGACTTCGCTTCGCCGCTAGCGTAGAGTTCGGCCTCGAAGTGATCCAGGCGGAAGCTCAGAGACGGATCGTGCTGAGCCTGGTATTCCTGGCCCGGGCTCAGGGCTATGCCCTGCTCTCGCCAAGCCAGGCGCTCACCAATGATTAGACTCACGACCGCTAGGACAAGCCCGCCATGCCCAAGGAGGCTCATCCATTCAGCGGCCGCAAAGCGCCGTGCAGCGAGATAGAAAACGGATCCAGTTTCCTGAACCTCCACGCTATATCGGCGGCCCTTCAGGAGTTCACGCAGTCTTGCCATGACTGATTCCTGATCTCCCTCTAGAAGGAAGTCCTGGACGTGTATGGGCATGGTGAGAGCGCGGGCGAAGTACTCAGGGACTGGCTGGCGTCTCCGGCGGGCCGCGTCGAAGCGGTCGACGCTGCACAGAACCACGTTAACAACCAGGAGGAGCAAGGGAATGGTCGTCCAATATGAGTCACGTACGGAGAATAACCCCAGATTGGAGAGGGGATCGGCCCACTGTCGGTAGCGGGCCTGTACCTGTGCGCGCCACCGAGCATACTCGGGAGGGTCCGCCGCCAGGGCATCCGATCTTTGGGGGAGGATCGCGCCACACGTGAGGGCCGGTATGAGCACGATCATCAAAGCCACGGTGGCGCTTCGCGATCCTAGTGCGCGCCAGAATAGATCCAGGATGTCCATTCCCTTGAGCATCGCTTTCGAGGTGCCTGTCGATCGGCGCGTACGAGTACTGCGGTGGAATGCAGTGCCCAGTGATGATGAGTCGCGGGGTCAGCTGACTTATCATACTTTGGCGCTTGTGTCTTGTCAAGCATGAACCGACACCAAGGGCGCAGGATCGATAATAGGTACGCCGCCTACCGCATTCTGAGTACGCCAGAGGCCGCACCAAAGTGGCGATGCGGTGGTGCAGGTCAGCCTATGGGGAATCCCGCATTGCGCCAGGCAAACGAAGTCGAGCTCCCCGCTGCAGGAGAGGAAAAGTCGGCCGGCGCGCGGACAGAGGCTGGACCAGGCAAGGGTCCCATTGGTGTGCGCTAGCAGTCCTGGGGGCGGCATCACCGAGAAGCGGGGGTGAGGGGGCCCTCACGGGTGGCTCAGTGGTGTTGCTGGGGCAGAGGGTCTGTCGTGCTGCGGCGCGCAACGCGGCTCACGCAGCAACGTGAGCCTATATGACCAACCGGTCGTAGAGCCTCTCCAGGCTTAGGTCGGGGCAGACCGTGTAGGTGCTGGTCAGAGTGAGGGACGCGGCAGATACTCCCAGACGCACCGCCTCGCTAACGGAGAAGCCATTCACCAGGCCAAAGACCACGGCCCCGGTCAGGGCATCCCCGCCTCCGGTGGGGTCCTCCACTTCTATACTGATGGCGGGCACGTGACCGCTTTCCTCTGATGTAGCGTACACCAGACCCTTCTCTGCCAGGGTGATGATGGCCGTGTTGACGCCCATGGAGACCAGTTGCTGCGCAGCGGTGGTGGCCTGGTAGCTGTCCGAGGCAGGAAGCCCACACAGTAACTCGGCTTCATCCTCGTTGGGGACCGCCATGAAGACCTGGGAAAGGTAAGGGCCAATACGTGGCGTCAGAGCGACAGAGACGGGATCCACGCAAACGGGGACACTCCACTTCGCCGCGGTTGAGATGGCTGACTTGATCGCCGCGGGGCTCAAGTTGGCGTCCAGCACCAACATGCTGGCGTCGCTGATCCATGTCCGATGCGCGTAGATGTACTTGGGGGTGACCAGTTCCATGATCTGCATGTCGTCAATGGAGAGGTACGGCTTCCCATTCTCATCGGTGACTGCCAGGTAAGTGGCTGAAGGGCACTCGGAGGAGACTATCACTCTGCTGACGTCGACTCCTCCAGCCCTGGTTGCGTCGAGAATCTGCCTTCCCACAGAGTCATCCCCTACGGCTGACAGTAGCGCCGTTGACACACCCAGCCGCGCCAGGTTCTCTGCCACATTTCGACCCACGCCACCCGGGCTGACACGTATGTACCCTGGATTCGAGGTGCCCTCGACGATGGGCATCTTGGGACGGCCTTTCATGTCCAGGCTCGCTGCGCCTATCACCACCACGTTAGGTTGCTTCAAGGTTATCCCTCCCACGGAGAGAGCGTAAAACACACCAGATGATGGGTACTGTACCTCTCAATCACGTGTGTCAGACCCTGTGCTCGACGCTGGCCATACCACTCGCGACACTCGACCTCCTCACGTTGTGCCACATCTTGTCGTCGCGCTGGTTGATTTGTCGCCGGCGAGGCGTGGCAGTTAGGTGCGCGTCACGGTTGGTGCTTTCGAAGCAAGTAGCTGCGGCGGAGAGCGATCGTGCGTTTGATGCTGTGTGGAAGTGCGCGTTCTAGCAGTTGATCGATAGAGACCGACGTGGCGGCTGAGAACGGCAGGATCACGGTCGAGTTCTCTCTTACGATCTCGAGGCTGCACGCTCGGAAGAGGCCCAGAAGGGTACCGCGCCTCAGAAACCTATGGGGTCCTTCGCTATGGTGGATGTTGAGAATGGCCGAGACCCAATGAGCCGGTTCCCAAAGCAGATTGGGACACGTAAGAATCATCCATTGACCTGGTTTCAACACGCGAGTCAGCTCGTGCATGAAGATGGCCCGCTCCCAGATGTGTTCGATGGTCTCGTAGGACAGCACCAGGTCGAAGGTGTCGTCGGCGAAAGGAAGCGGGAAGTCGGTGAGCACGTGTGCCTCGAAGTCCACTCCGGCCCCTGACAGCCTTGAGGAAGCAGCAGATGCCATTCGCTGGGAGAAATCGACGATGTGGGCTTTGCGCACGAATCCGCGCTTCGCCCAGAAGGTGCTCCCCTGGCCCGTTCTGGCTTGAATATCGAGCGTGAGGTTGTCGCCGCCAATCAGATCACCTGCCAGCTGGAAGGAGTCAGTGAAGCGACGAGAATAGGAGTAGGTGCCCTCGTTGACCGAATCGTAGTCCATCACTGAGTCCCAGAAACGTCCAACGTCTTGGAGAGACCAGCGCCGTTGAGAAAGGTACTGCCATTCCTGTACGGCGCGAGAAAGTGCTCCCCTCAGCGAGAGACCACGGTGTTGACTCACTGCACGCACCCCTCCAGCGTGCGCTCGATTGCGGGTAGGTGTGGGAGCCCCAGGTCGCCACAGCTCGTCTGCTGCCTGCGGCGAGGAGCTCGATAGCGGCAAGGCGGAAGGATGGAACGCCGAAACCACCCTCGCAGGGGAGCGGGGACTGGCTCTCTTAGCATGGCAGAGGCAAGGTCTGCCTGCTATTGGGTCGTCCTCCCTTTCTCTGCCACCTGGACGGACTGCCGGGACTTGAGCAGATTGTAGCCGCGGGCAGAGTCCCGGTCAAATGACAGCCATGTCTTCCTCGACTGCGCCGTCCTCGGTGATGCGGAAGGCCCTGACCTGTGGCTCAAGCGGGTCCGTCAATGAGACCACGAGGTACGAAGCTTCGGGATAGTAGGCTTGCTTGATGTCCTTGTCTGAAGGAGTTGCGGGCGACGAGGGGTGAGAGTGGTAGATGGCAACGAGTTCGAGTCCCCTGTCTTCAATGTCCTTGAATATCCGGTACTGCTGCTCGGGCTCGAGACTGTAGGACGTAGGACTGGGGTCCGCGTTTCTTGCCCTGTATAGCCTGAGCACACGGCCGTCCCTGCCAGCGAGGATTCCGCACGCTTCCCGGGGCGCTTCCTCACGCGCGTGAGATACGATCTCTGACAGGTGTTTCCTTTCGATCTGCATTGCGGCCCTCGGGTGACGCGCTCTACCTCTTGCCGGCGGTTCGCCGGGCAAGACTGGAGTGACGATCTTGACCTATGGGTGGTGTGGGGTCAGGAGCTGTCCTTCTCGTCGTCCAGGGAAGCCTTCGGCAGGCAGGCGGGTGTGAAGGCAGCTGGCAGCAGGTCTCCCACAGTGCGGATCTCGCGACCGTGTTCCAGGTCCGCGATCACGACCCTGGTGTCCAGGCCGAACTCGGCTAGCACCTGACGGCATGCGCCGCAGGGCGAGGCCATGGTTTCGCTAACTACGGCCAGAGTCTCGAAGTTGCGGTCTCCTTCAGACACGGCTTTGCTCACGGCGACTCGCTCTGCGCAGATGCTGAGACCGTATGAGGCGTTTTCCACATTGCAGCCGGTATACACATGCCCCGACACGGTGCGCAGCGCCGCGCCCACTGCAAAGCGCGAGTACGGAGCGTAGGCTTGTTCACGCGCCTCTCTGGCCAGGGTGATCAACTCCTCAAGCGGGTCCGGGCTATCCATCCTTGGCCACTCTCACTTTGTTGATGCGGCGCCCCAATAACGACAAGACAGTGATCCGCACTCCATCAAGCTCGACCTCATCGCCGACTCTGGGAACTCCTCCCAGTGCGGAGTAGATGAGCCCTCCCAGTGTGTCAATGTCCTCGGTGGGCAGGGCGGTCTTCATCAGCCTGTTGACCTCGTCCACGTCGACGCGCGCGTTGAAGACGGCCTCCTTCTCGCTAACCATCTCGAAGAATGGTTCCACGGTGTCGTACTCGTCTTCAATCTCACCTACTATCTCTTCCAGGGCATCCTCCACTGTAACCAACCCAGCGATCCCGCCGTACTCGTCCACAACGATGGCCATCTGGATGCGCTGTCGCTGTAGCTCCTCTAGAATCTCGCCAACCTTGTTGGTCTCAGGGACAAAGTAGGCAGGCCGCAACAGTTCTCGTAGCTTTGGCTGCGGATCGCCGTCGTCCTTCAGGTGAGTTAGCAAGTCCTTTGCGTTCAAAGTGCCCACGATGTTCTCAATCGAGCCCTCGTAGACGGGGATGCGAGAATAGCCAGTCTCCACGATGATATCCAGAGCTTCCTCCATCGACGACCCAACTTCCAGCGCCACCATGTCAATGCGCGGCACCATGATCTCGCGGGCGAGGGTTGCTTTGAAGTCGCAGATGCTGGCTATCATCTCTCTTTCGTCTTCTTCTATGTAGCCTTCTTCCTCGCCGGCATCAATGAACAGGCGCAACTCCTCTTCCAACTCAGCCGCGTCTTTGGGGGTCTCAGGTCCCTTGGAGTCCCCCACCAGCGCGCTCGTTATGGCGCGAAATGTGCGCGCCAAGGGGTACAGGGCCAGACTGAGCCCTCGTATGGGCACGGACAGCAGGAGAACTGCTCTTTCCGGATCTCGCATGGCCCAGGTGCGGGGCAAAAGCCTGCACAGAAACAGCACCAGGAGCGTCAGCGAAGAGACGGCCACCACGATGCCCCATCGGGGCGCGTAGCTAAGGACCAGCATGGTGGTGAGGCAGGCGGCCAGTATCAGTGCCGCGTTCTTGAGGATCAGCAGTGCAGTGAGATGCCACTCCTCTCGCTCTAGGATGCTCTCCATGGCGTCAGCACCCTTAATCCCCTCTCGGGCCATCCTCTTCACGCGGAAAGGGTTGGCCAGGGTCACCGCTGCCTCCGCCGCGGAAGCGAAAGCGGTGAGGAGCAACGACAGGCCGATGAAGGCTACTGCTAGAG
>Ga0315274_10016590_pt1 | contig 10401 bp, 7 predicted proteins | sample YL17G02_20_MG_FD_203700 | JGI IMG/M metagenome (GOLD analysis project Ga0315274, IMG submission 203700) | Sediment microbial communities from Yellowstone Lake, YNP, Wyoming, USA - YL17G02_20 | ecosystem: Environmental > Aquatic > Freshwater > Lake > Sediment | place: USA: Wyoming | collected... | reverse complement strand
GTCATAGCCAGGTCATAAGCCGTCGCTATCCCTCTGCGGAATGCCGCCCCGTCCGAGTAGCTGTTTGCTGGCTCCTGCACGAAAGGCGTGAATCCCACCGTGTCGGTAACTTCGATGCAATATGTTTGGCCGGGAATCAAAGGCACCTCGTTCGGATTATAACTTACGCCGAACAGGCCTGTGGTCGAGGCAAAATACGCACCCTGAGTTGTCTTTGTAGGACCAATCTGTGGACCAGCCGGGCCGCCCTGACGAATCCTCCAGGTCAAATCAAAATTCGCATCAGTGCTGGCGGCAAACAAATCCACCGCGGCAAGACTGCTGCCGCTCGCCGCGAATGTTTGTCCCCACTGCGTGTCATTTAAGCTGCTAATGAAAGTGCCCGGCCCGTAGCTAAGCCGCGTGTGCGTAACCATTTGATTATTACGGTCAACAAAGACGGTAACATTCAGGTCATAGTTCTTTGGACTTCCGGCATCATCGTATGCCCTGCCTTGGGGGTAGCTGTTGCCGTCTTTATCGCGTTTGTAAATTGCGCAGCCGCCGTTGACCCAGATTCTCACGGCATATTTCTTTCCCGGGGTAATCGGGATTTGACCTGAGAACCACCTGACCCACTCGTCCGAGTCCGAAGCAATACTGTTTTCTATTTTGCTGCCGAGCACCGTCCAGTTGCGAACATCGGCATTTCCATTATCTTCAAGGATACTGACCTCGGCCCAATCGCCGACATACTCATTCCAACCTGCCATTACCCAGGACACCCCGCGCACCGATGTCCCTATTGCTGAAAATGTCTGATACCACGTCCACCTCCATTCCGTCCACTGTTGCTGTGCTGTGTTCTTGAAATAGGTCGAGTAGTCCACATCCAGGTCTATGTTGAGAGGCGTTTCCTGACCATCAACTATCCGAACGTTTGGCGCCACCTTGGGCGAGGCAAAAAAGTCCGGCTGATTCACATATATCGAATAAACTCCAGCCGGCAGGTTGTCGATGCGGTAATATCCATCATACGTGGGCTGCTGGCCGGGCGGCGCTCCCAGCCGACGGCACGGACCAACTATGGAATTGTCGGCAGGCGAAAGAAAAAGGTCCCACTCGTAGAGCTGCACGTATCCCATCGCAGGACGGCCTGCTATTTTCTCAAAGCGCCCTCGACCGGTTACCCACCCGCTTGCGCGGACGCACTGTTCAAACGCAAGTAACGCAATTACGGCCATTACACAACCGGCGGCAAATCGCTTTAGCATCATCCGGGCGACTCCTTCCAGAGAGAATATCTTCCGGTGGCTTGGACAGATCAAAATGGCTGTTTCAGTGCATATGGCCTGCCACCGTATTTGGGCTCACTACTGCCGGTGCTATTATAACATATCAGGGCAGTCAAAACAAGTGCGGGTTCACCTGGCCAGAACGATTCCAGCCCCAGCCGAGGATTGAGCCGGCGAAAGCAGGAGTGCAGGGACTAAACACAAGAGGTACAATCAAGAGGCAAAATGCCAACATTGCAGGACACATCTTGAAAGTGATCGCCCGCATTATTTTTGCTCCTCGTAAATACTTTATATGAGATAATTATAGCAAATCGGGCGGTGAGAAGCAAGAAAATATAGGACTTTTATTGGGAAATTTACTCTGCTTCGGCGGAGAGGACCTGCCGTCCGCCAAAGGCGGATTTCATTCCAGGCGGGGCGAAAGATGAGATTACTCTGGGTTCATCACGCGGCCAATAAACAAAATGCTCCCCGAGTGGTTATCGCGAATCACAAACAGAAACGGATGGTCCGCCCGAAAGACCGGCGTTTGTGTCGGCCCAGCCGACGTTAATTTCATAACTACTCCTGTCGCTGCCGCCGCCTCAGTGCCTTCCTCGTTCACCTCAACGTATGCCTTGTGGATGACCGCTGATATGAAAAGGTCTCTTTTGCCATTGATGCCGGAAAAATCCGCCACGTCCGGGACAAAGGCATTTGTCATCCCCATCGCCTTGAGCACATCAGCCAGCCCAAACTGGCTGGTCATCTTGAACTTCGGAACGAAAACGATAACCTCACGTTTTCGCAGCTCGTTCAGCCATTTTGAAAGGTTGTTGATGGTGACCGTTCCTTCAAACTCAGGCAGGCCATCTAATTTTTTTGGAAGCAGAATAATCATTGATAGCTCATTATTTACGTAGGGCAGCTCGAGGCCTTGAAAACTTTCGGTCTGGATGTAGTTAAAATCTGCGGTCTGGCTCATCATCGGGACATCGACTTTATTACCATTCAGCAGAGTGAATGGAGCGTTTTGGGTCTTTTCTTTTTTGAATTGCCTGGCCCAATTGCCCTTAAAGTAAATTGCGTTTGTCAAAACCAGCCGAGTCATAGAATCCAGGACGCCCTCGGGAATGAGATTTTTAATCTTGCTATTGGTCTGGCTTTCCACCCAGTCGTTGATAATCTTGCGTGCCGTCTCGACAGCAGTTACAAAATCAACCTCATTGAGGCAGCCGCCATAATCGGTTTCAATAAGATTCAAAAATTCTTTCAAGAATCCATAACCTTTCTGGCCCCACAAAGCATTAGCAACGCGAAGCTCATATTTGCCCTTCCCGCCTCTGGCGTTCAGGTCTTTTATGATTTTCCCGAACGCCGAGGAAAATCGTTTATTGTCCCACGGTGCCATCATCCTATTTTTGTTAAGTTCCGATGGAGCGACTTTTGGCCCACCCGGTCGGGTAGGAAAGTGCAGCACGTCGGCCATCTGCAACTCGGTTTGGCCTCGTGCCCCGGCATAAGTCATCGCCAGAGCCGTCGAGATACTGTAAGGAGAGAAGAATAGATTCCCCTCTCTGTCCCGCAGCTTTGCATACAGCTCCAGAGCAAATTCGTTGTTTCCTTTCACAATAGTTTCCCTTTCGTTGTTTTCCGCCAGGGTTTGGTCCTCGGCGCTTCGGCAATCAACTGCAATTCCCAGCACCGCCAATAACACAAATACGCATTTAATTGCTTTCATATTTGGTAACCTCTTACTCAAACTGAGTGATTTTATCCGCCGAAAGCGGATTTAGTTTAAGCTTGTCCGCCAAACGTATGGCGGATTTACGTCATAAGCTTCCGGAACACGATAATTGAAACACTTCCGACGCATTCGGCGGATTTTCTGCAATTGTTTCGGCGATTATTGACAAAACCAGGCTTTTGGTGTATTATACATTATACTGGAGATTAGCTGTGAAAAAATCCTTATTTTGAAAGAGGAAAGATATGGAACCAGGGAAAGATGGCTTTTTAGGGCGGTTTAAGTGGCACATCGTCATCATTTGTGCCGCATTAATAATCGTGCTTCTTCTGGCGGTCTTCACCGACATCTTCCAGACATCCGAGACCGGCGTGTTGCGGAATCTGGTTTGGCTGCTCGGCGCGCTGATATTTTTGAGTGCGCTTTTAGCAATGCTCTCAAGGGTATTCAAGATGCTCGATGCTCTTCGGGACAATAGCGCAAAGCTCGAACAGGTCACCGGCGCCCTGGAGAAAATTCATGCGGGCCTGGCACAAATAAATCAGAGCACCCGCCTTAGCGAAGCAGCAAAGGCAATTGCTTTTCGCGACGTAGATAGGCAGTCTCTTCGCGAGGCCGTCTTTGAGAAGCTCCAGATGCACGACTTTAATGCGGCTTATGAAATAATTGAGGAAATTGCTTTGCGCTCCGAGTATAAGGACCTCGCCGACCAGTTACGAATCCAGGCAGATAAATTCAGGGATGCGACTGAGCAGGAACGGACAAACCAGGTCATTGCGCATATCGAAAAGCTGCTGGACGAATTCCAGTGGGCCAGGGCAAGCAGCCAGATTGAAGGGTTAATCAGGGCCAATCCGGACAGCGAAAAAGCGAAAGCAATGCGACAACAACTGTTCGATAAGAAAGAGGAACGCAAGAGAACATTGCTCGCTGCCTGGGACGATGCCGTCACACGCCAGGAAACCGACCGCAGTCTGGAGATTCTAAAAGAGCTTGACCTCTTCCTTACCCCCAATGAAGCGCTGGCTCTGCAGGAAGCGGCAAAGGACGTCTTCAGAACAAAGCTGCACAACCTCGGCGTCCAGTTCTCCATTGCTGTTACTGAAAAGCGATGGACCCATGCTCTCGATATCGGAGAACAGATTATAACTGACTTTCCAAACAGCAAAATGTCTGAAGAAATCCGCGATAAAATGGACATCTTGAGGCAGAAAGTCCAGTTGCAGCAAAGCTAAATCCCAAATTCATCCCTCTGATAAATGAATCCCGAAAAGCTGAGGGGATGACCATCCCGGGGTTGTTTAGCCCCGCAATGTATTGCGGGGTTGCCTGCCCTGAGCTCGCCGAAGGGGCGACGCCACCTTCGTCATTCGACATTGAGTATTCGATATTGGACATTCCCTCCGTCCTCCGTCTTCTGTCTTTCCGTCTCACCGCTCACCAATTAACTAATCCCCTGCTATCCTGCTTTCCTGATTCCCTGTTTTCCTGATATCCTTCTACCTGATACCCTGCTCTCCTGATAACCTGCTACCTGATACCCTGCTTTCCTGATGTCCTGCTACCTGATTCTCTAATTCCCTGATATCCTGCCACCTGATACTCTGATTCCCTGATAATCGGAAATGTAGGGTGTGCTCCGCACACCAATTCCTCTATTCCCGCCAGGGTTTATGGGCTTTGTATGCCTCAAGCCGCTTTTCATATTCCTTCTTGGCCTGGTCGTCTGCAAGCTCTATCGCCTTTTTCTGATATTCAACGGCCTTCTCAAAATCCCCGCACTCGGCGTATGCCGCTGCAAGGATAGAGATACAAGCATCACTTTTATAATTGGTAAGCTCACAGGATCTTCGAGCTAACCTGACTGCTTCTTCTCCATTCCGAAACTTATCCTCAGGGCAAGTAGCGTACAGGAAAGCCAGTTTGCTATAACTGGCAGCAAGATTCGGATCTGCCTTGATTGCCAACTCATAAGTAGTGATAGCGTCATTGTACTTCTTTAGCCCATAATGAGAGGACCCCAAGCCCCAGAGACCGCAAGCGTCATCCGGCTTGGTTTTTGTTAGCTGTTCGTAAGCATCCTGAGACTTTCTATATGCCTCGTTTGCCTTCTCATGATTTCCCATAGCTGAATAAGATTCACCGAGGCAATAATATAGAAGGCCATTGAGAACATTGTTCGGTTCGCCCTTGCTTTTCTGTATATAATTCCCCAAAGCCTCTGCATAATTCGATAGATTATAACCCCACGCATTTAAACAAATTGTTGGCAAGACTGCTTTTGGATTCAATTGGATGGCTTTGACAGCACTCTTGATTGCAAGGTCATATAAACCTCGTTTCTCATAGACCGCTGAAAGATCCCTATAAGCCTCGAAGAAATTTGGGTCTAACTGGATCGCTTTTTCATAATACTCAACTGCTTTTTGGGATTGTTTACATACAGTATAGCAGAACCCTAAACCATAGCATGCAGAGGCACTGCAAGGGTCGATTTTGATGCCCTGTTCGTAGTGGGTGATAGCCTCTTCATAGTTACCAAGTGCACGGAGTGAATCTGCAATTAAAACATACCTATGAGGAAGATCGCTTTGGTTAGGATTTAATTCGATGCTCTTTTTGAAAGCATTTATCGCCTCTTTGTGATTTCCAAGGACCTGATACGATATACCGAGCTGTATATATGCGGCTGCATTGTTGGCGTCCACTTTAATGGCTTGCTGAGCTGCGTTTATTGAATCCTGATGCCTGTTAAGCTGAGAATACGATAAAGCTAAGCATGAATAGGCAATGGAATTATTCGGGTCAAGTGTTAAATATTTTTCAATAGCATCTACTGCCTCTCGATACATGCCCTTTCCCATATAGGCCCCACCGAGATTCGAGTATGCAATAAGGTAGTTAGGGTCAATCTCCAGTGCTTTGCGGCAGAATTCTATGCATTTGTCGTTGTCACCAAGTTTCTGATGTGAATCTCCTAAGCATCGAAGAGCATCCAAATTTAGCGGGTCGATAATCAGTGCTTTCCTGGCACTTTCTATAGCAAGCTTAAATTCTCCCGCTCCCCAGTGGCAAAACGCTACGCTTGAGTACCCAACGGGATTATTGGGTTCAATTTCAATTGACTTCTTGTAAGCATTAATCGCTTCTTCATAACGTTTGGACTCGGATAAACAGTAACCAAGTCTGCGATATGTAGCTGCATCATTCGGTTCACTCTCAAGATATAACTTGTAGCTGGATATAGCCTCCTCATAGCGCTTGCATATTTGATATGCTCCCGCCAAAGCAAGTTTATAAGTGTTATTGGGGTCACTCTGCACAGCTCTTCGATATGGCTCAATTGCTTCTGCATGTCGATTCTCTAGTTGATAGTAAACTCCCATTACAAAATGCATGCTGGCAAAATTTGGGTCAATTTGGATGGCACGTTCGTACGACTTTATCGCATCGTCCAGCGCACCAAGTTCTTTTTGGGCGGAAGCCAACATACCATATATAACAGGGTTATAGGTTTTCATTTGAATCAGTTTTTTGCAAGCCTCCTCAGCTTCACTGTAACGCTTCGACTTATGGTAGCAACCGGCAAGACGAAAAAGTGTGCCAGCATTATTGGGGTCCATGTTGAGGACGTATTTATAACTTTCAATAGCTTCAGAATATTTCCCTATCACCTCGTATGACAAGGCAAGATTGCCGTGGGCAGCAAGACTATTTGGTTCGAGGATAATACTGTGGTTGTAAGATTTTATCGCGTCCTCATATTGACCTAATTCGCGGTAAGAATCCCCAAGGCCTTGGTGTGCTCTGGCGCAGTTCGGGTCATTTTCAAGAACTTGTTTAAACAACCGGATGGCCTCTTCATGATTTTTGAGCGATTGGTAACAAGACGCGGCTAACAGCGCTGATTGGATATGAGTTGGGTTTTCTCTTAAGGCATTTTTGAAGCATTTCAAAGCCTCAATATGATTACCTTTCGCTATGCTTGCAACACCATCAGCATAAAATTTGCCAGCAGAAGCTCTTGCTTTTTCTTGTGTATATAAAGAAGAAAGCAAATACAACACAATGACCAAAATAATTCCTAGAAAAATCAGGGCAACTTTCAACGGATTCCTACGTAACGTTTTATACGTTCTGCGGGTAATGCTTGGTCTTTTTGCAGTGATAGGTCTAAAGTCCAGAACATTTTGAATATCAGCAGCGAAATCAGCCGCAGTTTGGTATCTATCTTCCGGCAATTTTTCGAGTGCGTGCAGTAAAACTGTATTAAAGTCGGTTGAAAGTCGCGGACAATACTTTTTCGGTGGGACAACTGGGCGAGAGATTACTCTTGTCAGAGTCTCATTTACGGTATCGCCCTCAAATGGCGGACGCAAAGTAAGACACTCATAATAGGTGGCTGCTAACGAATAAACATCACTTCGGCAGTCAACGGTTTCCGGCTTACGAATCTGCTCAGGCGAGACATAAGTGGGTGTGCCAAAAAATTCGCCTGTTACTGTTATTGCCTGCTGCGTCTCAGCCCGTGCCAGGCCAAAGTCCACCAGCTTGGCAGTGCCATCTGGCTTAATGAGGATGTTTGACGGCTTGACATCACGATGCAAGACACCTTGTTTATGGGCATAATCAAGAGCGGATGCTATACTGATGATAATCCTGCTTATGCTCACAATGTAATCAGTATCAATCTCAGCGCTGCTATCTCCCTCCTCCGTTTGCTTCTCTCCGCAGATACCACCTTCAGCCAGGCATTTAGACATCACACCGCTCGCCTTCTGACTCGCGGATGCTTTCCGCACAGCATCTACAACCTTGTTCAGAGAGACCCCCTTAACATACTCCATCGCAAAATATGAATAAGGTCCTTCTTGACCGACCTCATAGATAGGCACGATATTGGGATGGGAGATTTTGGCGAGTACTTTGGCTTCTCTCTCAAACCTCTCGATGCTTTTCTTGCGTGCCCCGCTAATATCGCTGATGACTTTCAACGCAACATCTCTATCGAGCGAAATCTGATGGGCAAGAAATACCGCCCCCATACCGCCCGTTCCAATCATGCTGAGTATCTTGAAATCCCCAAGCGTCTGGCCGATAAGATTGTGTTCAGAAATTTCAGGGGCGAAGTCACTGTCATCCGCCTGCATAAGACAGTCGAACAAGCCGTTGATACGCTGGAAGTTCTGTATCCTCTGCCTGATGATGTCTTCAAATTCCGGATACTGCTTCACAAGCTCGTTAATGTCCGGGTTCTGCCCTCGCAGTTGGGCATCAACGAACTGCTGGATAGCCTGCTCGATAATGTTTTCCTGATTGTTTTTAGCAGGTTCTGCCATCAAATTTCCTCGAAAACGCTGGTCAATTCTACCATTGCTCTGGCAAGCAACATTCTTACCGCGTCTGAACTCTTGCTCAATCTTTTGCCCACTTCTTCGTAAGACAATCCTTCTATTTTCGTTAGTGAAATGACCTCTTTGTATTCTGGTTTCAGTTTGTCCATCGCCTTTTCGAGTTTGTCCAATTCTTCGCGCTTGGATATTATCATACTCGGCGTTGTTGAATCTGCGGGCGCAAAGTCTCGGATAAAGCTATCCTGCGAAGACCGCTCATTATTTTTAAGCGGGATTTCTTTGCGAATATCACGTTTGTCTGCGTGCAGTTTGTCTAAATTGTCCCGAATCCTATTTTCAGCTATTTTTGATATCCACCGCAGGAAATCTCCCTCGCTCGTGTATGTGAAGCTTTCCAGACTCCGCAGGGCTGAAATAAAAGCGTCCTGAACCAGGTCCATCGATTCCATCTTGGAACGCAGTTCTTTGCCTATGTGAATCCGTATTATCCGCCGCACCCGCTCGCCATAAACCGCGCATAGCCGGTTCAGAGCAGATTCATCTCCCTGCTTTGCAAGCGAAACCAGATGCTGGGTCTTGTAATTATGGTAATCAGCCATTTTCCTCTAAGCTCCTGTCAGCACAAAGGTTAGTGATATTATAACCTCTTTTTGAAAAAAATTCAACTAACTCGTTCGCTTTTCATCTTTTTACCTCTGACAAGGATAGTGTTGGAAAAAAGTAAATTGAAACCCAAAAATGTTTAAGGAGACAGAAAATGAAACGGTTAATGACAATTCTGGTGATTTTGGTGGTCGTTTGTGCGACAACTCTTACGGCTGATGCTGCCGTACGTGTCAGGGGTTATTACCGCAGTAACGGCACTTATGTCCAGCCGTACTACCGTTCAAATCCGGATGGTAATTTCTCGAACAACTGGAGCACCTATCCAAACATAAACCCCTATACCGGTGCAACTGGCACGAGAAGGACGCCCAGCTACTCAGAAAGCTATTCGTGGAGCTCTCCAAGCTACAATTGGGGTAGCTCAAGTTCCTGGAACGGCTATTCCTGGCGGACGCCAAGTTATTCTTATCCAAGCTACAGCAATTTTGGCAGTTCCCTCTGGGACAGGTGATCCTTCTGAAGCTGTTGTGTGATACTGGCGTTTCGGGGCCGACAAACTTGGTCGGCCTTTTTTTACATCTATTTACCTATGGAGGCAAACCCCTTCGTGTCTTTGTGCTTTTTGTGCCTTTTTGTGGCTAAAACAAAATGCCGTGTTAATCGGTGTTAATCTGCGTCTGAAAAATTTGTGTCTATTCGTGTGAATTCGTGGTTACTTTTGTGATGAAAATAATCTGTGTTAATCTGCGTAATCTGTGGTTATTTTTGTGCCTTCGAGTCTTTGTGGCCAATTTTGTCTTTTGCCCGTTACTCATCTACTCCCAAAGTCAAGAAGTGCAAAAAAAGTATTCAAAACATGCTCAAAACTTGCTGATTTCTGTTAATTTTTGTTCAAAACGCGCGCGTTTTTGTTAATTTCTTATCGATTTTTGCTCATTTTCACCCTCATTTTTGAGCTAAAAACCAATAAGTCCTATAAAATCACCCTTCTTCCCACCACCAACCGCCTCAATTTCCAAAAAATTCTTCAAAAACCCTATTTCCCTGAATTTTTTATCTTTTTTCCTCCGTTTTTTGTTTTCCGTCTTCACTTCTCGCACCTCATCCATCCTTCCTCCCCTGTCTGTTTCGAGTTTTAGATTTCTGTCATTCGAATTTGTCCCTCGACTCCCTCGACTGCGCTCGGGACAAGTTTACTCGGGCTTGTAGTGAGCTTGTCGAATCTGATGGTGAGCCAGTCGAACCATTTAGGATTTGCTCTGCTGCTCACCCCCTACCTGACTTTTTTTATTGTGTCTTTTTGAACTTGGTGAGTCTTTTTTGAAGGTTTTTATCGCTTAACGCGAGGATTTGCACAGCCAAAATGGCTGCATTTTTCGCCCCTGCCGCCCCTATTGCCACTGTTGCCACAGGCACGCCGGGCGGCATCTGTATCGTG
>Ga0315274_10016588_pt1 | contig 10402 bp, 9 predicted proteins | sample YL17G02_20_MG_FD_203700 | JGI IMG/M metagenome (GOLD analysis project Ga0315274, IMG submission 203700) | Sediment microbial communities from Yellowstone Lake, YNP, Wyoming, USA - YL17G02_20 | ecosystem: Environmental > Aquatic > Freshwater > Lake > Sediment | place: USA: Wyoming | collected... | reverse complement strand
TCGACCTTGATGATCATCTCGTCCAGGCCTTCCAGTTGGATCAGATAATTGCGGCCGATGCCCGGCGTCGCCATGAGCACGCGCTCGATCTGCTGCGGGTAGATGTTCACGCCCCGCACGATCAACATGTCGTCGGAGCGACCGGTGATGCGGTTGAGCCGGCGGTGGGTGCGGCCGCACGGGCACGGCTCGGCAATGACGGAGGTGATGTCGCGGGTCCGATAGCGCAACAGCGGCATGGCTTCACGGCAGAGCGTGGTCATGACCAATTCCCCCGTTTGGCCATCGGGCAGCAGCTCGCCGGTCTGCGGATCGATGATCTCGACGAGAAAACTGTCTTCCCACACGTGCATGCCGTGCTTGTGCTCGCACTCGAAGGCCACACCCGGGCCGTTCATCTCGGACAGGCCGTAGGAGTTGTAAACGTCGATCCCCAGTGCTTGCTCAATCTTGCGACGGGTTTCTTCCGTGTGCGGCTCAGCGCCGACAAAGGCCTTGCGCAGCGCCAGGTCTCGGCGCGGGTCGATACCGCGCTTCTCGATGAAGCCGGCGAAGTAGAGGGCATAGCTGGGCGTGATGTGGAGGACGGTGGTGCGGAAGTCCTGCATGAGGAGCAACTGACGCTCGGAATTGCCGGGACCCGCGGGGATGACCAGGCAGCCGACCTTCTCCGCGCCGTAGTGGGCCACCAGGGCGCCGGTGAACAGGCCGTAGGTCATCATGTTCTGGAACACGTCGCGGCGCGTGACGCCCGTCATGACGAAACAGCGCGCGCACAACTCCGCGGCGTGCTCGACATCGTTGCGTGAGAAGAACAGGGCCTTGGGTTTGCCGGTGGTGCCGCTGGAAGTGTGCAAGCGCAACGTGTCGTCCAGCGGCACGGCCAGCAGGCCGGTCGGATAGTTGGCCCGCAGGTCGGCGTTGGTGGTGAACGGCAGGCGGCGCAGGTCAGCCATGGTTGCTATCCGGCTGGGTTTCAGGCCCGCCTCGGCGAGCTTCGCCCGGTAGAACGGAACGTTCCGGAACACCCGGCGGACCGTAGTGCGCAGCCGTTTCAGTTGCAGATGTTCCAGCCCCGATCGATCCAATGTCTCCGTCGTTTGATCCCAGAACATGATCGCCTGCATGTTCGTCTTGTTTCGCAGCCTCTTTATCCGGTCACACTGTTGGCAGTGTGCTTCTTCGCGCCGGGCCGTACGGGCAACGACGCGCTGGAGAAGCATCTGCCGATTTCGTCGCAGGCCGCGAGGGTCTTTCCGCGTGCGGAATTCATTCCGCTTCAGCGCCGGAGGTTCTCGGGCCGCCTGTCGTCTGCCGACGCCGGTCCAGTTCGGGAGGTGAAGCGGACTAAAGTCCGCGCTCCTGTTGGCTCCAGCTTCACCGGCTTGAGGACCGCGCGCCGTGCCGGTGGCCGGTTCAGAACGTGAACATCACTTCCGCGCGCACGAAGGTCATTAGATCGCGCTGGGCATAGTAGTCCCCCTCCCAGACAAACTCACCCCAGAGGTGGCCACTGAGATGCTTGTTGAACTGGTGTTTCAGGATGGCTTGGACGTAATGACCACGGAAGTTGCCGTCGTTGCTGAACCGACCAGGCGCCACAGTGCGAGTCGGAACTGATTCCGGCGCGAACATGAGGTTGTACGTCGCGCTCAGGGTCATGTTCTTCATCGGGCTGAGACTCCAGGCCGGCCCGAAGCGCCCCAGGTTGTTCATCTGGGCGATCTTGCGGCTGGTTTCGTTGACATAGGAATAGATGTAGAGCTCGCTCCAGCGGGGCCAGCGTCCCCACAAAACGTCGAACATCTCGTCCTTGCCAGGCGTATTCGGATCGTCGCCCGAGAGGAACTCACCGAGCAAGCTGACCTGGTTGTTCAGGCGGTCCTTGAAGAGGTAGGTGAGTTTGGCCTTGCCGCCATAGGCGTTGATGTCGCGATTTGCCAACCTTGCGGCCCCACTGACCCCATCATTGATGGTGTCTTCTTTGGTGCCGAACTGGTAAGCGCCTTCGACCGAGTATTGCCAACGCTCCGCCGGCGTGCCGGTGATCTTGGCGCCGATGGTGTAGATGTCGGCGTTATCACCGAAGTTGGGGGGATAGGGCGGTGAGGAGAACTCGCGAGCGTCGCGCTTGTAGATGAAATAGCCGTCAATCGTGGTGGCTTTCAGGGATTTGTTGGAAACGTATGCGATCACGCCTTGCTCGTTCTGCTCCGTCAGGTTGTAGCCCAGCGGATTGCTTGTGGTGGGACCCGAACTGTTGATTGTGGGCATCCACTCGCCGGGCCGCGCGTTCTGATAGATGTACATCACGTCGAACTTGGTCTTGATGTCCTTCGCCTCGTAAGTCAGGCGGAGGCTGTCCAGGAAGAACGTCCACGAGCCATCGCCGGGCGTGCCGTCCGCCACCAGCCACCAGTCATAAAAATCGCCCAACATGATGTCCTGGCGTCCGGCCGTGATCGAGAGCGGCTGGTTAAAAGCATTGGTCCATTTCACATTCAGGATGTCCGCGATGCCATAACGCCACTCCATGCCGCTCTGCGCTTTGTAGGCCCCCACGAATGCGGGCTTCATCCATCCCCGCGGTTCGGCGGAAACCCGGGTGTTGAGGCTCAGGCCGGTCACCGGCGTGATTGCGGCCCATATGCGTCCGCGATACCGAATGACATCCTGCTCGCTGAGCGAATCGTTTTCGTTCAGCGTAACAATCGTGTCGTAGTACTCATTGCGCACTCGGATGTCGGCCCCCAAGCTAAGCCAGTCAGTCGGTTTCTTGGCTTGTTGCACAGCTTTTTCAAACGCGCTGGGCGGGGCGCTGGCCGAAGCGCCTCCAGGGCCGGCGGAGGGAGCGGTTTGAGCTTGCGCCAGCGTCCCGACCGCAAGCGCGGCGAGGACGAGGGCGGTTTTGAGCAGTTGTTTGGTCATAGACGGTTTTAGGGTTGGGTTAGTTCTGCGACGAGGTTAGGGTGTTGCGCCATTACGCCGCCACGACGGGAAGCACTTGGCCAAATGCGCTGCGTCGGGGGGCTGGGTGAGCAGGCTGACGACCAGGGCGGTCAGGGCCGAAAGCGGCAGGGCGATGAACATCGAGTCCACCACCGGCCAATTCGGCGCCTGCGCCAGGACGCTCTTCTTGACCAGGCCGATCACGGTGCATTCGGGCACTTTCACCAAGCCCAGCCAGAAGAGCGTGACCAGGGCGCCGACCATCATGGAAGCGATCGCGCCGGTCTTGGTGATGCGCCTAAAGAAGAGGCCGCCGACAAAGGCTGGCAGGAAGGTGGCCGCGCACAGGCCAAAGAAGATGGCCGTCGCGCGGGCGATGATGCTCACAAAGGCCTGTTCCTTCCGGGCGTAGTAGCCAAACGCCACCGCGAGCACGAGACCGATCAGGATGGCCACCCGGACAATGTAAATCGTGCGATTCGAGGCGGCATCCGCTTTGCGACCGGCCAACGTTTCAAACACGTCCCGGCCGGCCGCAGTGCCCAGGGTATGAAACTGGCTGGAGAGCGTGCTCATCGCGGCCGCCAGCAGCGTCAACAGGAATACCAACCCGAACCACTTGGGCAGCGCCGTCGTGATGTAGGTGGGGATGATCTGGTCGGATACACCCTTGGCATACACTATTGCCAGGCTGCGACCCTGGGCAATCTCGTTCGGCCCGGCTTTCTCCGGCAGGATCGGCTGCGTCCGGTCCAGAACGGCCGGGACCACCACCCCTTCCCGAACGACGCCGACGGCGTTGGTTTCCTTGGACACCGCCAGCCATTTGCCTTCGGGAGTCAGGCGGACAGCCTGGAGGTAGTTGGTGAGCGTCTTGCCGTCTTTGGCCGTCTCTTTCATCGCGTCCAGCCACTCACCGGCGGCGCTCTTCCTCATCACCTGCAAGAGGACATGCTTCTGGTCAGGATGCCGGTCGGGATTGATGGTGCGCAGGACTCGACCCTGGAACAGCGATCCGTGCGTGGCGAAATAGGCGTTGCTCAGCGCCCCGGTCACAAACGCCACTCCCGTCATGGCCAAAATAAACACCCCGCCAACGCCCACCGCCCGGTTCAGTTCGCGCTTGCTCTTGACCGTCATGAACCGCACCACCAGTTGCGGCTGGGCCAGGACCCCGATGCCCACGCCCATGACAATGGTGGATACGATGATCCACCAGAGATTGTACTTGGTATCCCCGAATCCGAACGCGGGCATAGCGGTCCACCCCTGGTGCCCGACGGAGGTCAGACTCGCCGGCGCCAAATCCGCCAATGCGGTGAGGGTGCGGTGACCTTCGGACACCCCGCCGACTTTGGCGTACGTGTACACGATCAGAATCGTCATGCCGACGAACATGATCACCCCCTGCATCGCGTCGGTGTACATGACCCCCTTGAGGCCGCCGAAGAACACGTAAGCAGCCACAATCACCGCGAACACCAGGAGCGCCGCGTTGTAGTCCATCGCGAAAGCCGTCGTGATGAATTCCGTCCCGCCGATCAGCACGGCGGCGCCGTACAACGGCATAAACAGGGCGATCACCACGCCGGCAAAGACTTGCATGAGCCTGCTTTGATAGCGGCGCCCGAGCAGTTCCGGAAACGTGTGCGCGTCCAGGCGGTGTCCCAACCGGCGCGTCGGTTCGCCCAGGAAGATGAAGGCAATGAAAATGCCAATGAAGATGTTGCAGAACGTCAGCCAGAGCAGGCTCATGCCGAACATTCCGGCGACGCCGCCGAAACCCACGATGGCGCTTGTGGAGATGAACGTGGCGCCGTAACTCAAGGCCATGATGAATGGATGGGCCTTCCGCCCGGCCACCAGGTAATCGGTGGTCGTCTTGGTGCCACGATACCCCAGCCAGCCAAGATAGGCGGTGACGAACAGGTAAATCAGGACGACCACGATGTCGCCAAAGCTTACTTGCGCCAGCATCATTGGGAGGCTCTCTTGTCTGAGATCATGAAGTTCAAGAATCCAAACACCAGGAGCTAGAGGTTCTCCTCGGCCTTCTTCTCCTCGGTTTCCCACTGGAGGTCATCCGCTTCAACCGGCTCGTCTCCGCGGTTCCAGTTCCTCCACCCGTACCCTACGCACAAGACCGCGCTGGCAATGCACAACACGTAAGCCAGCGCCACGATTCCATCTTCGATGCCCAGCATGTTCAGTCTTTCGCTCTGACCTGTCCGCGCGCTTCGCGCACGACCCAACGCTGTATTCCCGCAACCGCGTGCTGGCCGGCCTCAGTGGGTGGCGTCCAGCGCTCGACTGAGCCAGCGCCCACGGCACTCCAGCCTCGGGCGCACGACACCCATTCACGGCGCACTACTTGAAACGGCCAACGGCATGATCCAATCCCGGCCGAAGGTCTGTCGAACAGCCTTACTCCTTCGACAGCACGCAGCCACAGATTGTCCGTATCTGGCAATCGCTGTGTGAAACTAGCCGGCGATCTTAGGAGAAGGGGCTCAGGACTGCTTTGCATTTTTTGCCTTTTTCCAACCCTCTATAAACCACGCCGGTGGGCGAATTACCCTCCCGTTTCGGTCGGTAAAGGCATGGACGGTATACCCGGCGGCCACGTTTTTGCCGCTGTCTGCCTGCACGATCCGTTCGTCGCAGCGCACGCGGGCCCGACCGATGAAGGCGATGGACGTGGTCATTTGAAGCAGGTCATCATACTGTGCCCGGCCCAGGTATCTGACGTGCGCTTCGACCACCGGTAGGAACACGTCGCGCGGCTCCAACTCGGCGTAGGGCAGACCACGGGCGCGGAGGGCTTCCGTGCGGCCGCACTCAAACCACTCCAGGGCGCGGGAGTTGTAGAACGTGCCCATCTGGTCGGTCTCGCTGTAGCGGACGCGGAACGTGATCACATGCTCGAAGACGGCAGGCCCTGCGGCGGGTCCGCCCGCGTTGGTCGATCCGGCTGCGGTCATGCGATCAGTCGAACAGAACGCTTCGCTGCAGGCAAGTGTCGAAGAATCTACGTGGGCTCGGCTGACAAGAAACTGTACGCCGTCCAAGGCACCGGCGGGCCGGCTAAGTCGGCCTGGCCACAATACCGCCATGATTCGCGACATAGCGGTACGGTCAGCAACCCCGTCCTGGATCAGACCAAGCTCGGGGTGAACATGTACGCCGGGTTGCTCATCAATGGAAACATCGGGAACTCCTATCGCATCGAGTATGTCGATAGCATGGCGAACACCAACAACTGGTCGATGCTCGCCACTGTCACGCTGGACCGGACACCCTATCTGTTTTTCGACATCGAATCGACCAACGCGATGAAGAGGTACTATCGCGCCATACTGCTCCCGTGATCCAAAAAAAGGGACACCGGCAGCGGCGCCCTCTGGTGCAACAGACTGTCGATCTGCCGTATCACCGATTTGAAGTCGCTTAAGCAGTTGAAGCTGGCTTTTGGCAGCCTGGAACCTAATCCGGTTTCAGATCCGCGCGGGTCTTGACTGCGGCCACCATCTCCTCCCAATAACGATGCAGGAACGGCGGATCCTTCAGGCTGTCCAGCACATAGCTGCGGTCGGCCCGCTCCAGATCAAGCACACCGGTGATCAGCTCTTCCTGATACCATCCCGCTTCGGCGAGAGGCAAACCGTGGGGGTCACGAATGAACGACATGCCGCTCGAAGTCTGCCTGCCGTCCGGCGATTGGCCGACGGTATTGGCGACGCAATGGAAAACCTTGCTGTTCGGCCCAACGGGTTGCTGGGCTCGGCCCGAAGTCCGTTTCCACACGACCGCCTCGATCTCATCGGAACTGCACGAAGGATGAAAGAGGATCTGCGCGCCCGCCATGGCCGGAAGACGATACAACTCCGGGTGGCGTCCGTCCCGGCAGATGACCAGCGTGCACCACACGCCGTCGATCTGAAAGAGCGACAGCTTGTCGCCGCCCCGGCAATAGCGCTGCTCGTCCCGGCCAGCCAGGTGGACCTTGGCGTATTCGTGGACGATAGCTCCGGCGGGAGAGATGACATGGGCGAGGTTGAGCAAGCGGTCGGGAGTTTGTCTGAGCGTGCCTACAATGGCCCAAACGCCCGCATCCGCCGCGGCTTTGCAGGTCCGGTCCAGCGCTGCCTGCACAGCCTGGGGCGGCAGGGTCAACACCTCCGGGAAGTAGTATCCGGTTAGGTTCGCTTCCGGAAACAGGACCACGCGGCTTCCCTCCGCCGCCGCCAATTGGATGTACTGAAGGGTGCGTTCGAGGTTCCGTTCGAGTGATCGCGCCCAGTGTAATTGGACACACGAGATTCGAAGTGTCTTTGTCTGGTCCATACTTCATATTCGGTTCAACGCGCGACTCGAACTGCGGCTGCTGTAAATGGGGACGCCCTCCACCCGTAGCCGAAGGGAGTGTGGGTGTCAATCCGTCGGCCCTGCCCCGTGACCCGGTGGCCTCGAACCGCGAAGGTCGAGGCTTGAGGCACAGGCGGGTCAGGCCGGGACGGGTTCAGCAGTCGGCAGGAACGGGCACCGGCTCACGGTGCGGGCAATCCGTTCTTCAACCTTGTCGGCGGCAACCTGCAGGTCGTAGTGGCTCTGCAAATCCAGCCACCAGCCGGGGCGCGTGCCAAAGTAGCGCGAGAGCCGCAAGGCCGTGTCCGCCGTGATGGCGCGCTGGCCGCGCACGATGTGGTTGATGCGGATGGGGGTCACGCCCAGGGCCTTGGCCAGCGCGGTTTGACTGAGGCCGAGCGGTTCCATGAAGTCGTGGAGCAGGATTTCGCCAGGATGGACCGGTGGCAGTCTCGTCTTCGTCTTCATAGGTTCAATGGTAATCCACGATTTCGACGTCGTGTGCGTCTTCGCCGTGCCACCGGAAGCAGAGCCGGTACCGGTCGTTGATCCGGATGCTGTGCTGCCCGGCCCGCTCGCCCTTGAGGGCCTCCAACCGGTTGCCGGGCGGCAACTGCAAGTCACGCAACTCACGCGAGCGGTCCAGTTGCGTGAGCTTGCGGAGCGCCACGCGCTCGATCTGCGGCGGCAGGCCGTGATCCCGGCGGCGGTGCCAAAGCCGCTCCGTCTTCCGGCAGGCAAAGCACGCAATCACGAACTGATCATATCGCTTAACGATATGGTGTCAACAACGCAGGAGCCCGCGCAGCAGTTTCGGAAGCCACGGGGCCTTGGCCTTCTGGGGGAAACCCTTCGAGAAGCTTTGGCGGTTGTTCGGGCGGTTCTACTTTCGGGGTCTGGGATGCCGCGGCAAGAGACAACACTTCCCCTGTCCCCCGTTTCATCGAATTTTCGCGTCCAGGTTGTCAAAGGCTGCCGTCGTAGTCGTAGGGGTCAGACTGTAGCATGGGTGTTTTGCTCTGACTGTTTCCGTTGGTTTGCCTTACCACCGCATCCGCGCCACCACATTGGCATTGGACGTTGCGACCACTACCTGGAACTGGTTTCTCACCAGGCAATAGGCATGCACCTTAGAATCCCGTTTCTGGCAGGCATCGATCGGCGTCTTGAAAAACCCTGCCCAACCAAATCGTCCGGGGTAATACCTTCCCCACGGTCGCCTCGGTTGATCACGCGATAATTCGCCCCGTCATACTCGACTCGAATCTTCCGCGGTACCCAACAACAGGAAGAAAGCGCCTGCCATGTCAAGCCAATGCTATAGTCTGACCCCCTTCACGGTCAAACCACAGTTCAGTCATCCACGTTCGCCGGCAGCCTGCGCCGAAGAATTGCTTGCTTCCGTCGCGGACCCGCGCACCATGGCCGCCAATCAGCAGGTTCACTGGCGCGTTGGCCAGCTATGCTCTTACCAGCACTCGAAGAAAGGCATGATCTATGGCGGCTCCAGGTCCAAACATCCCCCGGCGCACGTTTTTGAAGACGGCCAGCGCGTGCGTGGTCGGCGCCTCGGCCGGTGGATTCCCCCAGCTCCTCCCCTCGCGCGTTCTGGGCGCACCGGGCCGGCCCGGAGCCAATTACCGGTTCACGATCGCCCACATCGGCGTCGGCGGCATGGGCATGACCCATTTGGCCAACATGCTGCGCTTCCAGAAGGAAGGGAAGGTGCGCATCGCGGCCGTCTGCGACGCCGACGATAATCAGCTCGATGCGGCCGTGAAGAACGCCGGCCCCGGGGTGGTCCCGTATCGCGATTACCGCTACATCCTCGAACGAAAAGACATTGACGCCGTGGTAATCGCCACGCCCGACCACTGGCACGCGGTGCAGACGGTTCATGCCTGCGAGACCGCCAAGCATGTCTATGTCGAGAAGCCCGCTTCAGTCACTGTCCGCGAAGGCCAAGCCATGGTCACCGCCGCCCGCGCCAACAAGGTGGCCGTCCAGGTAGGCGCCCAGGCGCGCACGGCCAAGGGGGCCTGGTACACCTGCCGGGCCATCCGCAATGGCATCGTGGGCAAAATAGACAAGGTCACCTGCTGGCACTATGCGAATCCCGTGGACGAAAACCCGGTGCCGGACAGTGAACCACCCGACGGGTTGGATTGGGATTTATGGCTCGGCCCGCTGCGGTGGCGTCCCTACAACCGAAAGTATTGCCCGGTAAATTTCCGCTGGCTGCTCGAATCCGGCGGCGGCCAGATTCGTGACCGTGGCGCCCACCAGTTCAGCACCGTCCTCTGGTGCATGAACGCCGACCACCAGACCTCGTTCACTGTCGAGGCCAAAGGCACCCCGCCGACAAAAGGCTTATGGGATTGTCCGGTTGACATGGAGGTGGTTTATCACTTCAAAAACCCGGACTGGACCCTCGAATGGGGCCAGCCCGGCAACCGGGTGGGCCAGACCGAATTCGGCAACGTCTTCTGGGGTGACACCGGCCACCTGATTCTCGAATGGGAAGGCGGCTACCGGCCAGCGAACCCCGAGGCGATCAACTTCCGGCTCCCCCCCGGCGGCAAGGAGGTTTACCGCACGGACGAATACGAAGACTTCAACATGAACCACAAGGCCGATTGGTTTAAGTCCATCCGCGAAGGCCATCTGCGACCGGCGGTCGATATCGAGATCGGCCACCGCACCGCGACCCTCTGCAACCTGGGTAATCTCTCCTACATCCTCGGCCGAGAACTGGTCTGGGACGGACAGAAGCAGGAGGTGGTCGGCGACGAACACGCCAACCGGCTGCTCGGCAAGCCGCAGCGGTATCCGTACGTGCTGTGAAGTCACCGACCCTGCCGGTTACGCGAACAGATCGGAAAGGACGATGCGCACGGGCGGCACGCTGGCGCATGGGAGCGTCTCGTCCGGTCCCACGAGGCACATCTCCTGGTAACGGCCCTGCTCGGGCCGGCGTGGCAGGCCCAGTTCACGGAGGGTCTTGACGTGATCTGCAATGCCGGAGCGGGCTTTGTACAGACAGTCCTCAACCGAGTGCCCTACTCCTGGAGTGTAAAACAGAAAGCGC
>Ga0315274_10016586_pt1 | contig 10402 bp, 11 predicted proteins | sample YL17G02_20_MG_FD_203700 | JGI IMG/M metagenome (GOLD analysis project Ga0315274, IMG submission 203700) | Sediment microbial communities from Yellowstone Lake, YNP, Wyoming, USA - YL17G02_20 | ecosystem: Environmental > Aquatic > Freshwater > Lake > Sediment | place: USA: Wyoming | collected... | reverse complement strand
TTGAAATTCTATATGCCATTTGATAAAATCCCAACGCCACAGCACTAAGCACTCTTCCCACAAAAATATCATCGATATGTTCCCCAATAAATATCAGTATACTCGAACCAAGAATCCATCTTCCAAAACCAAATAGCTCTTTTGCCTTCCCTAAATCTTTACTTAAGCGAGGCCTATAAGGATGAATTAAATAACTGATAATAAAACTTACTACCTTTTCCGCAAGTAAACCAAGCACAAGGGCCCATACACTTCTTAAGATTACAGCAGCCAAAACTGCAACGATAAAGTTTGTAGATATTTCCACAAATCGATAAACAAATACTTTATTAAATTCTAACTCTTTCTGAAAAAAGATGACCCCAATATTTGAAAATGCTTGAAAAAAAGTTAAAAATCCCAGTACTTGAATTATAGGTTTAACTGCTGGGGTATGAAAAAATATTGCCACATAAGGTGCCACAAAATAAAGTATTATAAATATTATAAATCCTCTCATAATTAGAACTGTCCATGCTGCATCAAGATAACTATCAGTATTTTCTTTCTTTTGAATTAAACCCTGGCTAAAACCAGTTGCGGAAAAAGTTTCCAAGGCAGACATCGTAAGCAAAGCTATTCCCATTAATCCAAAATCAGAAGGAGCAAGAATACGACCAATGACTACTAGCCTTATTAAACTAAGAACTTTTTGAATTATTTTAAGAGAAGAAATAAAGGCTCCCCCTTGCACCATTTTTTGAGGTAAAGTTTTTCTCGGTTTTGATAAATTCTTAGTCTTTTCTTCGATTTTGTTTTTTATAAGCAAACTTCATATCTCCTCTTAAAATTCAAATTTCTTCTAAAAGCTAAATTATCTAACATAACTTACATTCTCCCCACTCCTTCATAGATAAATCCTAATTCTTTTACTTTTTCTGGTTCATATAGGTTTCTTAGGTCAAGCAAGATAGGAGATTTAAGTAATTTTTTTATCTTTAATAAATCAAGATTGCGAAATTGATTCCATTCAGTAGCGATTACTAAGGCGGCACTTCCTTGTGCAGTCTCATATTCATCCTGGCAATAGATTAAGTTGGGGAGAACTTTACAGGTATTTTCCATTGCCAGGGGGTCAAAACATCTGATGTACGCGCCTTCTTTAAGTAGGAGCTGGATAATATCAATAGCTGGGGACTTTCGAATATCATCGGTATTTTGTTTAAAAGCCAGGCCTAAGATACCTATGGTTTTATCTTTAAGATCTCCGAGCAGGTGTTTTATCTTTTCTACCATTAATTCTCTCTGTCTTTTGTTTGCTGAGACAACTGCCTTTAAGGTTTTAAAATCATATCCGTAGCTTTCGGCAATACTACAGAGGGCTTCGGTATCCTTAGGGAAACAGGAGCCGCCATAACCGGGTCCGGGATGGAGAAATTTAGGACTGATACGGCCATCCAAACCCATAGCTTTGGCTATCTGGTGCACATCTGCCCCTACTTTATCACAGAGATTGGCAATCTCATTGATAAAAGTAATCTTAGTAGCCAAAAAGGCATTACAGGCATATTTGATTAATTCTGCAGTTTCAGGAGTAGTAATTACAAAAGGAGTATCAATAAGATAGAGGGGACGGTAGATTTCCTGCATTATTTTTAAGGCTTTATCGCTGGTAGTACCAATTACTATTTTATCGGGATGGGTAAAATCATAGACTGCTGAGCCTTCACGAAGGAATTCGGGGTTGGAGACTACGTCAAAGGGAATAGAATAGACAGGCGAGACGCCTGTCCTACGGTTGAGGTGGAGATTGCTTCGGTCGCTCTGCTCCCTCGCAATGACAGAAGGATGGATTCCCGCTTTCGCGGGAATGACAGAGGAGGAGGCGGGAATGACAGAAGGAGAGATTGCCGCGCTCCCTTCGGTCGTTCGTAATGACAGAGTCTGATATTCATTAATTATCTCTTTAATTCTGTAGGCGGTGCCGATGGGGACAGTGCTTTTATTAACTATGACTTTATATTCATTGATGTATCGGGCAATCTCTTTAGCTGCTTCTTCTATCTGAGAAAGATTGGCTGAACCATCATTATTAGGAGGAGTCCCCACGGCAATAAATATTACCTTTGATTGTTGAATCGTCTTTTCTATCTCAATAGTAAAACTAAGTCTACCAGCTTCTACATTTTTTCTTATAAGAACTTCTAAGTTTGGCTCATAAATAGGTATACCACCAGAATTAAGCATAGATATTTTCTTTTCATCTTCATCTATACAAATTACTTCTACTCCAAAATCAGAAAGACAAGCTCCGGTAACCAGACCTACATAACCGGTGCCGATAATACAAATTTTCATGGATATAGACTCCTTCACTATTTATTTCCGGTTAAATACTTTGATTTTATTACTATTCTCTTTTACCTCTATACTTATTAAATCTAAATATATAATTTAGATTATTATAACATATACTTTTCGCTAAATATAATAAATAAAGACAGGCGAACTTGCCCCTGTGAAAACAGGGGACGCCTGTCCTACGAATTGACAAAATGAAATAAATGTAACATTTAGTGCCTGGCACCTTTTTTGTCCTACAATTTTCTCAAAAGCTCATGATAATAATCAACAGTAACCTCTATTTCTCTTATGATATCTCCTATTCAGGTAATCATTTCTTATCCTCTGAAGTCATTTCTTCTAAACATAATTAAACTTACGTTGTTTTCTCTTCCCCATAATAAACGCTTTTGGCTTAAATAAATATTTCAATACTTTATTTATGAAACTACGTTGAGCTAGGCTTGCTTTCAAATTAGGGCGATAGTTGATAATTTCAGTTTCAAAACCCGCATTTAGTAAATATTTTTGCAAAGCATAAGCTTGTAATACAGCACCATAATTATTCGCATTATGTAATGTTAAGGTTCCGATCTTCATTTAATCTTCCCTTCCCTCATATATTCCTTTATAAATTTTGTAAATTTCCTGTATATCATATCTTTTTAATACCTCATCTTGAACAAACTCTCTATTATATCGATTGTTATTATATTTATAATTTAAAATATACTCTGCCCAAGCTTTGGCCCCTTTTTTTAAATCCAAATACTCACATAAACCCATATTTGCTTCTTGGGGAACATTGGTCGAAACAAAACACTTTACCCCCATCGCTTGAGCTTCTATCAAAACAATTGGAGACCCCTCATAATTTGAAGGAAAAATAAAATAATCTGATTCTGATAACAATTTCGGAATATCAGAATCAGAAGGTAGCATTTGAACATTTTCTTCCAATCCCAGTTTGATAATTTTTTTTTCAATCTTTTCTTCATCCTTACCAAAACCAATCATTGTTAATTGTGCATCATCTAATAGCTTTTTGGTATGATAAAACACATCGAGCAAAAACAACTGATTTTTCTGAAAACAATATCGTCCGACATGAATAAATTTAATGCATTTATGATATTTATATGGGTACTTTTCTCTATTAAAACGTTTTAAATCGATAGCATTATTTACAACAAATGCATTTTTATCATTGCCGTATAGATATGTAATTGCCTGCTCTGAACATCCTATCTTAATATTTGAGTTTATTTTTATTAGTATTTTTAGAAAATAGTCATAAAATCGTTTTATTCGTTTTATCTTTATTGGTGGTACAGAATTATGTGAATGAGAAATCCTTACTTTTACTCCTGCAATACTTGCTGCAAAGGTACATATACCACTTTCAAAAAAATTATGACAATGAATTGCTTGGTAAGGACCATTTTTTTTAATTATTTCATAAGTTCCCATAAAAATACGAAAAAATCGAATATAATAATCTAGCTTTTTTCTAAACTTACTCAACCCTTCATAATTAGGAATTCTAAATATCTTCCCTCCAAGCATCTCAAATTCATCATCGTAGTATCTTCTTTCACTAGTAAATAATATTATATCATAATGGACATCTGGCATATGACGGCAGATACCCATTATTACAGCTTGTACACCCCCATTGCCCAAGCCTTCACAAGAAACCTGGAGTACCTTCATTTATTCATCCATCACTTTCTTTTTAGTTGTAATTGTAAGCCCTTTTGTCACTAACTCCCGATGTGCCTCACATTCAATATAATTATGTATTGCTAATAATTGTTTTTTATTATATTTTTTTTTCAACAGCATCCCATTCAATAATCTCCGGTCTATCCTTGATAACCATTTGCCAAATCCAAAAAACCTTCTCAAGTATGATTGTATGTTCTCTTGTGCAAATTTTTGATACTGCTGTTCAACGAAATTATCTTGTAATATTTCATCTGAACGCTGCTGGAATGCTGATAATATATCTTCTGCTGCTTGACCAGTCGCTAAACGTACACCTTTTCCCTTTTTTACAATTGGAATATAATTTACACAAAGTCCATCATTAATGCTTACCTTTATTAGCAGACTAGTTTTCCAAAATTCGCTTTTAGAATGATCAAACAAAAAATTACCTTGACCGTAAACAATAGTAGATCTATCACCCTTCTCAAAGCATCCAATGCAATGACTATGCTGACATATAACTAAATCTGCTCCCTTCTCTGCAATTTTTCTACACACCTTCTGCAGATAAGGCGATGGGTAGCGATAATGCTCTTTACCCCCATGGTACAGGACAATAACATAATCACTCCCTGCTTTTAAGCTCTGTATATGGTCAAGGCTTTCTAGTGGGTCAAAGGGATTTGCACCAGGAGTATTTTCAGTTGCTATCGTAAATTCATGTTCTGCACAAGCATATACGCCTATCTTTAATCCATCTCTTTGCAATATTTGCGGTTTACTAGCTTCGAAAAGGGTATCACCTATGCCAACAAACAGAATTTCATTCTTATTCAATGTATCCTTGGTTGACTTAAGGCCTTGTGCTCCTTGGTCAAGTATATGATTATTAGCTAACACCAGCAAAGTAGGGTTTAAGGCTTTAATTCCTTTCACAGTGCATATGGGAGCGATAAGATTAAGCCCGCACTTGGCAATGGGATTTTCCTTATCAGTAAGAGGTACTTCCAAATTAAAAATACGAATATCTGCAGCATTCCATAGAGAAAGCAACTCATCCCCAAGTAATGCAGTGATGTCAGCATTTTTGAATAAATCTATATTTGATTGTGTTGGTACTAAATCGCCACCTATTAATAATTGCATATTATATACTCCTATCATTATCTCATTATGATTTTTCTATAGGCCTATAAATATTAGAAAAGAATTGGTATAAATGTAACATTTAGTGCCTGGCACCTTTTTTTACCTTTAGGACAAATTTGGTGCCTGGCACCTTTTTTGTCCTAACAACTATTTAAGCATATCCCGATTAGGTTTATAACTTGGTACAATCTCCTGCAGTTTCCTGATAATCCCTTCCGTATCCATTTCTTTAGCCAGCACTTCCAACTCCCTAATATCTTTCTCTAACTTCTCCTCATCAACAGCTTCAGTTTGAGCAATAAAAATCTTTTCATGCCCGCTTTCTCCCAGCACTTTACTTCGTTCTTTTTCAGTTAATAATTCTTCAAATAATTTCTCCCCTGGTCTTGATCCAATAAATTCTATCTTAATATCTTCATCTAGTATAAAGCCAGACAATCTGATTAAATTCTTGGCAAAATCTACTATTTTTATCGGTTCTCCCATATTTAATATAAATACTTCCCCTCTAATACCCAATGCACCTGCCTGTATTACCAGCTGGCTTGCCTCAGTGATGGTCATAAAGTATCTCTCCATTTCTTTATCAGTTACTGTAATAGGACCACCTTCAGCAATCTGCTTCTTAAAAGTGGTGATTACACTTCCACTACTTTCTAATACATTTCCAAAGCGAACCGCCACAAAATTAGTCTTACTCTTTCTCCCATAAATTTTTATGATCATTTCAGCTACTTGCTTACTTGCCCCCATTACACTGGTAGGATTAATAGCCTTATCGGTAGAGATCATTACAAAATTATTGACCCCATACTTATCAGCTAACTCAACTAAATTTTTAGTACCCAGGATATTATTATTTACTGCCTCATCAGGATGATATTCCATCATAGGAACATGTTTATGGGCTGCAGAATGAAAAACTACCTCTGGTTTAAAACTGGTAAATATATTTTCCATTTTTTCTCTATTTCTAATATCTGCTAACATTATAATAAGCTTTAAATTGCGAAATTCCTTTTTAATCTTTCTTTCCGTATAAAAAAGACCATTTTCACTATGGTCTAAGATCATCAATTCTAAAGGAGAATATTTACATACCTGTAAGCTTATTTCTTCACCAATAGAACCTGCTCCCCCGGTAATCATTACTTTCTTTCCTTTTAGATATTTAGATATTTCTTCTATCTTTAAATTAATAGGTTCTCGATTTAATAAATCCTCCACTTTTACCTCCCTAATTCGAGAAACACTGACTTTATCACCTAATAATTCATACACACCTGGTATAATCTTTATTTTAATATTCTTTTTCTCTATCTTATCTATAATTCTTCTAATCTGGTAACCTTTGGCGGAAGGAATGGCAATAACTACCATGCCAATTTTTTCCTGATCAATAATCTCATTAATCTTATCAATTGAGCCAAATACCCTTTTATTACGAATTATCTTGCCAATTTTAGCTATATCATCATCCACAAAGCCAACTAATACCCCTATATCTTTTCTTTTCTCTATCTCTCTACAAATAATATCCCCTGCATCTCCTGCTCCTACGATTAAGATCCGCTCTTCCCTTCTCTTAAAGTGTGTCCTTCTTTCCCAATATAATCTCCAGAGTAATTTACTTCCGGCAATTAAAGAAACACTAATAAACCAGTCCAAGATCTTTACGGTCCAGGGAAAATACATTCCTTTTCCTAAATTAAAATATAATACCCAAGCCACCTCTGTAGCAGTAATCGTCTTGGCAATTAAAAAAAGATCACTAATGCTTATATAAGCCCAAACTCTGCTATATAATTTAAAAATTATAGCAAAAATAATATAAGAAAGGGAAAGAGGGATATAAATAATTCTATATTGATAAAGACCCTCTAACCAATTGTGTCCAAATCTCAAGATAATCGAAAAAACAAAGGCCATATTCATTGAAAATAGATCTAAACAAAACCATAAGAATCTCCTAAAATATTTTTCCAATTCCGCTCCTTCCTAGTCCTATTCCAACATTATAAATATATTAATATTCTTCATCCCCTAACTTAATAACCGGCTAATTCCATAATGCAAAAACTACTTAAATTAGACATACTCCATCTATATTTAAAAATCCTTCTTTTTTATAAAAAAATTGTCAAAAATAAATCCAGACAATTATCGCAATGTCTGGATTTATTTATGTTGTAATAAAAAAACCATTATGTAGGGTTTGATTTATCAAACCCTACATAATAGCTAAAAAGTAGTCTATATTCTTATCTCTTTATCTTATCTGCTATAAAGACTCATTCTTCAGCCAATTAAGTATTTCTTTTTTAAAAGCCTGGAAAAGTTCTAATTTTTCCAACAAATATTGATATACTCTCCTGTGGTCGATTTCCCCGTATTCGTGAACTAATATGTTTCTAAAACCTGCTATACCCTCTAATCTTGAGGCTAAATTTTTAGAAATAATCTTTTTTCTAAAAAGAATAGAAACTGCTTCTTGATTATCTTCCGGTTTCTCCCAGGCTTCCTCAATAATCACCAAATTTAAAGTATCCAGGACCACTTGACAGCTCAATTGTAAGTAGCGCTCCGCCAATCCATAAAGATGAAAATCTTCCAAAAACTCCTCTGGGCTTTTTATTTCTTTTTTTAATATCTTAAGATTGCTAAGGTATCCATCTAATTGTTGCAACTTTTCGAAGATTTTTTGCCGGGTTATCTCGCTCATAGGGACTCCTTAAGAGACCTTTGGAGATAGGTTTCGTTGTATTCTTTAATAAAAGGTCGAAAATCATAATATTCCTGCATAGTTTTTAATTCAAAGTCAATCCTCTGGGCATGATCTCTCTCTAAAATTATCTCTCCTTCTTTAATAATAACGAATTTGAAAAATATTGATCTTACTTCATTAAGAATAATTACCTCAACCCTCTTTTTTAAAAGGAATTGAATCTTCTCTATTAAAAAAAGGCGTTTTTTAAAAAAATCTTTGACCTCTTTCTCCTCAAGGTAAAAAGCCAGATCTATATCGCTTTCTAAATTGCCCTTTCCCAAAACCACCGAACCAAAAAGATAACCAAAAAGGATTCCTTTTTCTTTTTCCAAAACTAATTTTAATTTATCTTCAATTTTAGAAATATCCTTCTCCATAGTTTATCTACCTTTCTATAGTTCATCTGCTTATTTTTATAAATAATTATAACACATATTAAAAAATACAACACTCAAACTATTTTACTTTCTCACTGCCCCACTAAAGTTTACACTAACTCTAAAATCAGCAGAATCGGGAATATTATTCCTGCGCTTTTCAGGGGAGGACTCCTGTTCCCTTTCACTCTTTTTTACTATTCTGGTTTTTCTGAAATCTTGGTCAATAATTTTAGGATATCGGTAATCCTTCCTTTAGCATAATTAAATTCAGGCATGGATGATCTCCTTTATAATGTCTTGGGCAACTTTCCTCTGCCAGGGGAACCCAAAGATCTGAAAATCCTCCATCTGATAGATTGATTCTAATTTTAATTGCCATAATTTATCTTTATCCTTAATATATAAAGGTTCCCCTAAAATTATAGCATTGTAATAAAGCATAGGATGAGGGAAATCACCATAGATTGGAATAATATTTACCTCTCGACCCAAATCTTTGCTTAATTTATAAGAGATCTGAGTAATTAAGGTAAAGAGAGATTCTTCAGTTTTAGAATGATTTTTTCTTTTTGTATTTTTAGGGATTTTTCCATTTTTTTATCAGACCCCCAAAGCAATATAAACCTAAACAACCAATATTTATTTTTTACCTAATTAACTAAGCTTCATTTTAACAAAAAAATAAAGGAAAGTAAATCAGTTTTCAAGGTAGGTCAAACCAATCAGCAGAATCGGGAATATTATTCCCTACGTTTTTCAGAAGTACAGAAAGAATTATCCGGAATGAAGTAGAGCTATGGAAAATTGAATAGAACCATTAACAAAAGGGGACAAGATACTCTTGATAATAAAAAGTAGCCTGTCCCCTTTTATCTTCCCAAATTATAATTTATTAAATTCATCTACACTTAAACTAGCCTGTCTGATTAATTTCTTTAAAATACCAATACCAAGTTCTCTTTATAGAGGAACTGATGCTTCAGCCCCAGAGCAAAGCTTAATTGAAGGAGTCATACAGTAACCTCAAATACTTGAGCATTACCTTTTTTAGCTCTATCGTTCATCACCTCTAGCCAACCCTCAATGGCCTCTGTAATATTTACCCTTAATTCTTCAATAGTTTTACCTTGGCTAAAACATCCGGGCAAAGCAGGTACTTCTCCCACATAATAACCAGATTCATCCTTTTCTACGATAATTTTAAATATCATTTACTCACCTTCTTAGTCTATTTGTTATACTTGCCGTTTACAAAGGCTTTGTTATTTGTTTTTTATCTGAATTAAAAACCGACAACTGAAAACCGGAAACCTGTATTTTAATACTAACGACTAATATATCTTGCATTTCAATTGGTAAATTAGTTAATCAGCAAATTGATAATAATGTATTTGTTTTTAATACTAACTCTTCCTTAAAATATCTTTAAATTCATCAGTAGATATTTCTGTATCTCTTAATATCTTTCTCAATAGGGATCTATCAACATCTTTCCCTTTGTGAATAGGAACAATAGTTGTTCTGTTATCTTGATGTTTTAGAAATACATGACTTCCTTTTTGCCTAACAGTTTTAAAGCCAATCCCTTCTAATATTTTTATTAATTCTAATCCTGTCAGTATGGGTAATTTACTCATACTGCAACCTTTTGTATACCAACTATTTCTTTAATATAAGGTTCTTCTTCTCCTTCAACTCCTTCAACCTCCAGATATAGCTCTATCGCTTCTCTTATATTTTTAAGAAGTTCTTCTACTGTTTTCCCCTGAGTATGACAACCTTTAAGTTCAAGTGCAGTTCCTATTAAATATCCATCTTCTCCTTCTTCTATTATAACTGTAAATTGTCTTTTCTTTTTCATTTTTATATTTCTGCCTCCTGAATTGATTATAATTAAAAATAATCGAAATTTTTATTTTCCCTCCCCCTGCACAGAAAAAACTCGATACAAGAAATATTCTCCGTGCAAGGTGCATTTTTACTTGCCGTTTCCACACTCCCACTTAAAAGTGGGATCTTCTGCATTAGACCAATACCTCTACTTCACGCATACTTACAGTGAGTGGCATACCCT
>Ga0315274_10016585_pt1 | contig 10403 bp, 7 predicted proteins | sample YL17G02_20_MG_FD_203700 | JGI IMG/M metagenome (GOLD analysis project Ga0315274, IMG submission 203700) | Sediment microbial communities from Yellowstone Lake, YNP, Wyoming, USA - YL17G02_20 | ecosystem: Environmental > Aquatic > Freshwater > Lake > Sediment | place: USA: Wyoming | collected... | reverse complement strand
TTCCCCATTCCGCAGCCCTGTCGAAAAAAATGTAAGGCCTCAGTTACAGAGGGACTCTGCGCGAAGAACGCATGCACCGCGGAGCGACACAAGACAGGATTGACAGGATGTTCAGGATTATCCTGTGTATCCTGTTATCCTGTCTAAATCTTCGTTTCTTTTTGGCCGCGTCTCCCGCCCATAAGTGAGGGATTACAAAAAAATCCTTATGGCCCGCTCATGCTCTCGCCCCCAAGCACACGCTTTCGTGAACACAGTTATGAATCCTGGCTTGGTGATCTGGCCTAACCGACTCGGAAACGCAAGTGCAAATGCCGGGCTTCTCGATAAATGGATTCATCCATAATACGTGACCGAGCTCATGGAACACAGCACTAAGTGCCTTCGTGCCTTTGTGGTTTGAAGGAGTGTCACCACTAAGACACCACGGCACAAAGCGAAGTGCAGGCGGACACCCCCCGCACGTCCAATGGCGTGAGATTCACGCGGCTCGCGTGGAGAACACGCACGGTCGCCCTGCTGAAAGAATCGTCCCGCTTCGAGACACAAGCACCCAGGGCGTAATATCCTTGCGGGCAATGGATTGGAACGCCGATTCCAGAGCCTCCGATGTTTCATCCCCCAACCAGTCTGGCACGCCTGATGCAACCTCATAAACCGGCACGGCCTTCAGGGGCGCTCGCCCGAAGGCCGCAGCGAGGGGGTGAGGGTACCGGGGAAGACCTGCCTGGCCTTCCCTCCAATAGAAAGGAGGTGAAGTCTTCCGTGGCCGACCAAGAAACGTTCCCCTGATCTTCCCCAGGAGGCCAGGACTTCGGGCGTTGTCCCGGTGTTGGGCAAGAGCTAAGCCCGACCGGCAAAGAGGACTTGGTGGCAAACGGCATCTGTTCTCAGCGCTCTCTGCGCCCTCTGCGGTTAGACCTCGCTGCCTCAACACGTGCCGCCCACCGCTACGGCTTCGCCCCCGGAGCCTTGACCGTCACCCTGCGGGAAGAAAACCCTGAAAGGAGGTGACGGACCATGTTCCGCCAGAAGAAACGTTCCGGCTTCACACTCATCGAGCTTCTCGTCGTCATCGCCATCATCTCGATTCTCGCCGGGATGCTCCTGCCGTCTCTCCAGAGAGCGAGAGAAGCGGCGAAACGAGCCAAATGCGGCAACAACGTCCGCCAGATCGCCCTCGCCATCCAGATGTACGCCTCGTGTTTCGAAGGCTCCTATCCGACAAGCGCCTCCGGCAACGCGACAACTCAGTATGAGGACCTCGGCATTCTTTATCCCGATTTCGTCTCCGACCTCGAGGTGTTCGTCTGCGCAAGCTCCGGCGACAGGATGCCGCGACGAACCAGCGAGACCGACAACGGAAAGCCCTTCCGGGCACGCGGCGAGAAAGAGAACGTCAGCTACGCCTACGGCCTCGACAAATCCGCCGCCAACAAAGCCTGGACCGAGTCCGCCGCCGGGTCCACCGTCCGCATCCTATGCGACCGCACGTACAAGGAGCTGACGCGGCAGTCCAACCACAAGACAGACGGCCGCATGGTTGCCTGCGCTGACGGGCACATCGAGTGGGTCGCCGGACGAGGTCCTCTCGACCACGACCCACACAATCCCGACCCGAAGTCGCGCGGCTGGGACGGTTGGTGGGACGAGAGAGATTGACGCGAGACAGAGTCCGCAGGTTCGCAAGCTCTGGCAGCTAACCGACATGGAGCGGAGTTCTTGGACAAGATGAACAGGATGCACAGGATTTGAAGGGGAGTCGCGGCGGTGAGGGGCTTGAAACAGGACTGGATTGCCCGCGCGACGCCACCGATACCCTGCCATCCCGTCGAGGCAACATGTCAGCAAACTGAGAAGCCACAGCATAGGGGGTCTGGAGTGAGGCAACGCTGGCCGCGCCGGGCGAAGGGGCTTTATTCTAAAGGCTGAAGCGGGGACGCAGCTTTCAGCCCGCCCGCGGCCAGACACCGCGAATGGCGCCGGTTTTCCTGCCCTCGCCGGCGCCATTCCTTTGCGCCTACCGCGCAGAGGAGTCCACCACGGAGAACGCAGAGCACGCAGAGAGGAAAATGGGGCCGCCTCTCGCAAAGGCGCAAAGAGCGTGAAGGGAATATGTGGAGTGCGGGAGCGGACAGCTCCCACCTTGCAACCGTGAAGCGTAGCTTCGGGAGGGTCCCTCTAAGCAATCCGGGAGCTCCCGCTGCCCCAGACGAAGGCTGAAGCGAGCTTCGGCAGGCCAAAAGGGCGTCTGGGTGCTTTGCATCTTGGCGAGACAACTCCCCGCGCGGAACCGCTCTGTCCCTTTCACATCGGGTGTGGCTACGTTTGAGTGGTTCGTCCCGGCACGCGCAACCTCGTCTCTCGGCCCCTCCGATGAGGTGGCATGGGCATCGCTGGCCGTTCAGCGTGAATAAGTGTCAGCCCTCGTCGTCGCGGGTTGGGGGCGACAATGCTCCCCCCCGCACCCGCAGGCTTGCCCATGTTGAATGTACCGCAGGCGTCCCCGCCTGCATACTTTCACCAGCCTGCCTGTGCCGGCGCAGACAGGGCAAACAGCCTGGAAGCCCGTGACATTTCCACTCCTTCACGTCCAATCCCCCACGCCGGGCTTCAGCCGGCGTCTTTGCTTTAGCCACGGGCTTCAGTCCGTGGCATTGCTACGCCGCAGGTTTCTCCCTGAGCAGGCTTCAGCCTGGCTTCTCGATGAAGGGATTCATCCGTACCCCTTGTACGTAGCCACACCCCCGCTCACTATCTAATTGACATAATGTTGTATATGTATTATAATCCTGCCTAAATGAGAAGACAACTTGACCACACAATCACGCCTCCCTCGCACAGGGACCCAGCGAGCTTCTCCTTCCGCGCTCTGCGTCCAATACCCGGCTTCTTTCGCTCCTTCGATCATTGCGGGCTACTGCTTCTCCGTCCCACTCGACACCCCGGGTGGGCCTTTTTGACAACAACCCACTCCGCCCTTATCCATCTCTCCCTCAGTCGCTTACCCCATGTCAGCTTTGTAACAAAAGGCCCACAAAGGCCCACTTTTTCGCCTTCGGGCCTTTTATTATATACCTCACTGCCTGACCTTGCCGCGCCGCCCCGCTTCTGCTATATTCACATCGAACACTTCCATAACAAGGGGGCTTTGAAATGAGCGATCCATTTCCCGTCAAAAAGCGCGAGGAGCTTCTCCGCCAGCGCATCGAGCAAATGCGCCGCAACGACGAATGGCACCTCTTCCAGGACTTCTGCCACGTCCGGCCCACGCAATGTCGCCCCCCTCCGAGTTTTGCCGCCAGCGCTCTGACGAACGCACGCGCGACAAAATCCGTCCTTGGAGGTCGCCGGAGACGGGCACCAGATCCGCCGGCACCGGCTATGGGAGTTGATGGAGTGAGAACGTAACGATGAGGAGGTAACGAAAATGAGAACGGCTCTTTTGATGGTTTTGACCTGCTGGCCTCTGCTCGGATTATCCGGAGAAGAAATTCTTCCCAACTACATCGAGGTCCAGGGCCCGACGATCTCACCCGACGGGAAGAGTGTCGTCTTCAACGTGGCCCATAGGACAGACGCAAAGGGCGTCATCGGCGGCGCCGTGACTCTGCTCGACTTGGACAAGGGGACCACGAGAAAACTCCTTAAGGGCAGACTTGGACGTCCAGTGAAACTGGCCGACAGCAATTCATCCCGCCTCCCCGTGCGTTACGCCGAAGCATGGTATGGCTTCAGTTGGTCGCCCAATGGCGAGGCAGTATTCGCGGCCGTTATCGAGAATAAGGGCTTCACCGTATGGAAGATTCCAGTGGGAAGCGAAAACGCGAGGCGAATTTGCTCGCTTCCAGAAGGGCTGTGTCAGAGGCCACGTGCTTGTCCCGATGGAAGCTATGTGATGTTTCGCGATGCCATAACACATGACCTTTTCCGCATCGCTCCGGGAGGAGGAACCTTAACGCGCCTCACAAAGACCGGTGATGTCCATCCTCTCGGATATGATTGGGCCCCCGATGGCAAACACATCTACTACAGCCGCGGTTACATGCGCGAGGACAAGGTCTGCGGGATTTGGAGGATGAACGCGGACGGCACTGGCGCGGAGCTCCTCTTGGATAACCATTATGGAAGAAGCATGGCGGTGTCGCCTTTCGGGAAACACATTGCATTCACCGAGGAGACATACGATCCGGGTAACAAGCTTCTTATCTACCGCCTCGGCGATAACAAACCGGTGCTCCTTGCGGACAAGGCAAACCTCTACCTCAGTTGGCATCCCCGGTCGGATGTACTTTTCTATACTGACGACAAAGGGCTCCACGAGTGGCGCGCATCCACGGGGTCGTCCCGACTGCTTTTATCCTGCGAGAAGTGTTACTTCCCAGCGGCCAGACCTGACGGGGAACAGGTCCTCTTCCTGAAAAAGGAACAGAAATCCACCTGTCTATGGAGGCTGGATGTAGCATCGGGCAAGACGGAGCAACTGTATCCCAAGCCATGAACGGGGACATACGTGGCTCGCCGACGGAGAGGCTCGCGCCGTCAGAACTCGAAGAGAACTTTGCCGGATTGGCCGGAGAAGAACAGGTCGAAGGCTTCCTGGGCGGCGTCGAGCGGGAAGCGGTGGGTGATGATTCGGGAAAGGGGAAAGCCGCTTTGAACGAGTTTGACCATTTCGGGGTAGTCGTCGAGGGCGAAGTACCACGAGCCTATCAGCGTCAGCTCCTTGCGGATGAATTGTTCGCTCGGGGAGACTGGAATTGTCCCGGCATTCTCGCCGACGAATGCGATTCTCCCGCCTCTACCGACGCAGGCGACGGCAGCGGATTCAGCTTCTGCGTTTCCCGTGCAGTCAATGGCGATGCTGGCGCCTTCTCCTTCCATGAATTTCTTGACCGCTTCGAGCGGGCTGTGTTCCGAGGGGTCAACGACGGCGTCGGCGCCAAGTTCCTCGCCGAGTTGAATGCGGAAAGGATGCTTCTCGAAGGCGATGACGCGGGCATCGTGCCATTTGCAGATCGTCAGAGCCGAAAGGCCGATGGGTCCGAGACCGAAGAGGGCGACCGTGTGCGAGCCGTTCACGCCGAGGCGCTTGATGGCCCGGTAGGGCGTTCCGAGAGCATCGCCGAGAAGCGCTCCCACATCGTCGGGGATGTCATCGGGAATCGGCAGGAGGCAGCGTTCCGGCAGCGTGGCATATTCGTTGTGGTAGCCTTCCTGCCACTGGATGTTGCGGCACATGACGGCTCGACCGGAGAGGCATTCGGGGCAGTTCCCGCAAAAGGCTGCCGCGAAGAGCATCACCCTGTCGCCGACGTTGAGAGTGTTAGGCGAATCCACCTCGACGACCTCGCCGCACGCCTCGTGTCCAAAGTTGTATTTGGCTCCGTTGAGATAGTGGCCCCGCTCGCTCCCGCAGATAGCGGAGGCGCGGATGCGGACGACCGCCCAGTCGTCCTTCGCTTCGGGTTCTGGTCGCTCGACGACCTCGACCTTTCCTTTGCCGAGCATTCTCACACTCTTCACCGACTCAGCCTCCTGCCCAACATTCTCTGCGTCCTCTGCGTTCTCCGCGGTGAAACTCTCTGTGCCACCCTCCCGGCTACCTCCTCGTACCGCTGGCATCTTGCCGGCTGTCTCGGGGGCATCATGCCCCCGTTGTTTCATCTGGGAGCGAGACGCTCCCAGGACAGCCGCCGGGACGGCAGCGGTACTTCTCGGACGCCTTTCAAGGAGTTGAGTTTCTCCGGGCCGCAAACTCAAGCCTGGCTACGCGAAATGCTACTGCCTGCCCGGCCAGGCGAACCCAGAAGCAATTGCGGTTCTGCCCCCTGGAGCTTCCTACCCGATACGTCCTCTCTGCGATCTCTGCGCCCTCTGCGGTGGATCCTCCTACTTCTCCAATTCCTTCACACCGCGGTAAATCGTGTCGAAGACCTCCTGCATCTGCTCCACCTCCAGGCACGAAAAGGCGATCCGCACGTCTTTCTTGTCAATGGAGATGACGCCGAGTCCGTACTTGTGCAGGAGGTGCTGCCGCAGAGCCTCCGCATCTACGGTCTTCAACTGGAGGCACATGAAGTAGCCGGAGTTGAAGGGGTAGGCGGTGAACGCGTCCAGGTATTTCGGGTTTTTCAAGACTTCCTTGATTTTCTCCACCCTCGCCTTGAGGATTTCGTATTTTCCCCTCTTTTCCGCGGCGAAAGTGGGCGAAAGGAGAGCCTTGTACACGATGGACTGAGACGGGTGCGGGCTATTCGAGACATAGGAGCGGATGGCGCCCATGGTTTTCTTCTCGAGCGCCTCGAAGAGAGCCGGGTCGTTCCGCTCATCGCCCGGGCCGTACGTCAGAAAGCCCGTGCGAAATCCCCAGACGAACTCCTCCTTCGTGGCTCCGTCGAGCTTTATGGCGAGGACTCGTTTGTGCAGGTTCACCACGTAGCCGAACAGCGATTCGTTGAGCCGCCCCTCCTCATAGACCAATCCGAAATAGGCATCATCGCAGGCAATGACGATATTGCAGCCAGCTTCGGCGGTCTTGAGGATAGCTTCGGTGATACCCTCGGCGTCGGCGACGGTCGGCTGGTAGCCCGTGGGATTGCTCGGGAAATTCAGGAGAATGACGAGCTTGCCCTTTTCTTTCCCCACTTTGCCGATGAACTCGCCAAAGCCCTTCACGTTGAAGCCTTCGCCTTCGTAGAAGGGGAAGTTTCTCAAATCTGCGCCGAACCGCACGGCGTAAGTCAGCCGGTAGTTCCCCCACATCTTGTCGGGGATGACGATGACATCGCCTGGATCGAGGAAGAGGTCGCCAACCAATCCGAGCCCGTGGCTGACCGCGCTGGTGACAATCGGGTTGCCGAAGTCCTTGGTCATGAGGCGGGGATTCTCCGCGAGCATCTTCTCCCGCCACTTGAGCTTCAGTTCCGGCTTGCCGAAGGTCGAATAGGGGTAGATCTCGGACGGCGACAGCCCGTTGAAGTGCGCGTGAACGCAGGGCAAATACATCGGCTGCCCCTTTTCCGTGGCGGTCCCTATGGTCGCATTGAACTTGTGGGCGTGCTTCTTCGCCTCGGCGCTCTGTGCGAGAATCCCCTTCGGGAAGAACATCCGCTTGCCGAGGTCCGACAACATCTCGAAGATATGCGGATTGCACCGTTGAATCGTTTCGTTGAGCTCTTGCGCGAGTGGATTCATCTTCCTCCTCCTGAGAAACCCGCCATTTTGAATCGTTGCAGGAAAAGACCGAGGGGTATGGCAATTTGCCCTCGGTCTAACATTGAGCGGTATGTTACCAACCACCACTTCCACTTGTCAAAGCATTCTTGGCGAGGGTACAGTTGTGTTCGGGCGGCAATGCGGGAGGGCCAACTCGGTTGGGCTCGGTCTGTCTCCATTGCGTCCCCACCGGGCTGCCTGGGTTAGGTGCGACCCGGTCCCCCCAATCGTCCAGGCTCTGCCCGCCCGGCCGGGAAATGAGGGCAGTAACCCGCTGCCAGCGAAGACGAAGCCACGCGCGACGTTCTGCCTTTTGTTCACCGCAGCTCCCTTCGATGGTATAATCTGGGTCGGGCGAACCGGAGGCTGCGTGCACGATTTTCTCAACTGTGACGCAGGGAGCCGGGCGCCTTCTGGGACAAGAGTGCTGATGGCGGATGGAATAGCAAAATGACCGAAAAAGAGTTCTTTAACGCCGTCGCAAAGAGCGAAAAGGATGTTCTCCAGTTTCTGCTGGATACCCTATCGGAGACCGGCGCGGCCTATTGTGTGGTCGGTGGGTTGGCGGTGAATGCCTACGCGGAGCCGGTCGTCAGCCTCGATCTCGACATCGTTGTGGCATCGGAGAGTGTCGCTGAAGTGGTGTCGGCAGCAGGGTCCCGCGGGTTCGAAGTAGAGCGCTTTGAGCACAGCACAAACCTGAAAAGCAAGGACTCCGAGCTACGTATCCAGTTGCAGACCGACCCCCGGTATCAGGAATTCATCAGCAGATCGATGGAGAAAGAGGTTCTCGGCTATCAAATGCGTGTGGCAGATGCAGCCGATGTCCTTCAGGGCAAGGTCTGGGCCTATCAGGATGAAAAGCGGCGTAAGAGCAAAAGGCAAAAGGACCTGGCGGACATCCTGCGGCTGGTGGAGGCGATACCGAGTTTGGAAGAACGGATTCCTCCGCAAATCCGAAGAGAGCTTGAGTAGGTGCTCGGCATCCTTGGGACCTGTCTAAATCGGGCGAAATCCTGTTATTCTGTCGAAGCATCCGATGAACGGAGCCTCCTGAAATGACTTTATCTGAAATCATCCTCAAACGACGAAGCATCCGGAACTTCCTCGACAAGCCGGTGGAAAGGGAGAAGGTCGAGGCGTGTATTGAAGCGGCGAGGCTGGCACCTTCCGCGGACAATGTGCAGCCGTGGCGGTTCCTCGTCGTGGACGAGCCGGAACTGCGAGAACGCCTCGGCGAGGCAGCTTTTTCGGGTATCTACCGCCCGTGTCGGTTCGTCGCGCGCGCTCCGGTTGTCATCCTCATTCTGGCTTATCCCGATGTTGTCGCGAACAAACTCGGAAAAGCCGTGCAGGGGACGCAATACTACCTGCTCGACATAGGGATCGCCGGGGAACATCTCGTCCTTGCAGCGACAGAAATGGGCCTCGGCACGTGCTGGGTCGGCTGGTTCAGCAAACGCGGCGTTCGCAAACTTCTCGATATCCCCCGCAAATATGATGTCGTCGCCATGATTGCACTCGGCTATCCCGACCCGAAGCTCCTCCGCCCAAAGAAGACAAAGCTCCTCCGCGACATCGTCCGCTACAATAAATTCAACTGGAAGTGAGCCCCTCTCTGCCATACAATGCCCCTGCGCTCTGCGCGCTCTCCCTGGCCGTGCCTTCCGGAAATGGTCCGGGGACGCGGCTGACCACGACAATCGAGATGGGGCCAGGGCGCGAGCGCGGGCAGGCTGCGGTTTGGCTTCGTTGTGCGCTGCATGAGCTCCTCATCGGCACTCCAACCACGCAAACTCAGACAGGAGCAACAGATCAATGAGAATCGAAATCCTCGGAACAGGCGCCTCGGAAGGCATTCCCGCGGTCTATTGCGAGTGCGCGATATGCCGAGAGGCAGCACGTCGCGGCGGAAAGAACATCCGCTCGCGCGCCTCTCTGATGGTCGGCGAGAAGCACAAAGTTGACCTGCCGCCGGACACGTTTCTCCATTCTCTCCGAAGAGGGAAGCCGTTCTCTCAGGTCGAGCACCTTTTCTTCACCCACTCCCATCCCGACCATTTCTATCCCCATTCGCTCCGATTACGAGCAAGGACCTTCGCCTATATTGAATCCCCGCGTCCGCTCCACATCTACGGGAACGAAACCATCGAGGAGGGCCTGAAAGGCGCCCTCGGCTCCCCGTTGCCCGAGGGACTTGTGTTTCACTCCATCGAGGTCTTCCGCTCCTTCGATGCCGGTGACCTTGATGTTATCCCTGTCAAAGCCTCGCACAAAGCCAACGAGCTTTGCCTCAACTACGCTTTTATGTCTCGCGGCAAGGGATTCCTCCAGGCATTCGACACGGGCTGGTATCCGGACGATACGTGGAATGCTCTGCGGGGACTGCTTCTCGACGCGGCAATCATCGAATGCACCGCCGGGAAGCTTGACGAACCGCCCATCGCGCACCTCGGCGTCAAAACGCTTATCCAGATGAAACAAAAGCTCATCGAAGAGCGCGCCCTGCGAGACAACGCCCGCGTCATCGCCACGCATCTCTGCCACATGGGCGGACTCCTTCACGAGGAACTTGAACAGGCCCTTCTCCCCGCTGGCATCGAAGTCGCCTACGACGGAATGCTCGTCGAGATATGAGCGCCCCCGCGCAGTCCGTCAGTTTCGACGGGACTCACCGCGAAGAGGGTACAAGCCGAAAAGGCCCAGCAGACAGGATTAACAGGATTTCCAGGATTATCCCGTGCATCCTGTTATCTTGTCCAAATCCTGGTTTCTTTTCCGCCGCCTCTTCCGCGAGTGCGTGAGGCTATACACAGACAGAATCTATTTGGAGGCGTTTGCGCGAGTCCTGTGGTAAACTGATCGTTGAGACGTCTTGCTCGATTTGCGCCATCAGGGAAAACGCGGAACCAAGCTACCGATTCAATACGGGGAGAGGAACAATGAAAGCTCGAATCGCGACACTTGTGCCGTGCGTCCTTTTCGCCTTTTGGGGCGGAGCGATGGGCGCCACACGGTATGTGGATGACTCTGTTTCCACCTCCGGTGACGGGACATCGTGGCAAACTGCCTTTCGAACCATCCAGCAAGGGATAGACAACGCTTCGGACGGCGACACAGTCCTCGTCGCCGAAGGCACCTACATCGAAAACATCCATTTCAACGGCAAGAACATCCTCCTGACC
>Ga0315274_10016584_pt1 | contig 10403 bp, 7 predicted proteins | sample YL17G02_20_MG_FD_203700 | JGI IMG/M metagenome (GOLD analysis project Ga0315274, IMG submission 203700) | Sediment microbial communities from Yellowstone Lake, YNP, Wyoming, USA - YL17G02_20 | ecosystem: Environmental > Aquatic > Freshwater > Lake > Sediment | place: USA: Wyoming | collected... | reverse complement strand
CAAGAAGTACTACGCTGGGTTAGACCTAGCGGTCGCAAACGATTACACAGTGCTCACAGTGTTTAATGAGGATGGGGATCTCGTAGACTTCTACCGTAAGAATAAGACATCCTGGGAAGAGATCATTGGTGAGGTGACAGAGAGAATAAACCACTGGAGGTGTTACACGGTTGTCGAGAAGAACTCTATCGGATCTGTGGTGGCCGAGCAGTTAGCTAAAGCCTGTCCGAATCTAATAGAAGCCTTTACAACAACTAACGCAACCAAGAAGGATATCATAGAATCCCTTAAGCTTAGCTTCAGTGACAAGCTTATACGTATCCCTAAGAAGGACGTGCTAAGCGTGATGCATATGGAACTTGGCATCTTCGCCTACAAGATGTTGCCCTCAGGGTTAATTAGTTACTCCGCACCTTCAGGAGCCTCAGATGATATTGTCCTAAGCTTAGCCTTTGCTAACCGGGCGTTAACCCGGGGTAGGACTAAAGGAAGTTACTCAGTGTACAACGCGGCTACAGGTAAGGCAGCCGGGGATAATGGACAGCAGAACATTTATTCTTAAACGCTTCTGCAACTATTGCGCATTACATATTTAACTACAGATGAACAAATTCTTTAAATCGTTATTAAGTCAAGATGATCAAGTTAGCTCTAAAAGGTTTGTAGCCTTGATAGTGCTAATCAATATCATTGCTATGGCTTGGATAGCGATTTATCACGATGAGAAACATATAGTGCCCGAATTTATCTTTGATGCTTTAGCTATGATAACAGGCGGAGGCTTAGGACTCACAGTTATCGAAAAGATCTTCGCCAAGTATAATAAAAATAAAGAACTATAATGCCGTTAGCAAATTCAGGACCAATTAGATCATATAAGGAAGTCGTACAGTACTTCAACACGTTAGCCATGAGTCATATGGGCGTAGAGCAATTCTCTACAGGTATGATCTCAGACATAGATGTACAGACCAATCTACAGACACCAACTAAGTATCCGTTGGTCTTCTTAGTACATCGTGGTGGCACTATCCAGTCTAAAGGTAAGACCACGTTTAGCTTCACGCTAATGGTCATGGACATTGCTAAGAACCAAGAGCCGTTAGAGGTTAACAGGTTAAGTGATTGCCATGACATCCTACAGGATCTTATATCTAGGATTATGCTAACCAGTTGGGAGACTGTAGAGATCGTGTTAGATATGCCTGTGGTTACCACACCATTCGTGGAACGCTTTAACAACAACCTATCTGGTTGGGCAGCAGAGATCAACGTGATAGTTAAGTCACCATTAAACTTATGCGAAGCAGCTTTTAACTAATGGACGAATTCAAATTAGATCTCACTGAAATACTATGGAAGGCTGCAGCTATTATCCGCACAAGAGTAGAGTTACAGGTTCCAGTTAGAACAGGAGTGCTAAAGAATTCAATCAAGGTCTACGTACAGAACCAAGACATTAATATAGAGTACGCAGACTATGGAGTTTATACCAACTACGGAACAGGACCTTACTACAATGGCAGATATGGTTTAGGTAATCCTCCAGGTAAATTCAAAGGTTACAAAAAAGGTAGAGGTGGCATACAGGCACAGGACTGGACATCGATTGGTATAGAAGATCAGGTTCAGATAGACCGCATAATAGAAGACGAAATAATTAAAAAGAGCGTAGAAGCTTTAGATAAAGAAATAGCAGCAATATGAGCCATTTTAAAATAGGTAAAAAAGAGTACACATTTAGAGAGCTAACCATTCAGGATTTCTATGACATCCAGTTGCTGGCAGTGACTGATAACATTGATAGTGGATTCGAAGTTATCTCTAAGATCTCAGGATGTCCGGTTAACTCTCTAAGAGGAATCTACTACGAGGACTGGTTAGAGATCTGGGTAACAGCCCAGACATTTATCAAAGCCTCTATGGAAGAGGTTAAGGGTAAGTCAGAACCGGTTATCAGGGTTAACGGTAAGGAGTACGGGTTAATTAACCTAGACAAGATGAGCATCGGAGAGTTCAGTGACTTAGATATCATAACCTCTTCGGCTAACATGGAGGGTAGGCTACACGAGGCTATGGCAGTACTATACAGACCGTTAGTTAAGATAGCAGGCATACCATATAAGTTAGGCGAATACAATCCGGAAGAGTTTACCCAAAGAGCAGAAGAGTTTAGACAATTTCCGTTATCACAAGCAAAGATTAACCTAGGTTTTTTTTTGACTTCCGCAAGCACATCCTTAAAAGTTATGTCGGGCTCTTTAATAAAACAAATGAAGGAAGCGAATTGGGACTCGAAGAAGATAAAAGAAATGGAAAAGATCCTCAGCGTACTGCCAGGAATTGGTACGCAACTCTCATTGTCCTCGCAGGACAAGATCCACTTAAAATCGAAGAAGCATCCAATCTCAATATTCGAGCAGCTTTTAACTGGCTTTCTTGGAAGACAGACCAAATCAGAAAGCAAGAACTTGAAGAGCAAAAACAAAAAGCAAAATTTAGAAGATGATAACCACAATTAATTTTAAACCTCACGTATACTCTGCAGGATATAATCCCGTTGTCTGGAGTTTTCTATCTGATGAGAATGAAAATATAGACTTCTCTTATGTCATTGACATCTATATAAATGCTGCTACTGGATCCACTACGCCAACCTACACACTTAAGCAACGACCTAATCAGGTCGGAGTTTGCACAGTGGATGTGAGTTCGATAGTACAACCATTCATAGAGTTAACAAACTATTCGGTTGAGGAAGGTTGGAATAAGAACTTTAGAAGTTCCGCAGAGATAGCACCTTCAGTGTTTATAAAGGTGGGCGAAGAGTATATTGGTGGAACTGGATCCACACTTACAACCTTTAATGGGTTGGGTAGTACTGGATCACCAGCTTATTTTATAGGAAGTCTAGAACAGTCTGCTTTTCCAATATCAGTTATTCCCGGTGCACTACCTTGGGAAGAAGCAGTTGCTTCAATGGCTGATGCCGACGCCAGTTCCTATGGATTCTATCAACCCTATCTAATGGGTGCGACAGGTGCTGGTGACTTAGCATTGCCCGGAGGTAAGTTTCTTAAACGAGATAGCAACGACATCACAGTGGCATATGGGGATCACCACACACTTGCATTTATAAACTGGAACTATAGATTCCTCCCAGGAACCTACGGAAGACCAGTTCAGTGTATACTTTATAATGCCTATGGAGCTACGGGAGGTCTAATAGAAACTGCAACTTATCAGAACTTAGTTTCAGTTGGCGGTGGACCAAACACAAATGCAAACTACACCTCAGCCACATGGAATAATGACTATGCTATGCTCACGTTCGCATGTGGACCTAAGGATTTAGGTATAATTCCTGTTGGTAGTCAAGTTGATATCGTTTATTACACAATACAAGCTTACACTAAGACCACAGCAACTGCTTCAACAACTCCACAGACAGTAGCATCTGAGTTAGTAACGTTTACAATAGATACTAATTGCCAAACACTTTATCCGGTAGTTAGACTAAGTTGGCTTAACGATCTAGGTGGCAGAGACTACTACAACTTCAATATGTTCTACGAACTAACATCTAGTTCCACCGAACAAACATATAGTCAGAACCCACTTAACTGGAACTCAACAACTCCTGTTGTCACTGATAGCAGTGCTAACACTTCTCCTAACTGGATGCGTGGAGGTGCAAAGTCATTCAACAAAGTGGTTACCAGAACATTCACTATTCAGTCAGATTGGTTAATCCAAGAGTACGTAGATTTCTTAGGGGCAATTCCTGAGTCACCTTCGGTATGGGCTTACATAGGTGATGAGGTTAACCCTTACACAGTTATCGTTGAGAAAGCAGATTACACTTACAAGAACGTTAAACAAGTTAAAATGGTTCAAGCCACATTCGTTTGTAAGATTACTAAGACACAACCTAAACAAAACTATTAATGGACGCTATATCGCTACATGCAGCAATGATAGATGCCCCGGGCAATCCTAATGATCAAGCACCTGGTACATTTTTATCCTATCGAGAAATAGACCTATATGATGATGAACCAATTAAGTTCAATAAATCCATACAGTCAATAGAAGAACCAACAGCAACAACTTCTAATTTTACTAGAACATTTCGTGTCCCTGCTAATAGTGGTAACGGTCAGTACTTTAAAGCTGTGTTTAATGTTAACAGCACTGATTTTGATGCAACAAAGAAAGCTGATGCCTACATAAACATTAATAACGCCTACTTCGTTGGCGGTAACATTAGGCTAACCGCTATCTATACCAACGGGGAAAGATCTAAAGTGGAATACGAGATTGTATTCATGGGCGAGACTTCCACGTTTGCTTCTGTGGTTGCTCCAAAGAACATGAGTGAGATAAATCTAAATGCTCTTGGTCACAACTTTACCTACGAAAATGTTAAGTTATCTTGGAATGCTGGACCAGGTTCAACCGGAGGTTTGCTAAATGGTGATGTGGTTTACCCTCTCTGCGAATGGGGTTATACCTATGGAGATGATAACCAACCAGAGCAAGCAACGTTATCTGTGTACACAGGAACCACAGGAGGTTCGATGAAAGGGTTTACTAATTCATTATACCCATTATTGTTAACCCAATTTAAACCTATAGTTAGGGCTAAGAGGATATGGGATGCTATTTTTGATGATGCTGGATACACTTATGAATCCCAATTCTTAGATAGCATGTTCTTTAAAAATCTGTATATGGTTTCAACTGATGTTGCAACATCTAATGCAGAATTAGTTTATACCCCATATGCTATTATTGGAATTCCCTATTCAGGACCAACCACATTAGCTTTTGATAACTTTACTAAAGTAGTTGCTAATAATGAATACGAAGATAATACTAATTCTTTTAATCCAGTAAATAGTACTTACACAATTCCTTTCACTGGTTATTATACTATTACGTCAAGATTAAAAATGACTTTTACCCCTAATAATTTCATTGGTTATACTAATTTTAGTTATGCAATGTATAAAAATGGTGTACAAGCAGTTAGTAGATCTGGTTCTCTTCTCACACCAGGTTTTAGTACATACACTGAAAATGCATCATCAGTTTTCCCACAGCCTTATGCTACTCCACCTGTCGATCCTGAATATGATTTTGACTTTAGTGGTAATTACACACAAGGGGATGTTATAGAATTCTACATATATGTTCCTAGTTATCAATTTAATTATTTAATATTTCAAGTTGGATCTATAAAATTTACTGGACCTGCAGTAATTATGCCTCAGGGTTTAATGCCAACACAATATAAACAAATTGATTTCATAAAAGGTGTCAATGATAGATTTAAGTTGATGTGGCAACCTGATAAAGAGAATGAAAAAAACTTTAAAATAGAACCTTGGGTTGATTGGGTTAAACAAGGTCAACAATTAGATTGGTCAGATAAACTTAATGAAGAACTAGACGTTACGATTAAACCACTTTTCTATACACAACCACGTAGAGTTATATTTAAAGATTCTGAAGAGGCTGATGTATTTAATTTTAGTTATCAGCAACAGAATAAACAAGTATTTGGTCAGCTTAATCAAGATTCTAATATCGAACTTATCACAGGAGATAGAGTAATCACTTCTATGTTTGCTCCAGTTCCTTTAGCACCTATTGCTGGTACTGGAGGATTCTTAATTCCCCACTTTGCTAAAGACACAGAGACTCAAAGACAACCTATGCAGGTTAAACCTAGATTAGTTTTCTATAACGGAGAACAATCAGTTCCTCCAGGGTTACAGTACTACATGAAGGATACTCCAGGCGGAACTGGTCCATCAGCTATACAACAAGCAACGTATCCTTTAATATCTCAGTTTAACATTTACCCTTTCGATCAGGCATCATACGATCTTAACTGGACTAACAATCCTCAGTTTTGGGATCCACTTAATAACATTTATCCACCAGCTGGTGGATCAGGTGCCACTGGATTTGCTGGTAGAACAACTAACACAACCTATGTTAAGTATTGGGAAGCTTGGTTTGATTCAACATACAACCCTTATTCAAGAATAATGGAAGCTACATTTGCTTTAGATTCTACTGACATTTATAATCTGGAGTTTAATGACATTATAATGGTTAAAGATAGTTGGTGGTCGGTAACAAAAATAACTGATTATGTATTAGGAACTAAACAGAATGTGAAAGTTCAGTTAGTAAAGTTAGGAGATATAGGAATTTCTATTGGAGTCACAGGACCCACCTCAATTACTGGAACTATATTAACAGAGTTTAAAGGTATTTGTTTTGGTCTTACACAATGTGATGCTTATTGCTGTAGAGGTATAACTAGTTTTAGTGTTTATGCTAATAATAAAATATTATATAATGCCCAATTTATCTACGGTAATCCTTCAGGTTCTATTCCAGCTCCTGCTGGTTGGTACTGGGACGGAAACTTCACTATGCAGGTTAATGAATTTGGGGTTATTACAGCATTCGGAACTGGAGCTGGATGTGTCTGTGTTCCACCGTTATTCGCTATTTCAGTTTGTCCCTCAGACGATTTCTGTACTGCTTGTTGCTGTACTTCTTACACCCAAACAATTTATGGTGATAATGCTAACTTAGCTTTATGTACTGTGCTATACGGAGATAATGTTGGAACTACCACACTTATCCCAAATAATTATTATAAGAATGCTAGTACACAATGTAGGGTAGGAGCTAATGGTATAACTATTACCTCTTTTGGAATTTGTGATTTTTGCAACTGTGGGTATAATCCTAACAGTAAGGTGTTAGCTAGATCTGCTACTACAGAGGGAGGTACTGGAGGAACAGGTCCAGGTCCAATTACTTACGGAACAGCAGCATCAGCTTGTAGTAATACTGGATCTCAATCATATGAAACTTTCTACATTAGCGATCCGCTATTCGTTGATTCTTCTACATTTTATTATGACGTTAACTCAGTAGTAGGTATTGGAGATTTAGGACAGGTAGGGGTAACTGGATTTGTATCGGACGGAGAATTTGTTAAGTACTATGAGGGAGCAACAGCTTCTGGATCAACATTAGACTGTGCAGATCTAACACCTATAGATAGAACTAATCCTATAACCTTTAGAGCAATAAGTTACACAGGTGCAGATCTAACAGCAACCTTTGGATACTACACTCTTCCAGATCCTGCTACATTCCTTTATATAGATCAAGCAATTTATACTGGAACTAATTGGGATCAAACACACGTGATTGATTATAACACATCTAACTTTACAGCAGTTAAGTTACTAGTTGATGTGCCAACAGTGGTTGTGTACCAATACTATCAGGAAGGAATTGTTATAGATTATCAGAAAATGGCTTTGGAACCAGGTCAGGTTTATTTATTCCAATCAAGATTACCAGTAGAAAATTATGCAATTGAAGTTTATTTCACCTTCCTTTACTAACAAAACATATTTAAAATAAACAACACAACATGGCAGATACCGTAGAAAAGAATATTAATATAAATATTAATTCCGATATTGAACCCACGCTGAAGAACCTTCGGGAACTTAAGTTAGCATTAAAAAGTGCTGCAGCTGGTTCAGATGATTTTAGAAAGATCCAAACTAAAATTGATGATGTTGAGGATTCGCTAAAGGGTGCTAAGACATCTGCAGGTAACTTTGTGGATATCTTAGGAACTGTACCTGGACCTATTGGAGATATAGGAGCTAAAGCATCTGGAACAATAGACATTCTAAAAAGCTTTGGTAAACTAAAACTTACTGACATCACGAAATCCTTTATGGATTTAGGTGGAGATCTTAAAGAAGCAGGTAAAGGTATAGCTAATGTTACAGGGTTAACTAAGATCTTTACTAAGACTAACGAATTCCTAGCTGGATCTTTTATTAAACTAGGTGCAGCAGAGGGAACAGCAGCTATTGGGGCTAAGGCTTTCTCAGTAGCCTTAATCTCTACAGGTATCGGGGCTATCGTAGTAGGCTTAGGTTTACTTATCGGTGCTTTAATAGAATTTGTTAGTGGTGAAAAGGAAGCAACAGCTGAGATTGATAAATTCAATGCTGCAATAGAAGCTAGTAATAATGCTATTGAGGATCAAACTGCTACATTAGTTAGGGAACACCAAAAACAAATAGCAGATCTAAAAGCTACAGGTGCTACTGAAAAGACAATCAGAGATAAAGAATTGCAACAAAGAAAAGAAGACTTAGTTAATGCACAGAATGCTGAGGCTAAGAAATTAAAAGAACTTAGAGCAGCTTATTTATTAGAAGATGAAGATAATAGAAAAGTAGCAATAAAAAAAGCTAATGATGATTATCGTGATGCTACTAAAACTAGAAAAGATTTAGATTCTAATTACTATGTTAAGGCTCAGGAAAATCGTGGTGCTGATTTAAAGGAGGCACAAGCAGCAGCTGACAAAGAGAAAAAACAAAATGAGGATAATCAGAAAAAAGCTATAGCAGACTATAAAGTTTACCAGCAAAATAGATTAGATGCACAGGAGGAAACTGCTAATATTGCATCTGATCTTCGTATTAAAAATATTGCTGATGAAAAATTAAGAGAACAAGAAGCTTTAAATGGCGATATAATGGCCAAAAACAAGGCAGCATTTAAAACTATTAAAAATAAAGAAGATTATATAAAGCGTTTAGAAGTTTTAGCAGCAGAGGGCAATGATAAATTACTTGACATTGATAAAAAATATGATAAACAACGAAAAGAACAGGTAAAGTTAATAGAAAGATCCTTAATGGATGAAATGGCAGCTGGTAGATTAAATGAAAAAGATGCCATAGATAAATCATATGACGATTTAATAAAAACTACTGAAGAAACTTATAAAACTTTAACTGCAAGTATTACTGGATTTTATGTAGATACTGAAAGTGCTCAAAAAGCTTTCATTTCTACGGGTGTAATAGCTGCTAGTACAAATGCAGATTATATTACAGAGTTAACTGAAAAAATAAATGCTAAAAGAGCAGAAGCACAAAAAGCTTTAATAGAAAAACAAAATGCACAAACTGATGCTAAAAATAAAAGTGAACTTGATAAACTTATAGCTTTTGAAAATCAAAAATCTGCAATTGCAGAAGAAACATTAAGGGTTGAATACGAAAAAACAGTAACAGCAAGAAAAGCATTAAGTAGCGAAGAAAAGTTATTTGATGATGATGGTATTGCAGCTAAAATTAAATACTATAAAGACTTAGAAAAATTAAGAGCAGATGAATTAAAAGCTGAAAAAGAAACATTAGAAAAAGTAACCTATTTAACTGAAGCAGAAAATCAAAACAAAGCTCAGAAGATACAGGATATCGATAAAAAAATAGCTGAAAATAAAAAGTCTATCGGTGATGACATAATAAAATTAGAAGAGGACAGAAATTTACTTTCATTAGAAAAGATTGACGCGTATCTTCAAGCTGCTACAGCTTTAGTTTCTGCATTTAGTGAATTTGTTAGTAGTCAAAATGCTTTACAAGCACAAGACACTAGGGAAAAATATAATCAACAAGAATCTGATGCTTACATGTCTTACAAAGCAGACATGGAAAATTCTGCTTTAACGTCTGCTCAAAAGGATGCAATTAAAGCTGATTATGATGAAGCTTCATCTACTAGAGCATATGAAAGAGCTTTACAAGAATATGAGGATGCTAAAACCGGATTTGATAATGGTAAGAAAGTTCAATATGCGCAAGCAACTATAGCAGGTATTCAAGGTGCTATAGGAGCATTTAGTTCACTTGCTCCTATTCCAATTGTTGGTCCAATTTTAGGAGGTATAGCAGCAGCAGCTGTTGCAGCAAGTACAGTGATTCAATTAGCAACAATCAGTAAAACTAACTACTCTGGTAAAAAACCTTTACCCCCTATTAAACAAGATGCTGCAGGCGGTGGAGCAGCAGCAGCAGGATCTTCAGGATCTAAGTTTGCTGAAGGAGGTTTGCTTACTGGACGTAAACACTCTGAAGGTGGGATACCAACTTCATTTGGTCAACTAGAAGGCGGAGAATATGTGGTTAACCGTTCTGCTACTGAAGCTTTCATGCCGTTGTTAGATAAGATAAACGGAATGGGACAAGGTTCAGGAGCACCTAATAATCTAAGTGTAGTTGGGGAACAAACTATTCCTGCTCCAGCACCTATCATTAAAACCTACGTGGTTGCTTCAGATATGACTAACGAACAAGAAGCTAACAGACGTCTTGAACAAATAGCAAGATTGTAAAAAACATATTTAATAACATGGAAAAGAGAATAATTGATTTAGAAATCATAGACGAGTTAGAAGGCTCGGGAGTAGATGCCATAGCGCTAGTGGATTCACCAGCTATAGAAAAGAACTTTATGTACTTTAAAGCTGAAGAGTTTGTTGAACC
>Ga0315274_10016583_pt1 | contig 10403 bp, 3 predicted proteins | sample YL17G02_20_MG_FD_203700 | JGI IMG/M metagenome (GOLD analysis project Ga0315274, IMG submission 203700) | Sediment microbial communities from Yellowstone Lake, YNP, Wyoming, USA - YL17G02_20 | ecosystem: Environmental > Aquatic > Freshwater > Lake > Sediment | place: USA: Wyoming | collected... | reverse complement strand
CGAGCCGAAGAAGGAAGGCGCCGCGGCGCCGGCCACGCCGCCGGCGGAGGCCGCCAAGGCCGCCCGCGAGGTTCTCGAGAAGATGGCGGCGGGGGAACTGCCCCCGGTCGGGAAAATAGAGGCCGCCGAGGCCGCCGCCGCGCAGAAGCCGCCGGCGGGCGCCGCCCCCGCCGCCCCCGCCCAGGGCGCCGGCGCCTCCGAACCGAAACCTCCTGCCGCCGAAAAGGCGCCGCCGCCCCCGGCGGCCGAGGCCGTGCCCCCGGTCGCCCGGGCGACCGCCTCGAAGGACGAGGAGAAACTCGGCCGCTGGATCTGGTCCGACGGCAAGTGGGTCGAAGTGAAGGACAAGTCGGCCCCGGAGGGCAAGCCTGCCCTGCCCGCCGGCCGGCAGGAGGGCGTGGCGGCCAAACCGCCCGAAGGTCAACCGCCCGTCGAGACGCCGGCCGTCGCCGCCCAGCCGGCCGAGGGAACCCAGCCGCCCGAAGGCGCCCAGCCGCCCGAGGGGGTCCCGGCGGAGGTGGCCACGGGCAAGTTGGAGGAGAAGTTGCGCCGGCTGGGCGTCATCCAAGGCGCGGGCCAGTTGCGCCGGATCATCCGCTTCGACGTGCGGGCGCTCCAGGCGGGCGACCCGACCCAGAACATCGTTCTCCGCGACGGCGACGTGGTCACCATTCCGTCGCCGTTGATGGGCGATTTCTACCTGGCGGGCGAAGTGGCGCGCCCGGGCGTCTACAGCCTCACCGGGCGCAAGATCACGCTCCTGCAGGCCATTGCTGCGGCCGGCGGGCTGACGAGCGTGGCGGTGCCCTGGCGCACCGAGGTCATCCGGCGGATCTCCGAGACGGAGGAAGACATCATCTATGTCGATATAAGCCAGGTGGCGCGGGGCGAGGTCCCGGATTTCTACGTCCAGCCGGAGGACCTCATCCGCGTGGGCACCGACCAGGGCGCCCTCTTCAACGCGGTCAACCGCAATGCCTACCGGGCCACCTATGGCTGGGGTTCCGTGTACGACATGAACTTCGCCGATTTCTACCCCTGGTCGCTTGGACGATACCCCATCGTCGGTGGGCTGGGAGCACTGGGACGGTGACGGCATGCACGTATTCCGCGGTCAGAGTCGGTCCCGGGATGGACCGCCGACTGAACACGCCGTTGCCGGAAAGGAACCGCATTGGCTGACGCGCAAGAGGCAAATCCTGATGGAACGCCGAAGGCCGCGCCGGGACCCGCCCCTGCGGCGTGGGACTGGAATCGGGTGTTGACCCCCCAGGTTGTCCTCCTGATTCTGCCGCTCGTCGGCCTGACGCTGTGGGCCTACGGGTACCCCCTGATGCGTTGGGAGGCGGTGTGGCGGCGCAGTTCGGCCTGGGGCCACGGGTACCTGATACCGGTGATCGCGGTGCTGATCGCGCACTTCCGGCTGAAGGAACTGAAGCCCCTGCGGATCGGGCCCTGCGCGTGGGGGCTGGGTCTGGTCCTGGCGGGCCTGGTGGTCCGCATCTGGTCGCAGACGCTCATGTACGGGTTCCCCGGAGAACTCACGTTTCTGCCGGTCGTGGGCGGCGTCGTGCTGCTCGTCCTGGGCTGGCAGATGTTCAAGGTGCTCTGGATCCCGGTGGCGTACCTGGGATTGATGATCCCGTGGGACACCAAGTACTACGAGGGCATCGCGCTGCCGCTCCAGACGCTGTCGGCGGCGGCCACCGGGAAGTTCCTGGTCCTGGTCGGCTATGAGCCTGTCCCGGCGGACGCGTTGGCGGCGTGGCTGCGGATACCGCACGGCGTCGATCGCTGGGTCTGCCGCGAAGGCAACGTCATGCACCTGGCCAGTGGTCCGGTGAACGTGGCCGAGGCGTGCAGCGGGCTGCACCTGTTGTTTGCGTTCGTGGCCCTGGGCGTGATGATGGCGTACATGTACCGCCGGGCGCTCTGGGAGCGGCTGCTCATCATGGGCTCGAGCGTTCCGATCGCCATCTTCTGCAACTTCATCCGCGTGGCGCTGATGGCCCTTTCGAGCGACAGCCTGTATTTCGAACGGGCCGCCGCCATGGCCGGCGCCCCCACCTGGTCGAAGTACGTGCCGGGCTTCTTCTGGGACGTGCTGTCGGGCGCCGGCGTTGCCGACAAACTGGCGGCCCTGCGGGAGAGCGTCATGAACCCCGACAGTTGGCTGCACCTGAGTTTCGGGTTCCTGATGCTGGGGCTGGCGTTCCTGCTGATGTCGATGGAGTTGCGGCTGATAGACCTGTTGCTGGTCGAAGACGACCGGCCGCATGCCGGCGGGCCTAGCCCGCCGGTCGAGCCCGACGCGGGAGCGTCGGGTTACGTTCGAACGTAACCCGCTGCTTCCGCAGCGGGCTCGGGCGCGAGCCGGCGGCGAGCGCATGGGCAGAAAAGAGGATCATGACCGAGCAGCCTCACAACCCTAGGTCGCGGGCGGCGGCGCTCGTGGCGGCGGTTCTGCTTGCCGCGGCCGTCCCCTTGGGGACCGTCTGGACCCTCGGTCTGCACCGCCAGCAGGCAGCCCTGGAGGCCCAGGCCGAGCCCGCTGCACCCGAGCCCGCTGCGGGAGCAGCGGGTTACGTTCGAACGTGCCCCGCGTCTTCCGACGCGGGCTCGACCGCTCCCGCGTCGGGCTCGTCGGCCAGTGACCTGGAGCAGCGGTTGGGCCGGCTGGGGCGGACGATCGTCTTCGACTGGATCGGCGTCGGGGCCGCCGCAGCCGGCGCGGCGCTGCTCGCCATGGCGAGCCTAGCCCGCCGGTCGAGCCCGACGCGGGAGCGTCGGGTAACGTTCGAAGGTAACCCGCCGCTCCCGCAGCGGGCTGGCTTTTTGCATAACGCTATGCCGCAGCGGGCTTGGGTGGCGGCGGCGGCGGCGCCGGCGGCGTGTGCGGTCCTGTGCGCGGCACCCGAGGCGGTGTCGCAGGAATGGGTGCCGATGGCGCGGCTGGCGGTTTTGATTGCGGCCGCCGTCGCGTGGCTGGTGGTTGCCCGGCCGCTGCCGGGGCGCCTACAATACGGCGTGTGCGTCGCGTGCCTGGCGGTTGCGGCGCTGTTTTTCATCTGGTGGGAGCCGCCGCCGCCCAAGGCGGTGCCCATTGCGCGGCCCCTGGCCCTGCTGGAGAAGGAGTTGCTGGCGAAGTTGCCCGGCTGGACGGGCGCGGACCGGAGGATGCCCAAGGCCATTGAGGGCCAGGTCGGGGCCGACGAGTACCTGAACCTGGACCTGACGCCCCCCGGGGGAGGGGCGCACGTCACGGTTTACGTCACGTACAACGCCAACGCCATGTCGCAGATTCCGCACGTGCCGTGGGTTTGCATGACGCAGGCGGGATACCAACTGGCGGAGATCCGGCAGGACGGCGTGGCGATCGCCGGCGTGGCGGGCCGGGAGATCCAGCCGAACGTCATCCTGTTCGAGGGCGGGAGCGGCCGCGAGCGGGCCCGGGCCCTCATGTTCCAGTATTTCCGCGTGGGCGAGACCTATACCTGGAGCCGGCAGATCGCGCGGTTCCTGGCGACGACGGGGAGCCTGGGGGGCGCGGGAAGTTTCCTGTCGCAGACGCAGGTGGCCGTTTGGCTCGAGCCGGGCGAAGGCGGGGACCCCCTGGACAAGAACAGCCCGGCCTACCGGCTGGGGATCCTGGTTCTGGACCGGCTCGTGCCGCTCCTGGAGCGCGGCTATTACCCGGACCTCAAGCGGCCTGAAGGAGGATGATTCTACATGGCACGACGTCTAAATATAAGGCTGCTGGTCCGGCTGCTCGTGTTCGTCGGCGTGCCGCTGGCCGCGATCGTCATCGTGGCCGCCAGCGGCTGGCTCCGGTCCGGCGACCCCGGGCCCTACATCGAGCAGGCCAAGGCGCTGGCGGAGCAGGGCGAGTGGGCGTCTGCCTGGGTGGCCGCCCGCAACGCCATGAAGGCCGGCGCTGCGGGGGACGCGGACGTCCAGATCCTCGCCGGCCGGATCGCGCTGAAGCAGACGCCCCCCGCCTGGCGGCCGGCCCTCCAGGCGTTCCGGGTGGCGGTGGCGCTCTCGCCGGACTCCGCCGAGGCCCAGGAGGAACTCGCCCAACTGTGCCTGGCCTTGGGGTACTGGAAAGAGGCCCGGGCCGAGGTCGACCGCCTCCTCCAACTCGATCCGACCCTCGGCAAGGCCTACGTGTGGGCCGCTGTCGTCGAGATGCGCTCTGCCGAGGCCGAGCCGACGGAGGCCCGCAAGGCCCCCTATTACGAGGCGGCGGTCGCCCGCTGCCGCGCGGGTATCGACAAGGCCCCCGACGTGCTCGAACTCTACATCCGGATGGCCCAAGCCTACGACCGCCTCGGCCAGAAAGACAAGGCCGACGCCGCCGTCGACCTGGCTGTCACCAAGAATCCCACGGTGGCCGACGCCTACATCCTGAAGGCCGGCCGCCTCCTGGCGGCCAACAAGACGGATGAAGCGGCCGACGTCCTGAAAGTAGGCCTCCAGGCGGCCGGCGAAAGCGCGCGCCTCTACATCGCCCTGGGCGACGTGGCCCAGCGCCGCAAGAACCCCGACCAGGCCCGCGACTTCCTGGCCAAGGCCCTCGCGCTGGACCCGAAGAGCGAATCGATCTACCTGCGTCTCTTCAGCATGTACCGCTTGGATAACGACCGCGACAAGGCCCTCGCTGTCGTCGCGCAGGGCCTCGAGCAGTTGCCCGAGTCGAAGGCCCTGAAGTTTGAGCAGGCCGACCTCTTTCTGGAACAGGGCAACCTGGCCGGGGCCGATGCCATCATCACCGCCCTGGCCGCCGACGCGCCCGATGCGCCGGTGGTTCCGTACCTGCGCGGCAAGCGCGTATTCCTGAACATGCAGATCCGCCAGGCCATCACCTACCTGGAGGAAGCCCGCGACCGGCAGGCCTCCATAGTGGCGGACATGCGTGCCAACAACCGGGATACCACCGCCGCGGAGCAGTTTTTGCGCAGGTTCCGGCTGCTCCTGGCCCGTGCGTATCTGGTGGCCGAGGAACTGGGCGCGGCCCAGCGCGAACTGAGCACCCTTCTGACCGATCAACCCGGCCTCCTCGGCGCCTGGACCACCCTGGCCGAAGTCCAGTTGCGGCTGCACGATTACGACGGGGCGGCGCGCAGCGCCAAGGCCGTTCTCGACGCCAACCCCGACGACACGCGGATGCGCCTGCTGATGGCCCAGACGCTGGTGCTTCGCAACCGGTCGGCCGAGGCCCTGAAGGAGGCCCAGGCGGCCGCCGACCGCAACAAGAACAGCCCGGAGCCCCTCCTGCTGATGGCCGACATCTACGGCGACCTGAAACGCCCCGCCGACGCCGAGGCCATGTACCGCCGGGCCCTGGCCCTCGGCCAGAACACCCTGGGCGTGGCACGGCGCTTCGTCCAATACCTGGAGGAAACCGATCAGCAGGGCAAACGCGACGCCTTGGCCGGGGAGTTGCGCAAGACCCTGACGGAAGAGGAGGTCATCGAACTGGTGGGCGGCCCGGCCGAGGTCGAACGCGTCCTCGCGGCCCGCGCCGAGAAGGAGGACGCCCCCGCCTCCGCCAGCCTCGCCCTGGCACGCCTGTACTCCTACACCGACCGGGCGGACCTGGCCAAGGAGATGCTGCGAAAGGCCCTGACCACGGCGCAGCCGGGTTCGTCCGACTGGCGGCAGGCGTGGCAACTGCTGTTCACCCTGGAGTTGTCCGGCGGCTTGTACGACAAGGCCTCCGAACTCATCGAGCAGATCAAGAAGGTGGCCCCCGAGGCGCCGGAACTCCTGTTCGCGGAGCCGCTGCTGTCGCTGGGCCAGAACAAGGTCGATCAGGCGGTGTCCCAGTTGCGGGCCGTCTGCCAGACGCATAAGACGCTCTCGCAGGCCTACTTCGTCCTGGGCCAGGTGCTGGCCCGCACGCGCCAGTGGGACGAGGCCGTGGCGGCCATCACGCGGGCGCTGGAACTCCGGCCGCAGCTCGTTCCCGCCCGGATCCTCCTGGGCCAGATCTACCAGGCGCAGGGCAATTACGCGGCCGTCCTGACCGAGGCCAGCGAGGCCCTGAAGTTCGACCCCGGGCTTGTCGCGGCCCTGGAACTGAAGGCGACGGCCCATGCCGGTCTGGGCGCGTGGAACCAGGCGGCGACCGTGCGAGAGGAAATCGCCAGGATCGTCCCGGAGAACGTCAACAACCTCGTCACGCTGGGCGCCCTGGCCATTCAGCGGCACCAGCCGGAAAAGGCCGAGGAAATCTTTACCCAGGCCTATCGCCAGTCGCCCGACAACCTCGTCGTGATCCGCGCGCTCGTGGACAGCTACATCGAAACGAACCGCGCGGCCCAGGGCGGGAAGATCGTGGACGAGTACGTCGGCCGCCACAAGGACGACCCCCAGGCCTACCTGCTGCGCGGCGAGTTCGCCGCCCGCACGGCCGGCCTGGCCGAGGCCGAGAAGTACTTCCGCAAGGCGGCCGAACTGGCGCCCGACGACCCGTCGCCGCTGATCCTCCTGGCCGACCGGTTCGGCCTGGTCGGCGAGTGGGAAAAGGCCGAGGCCGTTTTGCTCCAGGCCATCCAGCGCGCCCCCAAGAACATGGCGGTCAAGCGGCGGCTGGCCGAGTTCTACGTGCTCCAGGGCAAACTGAAAGAGGCCAAGGCCACCATCGACGAGGTTCTCCAGGCCGACCCGAAAGACGCCAGCGCCCTGGTCATCGCCGGCCGCACCGCCTCCCTCATGGACAAGGCCGACGAGGCGCGGCGCTACATGGAGGCGGCCCTGGCCATCGCCCCCCGCTTCGGCGAGGCCAAGTTCCGCCTGGCGGAACTCTATGCCGGCCCGGACCCCTTGAAGGCCCTGGGCCTGCTGGCGGGCATCGACCCGTCGGACGCCGCGTTCGAAAGGGCCATGCTCCTTCACGCCGACATCAACACGCGCCGCATCCTGCTGCCCGAGGCCATCCTGGACCTGCGCCGGCTCCTCGATTTCCGGCCCACCAGCGTGCTGGGCCGCCTGGCGCTGGCCAGCAAGTACATGGCCATGCGCGAGCCGGGGCGCGCCGCCGACCTCCTCCAGCAGTTGTCCCGCGAGCGCATGGACAAGGACCCGCTTATCCTCGCGGCCCTCGGCGACGCCCTGGCGATCCAGCAGCGCTACGCCGACGCGCTGGCGAACTACGAGAAGGCGCGGGCGCTGAAGCCCGACTATGCCGAGGCCCTCGTCGGCGAGGCGCGGTGCCTGGTGGCCATGAATCGCGCCACCGAGGCCGCCACGCGCGTCCGCGCCGTCATGGACCAGTTCCCCAACGAGGTCTGGCCGCGCATCGCCCTGGTCGCCATCCACGTGAGAACCGACCAGATGGCCAAGGCCTTCGACGTCATCCGCACCGGCCTGGTGCGCCGCCCCGACTGGGAGCAGGGCTACGTCATGCTGGCCGACCTCCTGAGCCAGGACAAGAAACCGGCCGAGGTCCGCCAGGTGCTGGCCGCGGGTCTCGCCAATATCCCCAAGAGCGTCCCGATCCGCGCGGCCGTGGCCATCCTGGAGGTCAACGACAACCGCTTCGAGGCCGCCCGCAAGATCCTCCAGACGCTGGCCGAGGAGTTCCAGGCCCTTTACAGCCGCACCCCCGAGAAATTCGACCGCCTCAAGCCGTACATGGCGCCGATTTGCGTTTACAGCCTTGTCCTGTTCAATCTCGGCCAGACCGACGAGGCCGTGAAGTGGGGCATGATGCTCTACTCGCTGGACCCGACCGATATCGCCAACGCCAACAACATGGCGTGGATCCTGGCCACCTCGTATAAGGACTACACCCGTGCGCTGGAAATGGCCCGGCACTGCCTGCGCCTGATGCCGAACCATCCGCAACTGCTGGACACCTACGGCTGGATTTTTTTCCTGATGGGAAGATACCAGGAGGCTGCCGATAATCTATTGGCGAGCATCAAGTACGGGGACAACCCGGAGGCCCATTATCACCTGGGCCGCGTTTACGAGGTGCAGGAGCGCTTCGACGAGGCCCGGGCCGAGTACCAGAAGGCCCTCCAGATGGGCCTCAAGGGCAACCAGGGCAAGGACCGCGAGGACGCCCAGCGGCGCCTCGCCCAGTTGAAGAGGTAGAAAGTGCCTGAGTACCTGCTCGTGCTTCGCAGCGAAGCGCTGCTTCGCAGAGTAGCAAGTGCCTGAGTGCCGGAGTAAACGGCAAAACAGGCCGTAGGGTTGCCAGGCTGCCTTTTCATACTCAGGTACTCAGGCACTCAGGCACTCAACTACTATGGTATAATACACGGACTTTCGAAAAGGACGGTGCCCATGTCGCAGCAACCGACCCCGGGGTTCCCGGCCGTCGCGGCCATCCTTGCCCCGGCCGATGTGTGGCGTATCATCAAGAAGCGGCTCTGGCTCATCATCGCCTGCTTTGTCGTCCTCGGTCTGGGCGGCTCGGGGGCCCTGGTGGCGTGGTATTACTTGGCGCCCCTGTACACGGCGGAGGGTTTCGTCGAGGTCGAACCCGGACAGGCCCAGATGACCGCCCTGACGGGAGGCGCCCAGACCGAGATCCCCATCCAACTGTTCGGGCCCTACATCGAAACGCAGGTGCAGGCCATCAAGAACCCCCGCGTCCTCGACGCCGCCCTCAAGGAGGTGGAGGGCAAGCAAACCGCTTACACCGGGCCCGGCGCCGTCCAGGCCCTCAGCAAGGACCTCCAGGTCCAGTCCATCTCCAATACGCAGTACCTTTCCGTCGGCCTTCGCGGCCGGAATCGCGAGGAAGTGCAGCGCATCGTCGCGCAGGTGCTCGAGCAGTACACGAAACAACTGGAGGCCGATCGCAAACAGGCCGATGCCGAGCGGCAGCGCGGCTTGCGGGAGAAGCGCGACGACATGCAGAACCAACTGAACGTCCTGGCCCGGCGACTGGCCGACCTCCGCTCGGAGTCCTTCCTCGTGGCCACCGACGACCGCACCAGCGAGCAGCGGGAACGCCTCGCGGTGATCACGCGCCAACTGGCCGATGCGCAACTCGAACTGGCCCGCACCAAGGCCGGCTGGGACCAGTTCCAGAAACTCCGCCAGGATGCCGAGCAAGGCAATGACATGTCGCGCGTCCTGATGGCCTTCCCGGAAATGATGGAGGCCCTGCGAAGGGACCCGTCCATCACGGTGATGAATGAGCAGGTGTCGCGCCAGGCCCAGGAGTTGGAGGCCCTCAAGCAGCGGTTCGGGCCCAAGAACGAGATCGTCCAGCGGACCGAGAAGGCCCTTCAGACCGCCCAGAATGACCTCCAGGCCAAGCAGGAGAACGTTCTCGGGCAACTCTTCCAGCAGACGGCCGCCACCCTCAAGGGCGCGTACGATCGCGCCCGCGACCAGGAAACGTCGCTTCTGAACGCCCAGTCCGAGGCCCGTGCCGCCGCCCTCGCCGTCGCCAAACTGACTGCCGAGTACCGCGGAAAAGAGAACGAGTACAACCGGGGCATGGCCCTCTTGAGTACCCTCACGGATGGGCTGGAGCGGATGAGCATCAGCGCCGCCCTGACGCGGCCGAACATCCGCATCGCCCGCCCGCCGATGCTGCCGCTCGAACCGTCCGAGCCGCGCCTGGTCCTCTATATTCCCGCCGTCATCGTCTTCAGCCTCATGGTGGGCCTTGGCCTGAGCCTCCTGGTGGAGGTGGCCGACACGCGCCTCCGCACGCCCAACGAGGTCGTCCGCCAGGTCGGCGTGCCCCTGCTGGGCAGCATCCCCGACATCACCCAGGACGAGCGCCTGGCGATGGACGTCAACCTGGTTCTCGTCAGCCAGACCGTCCCCCATTCGCTCCTGGCCGAGGCTTTTCGCCAGTCGCACACCAATCTGCTCTTTGCCTCGGACACGCCGCTCAAGAGCATCCTGGTGACCAGCCCCAACCCCGGCGACGGCAAGACCACCGTCGCCACCAACCTGGCGCTGACGATGGCCCGGGGCGGCAACCGCGTGCTTCTGGTCGACGCCAACTTCCGCCGCCCGACCCTGGCGCGCGTCCTCGACCTGCCCGACGCGGTGGGCCTTTCGAATATCCTCGTGGGCCTCAACACCTTTGAAGAGGCCGTCCAGGCGACCCAGTTCGAGAACCTCGACGTGCTGGTGTGCGGCCCGCTGCCGCCCAGCCCCGCCGAACTCCTCGGCTCGGGCGCCATGCGCCAAATGGTCCAGGAGCAGAGCCGGCGCTACGACCAGGTCATCATCGACGGCGCCCCCATCCTGGTGGTTGTCGATAACTACCTCCTGGCCGAGGCGGTCGACGGCGTCCTCATGGTGCTCCGGGCCGGTGAAAACACGCGCGGACTGGCCCAGCGCGCCGTTCGCCAGGTCCGCAGCCTCAGGGCACGCCTCCTGGGGGCCGTCCTGAACCGCGTCCGCGCCACCAAGGGCGGTTA
>Ga0315274_10016580_pt1 | contig 10404 bp, 2 predicted proteins | sample YL17G02_20_MG_FD_203700 | JGI IMG/M metagenome (GOLD analysis project Ga0315274, IMG submission 203700) | Sediment microbial communities from Yellowstone Lake, YNP, Wyoming, USA - YL17G02_20 | ecosystem: Environmental > Aquatic > Freshwater > Lake > Sediment | place: USA: Wyoming | collected... | reverse complement strand
CGGGGCGCGGGAGCGGTCGTACGGAAGTAACCGTGAGTTGCGCCGGGCTTACGCTCACAATATACCGCCCGCCGATACGGTCTTCGACCCTGCTGGCGGTAATTACAAGGTCTGTTGAACCGGGGGAATCTCCACGGACGGTGATGGTGCAGAACGTGATATTATGGGTTCCTGCATCACCATTAAAGTCAACTGCCTTGAACCATGCACTGTCTGCTGGCAGGGTACTGTTCTGGGGTATGGATGTCCACCCGGGATATGATACGCTGACAATCTCTCCGATTGAGGAGTTACTCAACGCTATCGTAATGTTATACCCGGAAATCCCCTCCGATGCATTATCCAGTTTAAGGGTGTAGGTCGTTGTCGAACCAAGCCCGACCTCAGCTGTTCCGGGCTGGAACGCGAGGTTGTTTGTTCCTGCCGGGATTGGTGAGGTGACATTTATATAATTCGTTATTATTGTCGTGTTTGAGCCAGAGGCATTTGAGATCTGGAGGGAGACAGTCAAGGTTCCTGCTGAAGCGTAGGTGTGGACCGGGTTTACCGCTGTTGATGTCGTAGTATCGCCGAAGTTCCAGAGGTACGCGGTTGGTGCAAACACATCAGAAGCCGATGAATCGAATGATACATTCAACGGGGCTTGTCCACGTGTCGGGTCTGCGGTAAATCTTGGGATCGGGACAGCAGCAACAGTGACGATTATGTAATCCACCTTTGTCGTTGTATTGGTTTCCAGAGGATTACTTCTCGTCAGGGTTATCGTCTTTAGGCCGCTCGTGGAATAGGTAACCGTCTGGTTCCTGTTCGTTGAGGTGGCAGGCGAGGCACCGGCACCAAAGTTCCATGACCAGCCGGTTACAAATCCTGTCGTTGTGCCGTTGAACGTTACTGTCTGACCCATCATAACGGTCGTCGGGGTTCCGGTAAAGTCACCCAATGGCTGTTCATATACATTGATCTGTCTTGTCGCGGTGTTAGCTCCTACAGCATTGAATACGGTCAGGCTGGCAGTATAGGTGCCATTCGCGGTGTACTGGTGTTCCGGGCTTGAAGAGGTAGTGGTGTTACTCCAGGTTGTTCCATCACCGAAACTCCAGTTCCATGAGGTTATGCCTTGCCCGGTGGCTGTGGTGTCAGCGAACTGAACCCATCCATTTGTCCTGACTGCTGAAACATTTGCCGTGAAGGCGGCTACGGGGCCCTGTATAACGGTAATATCATGAGTAACCGGAACACTGGGACCAACCGGGTCTGAAATCGTCAGGCTGATCGTTTTCATCCCTGTCGTTGAATACGTGCACGTGGGGTTTGTAAGGGTGGAGGTTGCCGGGGTAGCGCCAGCACCAAAGTTCCATGCATATGTTAAACCGAATCCTGTGGAGGCTGAAGAATCGAAGGTTACCGGAGTACCCGTGCCAACCGTCGTTGGATTTGCAGTGAATGTGGCAACGGGTATATCATAAACGTTGATTGGAGAAGTCGTGGTACTCGATCCTCCGGCATTAGATACCTTTAAGGAGGCAGTATAGGAACCGGCAACCGAATATGTGTGTGCCTGGGGATTGCTGTTTGTTACGTTGACCGAAGCACTACCGTCGCCGAAACTCCAGTTCCACCAGTCTGGAGTGCCTCCTGTTGAGGTACTTGTGAATGTCACACTCCCTCCAGTTCTAATGTTTCCACTGGATGGATTCTTTGAAAAGCTTGCAACGGGGGCAGGCATTGCCGCGACTGTGAAGGTGCCATTGGTGCCTGACATGGGCCAGAGAATAAATCCTGTAATGTCGGTTGATTGTATATTAGAGAAATTCAATGCACTGGTTGAACCCGCTTTTATTGCCCTGAACGTGATTGTAACCGTATTATTTGGACCTATGGGAATAACTGATGTCCCGTCACTAATCCAACCCAAGGAGAAAACACCTGAACTATGACTTGATATAGGATTTGTAGTATGAGGATATCCAAGTGGATATATACTATTCCCAACATACTGGATTTTTGTTGGATCGTATGCTAAATCGAAATTAAAAGATCCAATTTCATTAGCACTTGTCAATAGAACTGTAACTGTGGATGTGCTTCCGTTTGCAACACCCCTTGGTGAGTTTACCGACAGAACCGTTATCGTAGGTGGTGAGGTGACATTGATATACTGCGGGCGTGTCATGGTATTCGTGCCACTGGGACTTGTCACAGTCAGTGCAACTGTGTAATTCCCTGCACTCGTGTATGAGTGGTTCGGGTTCTGCACGGTAGAGTTGGACCCGTCACCGAACGACCAGTTCCACGAGGTTGGTGACCCGGTTGAAGTGTCGCTGAACTGAACGGTCAGCGGGGCGATGCCGGAAGATGCGTTCGCGGTGAAGTTGGCAACCGGGGCTGAGATACTAACCGTATACAGATAAATATCCGGATATCCGCTTCGATAATCTTCCCACACAACATGGTCTCCAAAAATTCTGGGAGAGTACTGGTCGGCAGTATCAATGCAGACAGGTTGTTCAGTGTGGGTAGTCAGATTCAATAAATAAATATCCGGATTTGCATTTTGGAAATCCACCCAGACTATCCGGTCATTGAAGATTGACGGCCCGTATTGCTGTGACGCATTCGTTGTAATCCGGCTTTCGGTGTGTGTGGTAAGATCATAGAGGTAGATATCAGAATTCCCGTTGCGATAATCCTGCCAGACAATCCGGTTACCAGAAATCGACGGCCCGTATTGTTCTGAAGCATTCGTTGTAATCCGGCTCTCGGCGTGGGTGACAAGATCAAACAGGTAGATATCAGAATTCCCGTTGCGATAATCCTGCCAGACAATCCGGTCACCAGAGATTGACGGTCCGTATCGCCATGAAACGTTGGTTGTAATCCGGCTCTCGGCGTGGGTGACAAGATCAAACAGGTAGATATCAGAATTCCCGTTGCGATAGTCTGTCCAGACAATCCGGTCCCCGGAGATAGATGGTGAGTACTGCCACGAAGCATTCGTTGTGATCTGGCTCTCGGTGTGGGTGGAGAGATCAAACAGGTAGATATCAGAATTCCCGTTGCGACCGTCTGTCCAGACAATCCGGTCACCGGAAATTGATGGCGAGTCCTGCCACGAAGCATTCGTTGTGATCTGGCTCTCGGTGTGTGTGGTAAGATCATAGAGGTAGATATCAGAATTCCCGTTGCGACCGTCTGCCCAGACGATCCGGTCACCAGAGATTGACGGTCCGTATTGCATCGAAGCGTTGGTTGTGATCTGAGTTTCTCCCGGCTCTGACACTGGTGGGAGGACTGCCCTGATTGTGATGGGATCCTGCCACATCCATCCCCATTGCTGGCCGGGTTGTGCCAGGTTTATCCAAAATGTTCTCTCAGCGGTTGCGGCATTTGTCGTAAATGAAATATTGATAATTCCTGAACCGGGAATTGTAATTATTGATTTGGTGTTTGCCACGCCTGTTGCACTATCAGGATAATAGAATTCGATTTCTGTTTCAGCGGCAGGGGTGACATTCACTCCCGGCTGACCGGGATTGACCATTGGATATCCATCGGCCGGCACATTCAGATTCTGGAAATACAGGTAGTATTTCCGGAACGCCTGTCCTTGAATGGTGACGTTAAAGGTATCACCTTTCAGCAGGAGGTTTTTATCAATGTAAAATTGTTCTACTGGAACGTTCATCGGGGATTCGGTCATCACCCGGTCAACCCATCCGCAGTCCATCCCTGTGGAGACAGAGTAGTCCTTTGTGTATATCCACCTCACCGAATGGTTTCCAGAACCGAGAGTGAACGATTTCTGCTCCCATGTAGCTGGCATCCCTGAAATCCCTGCCATCCACTGATCATCTAGGTAGAATTGTACATAGTCATAATTCGCCTCTGATGATACCTTCCAGAAGAATGAGAGGGTAACAGGGCCGTTGACAAAAGTTTCAAGTGTGGATTGCTGGTTGTCCCCAAGATATCCGCTCTGCGCAGCGCTCCCGCCATAGTACCATGTGGTATTCTCGCCATACCACGAGGTGTCCCCGTACGTAACAAATGTCAGCGCCGGGTTGTCAAGTACCTCGACAAGAGGTATGGGCGGGGCTCTGTCCGGAAGCACGACATGCAGCACGCCGTTTGTTCCGCCATGAATTGTCACATTTGTGCTATTGGAAACAGAGTGGCTCCCATATGGTGGATTTACCTGGATCGTGAAATTTCCTGGTCTCATCGAGGTGAATATCACCATCCCGCTCACATTTGTGTACCCGTAATGACCTGTAGGTCCGGCAGTCGTGTATACGTACGCGTTTGCCACAGCTGTGCCATTCATATCGGTGACCAGCGCAGTCACGGAACCAGAGGTTATCAGGATGATGTCCAGCGTTACAGTTTCTCTCTCATTGATTGATGTTGAATTCCAGTTCGAGAGAAGCGGACTTCCATAGGGCGGATTTGCTAGGATCGTGTAGGTGCCAGGCAGGAGACCAAGTAATGAGTACCGTCCATCGCTGCCGGTATTAACACTACGGTATATCGGGCCTGCCCAGACTACGACATTGGCATCCTGAACTGGAGATCCTGTCTCAGTTGTAACGGTCCCGGAGATTATCCCGCCGGTTGGCAAGATAATTGTTGTTGTTGCTGTTTCCCCAGTGGAGACAAAGACAGTCGTTCCATTTGGCAATACATTATCGTTGCCTGACGGGTTCACCTGAATATAATAGTTCCCTGAAGAAAGTCCGAATAATGTAAAATTTCCATTGGAATCAGTGTTAGTCGACCGGTCCGTGGTGTAAACATATGCATTTGGAACTGGCGCTCCCTGTTCTGTCGTGACCGTTCCGTAAATTACGCCTCCAACCGGTAATAATACCGTCGTAAATGTCGTTTCTTCCGGCAAAACAGTTACGGTTGTCGAATTGGACACAAAACCGGTAGTCCAAGAGGGGTGGGCGGTAACCGAGTAGATACCGGGCTGTAACCTGCCGATGATGAAATTTCCGGTTGAATTTGTTGTCGCCTGTCCCTGTGATGGCCCGTAAGCGGTAATATAGATGGATCCGATCGGGTTGAAACTGTAATCCGTCACAATCCCCTCAATCGAACCGACCTTTTGTAAGACGAAATCCAGACGGGTTGTTTCGCGGAGAGCAACCATGACCGTCGAGGAATTGTCTGCGTAATCCTGCGTCCTTGAAGCGTCAGCGATAATTGTGTACGAACCGGCATTCAGCCGTGGCATGAGGTAATGCCCGTTTTCATCTGTGATGAACCGGGGAGTTTCGTACCCGGCATAATACACGATAATATCGGGAATGCCGGTTCCATCGGCGTCTTTTACATACCCTTCAATACTGCCGGCAACCTGCAGATTACCATTTAAAATTGAGGTTATTCCTGCAATAACTGATACTGTTCCACTACCCCGCATCAGATTCGGATTCACTGCTTCGATGAGAACGGTGTAGGTCCCAGAGGGGAGCCGGGTCGCTTTATAGTTGCCATTACTATCCGTTTTTGTGGATGTAATAACCGGCCCGGTAATATATACATTCGCTTCCGGAACAGGGTTGCCGGAGGAATCTGTAACCCTTCCGGTGATAACACCACCTGCATAGAATTGAGTATAATTATATAATCCTGTTGTATAGGCATCAATCCGATTATCAGTTTCAATTGAATCTTCATAAGATAATATGAGTGATGATAACTGGTATGAACTATTAATTTCATGCTCATAAATGGTTGTTCCATCAAAGAGTAGGGAAATTGGGTGATTCCCTGGGGACAAATAGGTTAAATTATTTGATTTTTGAATTAGATTCCTATTTGTATCCTCAAGCCAGCCGGTTAAAGTATAATTTCCTGAGACAGTAATATCAGAATCAATTGTGAGAATCAGATTTTCAAAAAGTCCATCATTATTTGTATCCAAACCTGAATCAGAATATCTGTCTAGGATATAACCGGGTAAAGATTGAAAATCGGTATATTGGTATATTGATGATGTGTAGGCATTTTGCTGATAATCCAGATATTGATTATCCTCATCCATCAAACTCAGGTTCTTCAGGAAATAGGGACCATTGATGCTATTTTTATAAATTGCTTGTCCATTATATATTAAAAAAACAGGGTGAATACCTGTATCAAAATAGGATGTATTCTGGGCGTACCCGATTAATTTATCTTCACTATCATACAAATCGCCTTCTATAGTGTAATTTCCTGCGGTTGTTGTATTTATGGAGGTTTGAATTATCAAGGAATCAAACCGGGAATCAGCATTCCGATCATCTCCCCAATCGGAAAAGGTATTCGATAATCTTGCTTTACTGCCTTCAAAATTGTTGTACGAGTAATATGAAGTTGTGTAGATATTAGATTGCGATTCGATCTCATAACCGTCAAAACCATAGAGTGCGAGACTTAGGTTATATGGTCCATTGATATTTGAATGAGAAATGTCATAGCCATCAAATAATAAGGTAATCAAATAGGTTTCTGGTGTTAAATTAAACCCTTCATTGTTTACCGCAATTTCATGTTGTGATGTATCATTTAATCTTCCAATAATTCCATATTCTCCACTTCCTTCACTTTTTAAATTGAATGAAATCGCCAAATAATCAAATAAGCCATTATTATTGGAATCAATTCCATAATCAGAGTAATTTCCAATGAAACTGCGGTTTGATTCATCCTGTTGATAGATGTTTTGAGATTTTTGCATTACATTTTGAACGATTATATTGTTTTGAATCGATGTGGGGCTAACCGGGGATGTTATCTGACTTCCGGGATATGCCCAATCCTTTTCTGGAACTGATAATTTCTGGGATGCAGCTTTTTCTTTAGCAGTTGCTCTTGCCATATACTCTTGATCGCCGTATTGTTTGTACGCTGGAAAACCTTCAAAAAACCGATCTGCAATGTTATGAGTATCTGTTAGAGCATTACTTGTATGAGATTCATTAAGTTCATAAAAATCCGGTAATTGATCATTATGAACATAAGAAACAACTTTACCCTTATATACAACAACTATTGGGGTAAGGTCTTTATCTGAATCTACCGCACCAACCCATTCACCTCCACTATCCCATTTTTGATCAATATCCCAGTGATATAATTCATGAGCACAAGTATCAGCAACTGCGCGAATGCCTGCTGGAATTGTCTGCAAAATCAAATTTCGATCGAAATCTGGTTTTTCATTAACTGTCATGGGTCCCAATTTAATTTGAATTGGATAATCTGATTCGCCCCTTGCTGTTTTCGGAAGAGTTGGATCAAATCTAAATCTACTATCTTGTAAAGCGCGTATTGCCCCATCTTTTTTCCAGTACCCAAACCAATTTATCCAATTCGGATCCACTATTTTTGGTACATCTTTTCCATTACGGATAAAAAACAATTTAAACTCTGTATAATTTCTAGATGCACCATAAGTTTCACCGCTTCGATAAAAGATGATACATTCGACAAATTTATTTCCGTGTGTTCCCGCTTTCGGGGTTATAACCCAAGAATCCACCAATCCTTCTAAAGGCTTGCCATTATTGGGAGTTTGTTCAACAGCCCCCCCCATCTCACCGAACATCCAATAGGTCTGGTAAATTTCATATCCGGAATATTCTGATAATTTCAGGGAAAATGTAACCTTCTTTGTTGTCAGGGGAATATTATTGGGATCTTCGGAGCTTATGATTATACCCTCAATCCTAGGTGGTGAATTAATAGTAATCGTCGCACTGTCCATCGCCTCATAACTTCCAGATTCCGGCCAGCACACCAACCCTCCGACGCATCCTCTTCCCACGACAATTATCTGATATGTAGAATCCCCGTTTGTATTCTCCGGCACCGAGAACGAACTGCTGAATGAATGCGAGCCCGTGTAAACATAAAAACTCTTTTGATCGAGAAGTTGCCATTCGCTGTCCTGAGCATATTTCCCATAGGCCCGGAAGTAATACGTGGGGCAGTACAGGGTTGTTGTATAACTTACCGTAATAGAGACACTATCCCCGGGCGATGCACTTTCCGGTGCAGAAATAATATTCAGCGATGAGAGATACGTCGACAGCAGCGTTATGGGGGCCATCGGTTTGACCACCCCGCCATTGATGCTGGCGTAGTCAATGAACTCTGAAACGGATGATGTCTGCGAACTGTCAGATCCGCTCATCGAGGGTTTGACGGTGATAACCATCGGGTCCCGTGTTTTCGTATGATTGTCAAACTCCGTCTTGAGGGCGTCCAGATATGCGGATGAAGTCCCTGCACCGAGTATTTGAGTACCTGAAGTACCTGAGGTCCCGGATTCCTGGGAACCGTACTGGATTACGGACACTGGTACTGCGTAAAAGTCATTCGTAATCGGGTACGGGAACGTCACCCTGCCAAGGCTTTTGGCATAGGGGCATGTGACAAAAGGCTCATCTGCGGAAAACGTGGCGGTGATGGATCTCATATGGAAATCCTGGAGTATTGCGATGGTATCGTTATTGTACCGGAGGCCCTGGGGTTTGAAATCAACAACTGACACGGGATTATACACCGCGCTTTTAACAGCGGATATAGCCCGGTCAATCAGCTCACGTTGTTCGCCGAACGAAACCGTGGATAAATCCTCCCCGCTGTTCCAGCCATAAACGCCGATGGTGTGCCCGCGCGCTTCAATATTTTTTACTGCATCAGGATTGGTTGACGCAAAGGACCCCGTTACAAATACAGAGGTAAGCCAGCCGGACGATTCGATTTTGGAGAGAAACGGGTCGACATATTTGAGGTCTTCTTCGTTTTCAAGGTCTATCTGGATATTGACAATGACCGGTCTGAAATTACCACTCTCATTTGTGGCATTCAAGAAACTAAACGATTGTTCGGTCGGTGAAACACATTGAGTGCACTGGTTTTCAGGGGTGCTTCCGGTTTGAATGTTACACGTGCTGCTCCCATCCAATGCAGAGGTCGTACATGATATGATGAATAACAGAAAAACAACGACGGTAATTTTAATTGCCCACCCAGCCCTCATACGGAGGGAATAATTCTGTGTGATAATAAACCTTGCGAAATTATTTTCAGAGAAAAATAATACATTATTTTTGTCTGGAGCGAGGATTGCGTTGGTTACACAGAAAACCGGATGATGCACGGAAAAGCCAGTATAAAAAAAATTTGTGATATCCCCGGTATTGGTAAAGGTTCTCTCTCACCTCACAGCATCATATACAGCCGTACGACATCGTTGAACCCGATCCAGCCGTTGTTGTCTAAGTCGAAGAAGCTGACTCCGCCATACACTCCCGTGTCAAGTGTCTCCATGTTGTTGTAGATTACCACCACGTCGTTGAACCCGATCCAGCCGTTGCCGTCGAGATCCTCGTATTTGCCGTCATGGTTGGGATCGGTCGGCATCGGGAAGTATCCTCCCATTGGGTTGGGCAGCGGTTGCACCGCACTGACCGTCAACTGGGCGGGAATGACCGTTACGTTATATCGTCCTCCGGTACGGTCTTCGATCCTCTCCGGAATGATAGTGATATTGGTTGTACCAGCTGAATCGCCCCGCACGGTGATGGTGCAGAATGCGATGTCCTGCGTACCTGACGCATTGCCGAGGTCAACCGCCTTGAACCATGCACTATCTGCCGGAAATGAACTGTTTACCGGCATCGATGCCCACGATGGATACGATACGTCGACGATCTCCCCGATCGAGGTGTTGCCGAGGGCAACAGTGATGTTGTATCCGGATCGTCCCTGCGGTGCGCTGGTGATTATGATCGTATACATGTTCAAGAAGTTCTTGGATCAGCTCGGAACCATACATATCGTCGCCCGGGTGAAACACCCCTGGACGAACGGGAAAATCGAACTGTTCATTGGCGAGGTTGAACGGAGAATCAATAAGCTCGGTTCTATCGATAAGATTGTTCACTGGCACAACGTGATCAAATCTCACATGAGTCTCGATTACGATGAACCATGTAACGTCTTCTGGTACCGATTGGGTACCGATTGCCCCCAGAGAGGACCTTGTCCGGTGCGCAAAAATGGTTATATGTGTAAAATTAATTCGGGATACCACAATCTTAATTTATTCAGAAAATATTTTTAGAGTCAATAAAATGGATCAAATTCTGATAACCTCCCCGATCTATTTTATAATCAGAAATTTCAACCAGTTCAATTGACCATTGACATCATCCGCACATCTTTATGGTGTTCCAGACAGAAGTGATGAGAGTACACAGAGAAAAAGAGGCACAGGATGGCAAAGGATTCTACCAGTACAAATCCGCAGGCGGAGGAGTGCGCCCACGAGTGCACCGGCTGCCCGAGTGAAGGTACCTGCGCTGAGGCAAAAGGCGCGGACGGGCTTCCGCCGAAGGCCGATAT